>Ga0209632_10000041_pt1 | contig 122898 bp, 116 predicted proteins | sample COG_10_FD_184754 | JGI IMG/M metagenome (GOLD analysis project Ga0209632, IMG submission 184754) | Pelagic Microbial community sample from North Sea - COGITO 998_met_10 (SPAdes) (version 2) | ecosystem: Environmental > Aquatic > Marine > Neritic zone/Coastal water | place: Helgoland, sampling...
TTGTACAATTTCTCTTGGTAATCAGAATAATTCGATTCCCACAGTTTTGTAGAAGTTATTGATAACGAGAAGTATACTAAGATTAGTCCGGGGTTACGATTCTTGTCCCATAATCCTACTCCACCGTAACGCTCTTCGCTAAATTTCTCGGTTGATCTACGTTGCAACCCCTCATTACAGCAATGTGGTATGAAAGCAGTTGCAGTGGAATAGAAGCTACCAGCGGAGAGAAAATCTCTTCGGTTTCCGGAATTTCAATGCTGTAATCAGCCATTTCCTTCACTTGGGTATCACCTTCAGAAACGATGGCAATGATCACTCCTTTTCTTGCTTTTACTTCTTGAATGTTGCTCACTACCTTTTCATAGGAAGGACCTTTGGTTGCAATTACTACAACAGGCATATCTGCATCAATCAAGGCAATTGGTCCGTGCTTCATTTCAGCCGCAGGATAACCTTCTGCATGTATGTAAGAGATCTCTTTTAACTTGAGGGCTCCTTCCAGTGCCACAGGGAAACAATATCCCCGCCCTAAGTATAGGAAGTTGCTAGAGTCTTTGAATTTGCCACAAATCTCTTCCACCAATTTATCCGTTTTAAGGGCGCGCTCAATTTTTTCTGGTATCGCCTCCAAACCATAAAGCAAGCGCTGATATCGGCTTCTTTCAATGGTTCCTTTCTTGTTGCCAAGCATCAATGCCATCAACGTCAATACGGTTACTTGAGAAGTAAATGCCTTTGTACTCGCTACTCCGATTTCTGGGCCAGCATGAGTGTAAGAACCACCATATGTCGTGCGTGCAATGGACGAACCCACCACATTGCAAACACCAAGTATGGTCGCACCTTTTGATTTTGCTAATTCCAATGCTGCTAAAGTATCTGCGGTCTCTCCTGATTGAGAAATGGCAATCACAACATCATTCTCGGTAATAATCGGGTTTCTGTAGCGGAACTCTGATGCGTATTCAACCTCAACAGGTATGCGTGCTAAATCTTCAATCAAATATTCGCCCACCAAACCGGCATGCCATGAGGTGCCGCAAGCTACAATAATGATACGCTGAGCGTTGATCATTTTTTGCTCATAATCGGCTATTCCACCCAAATGCACCAATCCTTGAGCGACATTCAACCGTCCGCGCATGCTGTCGTGCACACTTCTAGGCTGTTCGTAAATCTCTTTCAGCATGAAATGCTCGTAGCCGCTTTTTTCGAGCTGCTCAAGGTGCATTTCAAGTTCTTGGATGTAGGGAGTTACATTCTGCTTTTTGGCGGTGAAGAGTCTAAATTCTTTGCCCGGAGCAATCTCAGCAATCTCGCCATCTTCTAAGTAAACAACATTCTTCGTAAACTCCACAATAGGCGTAGCGTCTGATGCAATGTAGTAATCTCCTTCAGTACCGATGCCAATCACCAATGGACTACTTTTTCGAGCTGCGACTAATGTTCCCGGCTCGCTTTTAGACATAACCACTATGGCATATGCACCGATTATTTCATTCAATGATTTACGCACAGCCTCGCCCAAACTGACGTTTTCGTTTTTCTTGATTTCTTCAATCAAGTTGACCAACACCTCGGTGTCTGTATCAGACTTAAATTCATACCCGCGCTGCATCAATTCTTTTTTGATGCTGTCGTAGTTCTCGATAATGCCGTTGTGAATCAACACTAAATCACCAGACATCGATTGATGTGGATGCGAATTAGCATCGTTCGGCTCACCATGGGTAGCCCAACGGGTGTGGCCAATTCCATAATGACCTTCGGTGTTGGCAGAGCCAATATGGCTCAATAAATCGGACACTTTTCCTTTGCATTTATACAAATTCAGTGTATCGCTCATTAGCGCTACTCCAGCACTGTCATACCCTCTGTATTCCAAACGCTGTAGTCCTTTTATCAAAACTGGGAAGGCTTGTCCTTTACCTGTGTAACCTACTATGCCGCACATAATTATTCGTTTATATCAGTGTAGAAAATCTCAAGCACAATATTATCAGATCCTTGCAATACAGATTGAAAGGCCACATTTCCGTTAAGAACAGGCACTTGTGCATTGAGCGTGAATCCTAAGTTGGCATTGCCTCCGCTTTGTGCTGATTCAATTACTTTTTGGATTTGACGCGTTACGTCAAATACGTATTCACTTTCATCTGCCGATAGCACTCCTCCATGGCGTGATGTGCTGAAAGTGTAGTCTGAATTTAGTGTTTCAAGCGTATCTGCGCTTGTACGGTCTACTTCGAAATCGAGCAAATACAGTTGAGGAGCATAATCTAAACCAGAAGGCTGCCTATCTGAGGTTTTAACCTTAATTCTAGCCAGACTTACTGCAACATCGGTTGACTTTGCAAATGCATTAATGTGCGGAAAGTATAACTCTGTTCGTACACCCGACATGCCTTGGGCAAAAAGAAGCTCTTTGCCTTTGTTTACATCATTAAGATATTGAGAGACCAACGAGCCTGTGCGATCGTGCTCGAAATTATTGACGCGTGATGTAGACAAGGAAGTTAGGTAGGTTAATGATTGTTGTTCCTCTCTCTGAGTATCATATGCTGGGTGAAAATTGAGGGTTAACTCTATCTCATTACCTGAAGTATTAAAGTTATATATAGCGCCAGTTTGGACTGAGTTGGGGGATAAATTTTCAATTAGAAGGCCTTTGAAATATTCTTGGAATTGAGATGAAGTAGAATACTCTCGGCCAATACCTTGAAGTAAGAATTCCCCTAGGTCTTTATCTAATTTTATTTTTAAGCCTTCATATTCGGGATCAATACTGAGATTATTCATTTGGGCTTGGTCTGTAAACGAAATGAACAGCTTTCGCACTGGGTTATCATCTGTTCTGAAAACCTTACTTGAGGTATAAATTGAATCAACGTCAAGGTCTTCATCAATTACTTTTATATGAAAATGTTGAGCTTCTAAAGGCATCCCATAAGCAATGTCTGCCGATAGTGTCAAGATTAAGTCGTCCACTACATATTCCTCTGGAGCTAGGTCGATCGAAACATTTTCGGACTCTAAAACAAAGTTTAAATAAAGACTTGCTGATGAACGACCAAACACATCATTATTGATGGTGCCAACAAAGTTTTGAGCGCGTGTTGAGCTTTGCGGCTCATCGAGTAAAACTGTTTTTGCTTCTACGGTAAAGCTGTCAATCTTTTGAATTAGATCTATTGCGCCTTCTGGTTGCACTTCTAGTCCCAATAAACGATCACCTTTACAACCGTTGAGGGCGAGTAAAAGCATAAAAAAAACAAAGGTTCGCCATGAGGCAAACCGCTGTATGATTAAATGTTTATGTGTTTTGTTCACGTCTTATTCTGCTACCGCTGTTGTTTCTGCTGCTACTTGAGAGTAGAAGTCATCAAACACACTCATCAGGTTTTCTTCTGGCTGTGCATCCAATACTGGTTTGCCTAACGAGTTCACATATGTTTTTATTTCATCGCTTACATATTCAGATGCGAAGACGATACCATCAGAATACTTAGCGGCTAATTTTACCCAACTATCATAGTTTGGTTTTTCTAGCAAGCTGATGTCGTCTTCTTCGATTCCGTCATATTTTAGTTTTTCTACAAACCGTGGGTCGAGGGTTTCATCAAATGACTCATCATAAATCGAGAATACCACTTTAGCATCTCCAAATAACGGATCATCAGCATAAAAAGTTTTTTGATAAACGGCCATTAAGGCACTGAACCAACCATGACAATGGATGATTTCTGGCATCCAACCTAGTTTCTTCACTGTTTCGAATACACCGCGACAGAAGAAAATTGAACGCTCGTCATTATCCTCAAAGAAATTATCATCCTCATCAAAAAACGTAGCCTTTCGTTTGAAATACTCTTCATTGTCAATGAAATACACTTGCATTCTAGTAGGCTGAATGGATGCAACCTTAATGATCAAAGGGTGATCGGTGTCATCTACAATCAGGTTCATACCTGAAAGGCGAATAACTTCATGTAACTGATGCCTTCTTTCATTCACACAGCCAAAACGGGGCATAAATAGTCTGATTTCTTTTCCGAAATCTTGAGCCTCCTGCGGTAACTGGCGGCCCATGTAAGACATATAATTTTCTGGTAAATAAGGGTTGATCTCGTGAGAAACGTATAGGACGCGTTCGTAATTACTCATATAATAATCCTTGGGTTTAAGAAAAGAACTCTTTTTTTGTCAAAAAAGTGATGCAAATTTACGCATTTAAGGGCTATCCATCAATATCAACAAGCTTTTGTCAACATGAAAATCGCTAAAAACCGTCAAGAACTCAGCAATTGCTTAAACTCCGAAGCCCCAATTGGTTTTGTTCCGACCATGGGAGCGCTGCACGATGGGCATCTTTCTTTAGTGCAAGAGAGCAAGAGTCGCGGTTTGTTTACGGTCGCGAGCATTTTTGTTAATCCAACTCAGTTTAACGATCCAAAAGACTTCGAGAAGTATCCAATTGACACCGATGCCGACTTGAAGAAACTTGAATCTGTAGGTTGCGATATCGTGTTTTTACCTGACCCAGAAGACATCTATTCAACGGATGAAGAAAAGCAATATGTGCATGACTTTGGCGATGTAGAAACGCGGTTCGAGGGTGCTTTTAGGCCTGGCCATTTCAAAGGCGTTGGTCAAGTGGTTCATATTCTATTCGATCTAGTGAAACCCAACGTGGCGTTTTTTGGTCAAAAAGATTTTCAGCAGCTGCAAGTTATTAAGCAGTTAGTTGGGCAAGAAAATCTACCGATAGAAATTGTGGGTATGCCTACCGTTCGAGAAGACGATGGTCTTGCAATGAGCTCACGCAATAGACGTTTGAATAAAGGACAGCGATCTGAGGCAACGTTGTTACACAAAGCGCTCACCTATTCCAAAACAAGCTTAAAGCGGCAGTCGTTCAATCATATTCGCCAAGAGGTTCAGAGCATGTTTGCGGATTCAGCCGAACTTGAACTAGAGTATTTCGATATTATTTATCCGGATCAATTTATTCCAGCGGATAGGTTTCATGAAGCCAAGACATACCATGCGATTATCTCAGCATATGCAGGAGAAATAAGATTAATTGACAACATGCAGCTTGCATGATCAGGTCGAGGGGTGTAACCTTTGCACTGGAAATACATTGAGGCATGAAAGAATTATCAGATTCGCTGAAAGCAAAAATCGAGGGAATTCAAGACCACATTCAAGAGTTTAGGAATGAAGGGCGCACCTTTTTTGCTAGTTCTTCTTTTCAAACGCACAGCTTGCCTATGTTACATATTTTAGGGAAAACCGCCCCTGAAATGCCCGTGTATTTTATTCAAACTGGATTTCATTTTCCTGATACATTGAAGTTTCGCGACCAGGTTGGTAAGGCTTTTGGATTGAATATTTTAAACATTGAATCGCACGTACCGAAGGTACAGCAACGAGATGCAAAGGGAAAATTTTTCTTCACGTCAGATCCGGATTATTGTTGCTTTCTCAATAAAACCCAGCCCATGCAGCCGTTGCTTGAGCGTTTTGATATTTGGGTGAATGGTGTACGTGCAGATCAAAATGCCAACCGTAAGAAATTGAATGTGTTTGAAAACACTCCGCAAGGTGGCGTGCGGTTTCATCCGATGTTGGATTGGAGCAAACAAGAAATTTGGCAATACATCAGCAGCATGGATTTACCACGCCATCCGTTGGATGCGCAAGGCTATGTGAGTGTTGGCTGTGAGCCTTGCACTATGAAACCAAGTATGGGCGATGAACGTGAAGGAAGATGGGTGGGTCAGAATAAAACAGAATGTGGATTACACACTGAATTGGTAAGCAAATGAGGGTATTAGTTACAGGTGGAGCGGGTTATATTGGCACCGGATTGTGTCAAGCATTGCTGGCATTAAAAGAGGTAGAGAGCGTCACGGTATATGACAATTTGAGTAGGCACAACTTCAACCTTTTCATTGGAGTTCAAAAATTTGACAACCGATATCACTTTATCGAAGGGGATATTCTGGACAGTAGAAACTTGAGAAAGGCTGTTTCGAAGGCTGATGTAGTTTTTCATTTGGCCGCCAAAGTGACCACCCCTTTTGCAGATCAAGATGCGCATTTGTTTGAGCAGGTGAACCATTGGGGAACAGCCGAAGTGACCTACGCGGCAGAAGAAAGTAACGTACAGCATCTGATTTATTTGAGCTCCGTTTCTGTATATGGTTCTGGCGAATTAGCCAAAGGAATTGACGCTGAGCTGAATCCGAAGACCTTTTACGGCATCTCAAAAATGCGCGCTGAAGAACATGTGCGCAGATTGGAGAATAAAGTAAAAACCACCATCATTCGCTGTGGAAATGTATATGGATATAACAAGAGCATGCGGTTTGATGCGGTAATTAACAAGCTTTTATTCGAGGCTAATTTTCATCGCAGAATCAACATTCACGGCACAGGTGAGCAGCACCGTCCATTTGTATTTATCGATACAGTAACCTCTGCCCTGAGCAACTTGATCAAACCAGACTCTCAAGCAGGAACGTTGAATCTGGTAGAGCACAATTTTAGCATCAACGACATTGTGGAGGTGTTGCGCGAGTTATATCCAGAGATGGAGATGATCTTCATCAACAACAATATGAAGCTGCGCGAATTGAAGGTAGATACCCAAGCAGGCAATCTGATTTCAGATAGCTCTGATTTAGACGTGCTTCGAAAAAGGTTAGCGGCTTTTAAAAAGGAGTTTAGTTTCTAACTACCATTTCACCACCACCTTTCCAGTAGATTTTCTTCCTTCTAGACGCTCATGTGCCTTTGAAATATCCTTGGCATCAAACACAGAATCTACTGTAGGTTTTAAAATACCGGTTTTGTAATGCTCATAAACTGCATCTATGGTTTGCTGCAGGTAATCGGGCTTGTTTTCTCCAATGCGAAGCATATTGATTCCTATCACGGCCTTTGCCTTCATGAGTAGCCCAATGGGATGAAGGAAACCGAAGCCAAAGGCCAGCTTGAGCTTTGCCATGAGCCCACCATTGGAGTTGCTCCATTCGCTAGCGCCAAATGTTACAATGCGCCCTCCTGAGCCCAGCATTTGGAGTGATTTTTTGAAGTTTGAACCGCCCACAGGATCAAACACTACATCTAAGCGTTCTGTGCCTAAAATGCGTTTAAGTTCTTCCGAAAAATCGTGCGTTTGATAATTGATAACGTGATCAGCGCCTTGCGCTTTGATGTACTCCAATTTTTCCGGCCTACTGGCAGTGCCGATTACTTCACAGCCTTTCCATTTGGCAATTTGCACTAAAGCTGTTCCGACTCCACCGGCTGCTGCATGCACCAACACACGATCTCCTTTATGAAAATTCACCATATGACAAGCTGAAAACCATGCAGTACAGTATTGAGTGGCGAGGGCCGTAGCTTCCTCGCGGTTTGTACCAGAAGCTAGAGTTACAACTCCTCTGTAATCTGCCACAGCATATTCAGCATATCCACCAAACTGGGTAAACGCCAAAACCAATTCACCAACTAGAAAGCTCTTTACATCTTCGCCTACAGCTTCTACTTCACCTACAACTTCATAACCTAAAACACATGGAAGTGCAGGTCGGTCGTTGTAAAGCCCTTTTCTTGCCATGATGTCTGCATAATTCAGCCCAAAATGACTCACCTTTATGAGCACTTCTTTTGCTTTGGGACTTGGTTTTGTAACGTCTTGAAATTCGAATGCTTCGGCAGCAGATCCGTCTTTGGTAACAACAATGGCTCTCATGCTGCAAAGATGGACAAGAGATCAACTAGTTCGCTCATGATCTACTCGTCTAATCACTGACCTGGAGTAAAGTCTTAATATCCAATACAGTACCCTTTTTCATGGCAACTACAAAGCATGTTATACCCCTGTGCTCTAAGCTCTGTTTTTTTAGCAGAGCTTCACGATAGGTGCTGAAGTTTGGCACAAAATATTTGTATAAACCAGCAATTGATTTTTTTTCAACGTGTTCATTTAGGCCAAGGGTTTTTTCGACTTCTTGAGTCGATTTGGGAGACGATAAAGCAGCGACTTGTAAATAAAATGTCACCCCTTCAAAGTTGGTGTCGTAGAGTGCCCCGTCATCTATTGTTTCATTCACGCTTGTTCTTTCAAAGGGCTTAACTTCTTTTTCTTTGCTTGCAATGTCAGTAATCGGCCTCACCTTTACTGGCGTCTCAACGTGCTGTTCTTGAAGAGGTTTATTTTGTAATACTGTCTCGCTCGAAGAGGAGTTTGAGTTGCTTTGGTTTAAGAGCACAATGGTAGAATCTTTTTTAGTTTGAGAAGTAGTGATTTCTTCAAACGTTTTCAGCTCCAAAGTACGATTTACGGGGTCATCAAGTTTTAAGATTACGTATTCGTTTTCATTCTTAATTTCCGACTGTTTATTGGTTGAATCAGCTTGATTTTGCGTACCAGAGGGAGTTTTTTCAGCATGACTCTGCTCATAAATTAAGGCTTCTTTCTCATCTTTATTTTCAAACGAACTATTTGCTAAATACGGAGAATGAGATTCTAAACCAATTTGTTTTGGAGCACCACTTGAAGATCCTTCAGCACTACTTTTTTCTTTACCAATAGTCGGGATGTTTAGATGGGCTTTTTTACCCAAAAATGCTGCTATTTCTGAGTCTTGCTTATCGGTTTGTTCGTTGATTGCGAGGGGTTGTAATTTTGCTATCGAAGATTTTTGAATACTTGTTAGTGGAGTTCTGTTTTTATGAACTTCTTCAGCAATTTGAGCCGCTTTTTTAGATGTAGATTTGGATATTTGAGATTGATATTTTCGTGTTATAGTCTTCTGTGAAGTAGAAGGTATGATTGAGTTGCTGAATGCAGATTGTTGCTCAACGATATTTTTTAAGTAGTTCTCAAGGGAAGTTCTGTGCAGAGTAAGCAAGAGAGCTATATCAATGCTGTTTTGTTCAATATAGGATGCTTTTTTGACTTGGTGTCTTTGAATAATTTGAGAAGCAACTTCTTGCTGTATCCCAAAAGTTTGCGACACACCTTGAATGTTGCTCACAATTATGATCAGTAACGTTACGAGTATTCTCACTGATTAATTTTAAGATTAAAAAAAACTGATTACAGCGTCTCGTTGTGAAGAATGAGACACTGTAATCAGTCGTGTTCTTAATAAATCAACTCTTTATCTGAAGATTTTTCCAATAATAGGTAATCTTCCTAATGTATTGGACGCCAACTTGGAAAGAAAACCTTTTTCACTCTTTGTATTTTGAACGTTCATCCCCACGTTGAGTTCCACGGAACTTCCAGAGCCATCTTCTGTTAGATTCAAGAATTTTTCGAATTCATCGACTAGAGAAGTTGCGTTTTCTGATGCGTGCAGTAAGTGTGTGCTCCCAAAACTAGACCCATCCGTCCCATCCGTGTTTCCATCGCAGCAAGGTCTTGTGTCAATGGCATATGAAGCATCGGTCAAACCACCTTGAACGCCATCTATTTTTGCAAAACGCTCTAATTGTCCAAGACGATCAGAGACCGATGCAGAACTTGTACCTTCCGCTCCTGCGCCTGCGATACGAGGATTTTCATATAATGCCCCAAAACCGAAAACTTTAGCTGTACTAGTTGACCCAAAAAGCCTCTTGGTAGAGCTGACACTGTAAATAGGGTCTACTAATACATGGACATTATTATCAGAGATTGCATTAAAATATGCCTCTTGTTTCGCTTGCGTCTCAGATTTGTGTTGACGGGAAGTTTCTCCAGAAATAGATTTTTTGAAATTAATATCTAAATCTGCTACATAGTTATCAGCTACCATTATACCTGAAGGCTGAACATCTTGAGTGCGATACGTATGCTTCATACTAACGCATGACGATAGAAATGTGGCAGTTGCCAAGAAAAAGAGAAAGTTAATTTTCATAAGTTTGAATTTATTTGATTGGCCTCAAAAATATAAATAATTAGTCGCGCTGAAAAATCATTTGCGTGTTTTGGAGGTAAATACCTTTCATTTCCTTGTTTTGCGCGATTTGATTTCAGCACCCTCAATTACTAAAACAATTTCCCCTTTGTATTTGTTTGTTTCACCTTCCAACAGTAGTTCACTCAAGGTTCCTCGATGATACGTTTCAAACATTTTGGTCAATTCGCGCACTACACATGCCCTTCTGTCTGGGCCAAAAACTTCAGACGTTTCTTTTAATGCCTTCAAGATCCGGTGCGGGGACTCGTACATGACCATTGTTCTTTGCTCTTGTGCCAAGGATAACCAAAAGGTTTGTCGGCCTTTTTTCTGAGGTGGGAAGCCTAAGTATACATAGCGTTCGCTTGAAAAGCCAGAACCAACCAATGCTGGGATTACAGCGGTTGCACCGGGCAAAACTTCCACTGGAATGTTTTGCTCAATGGCAGCTCGAACCAATAAAAATCCGGGATCGCTGATTCCTGGTGTGCCAGCATCAGTGATCAGTGCCATTCGGGTTCCTGATTTAATCTGATCGATCAGGCTTGCCGTGACTTTATGTTCGTTATGTTGATGAAATGGAACCAACTTATTGGAGATGCCGTGGTGTTGCAATAATTTCCCTGAATGCCGAGTGTCTTCGCACAGAATAAGATCAACCTCCTTTAATACCTTGATCGCTCTCAACGTGATGTCGTCAAGGTTGCCAATGGGCGTGGGAACGAGGATCAATTGGCTCATTACAATACCTTTTTAAGTGAAGGATGGTATCGCAAGTACTCTCTGATGCAGCCATGTCCTCCTTTTGATTCAAGTATGAAATCAGCTGCTTTTTTAATTGGAACAGTGGCGTCTGATGGGCAAGCCGTTATTCCGACTTTTTCAAACATTTGAAGGTCGTTGATGTCATCTCCAATGTATCCAACATTTGGCCAGACAATGTCAAGTTGATCAAGCCATTTTTCTGCAACACCAAGCTTGGGGTCAGCGCCCACATACAGATGCTTTATGCCGAACATATCAGCGCGGTGCTGAATGATTTTTTTGTTGACTCCGGATGAGATGATTCCGAATTCAATGCCTTGCTTCATGGCCATTTTTATCGCCATGCCATCTTTGGTGTCGAAGCGTTTAAACTCGTCACCCTTTTCAGTGTAAAACATACCGCCTTCGGTCATCACGCCATCTACATCTAAAAAGATAAATCGAATATTTTCCCAGGGCAATGCACGAGCTTCTAAATTATAGCTCACCAAGTCTTGCAGCGAAACGCCTGATCTCGCGCAAATCGATTCCAGTTGCATGAGCGTTGGGTTATCGTCTACTCCAATCATCCATTCTGGAAGTTTAAGTTTTAGATATTGTAGGTTTTTTTGGAGCTGGTTCACTATGCAAGTTTAGTTGAAAATAGCGTTTAGTGTTCATCCTGTTTTTGTCAAAAATTACAATTACGATTTACAATTTACACACCATATTGTAAAATACATTTTACGTTTTTAAAAACTAAATGATATCTTCGTTTTACAATAATTGGGATTATGGAAGAGCTTATCACTAAATCAAGGGCTAAAATTGCTAAGGTTCAAAAGAGCTTTCAAAGAGAATTACTGCATCAAATAAATTGGTCTTCGCGGCTCATTGCGCTGAAAGGAGCGAGAGGAGTTGGAAAAACCACCTTGCTTTTGCAAGCGGCTGCACTTAAGCTTTCTAAAGCCGATAATACGCTTTATGTCTCTATGGACGATTTGTTTTTTCAAGAGAACTCGTTATATCAATTAGCCAAAACGCATGCATTAACGGGTGGCACACATTTGTTTGTAGATGAGGTGCACAAGTACCCCAATTGGTCACGTGAGTTGAAATTAATCTATGATGACTTCGAAGAAATAAAGGTTGTTTTCACGTCTTCGTCCATACTCGATATTTTTCAAGGAGAATCGGATTTGAGCAGACGAGCAATAGCCTACACACTGTTTGAGCTTTCGTTTCGTGAATTCATTGCTTTCGATCAGAAAACTGCATTTAAACCATACAGTTTGGATGATATACTCAGTCATTCTGCCGAAATTGAGCTAGAAATTCTACCAAAACTTAAGCCTATTCCAGCATTTCAAGATTATCTGAAATACGGTGCCTATCCATACGTTTTAGAAGGAAAAGATGTGTTTGCGCAACGATTAACACAAGTGGTAAACTTGATAATTGAAGTAGACCTCAATGCGGTAGACAATCTTACGTATGACATGATTGTCAAAACCAAGAAATTGCTTGCCGCCATAGCCACCAGCGTGCCTTTTACCCCAAATATCACCAAGCTTTGCGAGCGCACAGGCATTTCTCGTCCATCATTGATCAAGGCAATTTCGCAATTAGAACGTGCGCGGATGGTTCATCAACTATTCAAACCGGGAAAAGGAATCGGACAACTCACAAAACCTGAAAAACTTTACTTGAATAACCCAAATCTATTGCATGTTTTGGGTCACCACAATTGGAACATTGGCACTGCAAGAGAAACCTTTTTTGTGAGCCAGCTAAGTGCATTGTACAAAGTGAATTTAGCTCCCAAAGGCGATTTCATCATTGATGAGAAATACACATTTGAAATAGGGGGGGGGAACAAAACGGCAAAGCAGATACAAGGTTTGCCAAACGCTTACTTAGCGAAAGACAATATAGAATACACAGCGAACAATACTATTCCGCTGTGGTTGTTTGGGTTTTTGTATTAAACGATTTTCCTCCCAACAGCTTCAGCCACAGGCTTTATCGCCTTCATCAACTGCCTGAATTGATCGTGATACAACTGCTGCGCGGCATCGCTTTTGGCAACAGCTGGGTTTGGGTGAACCTCCACCAACAAACCGTCAATGCCCATTGCCACACAGGCTTTACTCAAGTCTTCAATGCCATATCTGTATCCTAGAGCGTGTGATGGATCCAAAATGATAGGCAGGTTGGTGTATTCTTTCAACCAAGCCACACCGCACAAATCAAGCGTAAATCTTGTTTTCGTTTCGAAAGTTCTGATTCCCCTTTCACAAAGCATCACGTTAGAGTTTCCACCAGAAAGCACAAATTCTGCGGCTTGCGCAAATTCTTGAAGCGTTGTGCCAAATCCACGTTTGATTAAAACGGCTTTATCTTTTTTCGCACAAGCCTGTAAAATGCCGTGATCGTACATGCTTTTTGCTCCAATTTGGATGACATCGGCATGCTCAATTACTTCATCTACATGGGTTGCGTCACGCACTTCGCTCACGATCGTGAAACCGTGTTCTTCGCGCATTTTTGCCAGTAGTTTCAACCCTTCTAGCCCTAATCCTTGAAATGAATAGGGTGAAGTTCTTGGCTTATAGCAACCTCCGCGCAATCCGCTTATCCCCAATTCGATCATTAAAGCCGCACTCTCTCTGATTTGCTCTTCTGATTCAACAGAGCAAGGACCCGCAATTACCATAGTGTTTCCGGTACGTCCACCAATGGTTGTATTTCCTATTGTAATCTCGCGTGTTTCTGACAAATAGCTTTTACTCGCTAACTGAATATCGCTGTCCATAGGCCAGGATTGTTCAATCATACTGCTGTATTGATTGGGCGCCTCCTTTAGTTTCGATGGGGTTACCAGCACGAAGCAATCGCCATTATGAAAAATGGCAGACTCTGTTGCCTTGGCTATTTCGTGCGCTTGACCTTCGCCAATGCTGGATTTAAGATGAATGATCATAGTTCTCCTTTTACCAAATTGAGGAATGAAACCACTCCTTTTACTTTATTGTTTTCATCAACTACTGGTAGGTAGTTAATGGGAAATTCAAATTGTTTGAGGTACATCAGCATGGCGCTCACCGTCATCGATTCTTTTACTGAAATGGGCGATTTGTTGATCATGCGATCGAGTGCGATGGCCGATGGATTACCTACATTTCTCAAAAGCTCTCTTCGCAAATCAGCATTGCTAACGATTCCTTCTAATTCCTGATTGGAGCTTTCTAAAATGGTGAATCCTAATTTATAGTCTTCAATGGTTTGAAGTACCGTTTTCAGGGTTCTATTGGCTGCACCCACAATCGGACTTTCTTCTCTTAGGCGCATGAAATCACCTACTCCATAGTGGCTCTCAATATCATGCGTTTTCAGGTTGAGCAAGGCTGCACCGATGGGCATGTTCTTGAATAAATACGATCCAACAACGGAAGAATGAACACCCATATTGCGCAAGATGAAGCTCACTTCAGCATTTACACCACCATCCACATGGATTTCCTTTCCTGGAAATGCCTTTTTGAATTGCCGAATCTTTCGAAAGTTGATCTTGTCAAATCGTCCGCCACTTTCGCCAGGGATAGTAGCCATCATTAGGATGAAATCATAATGATCGGCATTGGTTTCGAAGGCGGAAATATCAGTAGTCGAAATGATGGATAATCCCATTCTGGCGTTCAATCCGCCCTTGTAATTGTATCCATCTAAATCTTCATACTGAAGCGTAACAAGGTCAATGTCTAACGCGTTGATGCGATCAAAATATTTCTCAGGATCGGCAGTAATGAGATGAAGATCAATAGGAGTAGAGCTCCATTGTTTTATTTTTTGGATGTCGTCAAATACACTTTCATCATCACGGCAATCGATGTGGAAATAATCTATTCCATGCTGATCAAGGTCTTCAATGAGTTCTTGGAGGGGAGTATCTTTACTGGAATATACGGATGCTGAAATCTTCATATCAAAGTGTGGCGAAGGTAGGTAGTCCTTTCCAATATTGTCCATCAACCATCATATTGCTCATGTTCTGAAACTTAGATTTGTTGATCTATTTTCCTTTATCAATTCTCTAAGAATCATATTCGCAATATATTCGAGTGCCTCAGACAACTATTTAACCATGAACTGCATCTTATCTCAAGTTTTGCCCCAATGATGACTGACGAAGAGTTGATTGAGAAGTGTTTGAAAGGAGATCAAAGGGCACAACAAGCGTTATTTGAAAAGTTTGCGGGAAAGATGATGTCAGTTTGTATGCGATATGCAGGCGATCGTGAAAAGGCTCAAGACTTACTTCAAGATGGCTTTGTAAAGGTGTTTATTCACCTACACAAGTTTAAAGGAGAAGGAAGCTTTGAAGGTTGGATCAGAAGAACGATGATCAACACAGCGCTAGATGAACTGCGAAAGAGAAATCGAATGCAAATGGATGCTGATATTTCGGAAGCCGAATATTTGGCTGGAGAAGGTGAAATGTCTACCAGTGATTTAAGGGTAGAAGAGATGATGACCATTATTCAAGCGATGCCTACAGGATACAGAACAGTATTTAACATGTATGCTATTGAAGGCTATTCGCATCAAGAAATTGCTGATGAATTGGGAGTGTCTGAAAGCACTTCAAAAACTCAATATCGGAAGGCCCGCACTTATTTAATGAACATAATTGGAGAAAGAGAAAACATATAATGTCTGAACAAAAGGAAAATATTGAAAAAATCTTCAGGGTGGCGTTACAGTCTCACGAAGTGCCAGTAGGTCCTGAAGTTTGGGCGTCCATCCAGTCGTCATTGACTGGGTTAACTTCCGTTTCATCTGCTGCTGGCGGAAGTCTTTTCTTAGGAAAGGCAGCCGCAGTTATTGGGTTTGCAGGATTGATTACCGCGGCTACTATTGCTGAGGTTGAATACCATAATTCAGAAATCAATTCATCGAATGAAATTGTAGTTTCTGACCACGATGACAAAATAGAACCATCACAACAAGCTATCTCTTTTGAGGAGCAGCGTGAGGTTGCTGAGAAAGAAGAACTGAATATTGAAGGCTCTTCTGTTCAACAGGAAATCGCCAGCCAAAGTGAAGTTAAATCAGCAGACGTCAATACAAGTATTGATGCTTCTGTTGGAGAAAAGCAAAAGAGTTTGTCTGAAGCTTCCAAATCGATACTAGAGTCTACAGTTGAATCAAATTTTGAAAATGAATTAGCTGAGTCTAGACCGTCTAACTTAAAAGAACAACCGAGCCCTTCAAAAGAGAAGGCTGAGGATCAAGTTGCTGAAGCAAAAAGTGATCAAGTGCCCCAAAACAATAAGGAGGTTGCAGAAACTGCTCAAGAGAAAACCACGGCTTATTTTACCCACAGTGCTGAACAAGTAATTACTCCGAATGGAGATCCATACAACGAATACTTTGAAATTGATGGATATGGAGTAAGAGAGTTCATCTTAAGAATAATGACTCGTGGAGGACAGCTTGTATTTGAATCGAATGATATTACTGTGCGATGGAATGGTGTAGATCGATTCGGAAACCCACTTCCTTCTGGAATATATTTCTATGAAATCCAAGCCGTGGGTGATGACAACCTTCCTTACCTAGAGAAGAATGCGAAGGGAAGCGTTACTATCGTGCGCAACTAAAGACCCTCTTTTACAAAAGAGGTAATTAACTCAAAAACTTGATCATAATTGGTCAATGGAATGTTTTCTGGAACATCGTTGATGTCGTGGTAGTGCTTGTAGTCTCCTTCTGTATAAATGAAGAAACTGGGCACCCCTTTTTCATAAAATGGATAATGATCACTGTTGGCAGCAGCACCTCTTGCTTTCACTTGATTCAATAAACCTTCTCTTTCATTGATTGCTTTTAACCGGTCAAATGCTTCATTGAATATAGTTCCGTTCACCACGGTGATTCCTTTTTTGGCATCAGCCATTAAATCGAGGTTGAGCAAAAATTTGATGTTGTCCAATGAGAATGGCGGATTTTCTACAAAATATTTTGACCCTACTAATCCAGCTTCTTCCCCAGCAAACCAAATGAATACGGTATTGTATTTGGGTGGATTTTCCGAGTAGTAATCAGCGAGGTCCAACAGCATTGCGCTTCCGCTGGCATTGTCACTGGCGCCTGCTATGTAAGTTTCTTTACCCATTCTTCCTAGATGGTCAAAGTGTGCGCTGAAAATTACCATTGAATCGCTCTGGCCAGGAATAAAGGCAACAACATTTTTAGATTGATATTCACTTACCCACTCCTGGTCAATGTTGATGTCTACCGTCTTAATTTTTTTATGCAACCCTTCTATGGAAACATCCAGAATGGTTGTGTTATAGGTGCGTCTGCTTGCCCACCAAGTGAGCTTCTTGTCCTTTAGCAAGACATAACCTTTCGCATTTAAAGGGTTTTGGTTGATGCCTTTTGAAAATTCTTCTATAACTGCATTTTCTGAAGTTTCGTCAATGACAATAACCCTGTTTTGTACTTTTTTCTTGGAAGCTGTTTTGAATATTTTTTCTTGGCTCTTAACCATGCTAGGCTTCAGATAGTAAGTTTTAAATGAACCATTTAAATTCTGTGAACCAGGATTAATTTGATAGTCAACTCCTGTTTGCAATAACTTGCGATTGAACTTAACGCTCATGTCTCCAGGGAATGTGTTTACGCCAAGCTTGAAGCTTTGAGTATATGAATCACCAAAGGAATTTAGCCCCTTTGACTTGCATTGCTTCTCAATGAATGATGCTGCTTTTAAGTCTCCTTGAAAAACATACCCTCTACCATGATAGCGAGGAGCACAAAGCGAATCAATCATTTCTTTCGCGTACGAAGAGTTTTGTGCATTTGAAATTCCGACTAAAAAGAGTGTGAATAGAAAGGGAACGAAACGTAACATTATGAGAAGCGTCTTGAAACTAGCGTTTTAAAAGCTATCACGGTTTCGTCTTCTTCATCCCAATGATATTTTGACGAAAGCTCTTCATCCATTAATCTGGTTGCGTCAAGTATTGACTCTAGGTGGTTTAATTCCTCTACCGCCCTAGAAAAAGCTCCCATATCACCATTGAATAATACATTGGCATATAGAAATCGCTCGTTAATTCCAATGGCTTTCTTGATGTCGTTCAGAGGCTGAGTGCCCACTTTGTCAGCCAGTGAAACTGAGTCTGAATCTATTGTTTGCTTGGAAATTGAATTGCGTTGATCTTGAGAAAACTCTTCAATGGTTCTCATTATTGCCTCATGCTGCTGCTCTTCATTTGCTTCATCAACAGGCTCCTCAGCAATAGTGGCTTCTTCGGTAATTTCTTCTTTCGACTCTTCAACTATAAGCTCTTCTTTTTCTTCGATAACCGGTTCAGGTAGTTTGGTTTCCTTTGATGACTCTTCTTCCATCGCAGCTTCTAGTGTAGCTCTAATAGCCTCTAAATCCTCCTTCAATAAATGAAGTTCATGCTCCTTTTCAGTAAGTTGCTTTTCAAGTCGTTCTATTTTCTCAATCAAGTCTTTCATATTCATGCCTTACAAACGCTCTTCAAAGATGGCAATTGTGTATTCGAATTACTAATCTTTAGGAAATCATTGTAATGAAGTGATATTTTGTGGTCTATTCCATGATGAATATAGAAATTCGCAACACATGTTTTTAGAATATACAGGCAATAAAAGACACAAGTATGGGTGGATCGAGGTGGTCTGTGGGTCTATGTTTTCTGGAAAGACAGAGGAGTTGATTCGAAGACTTAAAAGAGCCCAATTTGCCGGTCAGAAAATAGAAATCTTCAAGCCTGATGTTGATGTGCGGTATGATGAAGAAGAGGTGGTTTCGCACGATGAAAACAGCATCAGCTCAACCCCGGTGGAATCTTCCGGCAATATTCTGATTCTTTCAAATGCTGCTGAAGTGGTTGGAATTGATGAGGCTCAATTTTTTGATGTTGAGCTTGTGAATGTTTGCAACCAATTGGCCAACATGGGTAAAAGGGTCATCGTTGCAGGTTTGGATATGGATTACAAGGGCCGTCCATTTGGGCCTATGCCAGGTTTAATGGCGATTGCAGAATATGTTACCAAAGTCCATGCTATCTGCGTAAATTGTGGCTCTTTGGCAAATCATTCTTACAGAGTTACGGACAGCGATAAACTCATTGAACTGGGCGAAACGAACCAATACAAGCCATTGTGTCGGGCGTGCTTTAATTCAGGATCAAGCAAATGAACTACACCATTGAAAGCATCTCGGACTTTTGCAAAGGCAAGGCACAAATAGCTTTTCCTGGCTCAACTGTCACGCGAATAAATATTGATCACAGAACCCCTAATCGGGAGAACGCCCTTTTTGCTGCAATTAAAGGCGCTCGTTTTGATGGCCACGATTTTATCCCAGAATTGTTAGAGTTAAAATGCCATCATTTTTTAGTGTCGGATGCAGAGGTTGCCAAACGCTATGAAGGTCAGGCTAACTTCATTATTGTTGATGATATGATTCCTGCATTACAGTCTATAGCGAAGGAACACAGGGATAATTACAATTTGCCCGTGTTGGCCATCACAGGTAGCAACGGAAAGACAATTGTCAAAGAGTGGCTCAACAGCTTGCTAGAGAGCGAGTTTAAGATTTGCCGAAGCCCGAAAAGTTATAACTCTCAAATCGGGGTTCCATTGTCAGTTTTTGAACTCAACAGCTATGATTCATTAGCCATTTTTGAAGCTGGAATTTCTCTTCCTTCAGAAATGGAAAGGTTGGAGCGGATTCTAAAGCCGAGCTTAGGAATTCTCACCAATATTGGTGATGCCCATTCGGCTCATTTTGATTCAGATCAAGCCAAGTTTTTAGAAAAATGGAAGCTCTTCAAATCAGCAAAGAAGGTGCTGGTTTGCAAAGACCAATTATCATCTCGATGGATTCCAAAGGAAGACTTAGGCAAGTGTGTCTTTTGGTCTAAAGAGGACAAAAGCGCGGAAATTTACTTTTCGATCAAAGAGGTCAACCCGGGCCTCACCGCTTTTGAGGCAAAGTTTGAAGGCAAAACGTATTCATTTGAGATTCCTTTTACTGATCGTATCAGCATAGAAAATGCCAGTCATTGTTTCGCTATTTGTGCCATTCTTGACAAGCTGAACTCAAGAGTGCTTGCCAAATTTGATGAACTATCTCCTATTGCAATGCGAATGGAGGTGAAGCAAGGACTTGAAGAATCACTAATTATTGATGATACCTATAACTCAGATCTTGGCTCTCTCAGAGCTTCAGTTGATCAATTAATGACGCATGCTGATCGCGACAAGTTTGTCATCCTATCTGATTTAGAACAGAACGCTGATAATCACGAGTCATACGTGCAAATTGCAGATATGCTTCGCGAAGCTGAGGTTACACATTTAGTTGCGATAGGCTTAGAAATCGCAAAGCACAAAACAGCTTTTGAACCTTTAGCTGTGCGATGTTTTGATTCATCAGATGAGTTTTGGGAGCATTTGGACATAAAATCATTGCGCCATAAAGCTATTTTGGTGAAGGGTGCGCGCAAATTCAAGTTAGAGAAACTGGTGAATCGCCTTCAGGCGAAACAAAGAATAACAACCTTGGAGATTGACTTGCGGAAGTTGGGCCAAAACTTGACGTATTTCAGAAGCAAGATAAACGAATCAACCAAGGTTATGGTCATGGTAAAAGCCTTTGCATATGGCAGTGGCAGCTATGAGGTAGCTCATTTTTTCCAGACCAGAAAAATGGTAAATTACCTAGTTGTGGCATATGCTGATGAGGGAATTGTCTTAAGAGAAAAAGGTATCAGCTTGCCAATCATGGTGATGAGTCCAAGTAAAACGGCTTATGAGTCTATGATTCAGCATAATTTAGAGCCAGAGATTTACTCTTTAAACACACTCAAAGACTTTGTGCGCGCAACAAAGTCAATGCGCCATTTTTTTGATGAATATCCCATTCATTTGAAAGTTGATTCAGGGATGCATCGTCTTGGTTTTGCAGTCGAGCAATTGCCTGAGGCGCTTAAAATTATTAATGAGGTAGGTTTTATTAGGGTAGCCTCTGTTTTCACCCATTTATCTGCAACAGATGATGAACGAGAGGATGACTTTACCCGAAAACAAATTGCCTCATTCTCTAGAATGAATGAATTGATAATTGATGGATTGGGATACCAACCTGATAGACATGTTCTGAATTCTACAGGGGTTTTGCGCTTCCCAGAATATCATTTTGAAATGGTACGGCTCGGAATCGGACTATATGGGTTCAGTGGAAGCACAGACAGTCGCTTTTTACATGCATTAGGATCACTGAAGAGCTACATCGTGCAAATCAGGAAAGTGAAGGCAGGCGAGTCCGTAGGTTATGCGCGCAAGGGTATTGAAGAAGTTGATCGCGATATTGCCACCGTTGCTCTTGGTTATGCCGATGGCTTAGACCGAAGGTTGAGTAATGGAAATTGGAGCATTACCTGGCAAGGTGTTCAGTGCCCTATTGTCGGGAATGTATGCATGGATATGACCATGATTGATGTTACCCACACAAGTGCTAAAGAAGGAGATGAGGTCACCATTTTTTCTGGCAATACCGACATACAAAACATGGCAGAGAAGCTAGATACGGTTCCCTATGAAATATTGACAAAAATTCCCGAGCGTGTTCGCAGAATATATTTACAGGAATAATGGACAAAATCTCAGTTGTGATTATTACCCTGAATGAGGAACGCAATATTGGGCGATGCATTGAAAGCGTCACCAAAGTTGCTGATGAGGTGTTAGTTATAGATTCACTTTCTACAGATAATACAAGGAAGATAGCAGAGTCATATGGCGCAAGGCTCATAGAGCAGCCATTCTTGGGGCACATCGAGCAAAAGAATTTTGCAAAGGAGAAAGCCACGCACAATTGGGTGCTTTCGTTGGATGCCGATGAGGCGTTGAGTGAGCAATTGAAACTATCGATCTTAGAAAGAAAGAAAAACGGGTTGCAAGGTGGTTACACCATGAATAGACTCACGAATTACTGCGGAAAATGGATAAAACACAGCGGATGGTATCCGGATGTGAAATTGCGTTTGTTCAGAAAAGAGGATGGTGGTTGGACAGGTGTGAACCCTCACGATCGTTATGAATTGACTTCTAAGTCGAAGATTTCACATCTTCAAGGTGATTTGCTGCATTTTTCATTTTATACAATGGATGAGCATCGCTCTCAAATTGAGAAATTTTCAGACATTTCTTCTCAAGCTAAATTCAACAAAGGAATTCGCTCGAATTGGTTGAAAGTATTGGTAAAGCCCGTGGCGAAATTTTTAAAGAGCTACGTAATTAAAAGAGGGTTTCAGGATGGATATTATGGGTGGGTTATTGCAATCAATTCGGCCTATGCCACCTATTTAAAGTACTCAAAATTGCTTCAATTACAACAATCCAAATGAGAGTTCTGCATATATCATCACCCAAGACCTGGAGAGGTGGAGAGCAGCAGCTCATTTACCTCGCAGAAGAATTAAAAGCGTTAGGGGTTGAACAAGTAATAATGTGTCCATTTAATTCCCAGGTGCATAAGTATTGCCTTAAGAATCACTTGTCACATGTCACCTATTTCAAGGGCTTTTCAGCCAACCCGATGGTGGCATTTAGAGTAGCACATGTGTGTTCGAAAGAGCGTATCGACTTGATTCATGTACACGATTCTCATGCACACAATTTTGCCATACTCAGCGCTGTATTAACAAAGAATGAGCGACCAATTATTGTTTCTCGAAGAGTCGATTTTGCTATACAAGGCAGTTCAATGTCTCTCGTCAAATACAATCACCCTAACATCAAAAAAGTAGTATGCGTTTCGGCCGCAATTAGGGATGTAATGCTGGAGTTCATAGAAGATAAAAGCAAGCTTGAGGTTGTTCACTCAGGCATTGATTTATTACGGTTTGAAAATGTTGAACCGAAAGGATCGTTGAGAACGGAGTATCATATTCCCTCAGATTGCGCTATAATCGGAAATGTATCCGCACTGGCTCCGCATAAGGATTATCGGACGTTTGTTGATACGGCAAAAAAACTGATTGAGGATGGTGTAAAGGCTAAATTTATTGCCATAGGTGAAGGCCCAAGTAGAAAAGAAATAGAGGGTTATATTGACCTGAATAGAATGCAGGATCATATTATATTAATGGGGTTTCGAAAGGATGTGCCTGAACTCTTGAAAGAGTTGGATGTGTTTTTAATCACCTCAAAAACAGAAGGTTTAGGAACCTCCATCATAGATGCCCTTGCTTCAGAAGCTCCGGTTGTTGCCACTAAAGCTGGCGGTATCGTAGAAGTAATTGAGCATGAAGTGTGTGGCCTACTGTGTGATGTTCAAAACCCAGAACAGCTTGCCAGCGAAGTAAAAAGAATGCTCGCAAATGATGAATTAAGAGAGAAATGCATAGCTGGCGGGAGAGAAAAAGTGAAGCGCTTTAGCAAAACAGAAACGGCAAAACGCTCGTTAGCTATTTATCATGATGTGCTCTCAGACTCTTCAGTTAAAGCCTGAATTCCAAATAATAGGAGCACATTAAAAAACGCATAGAGCGTAACCCCAGTTTGAGTTTCTAAAGTGTCTTCATTGAGCATGCTGGCATAAAGTACAATGGCGAAGCCGATGTATAAAAAGCTGTTTGCGCTTTTCATCGTAAAGAAAGGAAGAATTATAGACAACAAAAAGATCGCTAAGCCAATGATGCCGAATGTTATTCCAAAGGCTAAATATTGATTGTGTGTTCTTTTTCGAAACTTCTTGCTTATTTCAGCATTGGTTTTATTGTACATGTTTTCATAGGAGGCGTTAATATCACCCGTACCGGTGCCTAATAGCCAGTTTTCTTTGAATATATTGAAGCCAGTTTTCCAAAACAAGAAGCGTTGAGTCACTGAGTGGCCTTGTACTCGTTTTTCATTCATCATACGGTCAAATTCCCATATTACAGTGTAAACCCTGTTGTCAATAGGATTACCGTACGTGAAACGAACATTGGCCACTCCATTTTCTATCGCCCGCACGTCTTCCTCTGTTAATGAGTTTACACCAACTGAATCCTTCCTTAGTCCTTTGCTAGTCAGGTAACGTTTCAAGGTTGCATAAACGGGCTTCTCTTCGCTATTCGGTCCTTCCCACAGAGGAAGCTCACTTCGCTTTTTCCATTCTTGCTCTAATTCGAAGTTGGAAATGTAAAAATTGATGTAATATCCATTTTCAAGGGTGAAGTTAGTCGTGTCGTGTTCGTAAATTCCTCCTGCTGTTGTGCGGGTTTCTAGTTGAGAAAAATCAGGTTGATGATCGGGATAAAAAGCATCAACATGGAGTGCTATATACGCCAGTATTAATAATGGTGTACTGGTAATAGCGGTTAATGTAATCAATCGAAAAACGTTACTCTTCAGATATGCCAACGTGTATATCAATAATAGGTAGCTGCACAATAACCAAGCAACAACACCTGTCATGGATTGAAGAATAAAAACAAAAACACTTAACCAAAAAGCAAGTAAAATATAACTAGCCCTAGCGACTGTATTGTTCTTTTCATTCCATGCAAAATTTAAAAGAATTAGGTAGGCTATGCAAACCATCAATGCGTACCTGATGTGGCTTGTGAATAGAGAAATAGACCTAAAGTCAAACGAGGGGTTGTCTTTGATCTGAAAATATTCGTAGGTTGATAGAAATGAGGTTAATATTACTCCAGATGCAAACACTCCTAGAACCAGCAACATCTCTTTCTTTAGCAATGGCTTAGAAAGAGGAATTACAATGGGGAATAACAATAATGGTAGCTTAACCCTTAAATCCTTGAAGGCATGGGCAAAATCGCTGGTCCAAATTAGAGCAACAATATGCATCAGAAACACGGAAATTAAGAGCAGGATAACAGGGGATGAGATCAGCTTTTTAAACTTTGTTTTTAGGTCACCTTCAATAAGAAAATTAATAGAAAGCACGATCCCACCAATGCTCATGAAAGCTTTTGACAAGGGTAATCCTATGGCAACTAAAGAAAGGCCAATAAGAAAGAGCCATCGGTGATGGACCTCGTTAAGGATCATAGGTTTGTTTAAAAAGTAGGTGAAGTTAGCCCTTTTTCGTGAGGCAGTCTTCGCAAGTTCCATCTATAACGGAGTCGTAGTAGGGTTTATTGCTCAAAACATCGACTGCTTTTTGCACTTCAGGGTCATGTGACATAAATGCACGAATTCTGCCGCGTGAATAATAGTATCGACTTGTTATTTCGTTTTCAAGGATCACTTGAATCTCTTCTCTAAACTTATACAAGTCTTCTCTCTTATTGCGTTCCAGTTTTTGTGATAAAGCCATAAATTCAGACTCAACATCCTCCATAAACTCATCTTCTTCGATCATTTCGCGCAGTTCTTTCATCATTTCAGTACTGCCTGTTTTGTACTCAAAATCATGGGTTAAAGCGAAGTCTACAAAATGTCCGAACTCCTCATCAGCCAGCTTAAACTTTTCTGGTGGAGCAATACTGTCGTGCTCGAAATAGTAACGTGTGGCAAAATCAAAAACGATGTTTTTATTTAGTAAAGTGGCTAAAAGCGCACTGTATTGCTCGACTTCAACCTCTATGTCTGGAGTAATACCTTCACCGTCTTTAACAACTCTTCCATTGGCAGTTTCAAATATGATGATCAAGGAGTCTGGAACGTTTAGAGCTTTGCCTTTAGCGTCTCGTTTTCCATAGTCAATTCTTTGAATGCAACGTCCACTGGGGATGTAATACTTAGCGATAGTGATTTTTAGCATTGAGTTGTAGGATAGCTCTGTTGTGGTTTGCACCAGCCCTTTTCCAAAGCTATTTTGACCTATGAGCACAGCTCTATCTAGATCTTGTAAACTTCCTGAAACAATCTCCGAGGCAGATGCGGAACCTTCATCAATGAGCACGGCAAGAGGAATTTCTAAGTCAAGTGGAGAATTAAGGGCTCTGTGCAAGCTGTAGTGCTCTTTTAACTTACCCTTCGTTTCCACAATTTTTTCGCCCTTAGGCACAAAGAAATTCACAATATTCACTGATTCGTTGAGGAGCCCTCCGCCATTTCCGCGTAAATCTAGAATCAGTTTTTTCATTCCTTTTTCTTTCTTCAGCTCTTCAAATGCTTTTTTTACTTCTCTACTTGCAGTTTTTGTGAATCCTCTTAGACTGATATAGCCAACCTCATCATTAATCATCCCATAATAGGGTACATCATCGAGTTTGATTTTTTCTCGTGTGATTGTCGTTGAAATGGTCTCATCCATAGACTTTCTGTACAGAGTGACTTCGACATCTGTGCCAGACTCTCCCTTAAGTAACTCACTTAACTCTCCTGAGTTCTTGCCCTTTGCATCGACATCACCCACCTTTAATATAACATCTCCAGCTACAATTCCTGCCTTTGCTGCCGGGGACTCTTCATAGGGTTCCGTAATCATGATTTCGCCATTACGGGTGCCAATTAAAGCTCCTATTCCACCATATTCATGCGTGGTCATGAACTTATAGTCTTCAATGTCAGCCTCGGCAATGTAATTTGTATAAGGATCAAGTGACGACAGCATAGCGTCAATTCCTGTCTTGATCAGTTTGCCAGGATTAGTCTCTTCAACATATTTGACATTGATTTCACGATATACAGAGCTGAAAATGTCAAGATTTTTAGACAACTCAAAATAGCTCTCTACAAAGCCGAAACTAAGAACACTAGAAATAGCTACAGTTGAAATAAGGATGATTCTTATCAAAGAAAACTTCATAGTATATAATTATGGAACGGGGTCATATCCACTTCCACCCCAAGGATGGCAGGACCCGAACCGTTTTAGTGTTAACCATCCGCCTTTAAATGCTCCATGTTTTTTTAAAGCTTGCACACCATATTCTGAACAGGTAGGAGCATATCTGCAATTTGCAGAGAAATAAGGAGAAATAGCTCCTTGATAAAAGCGAATTAAAAGGATGAAGAATTTACTGAGCATTCAATACCTGTTCGGTGATTTCACTCAAAAGTAACTTGATTTTAGGCTTTATAATGTCAAAAGAAATGTTATCGTTTTTAACCGTAATGAATATGAGGGCTATTTGCATATTCTTTTCTATTAAGGCGGTCTCCAAGTTTTTGCTTTCAGTTCTGAAGGCTTCTCTAAGCCAGCGCTTCACTTGGTTTCTATCACTTGCCTTTTTAAAGTGCTTTTTCGGCACACTAAATCCCGCTTGAAATGATACCTGCTCGTCTATGGTAACATAACTCCAAAATGCTAGAATAGGGTAATGAAACTCTCTATTTCCCTTTTTAAAGAGAATATCAAAACGCCTCTGATGAGTGAGCTTCTTTCGTTTGGGAAATGCGCAATTGAGCTTCATAATTGAAGGTCAAAGATGCTTAAAAGAAGCGGTAATTACTTGAGTTGTTCTCTCACATATGTCTGAATAGCGGCTGTCATAGACGGATATTCAGGTGTAGGAGCAGAGCAGTCAAGCCTCAAATTGTGATCGGCAATAGCCTTATGCGTGGTTGCACCGAAAGCCGCAATTCGAGTATCCCCTTGCACAAAATCAGGGAAATTATGGAACAAAGATTTGATTCCGCTAGGGCTGAAAAATACAAGCATGTCGTATTTCACCTCTTCCAAATCGCTTAAATCGCTAATTACTGTGCGATAGAAAATTGCTCTCGTAAACTTTGCCTCTGACTCTTCAAGCTGCTTTGTGATATCTTCTTTTAACTTGTCAGCTGAAGGCAAAAGGTAGCGTTCGTTAATATGCTTCTTAATGAGAGGCATTAAATCTGAGAATTTACGCTCTCCGACAAAGACTTTGCGCTTTCTGTAAACGACATATTTCTGAAGATAAAAGGCTATTGCTTCTGACATGCAGAAGTACTTCATTGTTTCCGGCACAGTTACTCTCGATTCAGTGGCAAGCCTGAAAAAGTGATCCACCGCATTACGAGAAGTAAAGATGATAGCAGTATGATCTAGAATTTGAATTCGCTGCTTTCTAAATTCTTGCGCGGTGAGACCTTCTACGTGAATAAAGGGTCTAAAATCAATCTTGAGCTTATTCTTTTTGCCAAGATCAAAATAGGGAGACTTTTCACTTTCAGGCTTTGGTTGACTTACAAGAATTGTCTTAATTTTCTTCTTCGCTGTCGCTTCGCTGCTCATACTTCAATCTTGGTTTTATCCTTATCCTACCCTAAATACTGCCGTGATTACCAAAACCGGTGGCAGAAATTCGAGCGCGCAAAGGTACAAAACATTATAGAAGAGAGGTATGCGACCCTCAGTCAAGAAAAGTGTAAATATTTTAACCGCCCGAGCTAGGTAGAACACTATCATGCCAAGAAGGCCCATGTAAATTAATGAGTTAGATATGGTTTCTGGCCCAAAAGTGTATAAGATGTTAATGGAAAGAATTATTAGCGCAAGGATGAAGTTGTTCAGGAGCCAGTGAAAAGTATGAATCCTGTGGATATAGTTTAATCTAAATAGTTTGCTTAATGAAAAGTAAATCGCTGCTCTTATGCCGGCTAATATTGCTATTAGAGCACATAACGCAAAGAACATTGTCAGGAAGCTCCAGTCTTCGAACAAGTTAAAATGAAGCAGAACCTTACCAAAGAAGAAAGCCATAATAAACACTACAAGAAAGAAAATTGGTATAGCAATTCGGTTAAATGCCTTTTCCTCTCTCACTTGCTGACTTACCAATGAGGAGTTATTGAAGGAGCGCAGAAAAAGAGCAATTCTGCTGTATTCACTCTGCCGAACAAAGCCCAGAATAAGAAGAAGTATTGTCAAAACAACAAACTCAACAGAATGGTTTTCAGCTATATTTTCTACCCATTTCATTGTTAGCAAAGCTACTCTGAAAGTGAACAAAATAGGGCGAACATTCTTCTAACTTCGTACCATTAATTTTTTTGAAGCAATGGCAAATCGCGAAGACCGTTTTCAGGGAGTAGATTATTACAAAATAGATGACTTATTAACGGAAGAGCAAAAGCTCATTCGTGACACGGCAAGATCGTGGGTTAAAAAAGAGGTTTCTCCAATCATTGAAGAAGCTTATGAAAAAGCAGAATTTCCGAGACACTTAATCAAAGGCCTTGGGGAAATAGGAGCGTTTGGGCCATATATTCCTGAAGAATATGGAGGTCCAGGGTTAGATCAAATCTCTTATGGCTTGATCATGCAAGAGCTTGAGCGAGGCGATAGCGGGCTGCGGTCTACAGCATCAGTTCAAAGTTCGTTGGTGATGTATCCCATTTACGCATATGGGTCAGAAGAGCAAAAGCGAAAGTATTTGCCAAAATTGGCAACTGGAGAAATGATTGGTTGCTTTGGATTGACCGAACCTGATCATGGCAGTAATCCTGGAGGAATGGTTTCAAACTACAAAGATGCAGGTGAACATGTGATTTTGAATGGAGCTAAAATGTGGATTTCGAATGCTCCATTTGCTGATATAGCAGTAGTTTGGGCGAAAAATGAAGAAGGGCGAATTCATGGCTTGATCGTTGAACGCGGAATGGAAGGCTTCTCAACACCAACCATGCATGGAAAATGGTCGCTAAGAGCTTCAGATACGGGTGAACTGGTTTTTTCAAATGTTAAAGTGCCGAAAGAGAATATTTTACCCGGTAAGTCTGGTTTAGGAGCGCCATTGGGTTGCCTGGACTCTGCTCGTTATGGAATAAGTTGGGGCGCAATTGGTGCTGCAATGGATTGCTACGATGCCGCTTTGCGATACTCGAAAGAGCGCCAGCAGTTTGGAAAACCAATTGCTGGGTTTCAATTACAGCAAAAGAAATTGGCCGAAATGGTTACTGAAATTACCAAGGCACAATTGATGGTTTTTCGTTTAGGACAATTGAAAAATCAAGGAAAAGCGACTTCATCACAGATTTCCATGGCGAAGAGAAATAGCGTTGAAATAGCCATAAATATCGCTCGAGAATCACGACAGATTTTTGGTGGAATGGGCATCACAAGTGAATACCCAATTATGCGTCACATGATGAATCTAGAGTCAGTGATCACCTATGAAGGCACTCATGATATTCACCTGCTTATTACAGGCTTGGATATTACTGGAGAAAATGCCTTTTCTTAGAAGTATTCAAGCAATGATTTAGATTTCGGTGCAAGTGCAGCCGTAAGATTCATACTCTGAAATCGCAGCATCGAAATCATCATTACTTGCAGCATCATTTCCGCAAACCTCAACCTCTGTTGATTCAGAGCCATCTGAGCTTATAAACGTCACCCCTTCATCGCACCCACTGCAGGTTAAGCAATTGTTACAAGAAGATAAACCAAACACAGCAATTATACTGAGTGTAAATAGAGTCTTTTTCATAAACGTTGAGTCGTCTTCAAAGTTAGCCTAATATTTCGGCTTTATTTTTCTCTGTCAATTGTGAACTGAACTAATTGAATGAGCGAGTTTCTGGCCTCATTATCGGGTAGTGATTGTATTTCTGCTATTGCTTTTGAGGCATAATCTCTCATTTTCTTATCTGCATATTCTATGCCCCCTGATGTCAAGACATAATTGATCACGTGATCCACCTCTTTTTTGTTTTTGCTTTTTCTTTTTACGATTCGTAAAATTCGTCTTTTATCGCTGCCTGTAGCATTATTAAGCGCATAGATAAGAGGTAAAGTGCTTTTTTTTCCCTTGATGTCAATACCTGTTGGCTTGCCTATCTTTCCACCAATACCATAATCGAAAAGGTCATCTTTTATTTGAAAGGCAATACCTATGTTTTCTCCAATTTGCCTCATTTTTTCAATCACTTCATCATCAGCTCCAGCTGAAGCAGCACCGCATGCACAGCAGCTAGCAATTAATGTAGCTGTTTTTTGACGAATGATTTCAAAATAGACGTCTTCTTTCAGGTTTACACCTCTGCTCTCTTCAATTTGTAGTAACTCACCTTCGCTCATTCCCTCAACGGCTGTAGAAACGATTTCAAGTTGTTTAAACTCTTTGTTTTTAATTGCTAGTAAAAGGCCTCTAGACAGAAGGTAGTCACCCACAAGTACGGCAATTTTGTTTTTCCAGAGGGCGTTGATCGAAAAGAAACCTCTACGCTCAAAAGAGTCGTCAACCACATCATCATGCACAAGAGTTGCTGTATGCAGTAACTCAATCAAAGCAGCTCCTCTATGAGTGCTTTCGGAAATTCCTCCTAAGGCTTGAGCCGACAGAAAAACAAACATTGGTCTAATTTGCTTTCCTTTTCGTTTTACAATGTAGTGTGTGATTTTGTCAAGTAACGGCACAGAACTCTTCATTGACTTCCGAAACTTGTCTTCGAAAGTAACCATCTCTGATGCGATGGGTGCTTTTATGCTATCTATGGATGTCACTAAGTTTTTTCGATATCGATGGCCAAACTTACACTAATTCTATACCTATTTTGCCTCATTAAGCTGATTAAGATCTAATTTTCCAACTCGAAAGAGTTTTCCGTCTGCCGAGAGCAAAAAAGAGTAATTTTTATACTGAGGAATCCCGAATGCAGACACAAATACAAAGCCAGTTTGTCTCTTATTTTGGACCACACCACTCATTAATATGGAGTTGCCGCTCATTTTTGCAAATCTAAGTACAGATCTGTTGGTGTTGCTCATTGTATGTTCATGTGAACCATCCGAATTCTTGAAATGGTCATTGTAAAACATGAAAATGTCGTTATTGTGCTGAGTGATCGCCTGTTTTGTGAAAATACTTGGTGAGTCATAGTCAATTTGACGCTTATCTATGGTGACCGTTTTATTAGGATTTAGAATGTTTTCAAACGCTACAGCGTTAAAGTGATACTGATCGGAGCAAGTCATGATTCCAGTATGTGGGTCAGCAGTGCAAACTCTGCTCTTATAGCGCTTTTCCATCACTAGCCAATAATCATCGTTTACGTCTATAGTTTTACTCAGGAAGAGGTCTTTAATACTTCTAAGTTCACTCTCGTCTTCTCCAAAAAGTCGAACCATATTTTCATCAAAGTTACCCGCTAAGCGTTTGTCTATTTCAAGACCATTTTCATGTAGTTTAACGAATGTGTAACCGCTAGACTTATCTTCTTCTAATGGGTCAGTGCTATAAAGGCAAGTGATTACCGCACCTTTATCAGTGGTTGTAACAACTAGGTCCAGTATAAAGAATTCATTGGAAGTAAGATCGAACTCAGTTAATGTTTTTGAAGCTGGATGATAGCTGTAAACCAAGTATTTTTTCCGGAAAGGACTATTTAGTTTAATCCCTGTCTCTGTAGCGAAGTACACGATGCCTGCATTATCAATGGTTGCGCCTAGAAGTGTTACATCATCCCCTTCAAATTCACTTGGAAGAGATATCTGTTCAATTTTATCATTGTGATGTGTTATTACTGAAAACGCAGTTTTGGATTGCTTCTCGTAGGCACTTTGCTGGCATAAAAGAACGTGGCTGGCATTTTTCGAAACACTAAAAAACAACTCCCGACTGTTGTTTAGCGAGAGTTTTTGTGATGGGTGTATAGGTTGTTCAACTATTTTCTCAGCCTGTCGGCTAGTAAGTTGATAAGTGATGATACTAAAGTTTGATTGGTCCTCTGATTTTTCACTCACTAAGGTAACCAGCTTGTCATCTATTAGGTTAAACGCTTCCAGTTTTGGGTCTTGCTCAGTGCGTATGAAAAGTGGATATTCTTGTGCAGGCTTTGTGAAAGACCGCATGATGATAGCTTCACCGTACTTTGAAATGAGGGCTGGAATGGTGTCGTCTACAAGTGTGTAATCGATAATCTCTTCAGATTTTGGAACCTCCAAAGTGGGGCTCCAATCAATGAGTTCATTTTGCGCATTACTGAATTGAAAAGAACACGAAATTGTTATAATGAGCAGTATTTTATGAATGGGTTTCAACCGCTGCTTGATTCTTATTAGCTAATTGACCGCAAGCAGCATCGATGTCCTTGCCTCTGCTGCGCCTTATATTTACTGTGACTTTATTCTTTTCTAAATGAGCTGCAAAGGCATCCACTTTTGCCTCATCTGCTTGTTCAAACTCTCCGCCATCGATAGGGTTGTACTCTATAATATTTACTCTTCCAGGCACTTTTTTGTGGAATTCCACTAACTCCTGAGCGTCTTCTAAAGTGTCATTAAAGTCTCGGAAAATAATATACTCAAATGTTACACGATTTTTAGTTTGCGAGTGAAAAAAGTCAAGAGCCTCGCTTAAGCTTTCTAGCGTGTTCTGATCGTTTATAGGCATGATCTCGCTTCGTTTCTTGTCATTGGCTGCATGAAGCGATAGTGCTAATCTAAACTTGACTTTGTCCTCTGCCAATTTCACAATCATCTTTGAGATGCCAGCAGTAGAAACCGTAATTCGTTTAGGAGACATCCCTAAACCAATGTCATTGGTTATTCTGTCTATTGAGGTGACTACATTCTTGTAGTTTAAAAGCGGCTCTCCCATTCCCATATAAACAATGTTTGTTAAGGGCTTTTGGTAGTACTTCTGAGCAATGTTTTTAACCGCTACTACTTGATCAAAGATTTCATCCGGATCAAGGTTTCTCATTCGCTTCAGCTTTCCTGTCGCGCAAAATTTACATGTCAAGCTGCAACCTATTTGAGACGATATGCATGCCGTCATCCTATCTTTAACAGGGATAAGCACCCCTTCTACAACCTTTCCATCATACAACTTGAAAGCTAGTTTTACTGTGCCATCGTTGCTGAGTTGTTCGTCTGCTATGGATAGCTCCGTAATGATAAAGTGTTCCTCGAGTATGGGGCGAATTTCTTTTGGCAGATTGGTCATTTCATCAAATGATTTGACCTGCTTTTGCCATAGCCATTGCTCTAGTTGCGATGCTCGAAATTTGGGTTGATTGTGTTCAGCAAAAAACGCAATGATTTCTTCGGTGCTCAATGACCTTATGTTTCTTTTTACCTGCATTTATGCGAAGGTAGACAAGTTGATAAATGAACTAGGTGAATTATAATTATCCGATCGTTACTCAATGCAATAAAACGATCTTTGCAGCGAAACTTTTGGGGTATTTATGCGTATATAATTAGTGTTATGAAAAAGTGGTTTCTATATGGTTTTCTTTTATTGGCTTTTGAAGCTCAAAGTCAATGTTTGATACCTACTGGAACTGGAGATACACTTTGTGGGCCAACATCAATTGACTTGCTTGCCACTGGTGCATCAGGGTTTTATGCTTGCAATGTAATGGTTGCGACCTTACTGATCTAAAAGTTACAGCGTTTGATCATTTGGGGGCCTATGTAGAAGCGCCAATTTCACTTGTTCACGAATCGGAAGAAGTAGTTGAAATGGTCTTTTCCAAAAGATTATCTAAAGGGGTATACACTTTAGTGTTAGATACTGGAACAATGACTTATATCGAGGAATTGATAGTTAAACTCTAGCTGGACAATCCCAGAATAGCTTCTGCGATTTTTAAGTCAGCTGGGGTTGTTATCTTAATGTTTGTTGATTCTCCTTCCACTAAATGCACAGTATGTCCTGAACCTTCGAAAACTGTTGCGTCATCCGTAAAAGTGCTATCAAATGATTTGTCATAGCACGGTTTGAGTAGTGATAAGTCAAAACATTGGGGAGTTTGCACTTCCATCACACCATCACGATTCATTGATTTACTGCCTTTTTCAGTCACCTTTCTCAAACTTTGAGTTACGGGTAAAACTGGCAAGGCCGAGCCGTGCTTTTCCGCGGCAAGAATGCACTTTTGAATGAGTTCTATAGAGACTAAAGGACGAACACCATCATGAATGGCTACCACGCCTTCAGAAGGACAGGACGCTAAGCCATTTTGAACAGACTCATAGCGCGAACTGCCGCCTTCAACGATAGCGTGCTCGATATCAAAATCTAGTTGCGTACAAAGTCCTTTCCAAAACGAAATTTGGTCTTTAGGCAACACTAAAATGACTTCAATTTGCCCATCAGCCAATGCAAAACGCTCAATGGTATGCATAAGCACCGGTATATCAAGTAAAAGCATGAATTGCTTAGGCAGCTCACTTTGCATGCGAGCACCCTTACCACCGGCTACGATCAGCGCATAGCGACTCATGAAGAATCTTATGTTAAGATCAACATCGCATCGCCATAGCTATAAAAGCGATACTTTTCTTTGATAGCTTGAGAGTAAGCTTCCATGATCAAGTCATATCCCCCGAAAGCAGAAATCATCATAAGTAATGTTGATTCAGGCACGTGGAAATTAGTAATCATACTATCAGCGACACTAAAATCATATGGTGGAAAGATAAACTTGTTCGTCCATCCGTTATATGGCTTTAGCATGTTGTCAGTAGAGAATGACGTTTCCATAGATCTCATTGAAGTAGTTCCAACAGCACAAATTCTCTTCTTCTTCTTTTTAGCATTATTGACAATGTCACAACATTCTTGCGGAATTTCAACTTGCTCAGAATCCATCTTGTGCTTAGTCAAGTCCTCAACTTCAACTGTTCTGAATGTGCCGAGTCCAACGTGCAGAGTAAGCTTGGCAAAATCAATTCCCTTCAGCTCTAAACGCTTCAATAACTCTCGGCTGAAATGGAGTCCTGCCGTTGGAGCGGCAACAGCACCTTCTGCTTCTGCATAGATAGTTTGGTAACGGGACTCATCTTCAGGCTCTACATCTCGGTGAATATATTTTGGAAGTGGTGTGTTTCCTAGGCTCATTAACGTTTCCCTAAACTCTTCATAGCTGCCATCGAATAAGAAACGCAACGTTCGTCCTCTAGAAGTGGTATTATCTATTACTTCAGCGACTAATGAGTCGTCCTCACCAAAATATAGTTTGTTACCAATTCTGATCTTACGAGCTGGGTCAACTAATACATCCCAAAGACGACTTTCTCTGTTCAATTCTCTCAATAAGAATACTTCAATTTTGGCGCCTGTTTTTTCTTTGTTTCCGTAAAGTCTAGCGGGAAATACCTTAGTGTTGTTCAATACCATTACATCTCCTTCGTCAAAGTAATCGACAACATCCTTAAAAACTTTGTGTTCTATCGTGCCATTCTTAGCATCTACTACCATTAACCTGGCTTCATCTCTGTGCTCTGATGGGTATTCTGCGACTAGTTCCTTTGGAAGATCGAATTTAAACTGTGAAAGCTTCATAAACGTTTTAGTTTGAGTGTATCAACCCTTAAAAAAGGGTTGCAAACTTAACATTAAAAAGCGCTTTTCCGAATGCTATTCTTTTGAATCTAAATATGCCAATTCTATAGCCTCCATTGCGCTTTCTATTGTGTGTGCATTTTCGATTTTAAAATCCCCGATTCGCGTCCTTCTTAGCTCCGTTAAGTGTGCACCTGAGTTTAGTGATTTGCCAAAATCAAACGCAAGGCTTCTCACATATGTTCCTTTGCTGCAATCAAGCGTGAAATCAACATCTGGGAAAGATGACGAGTCAACTTTAAAAGATTCAATGTGTATTTGGGCTGTTTTCAGGTCTACTTCTTTTCCTTTACGTGCTAGGTGATAGGCTTTTTGACCGTTGATTTTTTTAGCTGAAAATGCTGGTGGCATTTGTTCAATTTTTCCTTCGAATTGGGCTGCAATTTCAGAAAGAAATGCGGGGTCGTTTTTTGGGAGGTCAAATGTTTGATCAATCTCTGTCTCCAGGTCGTAAGAAGGGGTGGTGGCGCCAAGGCGAATTGTACCTGTATATTGCTTTGTTAAGCCTATTAGATCATTGATGAGCTTTGTGTGAATACCAACACAAATAATAACTAACCCTGTTGCAAGAGGGTCCAAAGTCCCCGCATGTCCAACCTTTATTTTTTTTCTCCCGGTAATACTTTTTGCTTTATATCGCAATTTGTTCACTACATCGAAAGATGTCCAGTTCAGTGGTTTGTCAACTAGTAGGGTTAATCCGAAGGGCTTAGGTTCTGGGGTCAACAAGTTTCGTGTTAATTCAAAGTATACTTAGAGGCTTATTGCAATGGCAACGCCACCAACTATTAAACAGTAGAAGCTGAAATATTTAAGCTGACTTTTCTTGACCAGCGAAATCATCCATTGACAAGCTACCAATCCAGAAACGAAAGCCGCAACAGCTCCTAAAATAAGCGGAAGAATGTCCATTTGAGATTCTGCAATACCTCCATCTAATAGATCCTTGGCCATTTTCCCTAAAATCAATGGAACAACCATTAAGAATGAGAACCTTGCGGCTCTTTCCCTGTCAATCCCTAATAAAACTGATGTTGATATAGTAGCGCCACTTCTGCTAATACCCGGCAAGATTGCTATTGCTTGAGCGATTCCTATTAGGATAGCACTTTTGTAAGTGACTGGCTTGTCAGTGTTTTTTGCACGATCCGCCAGAAATAGTAAAAGGCCAGTGAGTATGAGCATTGTTCCCACAAGGATAATTTGTCTCGAAAACAGCGCTTCTATTTGGTCATTGAAAAGCACGCCAATTAAGGCAGCAGGAACCATAGAAAGAATGATTTTTAAGGAGAATTCAGTTTGTTCATTCCATTTGAACTGCAACAAGCCTACAATTATTTCTAGGATTTCTTTTCGGAAAATGACAACGGTGCTTAGGGCGGTAGCAAAATGCAAAACAACCGTAAACAGGAGGCTTTCTTCAGGAAGACTCTTGTCACCTAAAATCGCTTTACCCAATTCAAGATGTCCACTGCTGCTCACAGGAAGAAACTCTGTAAGCCCTTGAATTATACCAAGAATGATTGCCTCTATTGCACTCAAGGAAGCTATTTTTTAATAATCCCCCACATTACAATACCATAACCTGCGAGAATGGCGATTGGAGCCAAGTACATTCTGCGGGTACTAAAAACCTCTGGGTTGAATGATGAAGCATCTTCAGCGCCACCACCGCTCATTAGAAAGAATCCGATGATTACAGTGAGCACACCAAGTGCAATTAGGATGAAGTTTTGTTTTCCTAATGGAAATTCGTGGTGTTCATTTTGTTCGCTCATGATTAATACAATTTGTCGCTTCGTGTTCGAATGAATTTTCGCACTGCAAGACTAGTGGAAACCCACGAAATTACAATTCCCAAAATCATAACAATTACAAATAGATATGCCAAAATTTCTATATCCTGAATTTGAATCAGGTCTGGAAGGTATTGTTGCGAGTAATACATAACACCCATGATTAAAAGAATAGCGATCAAGGCACTGTAAATACCATGTACTACTCCTTTTTGCACAAAAGGCTTACGGATAAAGGGTTGTGTCGCTCCAACAAGTTGCATGCTTTTAATAAGGAAACGCTTACTATATATGGAGAGGCGTATGCTATTGTTAATTAATGCAATGGCAACAACTAATAAAAGCAAAGAAAAGGCAAGCATCAATGCGCCAACGCGCTGAATGTTTTCTTGAACCATGTTTACCAAAGACTCCTCGTAGTTGATCTCCTTAATCTTTGAGCTCTTGCTCAGCTGCGCTTTTATATTGGCCAAGCTATCAGGGTGAGCATAATCGGCTTTCATTTTCACTTCAATACTCGCGAGTAAGGGATTGTAGTCTAAGTATTGCATGAAGTCTTCTCCTAGGTCTTTTTTCAGAAGCTCCACAGCATCATCCTTGGAGATATAGGTGGTAGAAAGTGAATACTCTGAAATATCAATCGCTTTTTGTAACCGTTCTACATCCACTTCTTTAATGTCGTCTTGCAAGTAGATCGTAAATCCAATATTCTCTTTTACTTGAACACTCAGCTTTTGGGCGTAAAGCATCACGAGGCCAAGCATTCCTAAAGTGAACAACACCAAAGACACACTAAGAATCACCGAAATGTATGATCCTCTTAATCTGCGTTTTTGAAAACCTTCTTCTACTTGCTTTGCCATAAGTAAAGCGAATCTAGATAAAAGCGCTGCTTCGTCATTCCGACTTACAGAAAGTAACTAACAACAAAGCGTAAGTTATTTGTGGATTATTGCACAGAGTCTCCGCGCAAACTTCTAAACCTTTTTCGGGCTTCTACAACGAACAAACTACTGGGATATTCAGTCAGAATAGTCTCATAGATTGACATTGCTTTTTCGGTATCCTGAAGCGCTTTTTCATAAATTCTTCCTGCCTCAATCAATGCATTATCGGCTAGAATATCATTTGAAAACGACTCGTAAACGGCCATATAATTTTCAGCGGCCAGCAGATAGTCACCCCGTTCATGGGCTATAGTCGCTTTTTGAAACAGGATGTTATCTGAAAGTTCATGACCGGGGAAGTTTTTCTCAATAAGCTCGAGCATAAATAGGGCACTATCATATTTATGCTGAGCCAGCATTAGTTCTGATTTTGAAAATACACTCAATGCTTCCGTGGTCGTGTCAAGGCCTGTATTATCAGAGATAAAAACAGACAGCTCCATGGCATCGTTGGATATGAGTTTCGAAGTTGACCCTTTGAGGACATCCAATTGAGCTTCAGACCAACCAAAATCGCCACTGTAGTAAAATACTTTGGCGTTTTTCAGTTTAGCCTCAAAACCAATCTCGTCATATTTAAACCTTTTTTCAACTTGACCATAAAGCAATGAGGCGTCCCAAATTAAGCCCGTTAAAACATATATGTCTGCCAATTCCATTTTTAAAAGGGCTGTTTGGCGTTCATCTAATCCTGGAATTTTAAGTCCATTTTGAAGTAGATTAATAGCTTCGACAACTGAGTTGTTATTGTATCTGCTTTGGTAGAATGCTTTAACATGGGCAAAATCAACGATTAATTGCGATGTAGAAGCCGTTTTACCAAATTCGTCAAGTGCTTTTTGATATGCAAGAATTAGTTGATCAATGGATGTTTCTGAATAAGCGGAATTCACCACTTTTAGTTTCATTGCATCTAGCAAAGCAATTGAGGATTCAACGTAATAGTAGTTGCTAGAACCTTTTGACTTCATGTAGTTGTAACCATCTATGGCTACATCATATTTGTAGTTGTTCAAAGCAGTTTTAGCCAAGGAAATTACACGTTGTCCGTCTTCTTTATTGCGTTTATCCAAAGCTTTTACTTGAATCATTGCAGCCTCATATTTGTTTTGCTGCATGAGCACCCATATCAGCATTTGAGTGTAAATATCTGAGCTTGGGTTTTTCTGGATGCGAGACATTAATTGCTCTTGAAGAACAGTGTTGTACTTACTTTCTTCACTAAAACCGATGACTCTATTTAAGGTGTTTTGTACACTTTGAATGTAACCGTTGCTTATTTCCAATACATCTAAATACTCACTTATCATACCGTCAATATTCCCTTGCTGGCCAAGAATTTGAGCAATTTGGAAGTTGAAAGGGTAGGCCTTTCCTACTTGTTTCCTGCCTTTGTAGTAAACTTCTAAGGCAAGGTCATTCTCATCAATTTCGGCAAATGATTTACCGAGGTCTAGAATTTGACTTACCGATGCGCGATCGAGGTCCTTAATGATTTTTGAAAATTCCTTCTTCGCTTTTTCTTCTTCACCAGCCTTACTCAACACACTTCCCACATCTACGCGGTAGCGCATTGTGGAAGGGTGCGATTTAGCCTGTTTTTCAGCTAGTTTTTCAGCTGCTTTGTATTCTTTGAGTGCTAGAAGACATTTCAGGTAGTAATTGTAATTGTCGTCTGAATTTGTGCGATCATAAAGACGTTCGTAATAGATCACTGCTTTGTCGAATGCGCCTTCTCTAAAATAATATGCAGCAAGCTGATCATCGGTGGTTCCTTGTGCTTGAGCACCCCCGAATGAAACTGCGCATAGCAGAAAAACGAGCAGGCTACCTAGAAACCGGCTCAGCACCATAGATGATTGCTTTTACAGAATCAACGGCTTCTTTGACCAATGGCTTCTGCCGAGCAAAGAACTCGTTACTTTTTTCGTATTTTTCTTTCAATTCGTCTGTTGCAGAAACTAATTTGGAGATAGATTGAGCTTCTGTATTAAAATAGCCTCTAAATTCTTCCTCGCTGTAGAAATTTTTTTTCACATCTGCCCTTAATGTTTCCAATTGCTTTTTACTGAACCTCAGCTCTTTACTAACTTCATGGTATCTTGATTTAGCTTGATCAAGAAACTTCCCAGAGCGTATGAAGTCCCCCACTGCGATTCCAGCTTTTCGATTCAACGTATCTGTTACATTATCTGATAACCAACTGCTAGTTTGGTTGATGTCTACAAGTCTATTTTCGATCAACACAGAGTCAAGTTGTGCCAATGTTTCTTCCACATAATTCAAATGAATGCCTAAACTGTCAATTCTTTGATTACGCTCCTTTTTGACACCGCTATTACACGAGGATAGAGAGCCCGCCAAAATTGCGATGTATAGAATTGCATCTATTAGTTTCATTATGAGATGGTTTCAAATTTTGTATAAGGTACAAGAACAGAAGGAATATTGATTTTGTTTCCGTCAAAATTATTTTCAAGCAATGCAGCAACAATTCGCGGCAAGGCCAAGGCACTTCCGTTAAGTGTGTGCGCAGCCTCTTTCTTTCCGTCTTTTCTTTTAATTCTCAGTTTCATTCTGTTGGCTTGATAGGTTTCAAAGTTAGAAACCGAACTAACTTCTAACCATCTGCTTTGTCCGGCTGAATAGACATCTAAATCATATGTCAATGCTGATGTGAATCCCATGTCGCCACCACAAAGACGCAAAACACGGTAGGGGAGTTCTAGTTTTTGTAAAAGCCCCTCCACATGCGAAACCATTGCTTCAAGTGTAGTATAGGATCGTTCAGGAGTGTCAAGCTGAACAATCTCTACTTTATCAAATTGGTGCAAGCGGTTAAGGCCTCTTACATCTTTCCCATAAGAACCAGCCTCTCGCCTAAAGCAAGGGGTGTAACCAACATTTTTAATAGGTAGTTCTGCTTCATCCACAATCATATCGCGATACATGTTTGTGATTGGAACTTCAGCAGTTGGTATTAGGAATAGGTTGTCTTCATTGGCATAATACATTTGTCCATCCTTATCAGGCAGCTGACCAGTTCCAAAGCCTGAATCCTCATTGATAAGCAGTGGTGGAATTACTTCAGTATACCCAGCGGCATCAGCTTCATCGATGAAAAATTGAATGAGCGCTCGCTGAAGCTTAGCTCCTTTCCCAGTGTATATGGGGAAGCCTGCACCGGTGATTTTTACGCCCGTTTCAAAGTCAATGAGTTTGTATTTTGAAGTTAAATCCCAATGAGGTGTATGGTGCGGAGCGTCAGTAGCTTCTCCCCAAGTTCTTAATGTTTCATTGTCTTCGCTGCTTTTTCCTTTAGGAACGGAAGTATGGGGCGCGTTTGGAATAGAATAAAGTAATTTTTCCAACGTAGCACTGACTTCTTTAAGTTCGACCTCTAGTGGCACACTTTCTTCCTTTATGGCAGAAACTTCTTGTTTTTTTTGATTCGCTAATTCGGTTTCACCTGCTTTGAATAGCGATCCGGTTTCAGCTGAGAGAGTATTTATTAAAGATTTGGACTCATCTAATCGGAATTGAATGCTTCTGCGTTTTTCATCCAACGCAATCACCTCATCAATCAACGCTTCAGCATCGATATTCCTTTTCTTTAGAGCGGCTATTATGTCCTCTCTTTTAGATCTTATGTTAACTACTTGTAGCATGCTTTTTAATGCAAAAAAGATTAATTACGAAACGAATCAACGCAAAAAATCCCGATTTGCCGCAGGCAAATTCGGGACTTTAATATGATTTAGCGTGGCTTTAGTTTTCTGAGTTCGGAACAACCGAAACAAAAGACTTATCACCAACTCTTTTTCTGAAATTGACAACACCGTCAGTAAGAGCGAAAAGCGTATGATCTTTTCCAATTCCTACATTCTCGCCTGGGTGGTGTTGAGTACCACGTTGACGCACGATGATGTTACCTGCAATCGCTTTTTGACCTCCGAAGATTTTCACTCCGAGTCGTTTACTTTCCGATTCGCGACCGTTTTTAGAACTACCTACACCTTTTTTATGTGCCATGATTTAAGTTTTTCTAAAGCTTATTCTTCGCTTTGGGTTTCTTTTTTAGTTTCTGCTTTTGGAGCTGCCTTTTTTGCCGGAGCTTTTTTGGCAGGAGCTTTCTTAGCAGCTGGCTTTTCAGCAGCAGCTTCAGCTTTTGGAGCCGCTTCCTTCTTAGGAGCAGCGGCTTTCTTTGCTCCAGACGCAACGATTTCATTGATTTGGATTTCAGTCAAATACTGACGGTGTCCATTTTTCTTTCTGTAACCTTTTCTTCTTTTCTTTTTGAAGACGATTACTTTGTCACCTTTCAGGTGCTCTAGAACGGTTGCACTTACTTGTGCACCTTCGATAGCTGGGGCGCCAATGTTTACTTTTCCTTTGTCGTCAATCAAGAGAACGCGATCGAAGTTAACCTTCTTTCCTGCCTCTGCATCTAACCGGTGAACGTAAACCTTTTGGTCTTTTTCAACTTTAAATTGCTGCCCTGCTATATCTACAATTGCGTACATAGCTATAATTTTACTTTAATCAAGGGGCGCAAAAGTAATCCTTTTGGGGTTATCAACAAACTAGATTGTGAATAAGATCAATAAATGATTAAAAGCCTGAAAACCATAGGACTAATTATCCTGATTGCAATAGGACTTACAGGCGTATTGCTTAGAATGAATAAAAGGCCCTTTTCTGAACTCTTTCTAATTGTGGGCTTTTTCGGCTTTCCTGCACTTTATGGTTACATCTCATGGCCAGTCGATCGTAAACTGCCTGATGGTACTTGGTTGGGAACAATAGCTGCTATGCTGTTATTTGCTTTGATGATTTTGAGCAAGCTCTGATACCTTAAGAGTAGTAAACAATAATCGGAATCAAGAAGCTTAATAGGAGCAGAGAAAGGCTTAATACGCTTTCTTTTAGAGTAGATTTAAAATAGCAATAATGAGAGAGAATAAGCCTGTGAAAAATGCAATGAAAGAACAAGTAAATACAATAATCTGAATGATGATATACTTCTGGTATAGAGATTCACTCATGGTTTCGGCTACGTTAGCAGTTGCTTCTGGCATCATGATTAGGCCAATAGCCTCAACCAGCAGAAGGATTAACGCTAATATGCCAATTGGTTTAAGAGATTTCATGTCACAAAGAAAGTTTACTTAGCGGAAAAGTCGATTGAAAAATCTACCCGGGGCAGAGGAGTTGATTAAAAAGATGCCAACCAAAATAATTGCCATATACATTACTTGTTCTATGGATATATTTTCCCCATCAAAAATACCCCACGTTAAGGCCACAATAGGAATGAGATAGGTGACTGAACTTGCAAATACCGCAGTAGTTTCTTTGATCAAGCGATTGAAAATAATTACCGCTATTGCGGTACCTACAATTCCCAAAATAGAAAGATAAAACACCCCCCAAAGCGCATCTGGCTTGGATGAAACTGTAACTATGAAATCGGTAGTAGAAAATAAATAAATGGCAACAGGAGGCCCGATCAGCAAAAAAGAGAGCGAAGTAATCTGAGCGGATTTAATTTCATGCAAATAAAACTTGATAATATTTACTGCAACTCCATAGCAAGCGGATGCAATCACTGCAAGTGAGGCATATTTCGCATATGTGCCAAACTGCATTAAACTACCAAAGCCTATTAAACCCAAAGCCCCAATTAATGCCGCAATTACTCCAAGAATTTGAAATCGAAGAAACGCTACTCTAAAAAAGATAATGCCAATAGCTAGAGTAAATAGCGAGGTTAAGGAATTGAGTATGCCACTTAATGAACTTGGTATTTCAGTTTGTGCAATAGCAAATAAAAATGCTGGTATTCCATTTCCAAATAATCCTGCAACCAAAAGTGGCCGCCAATTTTTACTGAGTACACTTAAGTTTGGTAATGAAAACGGCAGGAGAACTAATGTTGCAACGGCAATTCGATAGGCTGCCACTTCTTGCGGTGTGAAATACTCTAACCCCTTTTTCATGAGAATAAAGGAACTTCCCCAAGTAATTGCCAAAAGAGCCAAGGTTATCCATTGCACAACCTTATTACCATAATTGATGTTTACCATTTAGTTTTTTAAAAGCGGGCAAATGTAATCTTTGCTAAACCCGCATTAATTCATATTGTTGATACATGAAGATTTATACGAAAAAAGGAGATGACGGTAGTACTGGTATTTTAGGAGGAATAAGGCTTCCTAAACACCATTTGCGTATCGAGTCATACGGCACCATAGATGAGTTAAACTCTTTCATTGGTGCGTTGCGTGATGGATTATCTGCCGATAGTCATAAACAAGAGTTAATTAAGATTCAAGAAGAGCTTTTTACGATTGGCTCGCAATTGGCTGCAGATCCAATAAAGAATAAAATGGAGCTCCCCATGATCTCCATTGACGATGTAGTTTATCTTGAAAAACGGATGGACGACATGGACTCTGACTTGCCCGAAATGCGATTCTTTGTGCTACCTGGAGGTCACTCTTCAGTGTCTGCCGCACATATCTGTCGTTGCGTATGTCGAAGAGCGGAACGTCACTGTGTTGCCCTGAAAGAGCACGAAGAGGTTAATGATTTGATTTTACAATACTTAAACCGATTATCAGACTACTTTTTTACTCTTTCAAGACATCTTACGATGGAATTGGGTGCTGAAGAGATTCCTTGGAAACCCCGAAGCAGTATTTAATTAATTGCATGTGAGGTATTTAACTCTTTAAAAAAAGAAGTTGCGCAGATTTGTCAAAATGATATTTTTGCGCCAATCAAGTACCTTATAAAGAGGAAAAAATGTATTGGACTTTAGAATTAGCGTCATATTTAGAAGATGCCCCATGGCCAGCCAGCAAAGATGAGCTGATTGACTTCGCTATGAGAACAGGAGCTCCACTAGAAGTAGTAGAGAATTTACAAGCATTGGAAGACGAAGGAGATAACTACGAAACGATCGAAGACATCTGGCCAGATTATCCGACCAAGGATGATTTCTTTTTTAATGAAGATGAGTATTAGCGCGGCATAAGCGCCTGAAAAAACTGAAGCTTTCCATCGTTGGTGGAAAGCTTTTTTTATGTTCAATATTCACGTTCTAAAGCCCCTACATTCTGATTAACTTTGACGCCCTTTGAAAAATTCAAATGGCAAATTGGCAGAGTTTTGATTTTGGCAAGGCCATTGACTAAAGGGAATTAATTAAAATTAGCACATGTTAGACCTTGTAAATAAAACCCTCAACAAACTTTTTGGCAATAAGAGTGACAAGGACATCAAAGCCTTGACGCCAAATGTTGAGTTAATAAACGAGCATTTTGCAAAATATGCGGCCTTATCTAATGATGACTTGAGAGGAAAGACAGTCTCTTTCAAGGAACGCATTAATCTGGCGACCAAAGAGCTTCAAGACGAAATTTCCGCACTTCGTGAAGGGTTAAATGACGATACTAAAGAGATTTCTGAAAAAGAGGAGATATATGAGCAAATAGATAAGCTTGAGAAGTCGATGACCGGTCAAATTGAGGTCGTGCTAGGCGAGATTCTTCCTGAAGCTTTTGCTGTGGTAAAAGAAACGGCCCGCAGGTTCAAAGAGAATCAAGAGCTCGAAGTAAGCGCAACCGACTTTGATCGTGAATTGGCTAATACAAAGGCACATATTCGCGTTGAAGGTGAAAAAGCTATGTGGAAGAACTCATGGGATGCAGCAGGCAGTGAAATTACCTGGGACATGCTCCATTATGATGTTCAGCTGATTGGTGGCATGGTGTTGCACGATGGTAAAATTGCCGAAATGGCTACGGGTGAAGGTAAAACTTTGGTGGCTACGCTTCCTGTATATCTCAATGCACTTTCTGGTAGAGGTGTTCACTTAGTCACAGTGAATGATTATTTGGCAAGGCGTGACTCCGAATGGATGGGGCCGCTTTTTGAGTTTCATGGACTTTCCGTTGATTGTATTGATAAACATAGACCAAATAGTGCAGAAAGAAGAAAGGCGTATCAAAGCGATATTATTTACGGAACCAATAATGAGTTTGGATTTGATTATTTGAGAGATAATATGTCGAGCCGAACTCAAGATTTAGTGCAACGAGTTCATAATTATGCAATTGTGGATGAGGTAGACTCCGTTTTGATTGATGATGCGAGAACGCCATTAATTATTTCTGGTCCGACTCCGAAAGGAGATCAACAGCAGTTTCTAGAGTTAAAGCCACGCGTGGAAAGATTGGTTTCGTCTCAAAGAAAGATGATTAACGAATTATTAGCGGAGGCTAAAAAATTGTTGGTATCTACACCAGAGAATACACCAGACAAAAAGCAACTTGAGGCTAACCTAAAAAAAGGTGGTGAGCAATTACTTCGCTGCTACAGAGCGTTGCCTAAGAATAAGGCGTTAATTAAGTTTTTGAGTGAGCCAGGCATGAGAGCCGTTCTTCAGAAAACGGAGAATTATTTCATGCAAGATCAGAGTAAAGAAATGCACATCATTGACGATGAGTTATTCTTTGTGATCGAAGAAAAGCAAAATAGTGTTGAGCTCACTGAAAAAGGTATTGATTTGATTACTGACCAAGGGGATGATGCGGCATTTTTCATTATGCCAGACATTAGTAATTCACTTTCAGATTTAGATCAACGAATTCCAGACAAAGAAGCGAGAGCAGTTGAAAAAGACAGGTTGATCAACGATTATGCTGAGAAAGCAGAGCGAATTCATGCAGTCAATCAACTGTTGAAGGCATATGCTTTATTCGAGATTGATGTTGAGTACGTTGTAATGGACGGGAAAGTCAAAATTGTTGATGAGCAAACTGGCCGTGTAATGGATGGAAGACGTTATTCTGACGGTCTTCATCAAGCTATTGAAACTAAGGAGAATGTAAAGGTTGAGGCTGCTACTCAGACTTATGCTACTGTTACACTTCAGAATTATTTCAGGATGTACAATAAACTGTCTGGTATGACAGGTACAGCCGAAACAGAAGCTGGAGAATTCTGGGAGATCTATAAATTGGACGTAGTTATAATCCCAACCAACAGACCAATTCAAAGAAAAGACCAAGAAGATTTGGTGTTTAAAACTGCTCGTGAGAAGTACAATGCTGTTATTGATGAGGTTGAAAAACAACGCAATGAAGGCAAGCCAATTTTAGTTGGTACCACATCAGTAGAGATTTCAGAGTTATTGAGCCGAATGCTCAAAATGCGCAAGATTCCTCACCAAGTATTGAACGCCAAGCTGCATCAAAAAGAAGCAGACGTTGTTGCTGAAGCGGGTAGAGCAGGCACGGTAACCATTGCCACCAATATGGCGGGTCGTGGTACAGATATTAAGTTGAAAGAAGGAGTTAAGGATGCAGGTGGTCTTGTGATTATAGGTACTGAGCGTCATGAATCTAGACGTGTTGACCGTCAGTTGCGCGGTAGATCGGGTCGTCAAGGAGATCCAGGAGCGTCTCAGTTCTTCGTTTCATTGGAAGATAACCTGATGCGTTTGTTTGGTTCTGAGCGTATTGCTAAACTGATGGATAGAATGGGCCTTGAAGAAGGTGAGGTAATTCAGCACAGTATGGTGAGCAAGAGTATCGAAAGGGCTCAGAAGAAAGTGGAAGAGAATAACTTCGGGATTCGAAAGAACTTGCTTGAATACGATGACGTCATGAACGCTCAAAGAGAGGTGATTTATAAGAAGAGACGTTATGCGTTGTATGGCGAACGTATGGGAGTGGAGACAGCAAATGCCATTCATGATACGTGTGCTGCAATAGTTGCTGAATATCAAGATTCGAGAGATTTTGATGGTTTTGAAATGGAGCTTTTCACTACGCTCACTATTCAAAGTCCGGTGTCAGATGAAGAGTTTTTAGAGCGATCATCTGAAGAATTAACAGATGCTGTTTTTTCAAAGGCAATGGAACAGTGCGTCAAGAAAAACGCCCTCATATCGCAGATGGCATTGCCAGTTATTCAACGTGTACATAGCACTCAAGGTGAGCAGTATAAGAACATAGAAATTCCATTGACTGATGGCAAGAAGGCCTTGCCTCTAGTGGTGAACATGGAAGATGCTCTGGCTAAAGAAGGAAAGAACATTCGCCTTGAGCTTGAGAAAGCAACTACGTTGGCTATGATAGACCTTCACTGGAAAGAGCACTTGAGAGAGATGGATGATTTGAGACAATCAGTTCAGAATGCACGTTACGAGCAGAAAGACCCATTGTTGATTTACAAGTTTGAGTCTTTTGGTTTGTTTGAAAAGTTGATGGAGAAGATCAATAGGGATATTGTGGGCTTCTTGTTCAGAGCAAATCTGCCAAGCCAGCAAGCGAGCGAGGCGCATGCCACGCCAGGAAGGCAAGCTGATCCATCACTTGAGAAAGCATCTGCTACAAGAAATGACTCTACTTTGAACCCTAATCAAGCAAGCAATGTTTCAACCAACGCTGGTCAGAGAGCAGAGGTAAAAAAGGAGCCGGTTAAGGTTGCCAAGAAACCAGGAAGAAATGATAAAGTAGAGGTTAGAGATTTGAAAACCGGTGAAACACAGATTGTGAAGTTCAAAGCGGCTGAGCAAAAAGTTGAGCAAGGGTTTTGGGAAATACTCAGCGTAGTTGAGGATTAAGCCTTATCGATTTATTTTACAAAGGCGTGTCGAAAGTCGCGCCTTTTTTATGCTTTAGTTTTCTATCGTATAAAAAGCGAAACCGCCTTTTTCATAGAGCCTCAATGCATTAGGATATTTAGTTTTAAACTTCTCTTCCTCATTCACTTTGCATGAAATCATAATCGGTTTGTCTGCAAGAGTCAATTTTTGGTCAGGCATGGTATGCTTGTTTTCTGGCATTATACGGCCATAGAAATAGTGTGCATAGCTTTTATAACCGTATGTTTTTAAGTAAACACCTTTCCCTTGTTGGCTTTCGAAAAAAGCAATGGCAGAGCGCTGGCTAATTGACTCTATCATTGGCACAATCAATCGCATGGTAGAGAATAATGTAATGGCTGTGCCTATCAGAAGTATCATTATTCCTTTGCGAAGATTGGTTCTCAGTTCCATGAAACTATAAGCTACCAATATTAAGTAGATCAAACCCACTATCCATTCCCAGCCGCCAATATCAACTGGTGCAGATAGGTTTCCTCTTGCAAATTCGTCTGCTATAAGGTGTGACCATCGGCCTTTGGTCATCAGTGCAATGGGCACTGCACCGATAGCAATTGCTAGAATACTTCCTTGAAGAAGCAGCCAACTATTCTGCCATTTCGGTAGTTGATTCCTGTCTTTAATAACTCTATAAACAACCAAAGCGGCCAGATAGGATAATGGTATATAGGCCATTGAACTGTAGTGCACAATCTTGGTTGTTACAATTGAGAAAAGAATCATCACTACCCAAAACAAGTATTTCATCCATTGAGAAAGATGGAATCGATCTCCGTTAAATCTTGTGCTGAAAGCAGGAGGGCCAAATACTGACAAGGGAAAGCAACCAAGTAAGACAACAAGAAAGTGATAGAAAAATGGTTGTTTGTGTCCTGCCACTGGATGCAGAAGTAGATCTAATTGGTAATTGAAGAACTCCACCAAAAACCAAGGGCCATTGGATAGGGTTTCGTAACCAAACCACAATGAGCTCACTATAGCTGTCGAAAATGCAAAAAGAATAATTGCAGAAATTTTTGCGGGCTTTTTGAATCGATTGAATACCCACCAAACCAAGAATGTCAAAAACAGTAATAAAAATCCTACGGGGCCTTTTGTAAGTATTGCCAAACCGCTGAAAATGCCTGCTAATAAAGCACTACGGTGTTGCTTGTTTCGTCCATGTTCAACGGTCAGGTAGAGGAAGTATATGGAAAGGAAGATGAAAAGGTTAAACCACGGATCGATGATGCCAGACTTGAAGTATAAATGGGGCAAGAAGCTTCCCATATAGAGAAGGCTCCACATTAAACCAAATAACTTATCATGCCATTTTTTACCTACAGCATACATTACTTGAATAGCAATTATCCCTGCTATTGCATTGGGGAATCGAGCTGCATATTCGTTTACTCCGAACAGCTTCATTGAAAGCACTTGCATCCAAAAGAATAGCGGGGGCTTTTCCCAAAAGGGTTCAAAATTAATTTGAACTTGAAACCAATTTTGTGTGATGAGCATTTCTCTCGCACTCTCCGCAAAATTGATTTCATCCCAGTCAAATAGATGCACTGAGCCCAGAAAAGGAAGAAAAAGAGCCATGCTAAACAAGAGAAGCCCTATTTCATTTTTCCATTTCATTTTTTCGAATCAAAAAGCTCTACAAACCCTTTTTCTCCCCAAGGCTTATCAATCAAATAAACGGAAGCAAGAAATGTAAATGAAGCACCGATGATGCTACCGACATAAATGTCTTCAAAAAAGTGCTGGTTGATATACACGCGGCTGAATGCCACTAAAAGTCCGGCCGTAAAAAGAGCCACTTGAAGCATTGGTTTCCGTGCAATAAGTGCAAGAAAGAAGAAGGTGCTAAATGCCGCAGTGGAATGACCTGAAGGAAATGAAAAATTGGTATGAAGATTAACTCCATCAATAAAATGGACATCCGCCATTTGTTCAAATACCTTGGAAGGGCGTAAATGATCATCAAATACTTGTCGCTTCAAAATCTGAGTAACTACTGAGGCGCTAATCAAGCCAATAAACCCAATAACGCCAAATCGAACGCGATAAATGAAGCCAAGAGCGACTATGATTGCTGCAAAAATGCCGTCTCCGAGATGCGTTCCATACTTGAAAAACACATCAAAGTATGGGTGGTTGAAGTTATTGAGGTAAAGATGTAGCGGCTCTTGGTCAGTAATCGAAATAATGATAGCACCGAAAACTATCCAAGCAATTAGCATTGCTATAAAGACTTGCGTTCGAGCTACTGTGCTTTTCATTTTTTGACGCGAAATATTTTATTGTTTCCTAGGCCTTTTTTGCTTGCCCAATATTGAACGGAAGTTTTTAAAACCCCAAGCCCGTAAGTCGTGCTTCGAGAGAAGTTAATCGAAGATGCTTCTTCGAAATATTTTGTTGGACAAGTCACTTCCGCAATTTCGAATCCTGCATGAAAAATTTGACAAATCATCTGATTATCGAATACAAAGTCGTCTGAGTTTGCTTCAAAATCTATGGTTTCTAAAACGGATTTCGAAAAAGCCCGGTAACCCGTGTGGTATTCGCTTAACTTCTGACCGATAAGAATGTTTTGAGTTAGGGTAAGAAAGCGGTTCGCGATGTACTTGTACATTGGCATTCCCCCTCTAAGGGCTCCTTTCCCTAAAATCCGGCTAGCAAGAACGCTATCATACAATCCACTTGCAATCATATCCGCCATTGCTGGAATCAGCAGCGGTGTGTATTGATAGTCAGGATGTACCATGATGGTGATATCAGCATCAAGTTCTAGTGCTTTTCTATAGCATGATTTTTGGTTACCACCATAACCTGTGTTTTTTTCGTGGGTGATAACATGCTTGATGCCAATTTCCCTGGCAAGTTCAGATGTTCTGTCAGAGCTTTTATCATCCACTAAAACCACATCATCCACGATGTCGAATGGAATTTCATCGTAGGTTGTTTTTAATGTGAGCTCTGCGTTATAAGCAGGCATAACTACAACTACTTTCTTGCCTTTGATCATGGGGCGAATTTAGGGAACTCCGTTATTTTTTGGTGGCAAATAAAAAGAGCCTCTAGAAAGAGGCTCTTTTCTAAGATATTTCTGATTTCGTTATTGCAGAATAATGCGCTGTGTTTTAGACTTTCCTTCACCTTCAAATGTGATAAAGTAAATGCCCGAACTGTAGTTCGAAAGGTCAAGCTCAGCGTTGGCCTTGCCATTACTCAAGTTAACCATTAGAGGACGTCCTTCAATGCTAAATCAGGTGTATTCAATGTGTTGAGTTCCTTGGACATCAAACGACATATTCACGTTTCCTCGTGTTGGATTAGGATAAATCTGAATGATTCCTGAAAAACCTAGTTCATTCACACCAACACAATCATAGACTTCAGTAGTGGCATTTGCTGAACAGCCGTTGAGATCGGTTACAGAAACGGTATAAAAGCCTATAGCTCTAACCGTAATTGTTTGGGTGGCTTCACCAGATGTCCAATTGAAGGTAGAGCCTGGATTGCCTGCATCAAGCAAAATATCACCGGTACAAAGGACGTAAGCACTGTCAAGAGGAATGATCGGGTCTTGATTAATGAACCCAACCGACTCAGTGGCAACTTCTACGCAGCCATTGTTGTCAGTGATTGTTACGGAATAAACCCCTGTATCCAAGCCACTGATCTGAAATGTTGTTTGGCTGTTTGACCAAGCATATTCAAATGGTGAAGTTCCTCCACTTGCCTGAGCTTCGAGCATACCATCGCCCGAGTCGTGGCAAGTGGCGTCTGCTATAGATAGAAAAATGGTCAGTTGAAAAGGGCTATAAACAGTATAAGTAAGCTGAATGATCTGAGATTTAGTTGAGCGAAAAAAGCCCGATGAACATTAGCTCATCGGGCTCGATTTTAATGATATGAGGTAATTATTCCCCTTTTTCGAATGCTTTTACTCCTTCTTCCAACCACTGAATATATTTCTCTATATCAGGATCATAAGCGGTAGTTCCATTTAGTGCTTTGATCTCTTCGTGGTTAATTATTACATATTGGGGCTGTGAGTTAGATTGAAAATGTTCAATTTGGAAATCGGCCCACTTGTTACCTATAGTTTTGATCTTTTTACCCGTATTTTCTGAAACGTATTGTTCACTCTCTGGGAGCTTGGTTTTCTCGTCAACATAGAGCGAGATCAATACTACATCTTCATTTAAAATTTCTAAAACGCGTTGATCACTCCAAACTGTTTCTTCCATTTTACGGCAGTTTACACAAGCCCAACCAGTGAAATCTAACATTACAGGCTTGTTCACTTTTTTGGCATATTCCATTCCAAGATCATAATCATGAAAACAATTTAGGTTGTGCGGGCAATGACTTGGGTCTGCCCCTTCGGGTATATTGTGATCTGTTCCTGAATTTGCATGAGCCATCGATCCACCTCCACCACCAACTCCATTTGGTGATTCGCTATAGAACATGGGCGGAGGAAATCCGCTAATAACTTTCAATGGAGCGCCCCAAAGACCTGGAATAAGATAGATGGTGAACATTAAGAATGTAAGGCTAAGCAACGATCTAGGTACGGATAAGCGATCCATTGGGGAGTCGTGTGGCATGGTGATAAAACCTAATAAATAAAGTGTAATCATTGCTGAAACGGCAATCCATATAGCAATGAATAGTTCACGCTGAATATATCCTCCTTGCACAACTAGGTCGGCATTTGATAAGAATTTGAACGCTAGACCAATTTCAAGAAACCCTAATACCACTTTCACAGAGTTTAACCAACCGCCAGATTTTGGTAGAGTATTTAACCAACCAGGAAACGCTGCAAATAAACCAAACGGAAGCGCTAAGGCTAATGAAAACCCACCCATGCCTACTAATGGTCCAGCAACACCTCCATTTACAGCGGCTTCAACCAATAGAGTTCCAATGATGGGGCCCGTGCAACTGAAAGAAACTAATGAAAGCGTAAATGCCATGAAAAAGATTCCAATTAGTCCGCCTTTATCAGATTTTTCATCAACCTTATTTACGAAAGAAGAAGGAAGTGTAATCTCAAAAGCCCCCAAAAAGGATATTCCGAAAACGACCAAAATCACGAAGAACGCAAGGTTGAAAATAACGTTTGTGGAGAGTGCGTTTAATGCATCAGCACCAAAAATTATGGTTACTAAAAACCCCAAGAGTGTGTAGATTCCAATAATGAAAAGACCATAAGTAATCGCGTTGGCAATTCCTTTTGATCTTGTTTTTGATTGCTTTGTAAAAAAGCTCACAGTCATCGGAATCATTGGAAAGACACAAGGAGTTAGTAATGCAGCAAAACCACCTAAAAAGCTTAGGAAGAATATGCCCCATAGGCTTTTTCCTTCATTTTCCTCTTCATTCTCACTACTGTTTAACTTCGATTTGACATCCTCTTCTGGTTTATTTGAGGTAAGCTTTTTTCCAATAAGGTTGCCAGATGATGCATCAACTTCAAATTCCACTGATTCTGGAGGCAAGCATTTCTCCTCGTCACAAGTCATGTAATAAACTTCTCCAGTAATATTCTCAGTTCCGATGATCTTGAAATCCTGCTCGAAGGAAACCGTGGTGCCGAAATAGCTCAGATCCATCATGAAATTGGGGTCATAAACTTGAATCAGGTCTCCGACTTCTCTTAGCTCACCAACTTTTTCAAAAGAGCCGGAAATGAAGTTTAGTTCAGTAGCTACCGGCCCATCATCACTTGGTAGATCTTTAGAGTAGACATGCCAGTGCTCATCTATACTGGCTCGTGCAACAATCGTAAAGACTCCGTCATCCTTTTTCTTGACTGAAAAAGCCCAGTCAACAGGGTTTAATATTTCAGACTCTTGTTCAGCGCTGTTTTCGAAAAGATCTTGGTCTGAGGGAGCTGGTTCAGCTTTGAGATTTGTTGTTTGCTCTTCTTTTTCAATTGGAGCTATTGACTTGGCTGCTGGTTTAAGTGCGGCTTCAATATCAAATTCGAATTCAAGATAATCGGGCGGAAGGCACTTCGAGTCATCACAGGTCATGAATGTAAGCTCACCCGTGATTTTAGCCATTGGAGCTGTTAATCGAACCATCTGCTTAAGTACAGCCTTATGCTCAAACCATGTCAGCTCTGCCTCAAATACTGGGTCAAATTCAGTGTGCGTTTCCGATTCGATTAATTCACCAATGAGTTCTGCCCCATCCATTTCCATAAAATCAATTGCCGAGGGAACTGGTCCTAAATCATCGGCAAGTTTGGTTGAATAAACATGCCAATTATCATCAATGGAGGCTGTAAAAGTGAGTTCGGCTTTGTCATCGCCCACCAATTTGTGATTGAAAGTCCACTTTACGGGGTTGTATACTTGGGCCGCAACAGAAAGAGTTGCGAACAAAACGACCATTAAGGATAGAAAACGAAGCTTCATTTGCTTGAAATTTTAAGTAGACAAAAATAATTAAATGCCACAGCGCACTGAAGAAAGCCGCGTTCATGTTTGGATTCTTAACATTTCATACGACAAAAATGAGTTCCAAAAAGAAGAAGGTGTCCCAGATAAATCCGAAACACCTTCAACCAACCTACTACCTACGAAAGACTTACCTATATATGAAGTTCTTTATCACCTGCTAATTTGTATGCAAATCGAGTTTTGAGATAATACATGACAGGTACAATTACTAGTGTTAAGAAAGTGGCGAATGTCAAGCCAAAAATTACGGTCCAGCTCATTGGTCCCCAGAACATAACGTTGTCACCTCCAACATAAATATTTGGATCGTAACTGGTGAGCAGCGAGATGAAGTCAATATTTAAACCTATTGCTAGAGGAATCAATCCGAGAACGGTTGTAATGGCTGTTAGCAATACAGGGCGTAAACGTGTTTTTCCTCCTTCAACCATACATTCTATAAGCGTAGCGATAGGAAGTTTAGAGTTTTCAGCCAAGTTTAACTCGGTGCGTTTGCGATCCATTATGAGTTTGGTGTAGTCAATCAACACGATGGCGTTGTTAACCACAATACCCGCAAGAGAGATAATACCAATCATGGTCATGATAATCACGAAGTCCATTTGGAAAATTACCAAACCTAAGAACACTCCAATTAAGCTTAGAACAACTGACCCTACAATAATAAACGGGGTTAAAACGGAGTTGAACTGGGCTACCAAAATCAAGAAGATGAGGAAAACTGCAATCATTAATGCGGTGCTTAAGAATGCCATTTCTTCTGCCTGATCTTCTTGCTGCCCTGTAAATTTCACAGTCATTCCTTCGGGCATTTCATAGCCTTCTAACGCATCTTTAATTTCAGCTACCACCTCATTCGGGTTAGAGCTCTCTAGAACATTTGATGAAATGGTGATTAATCGTGTTTGATCTAATCGCTTTACTGCATTGAATGTGGTAGAATTTTCTGCATTGGCCAAGGCCGAAATCGGAACTTGCTGTATTCGTCCATTGGTTTGATCTCTGAAGGTGATTAGCTGATCCATCATCGCATCTTCATTATAGCGATACTTGTCTTGCAGGCGTATCATGATGGGGTGGTCATCTTCACCATCTTTGAAGCTTGAAACTTCCATTCCAAATAAAGAATTGCGCAGGGCTTGCCCAATTTGAGAGGTAGAAACATTATACCTTCTGGCTTTTGCACGATCTATATTGATTGGCATTTCTGGTTTCCCAAGTTCAACATCAAGCTTTAATTCTTCAATACCACCAATATTCTTGTCAACGATAAAGTTCTTGAGGTTTTGAGCCTCGATTAGAAGTTTCTCATAATCGTCACCAGCAACTTCAAGGTTGATTGGCTTTGCTTGAGGAGGTCCAGCAGGGTCTTTATCCACTGTTATTTGAACCCCAGGTGTTCCCGCCACTAGAGCGCGTAGTTCATCCATCACTTTTGTAGTGCTAGCGCCTCTTCGTTGCTGGAACTGAACAAATGAAACAGTGATCCTTGCTTTGTGAGGGGTGGCTGCCATTGATGGGCCTTCATTTGGATCACTTGTTCCAGCACCGACTTGGGCGATAATTGACTCGATCAAGTAATTGTATTGGTAATTGATTCCCTTGCGCTCTTCGCTTACTTCGAATTGCTTGGCATATTCAATCACCTTGTTCTCTATATCTTTTGTAATTCGATTGGTCTCTTCTATGTCGGTTCCGATAGGTGCCTCAATGAAAATGTTGACATAATTAGGCATGTTTGAAGGGAAGAACACAATCTTCGGCATAAAAGCTCCTAAAAGCATGAATGATAATACCAGCATTCCTATCGTTCCGAAGAAGTAAAAGATTGGATTTTTACCTCTAAATACATTTCTTAGTGTTCGTTCGTAAACGCGCTCGAAATAGGGTAACACGATGTTTTGGAAGTATTTAGTACCTGGTGTCAGTATAAACTTTGTTGTCAACACAAGAACTCCGGAAATGATGACCAAGTTTCCTAAAACAATTGACCCAAAGGATAAAGCTATACCTACTGCAATAAGCAATGAACCAATGGTGATCGCTTTTTTACTTGGCATTTCTTTTTCTTCCACTTTCATATACATGGCAGTTAAAACCGGGTTGATTACCAAAGCCACGAATAACGAAGAGCCCAGTACGATCATCAGAGTAACTGGTAAATAAAACATGAATTCGCCCATGATACCCGGCCAAACCATTAATGGTGTGAAGGCTGCAAGCGTAGTAGCAGTTGACGCAATAATTGGCCATGCAACCTCACCAACACCCAGTTTCGCTGCATTGATGGCGTCATAGCCTTCGTCCATCAGTCGGTAGATGTTTTCAACTACCACAATTCCGTTATCCACGAGCATACCAAGTGCTAAAACCAAAGAAAATAGCACCATCATGTTGAGGGTCACACCCATGATGTTTAAAATGAAGAAGGCGATAAACATTGAAAGAGGAATGGCAGTTCCTACGAACAGAGCATTTCTTAAGCCAAGGAAGAAAAGTAAAACAGTAATTACGAGAATCATACCGAAAATGATACTGTTCTCTAATTCACTGACCTGAGTTCTCGTTTGCTTGGACTGGTCACCAGTAATGGTGACGGTTAGATTATTCGGGAAAACATCTGCTTTAGCATCTTCTAAAATCCTTTCAATTTTATCTGCTGCATTGATCAAGTTTTCACCAGCACGCTTTTTCACGTCAACCATCACCACTGAATTAGAACTTTGACGAGCAAAGCTCTCGGCTTCCTCATATTCAAATACTACTTCAGCGATGTCTCTGAGGTAAACGATGTTCCCTTTTTCTTGCTTTACAATAATGTTTCCGAGCTCTTCTGCGTTTTTAATATCTCCAACCACACGAACGGTTCTTCGCATTTCGTCTTGCAGCATGCTACCTGCTGAGACAGTAATGTTTTCAGAATTGATGGCATTGGCAATGTCATTAAAGCTGATTTCACTCGCCTGCATTTGAAATAGGTCAACGTTTACCTTCATTTCTTTTTCTTGCACCCCGCGAATGTCTACTTCGGTAATTTCTGAAAGCTTTTCTATTCGGTCCTCTAAATACTCTGCGTATTCATTCAATTGTTCTAAGCTAAAATCACCACTTAGATTGATATTCATCACTGGAGTTAGCTCAGAAATATTCATCTCAAAAACATTCGGATCAGCGGGTAAGTCTCGCGGGAATTCAGGATCTCCCATAGCTATATCAACCTTGTCCTTCACCTTTCCTAGTGCTTCTTCAGGTGTAATACTGAAGTCAAATTCGATGAATACAGTTGAATAACCCTCTACTGAGGTAGAGGTCATTATGTCAATTCCAGAAATGGCTCCGATTTCTTTTTCGAGTGGACGCGTTACCAGCTTTTCGATATCAAGTGCTGAGTTACCAGGATAAGGCGTTCCCACATAAATCTGTGGAATGACAATTTCTGGGAAGCTCTCTCGAGGCATGTTGATGTAGGAAATTAACCCTGCTATCACCATAATAACCAGTATGACGATAACTGTCATCCGATTATTAATACTCGCTGAGCTTAACCCAAACTGTCGGTTATGTTTTGTGCTTTCAGATTCCATTTGGATTCAATTTTTTTGGTGTCAATCAGTTTTGAACGTTTACCGTATCTCCGTTTTTAATGGAACGTGCGCCTTTATCAATAAGCGTTTCGGTGCCACTTAACCCGTTTAATATTTCTACTTGACCATTATAAGTCATTCCTGTAGTTACCGTCAACTTTTTCGCCTTGTTGTCTTCTAATGCATAAACGAATTCCTCACCGCTTGGAGTCATTTGCACTAAAGAGGCGGCAATCACCACGGTAGAATCTGCAACGTAGTCTCTGATCTTTAACTCAGCTAATAGATTTGGCTTCAACTTTCCTTCTTCATTCTTCAATGAAAGCCTCACCTTGAATGTTCTGTTGTTTGGATTGATGAAGCTTCCGAGTCTTTCAATAGTTGTTGATTGCTTTAGGCCGATGCCCGGGAAAGATACATTCACTTCATCACCCGCTTTGAGGCTGCTGAGGTAGCGTTCTGTAACATCAGATTTGATGTACATGTTATCAGTATTGACCAATCTGAAAGCGGGCATTTGAGGTGCTGCCATTTCACCTTCTTTTGGGAAGATCTCGTCAATCACACCGCTAAAAGGTGCATATATGCTATACAAGGCCAACTGAGACTGAAGCGCTTCAAGGTTTTGCTTCAGAGATTCGTAATTATTTTTTGCCTCAAGAAACTGAATTTCAGAACCGATCTTTTGATCCCATAATGAAGATTGCTTTTTAAAGACAATTTCTGCTAGACTTAATCTAGACTTTACTTCATCGATTTGATTACCAACGATTTTATTATCGATGGTAAGCAGAACTTGTCCTTTCTTCACTTTGTCTCCTTCATTAACCTTGATGGATGTTATTTTCCCTGCAGCTTCTGGGAAAATTTGAGCGTTTTGATCAGATTCAACCATACCTTGAACTGTAAAGAAATGCTCAAAGGTTTGTGGTGCTAGATCTATTGTTGTCACATTTGTAATTCTGACCTGTCGGCTAGTATCTTGCGAAGCAATTGTTGCCTCCAATGAAGCAATCTTTTCGGTGATTTCTGTGCGGGCGTTCTTTAGTGAATCACGCTCTGACTTTAACTTTTCAATTTGAGTTTGGTCTGTACCAGGGTCACATGCCGTTACGATTATGGCTATGGCAAAAGATGATACGATTGGTCGCGTGAATGATGTATATGAGGTGTTTTTTGATGTCATGACTTAATTATTTCCTAAAGCTTTGTCTAGGGACAGCTTTGCATTGAAAAGGTTCTGAGCTGTGTTGATGTATGTAGATAGTGTTTGTAAGTATTGTGACTCAGATTGAGCGTAGTCTAAGCTCGAGACAACGCCTTGCTGATATTTTGTATTGGTTGTTTTCTTGATACTTTCTGCTAGTTCAAGGTTCTCTTTGGCAACCTCCATATTTTGTAGAGCACTAGCGTAATCGTCTTGAGCTGTCTTAGCTTGCATATTCAAGTTTTGTTCAACCTGACGCTTTTGACTTTGCGTTTTCTCCAATTCATACTTGGCTTGTTTGGTCTTGTAATGACGCATTCCTGAAGAAAAAATCGGAACATTTAATTGCAAACCTGCAACAGTTGTTGGGTAATATGTATTCGAGAATAACTCTGAAAAGTCTTGGCTGAAACCATTTTGACTATGATTAAAAAATGCAGCTAATTGCGGGTAATTCTTTGTTCTTTCAGCAGATAAAGACAATTCAGAAAGCTCTATACCTTGATTAACTGTTCTGTAGTCGATGTGATTTTGAATCGAGAATGCCTGGTCTAACACAGCAGATTCTTCTATAGTTCCAAGCAACCCTTCAAATGTTTCTGTCAGGGTTATTTCCTGATCAGAGCTAACTCCAATTTGAAACTTCAGTGCATTCATTACAGAAGCACGCTGCCGTTGGATCATATCTATTTGATATTGCAAATTGGCTTGCGCAAGGCGCACTTGATCTGCGTCTTGTTTTTCTGCAAAACCCACTTCATATAAAGCTTTCGTTTCTTCAGTACTTTGATCAACAGTAAGCTTATTTGCCTTCAATGATTCAAGCGTTTTATCTAAAGATAACACAGCAAAATAGGTTTGTGAAATTTGATTTTTTACTTCAATCTCTGTGTTTTCCTTGGTGAGCTGAGCATAGTTTAAATAGGCTTTTGACGCCTTTAATCCAACAAAATAGCTGCCATCAAATAAGAGTTGCGATGCTGTAATTCCAGCTGTGGCTGAATAAGGTAATCCGAATTGAAATTCTTGTAATTCATTTGGATCTGGTGCAGGAATACCAGGAATTCCTAAGTCAAATGGTGGAGCAACTTGAGTTGGAATGTCTATGAAATAGTTCATTCCTGCTTCTCCGCTTAATTGTGGTAAGCCTATCGCTGTAGTCTCCTTAACCTTAGCTTCAGAAATTTTGATATCTAGCGCAGCCTGTTTCAGCTGCTCGTTGTTTTTTATGGCAAAAGCCTGAGCCTCAGCCAAGGAAAATGCCTGCGTAGTGATGTTTTGATCCTGAGCATTTGTGATGCCCATGCTCAAGGCAAAGCCTATTATTAGTAGTGATCGCATGAATTAAAGTTGGATGTTTTCTTGTTTGATTTTTTCTTTCAGATAGGCCAATCCTTTTTCGTTGGCAACGCCTCTAATGTGGTAGCGCATCATTTCGAAGTGGATGGTTTTAAAGTCATATTTATCTGCAGGAAATATTTCGCCATCGGTGCACATTTCCATTTTACTTGAGTAGAGTCGCGATACAATGAATGGGTCTAAGTTATCTCTGAACAACCCTTGCTCGATGCCTCTCTCAATGTTCTGCATTATACAATCGGCAACGAAACTTGTTCTGAAATCTTTGAATATTACCCAAGCTTCAGGGTGATATTTCTGCATGTCATAATTGATCGATGGATGAATTTGACCAAACTTTTGACTGATGTCCTTGCTGAGTTCAAACAGCATATCTATAGCATTTTCATGGACCTCACATAGGTGGTTGGCTATCGCTTTTTCATGATCAACAATCTGCTGCATCACCTTTACAACCAAGTCGTTTTTATCAGTAACGTAGATGTAAAGCGTTTTTTTAGAAACGCCCAATTGCCTAGCAATATCGTCCATTGTCATGCTTTTAATTCCTAATCGCATGAATAGCTGAGCGGTTTTTCCTAAAATTTCTATGCCTTTTTCGTCCATTCGAATTACTCCTTTGAGAATACGAATGTAGAAACATTTAATTTACAGGAAACAAAAAATGACAAAAGCGTTTCCTGTGTGCTGAATGGAGAATGATGAGGATAAACAGAAATGCCTAAAGGCCTTTTTTAAGCATATCTCTATTGTAGATCCAAATGCACCGCTGTCGAGCATCTTGAGCATCGATAATAAGTACAAATCCAGCTACATAGGCCACTGCGCCAACAATAAGTGGTGCCGGATTCACGGTTGCCGCGGACAGGGCTAAACCAGGAATAATGCATAAGGCTAACAATGATCCTCCGACTGATTTTCTGACATATTTCTTTCTCAACTCATTGGCTGCTGGTGATTGTTTGATTTCCTTTCTCCAGTGTTGATTGAATATTCCATACTTTTTTTCTTTCCACCAATTTCAAAACCATTGTTTAGCATGATCATCGTATTCGAATCGTACGAACGCATCACTTCTTCAATCGTCAATTCTTCCTCAAATTGTGCCGCAGTGGTCAGCGGAAAGAGCATGAGAATGAATAAACCTGCAGCAACGTGAAAAATGCTGAGTTGGCGGTATCGAGTGACTAAAATCATATTCTTAGGTTTTTGGGCGAGTTACTGTTTGCTTTTGTTGATCAAATTACCGCGAAAAACTTAATTCCATCTGAATTATTGTTCTTGATTTTATTTTTTAAATCACTCTTTTCTTGTTTGCTCAGCCAGTGTAGTTGCCATAAACCTTCTATCGCAATGAACATCTAGGCGAACACACATTGCGATCTCGCTTACAAGGTTTCACTCATTTTTGAAAAATGAAAACTGCATACATTAAACATATTCTATTCGGATTATTTGCCGTTGCATTTTACTAACATCATACTCTTGCAAGAGAAGAGGCTGTAAGAAAGACGTTGCATGTGTAGATAACTACGATGCTAAAGCCGAGAGAGAAGGCGATTGCAGAGGTTGCATGGTTTTCGGGGCTTACAATTATTGCCCTGAAGCAGATATGAATAGCAATCAATGTGTTTTCGTGCGTGAGTTCTACAGCGAGTTTGGAAGTGATGGCTGGATTGATGTTTGGGTGGCAGATTCTATTAATAATAGCTCTCCGAACAGATTAAGATACGAAGGCAAGATCGCAGCTTTTCCAATTAATATTCCTGAATGTGAAAGCTCTGACAGCACACTTTCAGTCGTAAGAAGACCAGGTGAGTATTACTATGAAATAGAAACTCAAACTGGAAAGCTTGAATGGGGCTGGGTGATTTTCAGAGAAGAAGGGTGCCGACTTTTAGACGTTTATTAACGTTCTGAAATCTCTTCATTTCGTTGGTCTCCAATTCATTGCTACTTCTTTCCTTTGCACTTCAATTTTGAATTGCACATCATGAACATTAAGGAGATCATCGATAAAGAACCTATTGGCCAAGAAATAGAGGTAAAGGGCTGGGTTCGCACATTTAGAAGCAACCGGTTCATTGCATTGAACGATGGTTCTACCGTAAAGAATTTGCAGGTAGTCGTAGACTTTGAAAATGAGTCAGAAGAAACGTTGAAGCGCATTACGACTGGTGCTTGTTTAAAGGTTCATGGTATTGTAGTTGAGTCTCAAGGTAAAGGACAAACCATAGAATTGAACAACAAAGCTATTGAGGTTTTGGGCGATTCTCATCCAGAAGAATATCCTCTTCAGCCAAAGAAACATTCCATGGAGTTTTTGAGAGAGATCGCTCATTTACGTCCGCGTACTCAAACTTTTGGGGCAATATTTAGATTGCGTCATGCATTGCAATTTGCGGTTCATAAGTATTTCAATGACAACGGCTTTTTCATGGTTCATACGCCAATTGTAACTGGTTCTGATGCAGAAGGTGCAGGTGAAATGTTTCGTGTTAGCACCTTAGATCCGTCAAACCCGCCTAAAAATGAAGACGGAAGCATTAACTGGAAAGAAGACTTTTTTGGTAAGGAGACAAACTTGACTGTTTCAGGTCAGCTTGAGGCTGAGCTGTTCGCTTTAGGCTTAGGAAAGGTCTATACTTTCGGACCAACATTTAGAGCTGAAAACTCCAATACAACGCGTCATTTAGCTGAGTTTTGGATGATTGAGCCTGAGGTGGCATTCAATGACCTTTTTGATAATATGGATTTGGCAGAAGACTGTCTTAAGTATGTTATCCGATACGTAATGGATAATTGTGTTGATGACCTAAACTTCTTGCATGAAAGACAAATTCAAGATGAAAAAGGTTTGCCAGAAGATAAACGATCAATGCCGCTTATGGACAAACTGAAATTTGTTGCAGAGAACGAATTTGTTCGTTGCAGCTATACGGAGGCGATTGATATTCTTAGAAATAGCAAGCCGAACAAGAAAAAGAAGTTCCAATATATTATAGAAGAATGGGGCGCAGACTTACAAAGTGAGCATGAGCGCTACTTGGTAGAGAAGCATTTTGGAAAACCAGTCATTTTGTATGATTATCCAGCATCCATCAAAGCATTTTATATGCGTTTGAATGAAGATGGGAAGACGGTGCGTGCTATGGATATCTTGTTCCCTGGAATAGGAGAAATTGTTGGAGGTTCTCAAAGAGAAGAACGATATGATGTACTCAAGCAAAAAGTTGCAGATTTCGGAATTGAAGAAGAATCATTGTGGTGGTATTTAGAGACAAGAAAGTTTGGAACATGCGTTCATAGTGGTTTTGGTCTTGGTTTTGAAAGGTTGATCAATTTCGTTTCAGGCATGACCAATATTCGCGATGTAATTCCTTTTCCGAGAACACCAAAAAATGCCGAATTTTAGGGCGGCAACTAAGTCAACCGCTCTTTTGAGTCAATTCTAAAACAATGGCGTTAAAGCAATCACTACAGCAGAAAATGCTTCAAAAACTGAGTCCTCAGCAGATTCAGTTGATGAAGATGCTGCAGTTACCTACGATTGCCTTAGAAGCGCGCATTAAAGAAGAGATGGAAGTTAATCCTGCTCTTGAAGAGGGAAAAGAGGACCTAAAAGACTCAGATGATTACCAAGAAGATGATTACGGGGAAGAATTAAGTGATGCTGAGAAGGAGTTTGACTTTAGTGATTATATGGATGATGATGATACGCCTGACTATAAATACCAGTCGAGTAATTATTCTTCAGATGACAAGGAGAAGAGCGTACCAATAGGCACCACATCTACATTTCATGACAGGCTGCTTTCTCAACTAAACCTGTCTAGGTTAACAGAGCAAGAGGCAGTTATTTGCGAGCATTTAGTAGGTAGTTTAGATGATAGCGGGTATTTGAGAAGAGAGTTATCCTCAATAGTTGATGACATGGCGTTTACCCAAAACATCATGGTAACAGAGGAGCAATTGGAAGAACTGCTTGTAAAGCACATTCAAGATTTAGACCCTGCAGGTATTGGTGCGCGAGATTTGCAGGAGTGCCTTTTGATCCAATTGAAGAGGAAAGAGCACGCGGTAAGCATTCGAACCGCCATTGAGGTTTTAGAGAATCATTACACGGAGTTTATCAAAAAACATTACGATAAGATCACACATCGCCTTGAAATAAGTGATGATGATTTAAAAGAAGCCATTGATGAAATCACGAATCTTAACCCTAAACCAGGTAATTCACTGAACGAATCTTCACGGCCAATAGAGCATGTTATCCCAGACTTCACCGTAACTAATGAGGGCGACAAACTGCAAGTAATGCTTAACGGTAGAAATGCTCCAGAACTGCGTCTTTCGAAAAAGTACTCTGAGATGTTGGATGATTTTGCACGAATTAAGGGCAAGCCAAATAAAGCTCAGCGAGATGCAATGACGTTTGTGAAGCAAAAGCTTGATAGTGCGCGATGGTTTGTCGATGCTATAAAGCAGCGTCAAAACACATTAATTATGACCATGGAGGCTATTGTTGAATATCAACGTGCTTTTTTTGAGACTGGTGATGAAACAAAAATGCGTCCAATGATTCTTAAGGACATTGCCGAACGGGTTGGTATGGACATTAGCACAATTAGTAGGGTTTCGAATAGTAAGTATGTTCAAACATCTTATGGAACCCTGCCCCTCAAGTACTTCTTCTCGGAGTCACTTACTAACGATGAAGGAGAAGAGGTGAGCACAAGAGAAGTAAAGAAAATCCTTATGGACCTCATTGAGGCGGAGGATAAGAAGAAGCCATGGACGGATGAGCATATGGTTAAGGAGCTAAAGGATAAAGGTTATAATATTGCAAGAAGAACCGTAGCTAAGTATCGCGAACAATTAGATATTCCTGTGGCGCGGTTAAGAAAAGAATTATGAGAAAGGTAGCTCAGATTACTTCTTATGTATTTCACCCGGTATTTTTACCGACTGCGGGCTTACTCATCGTTTTCAGTTTGAACACTTATATATCTCAAACGATCTCTACTCCGGCCCAGTTTTTTATTCTGGCTTGGGTTTTGATTAATACAGTGTTTTTACCCTTGCTTTTTACAGTGTTTTTAAGGTGGAGAAACTTGGTTGAAACTGTCGAGTTACATACTCGCAAAGACCGTTTGGTTCCTTTTGCATTCTCCATGATTCTTTATTTCGTCAATTACTACTTGATGAAAGGAATCCCTCTTCCAGAAGTGTTTTACAGTATTTTTCTTGGTAGCAGTATTGCTGTTACTCTAGGGTTTTTGCTGACCTTTTTTACCAAGATTAGTATTCACATGATCGGTATGGGTGGGCTAACCGCTGGAATTTACGCTGTAGCATTAGTATATAATTTACCGATTGTTGGTTTTGTAATGCTTGGTTTAGTTGCGAGTGGTATGGTTGGAAGCGCCAGGTACATTTTAGAGTCTCATGATTTGAGACAAATATATTTTGGTTGGATCACTGGCTTTTTGGCTGTTTATTTGCCTATAATAAATGGCTGGGGTTAACTAGCCTCCTACCTTTTCAATTTCTAAAAACTGAAGGCCCCATTCTAATGGGTGAATGTCATTTCTAGTGAAAATGATCATTTGCATGTCCATATAGAAATGAGCAAAGATGAATTCATCTAGCTGCAAGCTATCCTGAGGGCCGATGGCACCCATTTGTTTGTCTATATTCAGCACCATTTTTCCCCTTAAAAGTTCATGGATTTCGGTGCTAGAAGTTTGGATTGTTGCCGTACTCGCGCCAAGATCAACAGTAATAGTAGATGGTTCTGCTGTGTTGGTTTCTATTTTTTCTCCCTTGAGGTTTACGTTCAAGTTTGAACTTTTAAATACGTGGATATTATCCTGTGCGCTGAGCGATAGAATAAAGAGTGACAGGATAACTGTGGCAAAAACTTTCATGAGTAACGATTTCTTTCTTCAATCAAATGTAACGATCTTAGAAGTGAGTGCGGCCAATTATACCTCAAGCTGCTTTTTGTTCTTCTGTTTTACACGCTCATAAATCATGGTAACAGAGAGCAAGTATCCAAGTAAGTACATAGAGTCCTCAACAGGCACAGTATTAATGCGAAGCCCCATGTTATGCATATCGTTGTACCACACAATAGGTTCTTCAGTGAAAGACCCAGTTAACCAACCATTCATGATTAGAAATGGAATTAAACTGACAAAATACCCAATATAAAATCTTCCCATCCAATCGTTTTTAAAGAAGAAAAACTGCAATGCAAGCACGATGGCTGTGAAGTAGAAACAAATCGTAGTGTATAGCTTAGGAGAGAAATAGGTGCCCAAAAACAGAGTACAGAGTAAAAAGAAAAAAGTGATGGATTGGTGGTAGTTTTTAAGCAAGTCTTTTTTGATGAAATAATTCAGTACTTCATAAATGAATAGGCAAGCAAAAGGTACGGTCAAGAAAAAATTATACTCCTCTAGGGGCAGTTTGCCTATATAAATCCCGATCAGGTATCGCTCATTGAATCCCCACACTTCAAGAGTCGTGAACAGCTCATCCCATGCTAAGAAAACCCCACCAACAATTGCTGTCGCAGTGAAGATGGCCTTCCAGTTTTTTAAAAAGCGTAGCCGCTTTTCATAGCTTTGGGCGAGCGGATAGGCTATGGTCAGCAAGTTAATAAGTAGATAATGATAATGGTCTGGGATCATTTGCTGCGCATTGCTTCTCGATAGTACTTGATGGGAACGACCAACATGCCAAAACACTCACCTTCTTCTTTCTCTAAATGTTTATGATGCACCTTATGTGCTTTTCTTATGGCTCTGAAGTAAACATTGTCTGTTCTTTTAAACCAAGGTAGACGCTGATGAATAAACACCTCATGCACCAAAAAGTAGGCTATTCCATAAAGCAAAATTCCAAAGCCGATTGGCACCCTGAAATCGTTTCCTGCCATCATGCCAAACATGATTAACAACCAACTCGGAATAGCATATATAAGAAAGTAGACGTCATTTTTTTCAAAAGCTCCTTTTGTTGGTTGATGATGGTCTTTGTGAAAATACCAGCCAAGCCCATGCATTACGTATTTATGCGTAGCCCATGCCATGAACTCCATGACAAAAAAAGTTAGGATCAATATCAAAATGTGGGTGGTCACAACTGAATCAAATTTAATATTCCAAAAAATAGAAATTCAACGCCATAAACAGCCATTGCTATTCTAGTGTTCAACTTTAATTTATTCAATTGCCAAATAATAGATATGCCGAAGGCGACTATAAACCACGCGGCATAATTGGAAAATGGAGGAACTCCAATTTCCCATGACCAAAAATCATAAATGATAGCAATAGGCTCAATCAAATAATCAAGCACTACCATAAGTGCTGCCGAGAAGAGCGCTTTAGTTACAATACTTTGTCCAAATTTACTTGCGATAGCATTTGTACCATATAGCAGGATCAGCCAATTCAATCCTATGATGAGAGGTGTTTCCATCCACTTGAGGCCAAGAGCGCTGCCATATGTGTATTCGCCAAATGGAACACCTGTATTTACTCCAATAACTTCAATAGTAAAACCTAGGATATAAGTGATGAGGAAAACCCAAGAAAATCTGTTTTTGGAATCATTAATAGCAATAATGAGCGCTGTAAGAAGAAGATTGAAGGGCGTGAGTTGCAGAAACTCTTGTGCATTTCCAAATACAACACCACCTATTCCTACTAAATGAAAAATGATTAGTACAGTAATTGATATATTAATTTTCGTTAGCACTTCCTAGATGATTTCTGACGTTATTTTTCCTGAAAGAAGCGCTAATGGAATTCCTCCTCCTGGATGCACACTTCCACCACAAAAGAACAAATTGTCAATAGAAGAAGAGAAGTTAGGGTGCCTTAAAAATGCTGAGAACTGACTGTTTGATGCATTTCCATAAAGAGCGCCTTGATAGCTCAAGGTGTCTTCTTGAATTCCTTCAGGTGTCCATATTTTTTCTTGCTCAATTAAAGGCTCAATGTCCGCATTAAGCATTCGGTTGAGTTTTTTAATAACAGCTTTTTTAGTGCGCTTTGAAATTTCATTCCAATCTTGATTTTCGTGATGAGGAGCATTGATCATCACAAACCAATTTTCGCAACCTTCTGGAGCATCACTTTTTTCTAGCTTGCTTGAGATGTTGATGTAGATTGTTGGGTCGTCTATAATGTCTCTGCCGTCAAACATAGAATCAAACTCTTCTTTGTATCGCTCGCTGAATAGAATATTATGCAAACCGAGTGATTTAAACTCCTTTTTAATTCCCCAATAAAATACAAGAGCAGAACTAGACCTTTCTTGGTTGAGGGTTTTTTCTGGCGCTTTAATTTCTGGCATCAGCTTACGATAAGTGTAATGCACATCCATATTACTTACCACTTTGTTAGCGATTATTTCTTTGCCGCCCACCATCAAACCGATGGCCTTTTTATTCTTCACAATAATCTCATCCACACGAGAATTGAAGTGGAACTTGACTCCCATCTCTTTGGCTAACTGATACAACGATTTTGGAATTTGCTCCATGCCGCCTTTTGGGAAAAATGTACCGAAGCCATGCTCTAGCCATGGAATTACGTTTAATATACCAGGAGCCTTGTGTGGATGTGACCCATTATAAGTGGCGAAACGGTCAAATAATTGAACTAAATGAGGCTCGCCAAGTCTAATCACATTTGCTCTGTGCATGGATTTCAGTAAATCATATTGTCTAATTTTTAACAGTGCAAGTAACGTTTCTTTTGAAAGCCAGGTTTTGGTTTTATGCAGCGATTTTTCTAGGAAAATAGAGGCCGAATGGTTGTATATGTTTTGAATATGATCGAAGTATTCAAGAAGTTCAGACTTCGGAAATCTCAAAACGTTGTATACCTCATCAGCAAAGCTTTCAGGGTCGCTTTTTGCTGAGATTCTTGTTTTATCCTCCCATAAATAAGTACATGAATCTTTTACTTGTTCAAAATCAAAATAATTGGAAGGGTTCTTATCAGCTAAGCTGAATAGTTCATTGACATACTGCGGCATAGTAAATAAAGATGGGCCTCCGTCAAATCGATATTCACCTAGGTTAAAAGCGTGCAGCTTGCCTCCTGGGTAGTCGTTTGCCTCGTAAACAGATACATCATATCCTTTATGGCATAACCTTATGCTCGCAGCCAAACCTGCTATTCCTGAACCTACAATGGCAACTTTCATGGGATTAAATTGAACTTGCCTTCAAACATACTCACCGCATAGATTGTTTCGATAATATGAAACTCGGGTTTTTAGAAAAGGCTATGGTTTTATTCGTTTTGGGCTTGGTAGTTCTTTTTGTTTTTGCCACTCCCGCCCAGAAACAGCTGAAAGAAGATCAATTGGACTTTACGGTATTAGAGTCTGATGCGCTTTACTTCAAAAATTTGCGGCAATACTACTATGTTAAAAGAACTAGAGAAGATGCCAAGTTTGATCTGTTCTGTTTGAAATCAACATCAGATGCTTCTAGTCAAAAAATGGCCAACTTTATGATTATCAGCAACTGGTTGAACGATATGGCTTATGTCAAGCTTTTGGTCGACTCCAATAAGATAGTTTCTTACAGAATGGTAATAACAGCGGGTGCAGACACATTTAACATTGCCTCTATGAACATGGAAGAGCATCAGTATTTGGCTTCAAAGGTCTACGCCTCATTCGCATCTGAAGAAGGCAAGTATATTCTTCTCTCTGAACAAGAAGAACTTGTAGAAGTTTGGAAGACGCATGAAGAAAGGAAGCGAATAAAGCGAATACTTCAAGATTACTTTAAGCTAGTCGGGGCGCTTTAATTTAAGCGGAACGCTCAACGTAAATGTAGACCCTTCTTTCTCAACACTTTCAGCATCGATTGTTCCTCCGATTCCTGTTACATATTTGATAACCATTCTCAGACCTAACCCTGCGCCATATTCGTTGTTAGTTCCTAGAATCGAACCATCTCCTTTTATAAGTATTTTCTGCAGTTTATCGGGTGCTATGCCGATTCCGTAGTCGTGTACTTTAGTGATTACATGTCCTTTGTCTTCAATATATTTTATATCAATTTTGGAGTCATGGTGGGAGTATTTGATGGCATTTGATATCAAATTTCTCAGAATAAGAGATGATGCCATTCGGTCAGTTTCTACACTGATACTAGAATGTGCTTTAACATTGATTTTGATGTTTTTCAATTTTGCCAAAGGCATTGAAATACTAATTACTTCCTAAACTACATCAGACCATTTAAAAGGAATGCGCGATGGTATATAGCCATTACGTTGAGAAATAGCCCAACCTACAAAAGAATCAAACATGAGTGCTAAATCTGCGCTTTGACGGTAAAGATCCTTAGAGAGAATAGCAAATTCAGCAGGGTTTATATCATGAGATTGTAATAATTCTAAGGTGAGTTTTACGTTATTCAGTGGACCTCTAAAGTCGTGACTTATCATAGAGATAATACGCTGATTAACTTCTAAGGAATCTTCTAATGAATGGACAAGGCGCTTTCGCTGCAGCCAATAAACGAAAATGATGATGGAAAGAACGAGTAAAATAACCAAACTCAGGCTAATGAAGATGAGCCTCATATTGCTTTGCCCCAGTTGTAGAGATTTTACTTTTGACTCATACTCAAGACTGTGAATTTCATTTTGTTTTTGCTCTTGAAAGAACGCAGCTTCGAGTTGAAGAGCATTCATTGAGTCTTCCTTATCCCTAAATTGAAGCTTCAGTTCAGAGAAACGTTTGAAATAATCAAATGCTTTCTTGGGGTCAGAATCTTGATTGAGTTGAAATAACCCCTCCAAAGCATTCATTTCTTCAAAGCGGTCAAATGCCTTTATGGCGGTTTCTAAACCGATGTTGAACTCTTCGGCAGCTTTAATAAAGTTTCCGCGCTCGAGCTCTATATTTCCCAAGTTATTATGAGCCTCAGCAACGCCAGAGTAATGATTGAGTTTCGTGAAAAGAGCAATGGCCTCGGTAGAGTATTTGGCGGCACTATCTAGCATGCCTAGTTTTCTGTAAATAAGGCCTAAGTTTCCTATTGGATAGGCTAACTAAGGGTTTCCTGGGGATAACCGAATATTATAGTCTTTTGACTTTTCAATGAAAATTAGAGCGCTATCAAGGTTTCCATTTCTATAGCAAGCCCACCCAAGTGTATTGTAATAGTCATCATTATGAAGGTCTATTTTGCTGTCGACATAGTCTTTGATTCTTCGTAGATAGCTCTTCGCTTTTCGATGGTCGTTTAGCTCGTCATATACATCGGCCATCGACATATCAAGCCGAGATAGTGCTTTTTGATCTAATTGGCCTAGGTAGATATTCTCGGCTTCGAGATAGTATTTAATGGCTTGAGGCCAACGTTCAAAATAGGATTCAGTTAACCCAAGCCGTTCAAAATAGATGCCTAAATAAGAAGGATGCTCGGCAAGTAGAAGGTCAATTTCACCTCTGATATTATGATGATTTGATGTGTCTTCTTCACATTCCCTCATTTCCATTTCTTGAAGAAGCCCTAGCATCAGGAGGGAATCGTTTTTTTCTTTTTTGCAAAGAGCAACAAACTCTACTGCTCTATCGATACCAGGTTTACATAAACTGAAATACCTATAAAACTCGAAAGCTTGCAAATAGACTTTTTGATACATTCTAAAAGCGAGCTGTTCCTGAGTTAAAATGGTAAAAGCACTTTCATAGTGGTTGAATGCAGAGTTTTCGTCAAACGAAACTTCATCAATTAGTGCTTCTGTGAGTAACCAGCTAAGCTCAACCTCCGTAGAGTTGGTTTTTTTAAAACGTGATTCAGTCAAGCAAATTTCAGCACTGTCAATCATTGCATAGTGCGCAAAAGCTTCGCACTGAGCACATTTGAACATCCTGATTTTTGGATTCTCCTCTGCTTGAATGCGCAATGAATCCAACTCAGGAGTTTGAGCAAATCCGAATAAGCTAAGTGCAAAAAGCGAAGTAAATACTATCGAATATTTGAATGTGAATGTATTCAAGGGTTTATGAGGCTGTGGCTCAAATATCTATAATTTATAGTTAAAAGGAGCGTTTATCTTTTTGCCTCCAAAGTGATTAAAAATCGCTTTTCTAGGAAGTGTCTTATCTAATCAAAGGGCAAACATTTCAATCATTTTTCGGTTTACCACTTATGTCGCTTAGGATACAAGATCAAGATAGGGTTATTGAAATGGCTTGGGAGGACAGGACTCCTTTTGAAGCAATCGAGTTTCAGTTTGGTCTATCAGAAGAGGATGTTATTCAACTAATGCGGAAGAACCTTCGCAATTCAAGCTTCAAATTGTGGAGAAAAAGAGTGTCTGGTAGAAAGACCAAACACGCTAAACTTAGAACTTTCGATGAAGGAAGGCACAAGTGTTCACGACAGCGATTGATATCCAATAATAAGATTTCGAAGCGGTAGAAATTTGTTTCATTTGCTTTATGAACCGAGCTACTCGTCAAAAGTCAGACATTCTTTATTTGTTTTTAGCTACGCTGTTTATTACCGCACTAATTGTTTGCAACCTCATAGCGAACAAGTTTGTAACGGTTGATTTGGGATTTAAAATATTCAAGATTTCAGCTGGTGTTTTGCCTTACCCAATCACGTTTTTAATTACGGACATCCTTTCTGAGATATATGGCCGAAAGAAGACTAATAAGGTTGTGGTAATGGGCTTTTTTGCGCTGATTTTCACGCTGTTCATTTTGTGGCTCGGCAGCCAATTTCCATCCATAGAAGCTTCTCCTCTTTCAGATGAGCTCTATCAAAAAGCTTATGGCAACTCATGGCGTGTGATCATGTCATCGATGTTTGCGTATATAGTTGCTCAACTAGTAGATGTGCGTCTTTTTCACTTCTGGAAGAAAATGACAGGAGGAAAGCACCTTTGGCTGCGCAATAACGCCTCCACTATAGTTTCGCAACTAGTAGACACAACATTGGTTGTTTTGGTGCTTTTTGCCGGTCAATTAGAATGGTCTGTTATTGGAGGGTATATTAGAGATGGGTGGATGTTCAAGGCATTAGTAGCTCTTGCAGACACCCCGCTATTATATGCTGCAACTTGGTATATAAGAAAAAGACTGAAATTAAAGTTTGCTCAGGAAGTAAATTAGAGCTTTACTACTTTGCATGTTTGAGAAGATGCATCATCTCTGATAATGAAAACGCCTTGATCCTCAAAATCCAAAAGAACTGTAGACTCCCCAATGAGTGTTTTACTGCAACTCACCCTTCTACCCTGTAAATCAAACAGTGAGATAGATGACAAGTTTGTTGCTTGATTTTTTGTGTTTAGCGATAATATGACCTTTTCTTCTTGGTGAAAGCAAGTGATCGAACCATCAGAACTCTTGAACTCATTGATGCCCGTAATCTCGATATTGGGCACCGTGATTTCAAGTGTTCTTGAACAATTATTAAGATCAGAAATGGAGGCTTGGTAAGATCCGTTTATAAGATTGGATGCCATTGTGCCTATTTGGCTTAAGCTGTCATTCCAGGATATAGCATAAGGCGGTGTACCTCCGATAACAGTCAAAGAAATCATTCCTAACCCAATGGAATTTGTGTCAGGAGTAACATCTATGTACGCAAGAATTTGATCGGGCTGATTGAGTGATATTGAAGTATCTGCTTCACAACTGATATCATCTGTTATTGTAATACCATAGCTGCCCGATTCGATTGAGTCATTTAAGCTGGTCGTGCATTGATTTGTCCAACTGTAAACGTATGGGGGGGTTCCACCGCTCACTGAAACTTCGATACTGCCGCTATTATCTTCAAAACAAGTTAGATCGGTTGAAGTTGCACTGATTTCTAAGGGAGTTGAATTTTGGGGCTGGTTAATAGTGATGGTTTCTACTTGCTCACATTCTCCATCTGCAGATATAGTTACCTCATAACTTCCCACGTTCAGATTTGAAACAAAATTTGAGGTAGATCCATTCGACCATTGATAAGAATAAGTAGTGTTAGAGTCAATCGGCTCTATTTGCACCCACCCGTCATTAAAACAGTCAGGAGTTTCAGTAATAATAGTATACTGCGGAGTTTCATAACTCAATACCTCAACAGAAACGGAGGAAGCCGATACACCAAATTGATTGGTTACTGTTACATCGTATTCTCCGGCTGCAGTAACGTTTATACTGTTTGTAGTTTCGCCTGTAGACCAAATCACACTATCATAGTTGCCATCTAACTCCAGAAGAATGGAGTCTCCAGAGCATGACACAAGTCCTTGAGTTGCGTAGTTAGGCACTAATATTACAGGTAAAGGTTTGGCAGCTTCGCATTCACTAATAACCAATGTCTGATTTGGCTGGATATTGTATAAAACAGAACTGTTTCCGTTGGACCACTCGACAATCATCGAATCAAGGTTAACTCCATTGAGAATCGGAGTTACTTTTTTATCTGAATTTTGGCCAACGTATGATTCAGAAATATGGTAAGGGAAAACTCGAGAATCACCTCCGTCAAACACTTTAATGATTGCGCCTGCAGCGTCTTTATGAATGTTACCGCAGCCTTCAAGCTTGAAGCTAAATCTTGATTCAGGGTTTACCAAGGTGTTTTGCCAAATATTCGATTGCTGACCATCTGAATTCAACACTGCGATGTCTAATAAACGATCATTATTATAATCTCCTAAAACATTTGTGAAAGAGAATCCAGAATCACTACCTATAAATGTTTCGGTGAACATACCTTGGCCATTATTCACACATAAAACACTCGGGGCAGAGGATAACGACACATAATTTGTTGAAATATATAAGTCTTCGTCACCATCTAAATCTGCATCGAAAAAGTTTGTTCCCCAACCGAATCCGCTTGGGTGGTCTAATCCCACTTGAGTACCGACCTCGCTATAGGTTGAGTTGCTGTTGAGTCTAAGTACCTTACTATCCAGTTTGTCAGTGATGTGAATGTCTAGGTCTAAGTCGCCATCATAATCTCCAAGACTCATGCCCATAGCATCGAGCAATAGGTCTGTTCCCGTTTGAACACTTACATCTGAGAAAGTGGAATCCCCATTATTTTTATACATCGAATTTTTAGAGGTATTGCCATCATTGGCAACATAAAAATCCATCCAACCATCGTTGTTGTAATCAAGAACAATTCCCATAAATGAATAGCGCAAAGAGTCGGCAGTGCCTGATAGTACAGTTACATTTTCGAAGGTGTTGTTTGGCGTTTGAAAAAACATGTTGTTTCCACTAATGAGAGAATAAGAACAGATGTATACGTCAACTAGCCCGTCATTATTAAAATCGCCAAATGTGGCCCCCCTCAAAGGTGAGCCGGAGAGTGAGTCAAAGCCCGAGTTTGCAGTGATGTCAGTGAAAACAAACGCGCCATTATTTTCGAAGAGTTGGGCGCCACTTAAATCAGATAAGCTGAAAAAGTCTAAGTCGTTGTCATTATCGTAGTCAATCCAAACAGAATAATAGTGTGCTCCTAAATTGGTTTGAATCATGAAAATTTCTTCGAATTGACCAAATCGGTTTTTAAAGAATCGAATGGGTTGACCTATTCCAGTGCACAAAGTGAGGTCGTCCCATCCATCATTATCAAAATCTTTAAATGAAACTCCTCCAGCATCATATGGAAGACTGCTATAACTGCCTAAAATAGCAACTTCTGGTCCCATTTTTAAGAACGAAGGTTGGGCTTCGGCTTCATGGAGCAATGAAAGGCCAATGAGAAGAAAAATGAAGTAAAACGACTGCCTCAAAGCTTGACCAATTTACAGGAATGACCATCAACTAAAGAAATGAAGAACACACCTGTTTGTTCTAAAATTATTTCAACGGACCTCGAGTCAATGGACTTTAATTGATGTTCAATTACTTGTCCCTGGATATTAAAAACACTCATTTTTTCCAAAGAAAAAGGATGAGAACATTGGTCAGTTAATTGTACCAAAATAGAGTTTGATTGATAGCTGCAAATCAAATCACAGCCCTCGTTTTGTATTTCACTTGTTCCAGTCAAATCTATATTGGGTACTACTATTTCGAGGTTTCTTTCGCAAAAATAGGCATCGGTAATTTGAGCAATGTATTCTCCTGCGGTTAAATTTTGAGCATTGCTTCCAGTTTGGTTTATTATATCGTGCCATTCGATAGAATATGGAGGTGTTCCCCCAAAAACATCGAGTGTAATCATTCCAATACCAGCCATATTCGTGTCCGGAATAACATCTACATATGCTAGAATTTGATCTGGTTCATGTATTGTGAATGAAGTATCTCTCTGACAATCATAATTATCTGTCACTGTCAAGCGGTAATTTCCAGCTGGCACAGCAATCGATGAAATGATTTCCTGGTTAGACCATAAGTATTGATATGGTGCTGATCCGCCTGTGGGAAAGACAGATATGATGCCACTGCTGTCATCATAGCAAAGCGCATCTTCTGATGTGCCATGAAACCTGATCGGAGTGAAGTTGGCGGGGCCCTCGATTATCAGCGAATCCTCTACAGGGCATTCCCCTTGATCAGTGACGGTTACATAGTAAACACCTGGATTGAGATTGCTAAGACTATTTGAAGTAGATTGATTCGACCATTGATATGAGTAGATAGCGCTTGAGTCAGAGGGAATTAGAAGTATTGAACCATCATTAAAACAACTGGCAATTTCCGATTCTATGGTGTAATCAGGGTATTCTCTTTCAATTATGGAAACGGGAGAAGAAGCTGCAGAAACACCAAATTGATTTGTCACTGTAACAGTGTAAGTTCCAGCGGATGATATGTAGATGCTATCTGTATTTTGTCCACTAGACCAGTTGACAATTGGATAGATTCCATCTAATTTGATTAGAATACTATCATTATCACATAAAGTAGCATTGTTGTTCTCAAAATCAGGGACTAAAATTACTGGAGCAGGAGAGGGAAGTGCGCATTCCTCAATAACTAGGGATTGATCCGAAGAGATATTATACAGTGTGGTCGTATTGCCAGATGGCCATTTTACTTTTAGGGAATCTAGGGTGGGCGCATTGACAATTGGGATAATTAAATTGCTTGAGCTTTGCCCTAAAAAACTTTGAGACCCATGGAATGAATATAGCCGAGCTACGCCATTTGAATAGCTATACATTAGGGCGCCAATCCCATCTTTGTTTGAAGCGCATCCCTTTAATCTGATTGAGATGGATGAATTCGAAACATTGGTCTGATTCTCCCAAATTAATGCTTGGGTTTGCCAAGAGTTATGCACTGCAATGTCTGTCAACCTATCGTTATTAAAATCACCCAATACACTGCTAAATGAATATAGAGTGTCTCCAGTTATATTTGAATTCGTAAAAGGTCCTGAGCCATTATTAAGAAAAAGCGCACTAGGCACGGTCACATAAGCTGGGGCTGTAACTCCCACAACATACAGGTCTTCATCCCCATCTAGATCTGCGTCAAAAAAATTATTTCCCCATCCAAATCCTTGGGCAAAATCAACCCCCATTTGTGTCCCAACCTCGGTGAAAGTTCCATCATTATTATTTCTCAATAATTTACTATCGGTTAACCGGTCAGTAATATGAATGTCTAAGTCTAAGTCACCATCAAAATCCCCAACAGCCAAACCCATTGATTCCATTTGTAAAAAGGTGCCAGATCCAACACTTACATCTGTAAATGTAGAATCACCATTGTTTCTATAAAGGGTATTACCATCAAATATGTCGTTCGCCAGATAAAAATCTACTAAACCATCGTTATTGTAATCAATCAAGGCACCCTGAAAGGTTCTCTTCAATCCGTTTCCTGTTCCAGATATAAACGTGACGTCTTGAAAAACATGATTTGAATCTTGAAAGAACATGTGGTTTTGGTTAACTAAATTATACTCGCAGACATATAAGTCCAATAGCCCGTCATTATTGAAGTCGCCAAAAAGTCCACCTTTGAGAAGTGAAAAAGGAAAACCGGCTAAGCCAAGAGCAAGTGTAGCGTTTACGTAATTTCCTTGGTGGTTTTGAAGCACTTGAATCCCCCCTAGTTCTGATATGGAAAAAAAGTCTTTATCTCCGTCATTATCGTAATCAATCCAAACGGAATAAATATGCTTGGTGTAATTCGTCAGAATTGGAAACGTTTCTTTAAAAACACCGAAAGTATTCTCATAGAAGTGAACTCGCACGCCAAAATCTGTTGTAAGCGTTATATCGTCCCAACCATCTCCATTGAAATCGGAAAAAGACATTCCACCGCCATATGTAGGGAAGGCACTGTAACTAACGAAGTCCGCCTTCAATGATTCAAGCTTTGTGAAAACGGGCTGGCCAATACCGTAAATAGGAATAACCAATAAGAGCACCCAATTAAGAATGGAAACTAGTGATTTCATAGATTAATGATTTTGCACTGCACATCAAGGCTTTCGCTTTGAATCAGGAGACCACCTTTTTGCTTGCAATTGATTAGTCCGCTATTATGTGATGTCAAAACGAAGTCAAAATTGAGTTTTTGCCCATGTAAGTTGAAAACTTCAAATGATTTTTTTGACAGATTTAAATTACAAATACCGGAACTATTAACCACTATTCCCTGAAGTTGACTTGAACAACTTATTTGACAGACATCTATTGGTGATGAGACTAAACCCGCAATTAAGATGTTAGGAACGCTTAATGTCAATTGCCTGTGACATAGGTTCCCATCCTCAATGTCAACGGTGTAATCACCGGGGGCTAAATTAATGGCCTCTTCACCCAATTGAGAATCTGACCACGTGATGTTGTAAGGAGGCGTGCCACCAAAAACGTCCAATTCAATCGAGCCTATACCCAAAGAGTTCGTGTCGGGGGTGATATCTATGTATGCAAGGATTTGGTCTGGTTCATTTATTGTGAATGATGTATCTCTTTGGCAATTATAATTATCTGCCACAGTCAAGTGGTAATTTCCAGCTGGTATAGCAATCGATGAAGTGGTTTCCTGGTTAGACCATAAGTATTGATATGGTGCTGATCCGCCTGTGGGAAAGACAGATATGATGCCACTGCTGTCATCATAGCAAAGCGCATCTTCTGACGAGCCATTAAAATGAATAGGAGTGAAGTTGGTTGGACCGTTTATAATAACAGAATCGGTCACAGCGCATTCACCTTGATCAGTGACGGTTAAATAGTATACACCAGGATTGAGATTGGATAGACTGTCTGATATAGATTGATTAGACCATTGATATGAGTATAAAGCGCTTGTGTCAGAAGGAATCAAGCAAATAGAACCGTCATCAAAGCAGCTCGCTGTTTCTGATTCTATGGTGTAAGCAGGGTATTCGCGTTCAATTATGGAAACTGGAGAAGAAGTAGCTGAAACTCCAAACTGATTAATCACAGTTGCGGTATAAATTCCCGCAGAATTTACATAGATACTGTCTGCAGTTTCACCATTGGACCAGGAGATGCTGGGATAATGCCCATTAAGTGTTAAAAGGATGGAGTCATCTCCACAAATGGTCAACCCTAAAGAATCAAAATGTGGGGCTAAAATGGTGGGTAAAGGTCTTGGGATGGAACATTCACTTATTATTAATGTCTGGTTTGACTGAAGGTCGTAATGAGATGTTTGCTGACCTGATGGCCAGTAAATAATCAGAGAATCTAAAGTATTAGATCCTAATATTGGTACTACTTTTTCATTTGAGTTCTGCCCCATAAAACTCTGTGATCCATGGATTGAAAAAAGCCTTGTGCTACCTCCACTATATGCATGAAATGTTGTGCCAATAGCGTCTTTGTTAGACTCACACCCTTCAAGTCTGAGGGAAAGAGATGAGTTAGAGGTTTGGGTGCTGTTTTCCCAGATTATTGACTGCATACTCCAAGAGCAATGCACCGCAATATCAGTAAAGCGGTCTTTGTTGAAGTCTCCTATTGTATTACAAAACCCGAATAAAGAGTCTCCGGGAATACTGTAACTTGAGAATGGACCCGGACCGTTATTAATAAACATAGCGCTAGGTAGCAAGTTATTTATTGGTTCATATTCTGTTGTAACATATAAATCTTCGTCCCCGTCATTGTCAGCATCAAAAAAATTATTTCCCCATCCAAATCCATTTACAAAATCCACACCTATTTCAGTGCCTACCTCTGTAAATGTTCCATCATTATTGTTCCGTAATAACTTACTGCCTTGACCTCTGTCGGTTATATGAATGTCGAGGTCTAAATCACCATCATAGTCACCCACTGCTAACCCCATAGCATCCAGCTGAACATTTGTTCCCGATTGGACGCTGACGTCTGTAAAGGTTGAGTCACCGTTATTTTTGTACAGGGTGTTGCCATCGTGAAAATCATTTGCTACATACATATCTAGAAGCCCGTCATTATTGTAATCGATGATTACAGCGTGGAAACTTCTCTTGAACCCATTGGCAGTTCCTGTAACAGCTGTCACATCCTGAAAAACATTATTTGTGTCTTGGAAAAACATTGTGTTTTGATGGGTCGAGCTATAAGCGCAAAGATAAAAGTCAAGGAGGCCATCATTATTAAAGTCACCAAAAACACCACCTCTGCGAACGACCCCACCTAAACCAGATAGCCCAATTAATGAAGTGATCTCCACATATGTACCAGATACATTTTGACTAAATACTTGCATTCCGCCAGATTCTGAAACGATAAATAGCTCTTTAGACCCATCATTGTCGAAATCAATCCAAACAGAATAATACTGGCCATAATGGCTCGTGCTAATAGGCGAAACCTCCGTGAAGCTCCCAAAATGATTTTCATAAAAGTGAACCCCGTCACCTTGCCAGGTAGTGAGTGTAATGTCGTCCCAGCCGTCATTATTAAAATCTAATGCTGACATTCCTCCACCCGGAAAAGGCAAAGCACTGAAGCTTGTAAAATCAGCTTTCGCGCTTGGAACAAGGCTAAATGATGGCTGACTGCTTATGCTCCAGCTTAATTGAACCAGAAATACCACAACCAGTAGCTTAAGAGTCATTTGGGTTTAATGGGAGATTTGACCATTTTGGTCGACCAAAAATACCAATTCATCTAATATGAATAGTCATTTTTATAATATGACCCGCGTTTTAATGGATAAATTCTTGTTTTATGTAAAGCGCCTTTAGAGCTTATTAAGCCTCAGAACTTTGCACGATCTGCCAGTATGATCTAGGATTAAAAACACTCCTATCTCATCCAATACAATTTCTGTTTTGGTGTTACTAATTTGACTAGACTCAAAATTTATCGGCTGCCCCTGAATATTAAAAACACTCATTTTTTCTAAAGAAAAAGGAGGAGCACATCGGTCAGTTAATTGCAGCATAATGGAGCTTGATTGATTGCTGCATATCAATTCACATCCTTCATTTTGTATTTCAACCGCTCCGGTCAAATCAATGTTTGGAACCGCTATCTCCAAGTTTCGTGTGCAAGAGTTAGCATCGGTGATTTGAGCAATGTACTCTCCAGCTGTTAAATTTTGCGCATTGCTTCCAGTTTGGTTTTGTGCATCATACCATTCAATTGAATATGGAGGAGTGCCTCCGAATACATCGAGTGTAATCATTCCTATACCCGTCATATTAGTATCAGGATTAACATCTATATATGCTAGAATTTGATCAGGTTCATATACTTTGAAGGATGTGTCTCTTTGGCAATTATAGCTATCTGAAATTGTCAGGCTGTAGTTTCCAGCAGTAACATCAATCGATGAGGTGGTATCCTGGTTAGACCATAAAAATTCATATGGTGATGATCCTCCTGATGGAAAAACAGATATGATGCCACTACTTTCATTATGACATTGCGCATTTTCAGAAGTACCATTGAATCTGATTGGAGTGAAGTTAGCAGGCCCATCAATGACCACAGAATCCTCTACTGCGCACTCTCCTTGATCGGTCACGGTGAAATGATAAGTCTCTGGACTAAGATTCGAAAGGCTGTCTGATGTTGATTCATTATTCCAATTATATGAATAAAGGGCATTTGAATCATTCGCTACTATTTGAATAGCCCCATCGTTAAAGCAACTTGCAATCGTTGAGTTTATCGTGTACATAGGATATTCTCGTTCAATTATTGAGACTGGAGAAGAGGTTGCTGCAACTCCAAATTGATTGACCACATTAACGTTATAGCTCCCCGCAGAACTGACATATATGCTGTCATCAGTTTCTCCATTTGACCAAATAACATTAGGGTAATTCCCATTTACCACTAGAAGTACAGAGTCTCCAGAGCAGGAGGTTAATCCTTGAGTTGAATAGTTTGGAACCGTAATAACAGGCAATGGTTTTGGAGAGGAGCATTCACTAATTACCAGAGTTTGATTTGGTTCAATACTGCTAACCGAGGTTGAGTTTCCATTAGGCCATGTAATTGTCAGAGAATCTAGTGTAGTCCCATTGAGAATTGGAATAATCTTTTTATCTGAATTTTGACCAAGGAATGACTGTGAAACGTGATAGGAGTATAGACGCGACTGCGCGCCATCGAATGCAATAACCTTTGCTCCAGCTGCTTCCCTATTAGAAGTGCAACCTTCTAGTTTAAGCGAAAATCTGAGCGCATTGGTATTGCTTTCATTTTTCCATAGGTTTATTGGGTCATCGTTTGAATTGAGAACCGCAATGTCTGTTTTTCTATCATTATTAAAATCGCCTATAACATTCGTAAATGAATAAGAGGAGTCAGCGCTTAGATTCTGACCATTGAAGCTTCCTGTGCCGTCATTTATATAAAGTATACTGGGCTGCGAAAGGCCAACAGGAAAATAACTGCTTGAAACATATAAATCCTCATCACCATCCAAGTCCGCATCAAAAAAATTATTACCCCAACCGAAGCCATTCGCGAAATCTACACCCCTCTGCGACCCAACCTCATTAAATGTTCCGCTGGCAGTCAACTCTAAAAGCTTACTGTCAATTTTATCGGTAATATGGATGTCTAAATCAAGATCATTATCAAAATCACCAATGGCCAGTCCCATTGCATCTAACTCTTGATAAGCGCCAGTCTCAACGCTTACGTCAGTGAAAGTACTGTCTCCATTATTCCTGAATAATGTATTTCCATCATAAACATCATTTGCCAAGTAAAGGTCCACCCAACCATCGTGATTATAGTCAATTAAAACACCTTGAAAAGTGTATTTAAGAGAGTCTCCTGTTCCACTCATTGCAGAAACGTTATTAAAAATGTTGTTGCTATCTTGAAAAAACATTTTATTCTCCTCTTGGTGTCCAGTATTTGGAACGTAAAGGTCAATCAACCCGTCATTATTAAAATCTCCAAACGCACACCCAGTTCTAAGTATTCCATTTAGACCAGAGAGTCCTGAAGAAAATGTTATCTCATTAAATAACATTCCTCCATCATTCCTGTATAGGTGCACACCACTTAACTCCGTAACAATAAAGGCGTCTAGATCGGTGTCATTATCAAAATCAATCCAACAGAAAAAGAACTGTTTTTCTGGCAGAGTTTGAATAGGAAACACTTCTTCGAATCCAGCACCATAATTATTTTGGAAAAACTTTACTGGTTCCCCTCCAATGGTGCACATTGTAATATCGTCCCAACCATCACCATTAAAATCTCTAATCGAAAGTCCGCCTCCAAAAATTGGCAAGTTACTGTAGCTTTCTGTCAAGCCTAGCTCTCCGGCAACATTTGTAAATGAAGGCTGACTTTGAGCCTCCTCTCCAAAAAGAGTCAGCCATGCAATGAGAAGTATCTTTAAAAGCGATTGAAAATTCATAGATATTCATTCCAAGTTGGTCACGCAAAATTACCAATTCATCTAAGAAGTGTGTTTGATTTTGATCTACTCATCAAGAGTTTAAATTAGGGGCTATTAACCCTAATAACCTTGCATGACCTTCCAAAGTCATCACGAATGAAAAACACTCCTTGCTTATCGGTAATAACTTCTTTCAAGGTGGCACTGATTTGTTTCGACATGAATTGTATGGCGATGCCTTGAAGATTGAACATCGTTAATTCAGAGGAGGAATACGATTGAGAGCAATTATTAGGTGTTTCAACTAGTATCGAAGCGGGTAGATTTTTGCAAGTTAAAGTGCACTTTTCATTTGGGCTTTTTTCCATATTAGTGAGCTTAATACATGGCATGTAGATGTCAATCTTTCTCTCACACTTGTTCTTGTCAATTATGTGAGCTGTGTATAATCCCTCAATTAAATCCTTGCCGATCTTTCCTGTTTGATTTTGTGGGTCATTCCATGATATTGAATAAGGAGGCATGCCTCCAAAAACATCAAGCTCTATCGCTCCTTTGTCAGCTGAATTAGTGTCAGGGGTAACATTAATATGTGCAAGAATTTGATCGGGTTCGTCTATACTAAAGGTGGTATCTACTTGGCAATTATAGGTATCGCTCAAAGTTAGCTCGTAATTCCCAGCGTATACGTTAATGGAAGAGGTGTTCATGCCATTTGACCATAAATATTCATAGGGCTGAGAACCACCTGAAGCATTGATTGACAATAAACCAGTACTATCTCCATAACAGGTTACATTTTCTGAAGTGGCATTAAATCTTATGGGTAAGTAGTTATTGGGACCTTGCATTATTATTGAGTCTTCAATAGCACATGCTCCTTGGTCAGTTACAGTGAAATAATAAACACCAGGGTTTAAGTTGAAAAGACTATCGGTTGTTGAACTATCAGCCCATAGGTACTGATAGGAGGATGAAGGTTCTGTGGGAATAATTCTGATTGAACCATTATTAAAACAACTTGCTAATTCTGATTCAATATTATATTGAGGAAACTCTCGTTATATTATTGTTACATTAGAAGAGATCGCAGATACTCCGAATTGATTCGTTACTGATACGCTGTATGTGCCTCCAGAATGAACAAAAATGCTATCAGTTGTTGCTCCATTTGACCAGATTACACTCGGATAGTTTCCGTCTAGTTTTAGCAAAATACTATCGTTACTACAAAGGGTTAAGTTGTTGGCTTGATAATCAGGAACTAAAATTAGGGGAATAGGGGAGGGAGGAAGACATTCACTTATGTTAATTGATTGATCAGAATTTATATTTGATAGTGAGGTTGCAGCTCCTAAAGGCCAGTTCACGCGCAAAGAATCCATCACTGAAGAACCAATGATGGGTATGATTAGACTGGATGAGTTTTGACCAAGAAAACTCTGCGAGGCATGGAAGGAATACAGCCGAGCAACCCCATTTGAAAAAGTATAAACTTCAGCACCTATTCCATCGCGGTTTGAAGAACATCCCTCCAGTCTGATCTTAATAGAATTATTGGTGGTTGTAGTTTCATTTTCCCAAACTACTGCTTTTGTATTGGCCGAATTATGCACAGCAATATCAACTAATCTGTCATTGTTAAAATCGCCAATTGTATTGCTGAATGAATAGAGCGTATCCCCCAAGATATTGCTACTAGTCATTGAGTTTCCATTATTGTTGTTCACAAAAAGCGAACTGGGCGTGGTTGGACCTAGAGAAGGTATTGTAAGGCCAGAAACATAAAGGTCAAGGTCGCCATCAGCATCAACGTCCACAAAGTTGTTCCCCCAACCGAAGCCTTGATTGAAATCTACACCCATTTCTGTGCCAACCTCGGTGAACGTCCCGTCATTATTATTCCTGAGCAATTTACTATCAGCAAGTCGATCTGTTATATGAATATCCAGATCCAGATCACCGTCATAATCTCCTACTGCTAATCCCATTGCGTCTAATTCTAGATAAGCTCCTGCTTGAACACTTACGCCTGAGAAAGTTGAATCTCCGTTGTTTCTGTAGAGTGTTGTTCCCTCGTAATAATCATTAGCAACGAACATGTCTTTATATCCATCATTGTTGTAGTCGATGATAACAGATTGAAATGAATGTCTTAGTCCATTGCCTGTTCCTGTTATTGCTGTTACGTCATGAAATATGTTGTTAGAGTCTTGAAAGTACATTCTGTTTTCATCGGTTACATCGTAAGAACAAACATAAATGTCAATCAGACCATCATTATTGAAATCACCACACACTCCGCCTCTTAGGTGAACCCCTTCGAAGTTCGAAAGACCACTATTATTGGTTTCATCAGTAAACGAAAACGATCCATTGCGCTTGAATAGACTGATTCCCTCAAGAGCTGAAATACTTAGGAAGTCCTTGTCTCCATCATTGTCATAATCAATCCAAATAGAATAAAACTGTGCAGCATTATTAGTTGGTAAAATTAATGTGTCTTTGAAGGATCCGTAGTGGTTTTTGTAAAACTTTATTTGGTTGGAAAACTCCGTTGTTAGGGTAATGTCATCCCACCCGTCATTATCAAAATCAGTGAAGGACATGCCTCCACCATAAATAGGCAGTGCGCTATAGCTGACAAAATCTGCTCTAGACTCTTCAAGCTTGGAAAAGGAGGGTTGAGAATTCGCGCAATCAACAGTGATAATGAATAGTATTAAAATATGCAGCCATGCATTTATTGACTCGATATGGCTTGCCGTGAATCTTTTCAAATTATTGCGATAAGGCATTACTATAGTTCATTAAGCGATGATTCATTTGCCGCAGGTTCAAAAGTATTGAATGCTTTATTTACAAATACGAATCTTAATTTAACCGACTATGACTCTCTTGACTTGCTAAACTGACTAATATCAGCTACTTTTGCACATATTTTTGAACTTATTTAGATTTGATCTAAATAGATCTGAACTTATCAATAAACAAACGGTTTACACATTATGATAAAGGTGAGCGAAACAGCGAAAAACCAAGTTTTAAAACTTAAAGCTGACGCTGAAGTGGAGCAAGACGCTTTCATCCGTGTAGGTGTGAAAGGAGGCGGGTGTTCTGGTTTGACATATGTTATGGACTTTGATTCTGAACTTAAGGAAGACGATAAAGTGTTTGAAGACAAAGGGGTGAAAATTGTAGTTGACAAAAAAAGCTTTCTGTACTTGGTAGGAACAGAACTAGACTTTTCAGGAGGGCTGAACGGAAAAGGCTTTGCTTTTGTGAATCCTAACGCGAGCAGAACTTGTGGCTGTGGGGAAAGTTTTTCCATTTAATAATTAAGAGAAGAGATTATGGCGTATACAGAAGCAGAATTAGCCAAAGAGCTTAAGGATAAAAAGTACGAATTCGGATTCGTTTCCAACTTTGAGTCAGATAAGGCGCCTATAGGATTAAGTGAAGATATTATACGACTCATTTCTGCCAAGAAAAATGAGCCTGAATGGATGCTGGAATACCGCTTAAAAGCTTATAAAGTATGGCAAGAGATGACCGAACCGACTTGGGCCCACATTCACTACCCAAAGGTTGATTTTCAAGATATTTATTATTATTCCGCTCCAAAAACCAAGAAAAAACTCAACAGTCTTGATGAGCTAGATCCAGAACTTAAGAGCATGTACGACAAGTTGGGCATAAGCACAGAAGAGCAAAAAAGACTTACGGGTGTTGCTGTAGACGTGGTTGTCGATAGTGTTAGCGTTGAGACATCGTTTAAAGAGAAGTTAGGCGAACTTGGAATCATTTTCTGTTCCTTCTCTGAAGCTGTTCAGAATCATCCTGATTTAGTCAAGAAGTATTTGGGGTCTGTAGTTCCAACCAATGATAATTTTTACGCAGCATTAAACTCTGCGGTTTTCACAGATGGCTCCTTCTGTTACATCCCAAAAGGAGTGCGTTGCCCGATGGAATTGAGCACGTATTTTAGGATTAATGAAGCTCAAACGGGGCAATTTGAAAGAACCCTTGTAGTGGCGGATGCTGGCAGCTATGTGAGTTATCTTGAAGGATGCACAGCTCCAATGCGAGATGAAAATCAACTGCATGCCGCAGTAGTTGAGCTAATTGCTTTGGATGATGCTGAAATTAAGTATAGCACCGTTCAAAATTGGTATCCTGGCAATGAAGAGGGAAAAGGTGGAATCTACAATTTCGTGACTAAGCGAGGGTTATGTGAGGGTCGAAACTCAAAAATTAGCTGGACTCAAGTAGAAACTGGATCTGCAATTACTTGGAAGTATCCTAGCTGTGTGCTTAAAGGAGATAATTCAGTAGGCGAATTTTACTCGGTAGCGGTAACAAACAATTATCAGCAGGCTGATACAGGCACTAAAATGCTTCACATTGGAAAAAACACGAAAAGCACAATTATTTCAAAGGGTATTTCAGCGGGTAAAAGCAACAATAGTTATCGAGGATTGGTAAAGGTTTTACCGAAAGCATCAAATGCTCGAAACTTTAGTCAATGTGATTCATTGCTAATTGGAAGTGAATGTGGTGCGCACACTTTCCCTTACATAGAAGCTCAGAACAAGTCAGCGAAGATTGAACACGAAGCGACAACTTCGAAAATTGGTGAAGACCAAGTGTTCTATTGTCTTCAGCGAGGAATAGACGAAGAGAAGGCGGTGAGTCTGATTGTTAACGGATATGCTAAGGAAGTATTGAATAAGCTGCCAATGGAGTTTGCCATTGAAGCACAAAAACTATTAAGCATTTCACTAGAAGGAAGTGTAGGATAAGACTATGTTCCAATTAAATTTTGAATACGAAAACAACGATTAATTCATGAGTGATTTTTTAAATATTAAGGGGCTGCAAGCATCTATTGAAGGGAATCAAATCCTAAAGGGAATTGATTTAGAGATTAACCCAGGTGAAGTTCACGCGATTATGGGGCCTAATGGAAGTGGTAAAAGCACTTTGTCATCTGTTTTGGCAGGCAGAGAAGAATACGAAGTAGAAGGGGGAGAGGTGACGTTTTTAGGGAATGATTTGCTTGATCTATCTCCAGAAGACAGAGCAAGAGAAGGAATCTTTTTAGCTTTTCAATACCCAGTGGAAATTCCAGGAGTGAGTAACATCAACTTCTTAAAAGCGGCTATTAATGCCAAGAGAAAGCATCAAGGCCTAGACGATATTTCTGCTAAAGATTTCATGATGATGGTGAAAGAAAAGCAAGCACTGGTTGAGTTGAAACAATCACTTGCCAACAGATCTGTTAATGAAAGTTTTTCAGGTGGAGAGAAAAAAAGAAATGAAATTTTCCAAATGGCTATGCTTGAGCCCAAGCTCGGTATTTTAGATGAGACTGATTCAGGTTTGGATATTGATGCGCTAAAGATTGTAGCCAATGGGGTTAATAAATTGAAAAACAAGGACAATGCATTTGTAGTAATTACACATTATCAGCGATTATTGAACTATATCGTGCCAGATTTTGTGCATGTATTGTATGATGGACGCATTGTGAAATCAGGAGATAAATCCTTGGCCTTAGAGCTTGAGTCAAAAGGATATGATTGGATTATTAACGAAGTAGAGCCCGCATAAGTGACCCCTCTGTCAGATTCATTCTGTTAGAACGGTCGATTATTTACACCGAAATGTCAAAACAAGATTTTTTAAACCAGTTTGATCATATTACCGCTGCCCTTCCTTTACAAGGAAATGCACGTGCAATAATTCACAACGGATTAGAGTTTCCTACTACTCGAGATGAATACTGGAAGTATACCCGAACGGCTTCAATTATCAATACAAGCTTTAAGCAAAACGATAGTGCGGTCAATACATTAGAACAATATCTAATTGATGGTCTAGACGCTCATCTGATTGTGTTTGTCAATGGAGTGTATAGCAGTGGTCTTTCCAGCACCAATTTACCTGAAGGTGTGAAAGTAGTGGCTTTATCAGAAGCTAGTCTTGAAGATAAAAACTTGATGTGTGAGCATCTTGGTAAGTATATAAATTCTGAAGATCAAGCATTTAGCACTTTCAATACGAGCTATTTTAAGGACGTGGCTTACCTCAAAGTGGACGATAATATTGAAGTGAAGAAGCCCATTCATGTTTTAAGTCTCAGTGCAGGAGAGAAACAAGCGATCAATATGCGCAACCTTATTGTATTAGGCGTAAACTCAAAAGTAAACATAATCACTCAATATGAAGGTGACAATAATTCAGAATCATTTACCAATGTTGTCACTGAAGTAGCAGCTGGAGCTGGATCTAAAGGAGGCTTGTATATTGTTCAAAACGAAGGCGAAACCGCTTCGCATATTAATTCAACGCAAGTGTCGCAATCGCGAGACAGCCAGTTTAGTGTGATCACCGTTACGAAAACAGGAAAATTGGTCAGAAATAATTTGAACTATGCGGTGAATGGTGAAGGCTGTGAAAGCAATATGTATGGGGTTTATTTCACAAGAGGAAATCAGCATGTAGATAATCATACATACGTAGATCACTTGTTTCCAAACTGTAATAGCAATGAGCTGTACAAAGGTGTAATGACAGATAAGTCAACAGGAGTATTTAATGGAAAGATCATGGTGCGCAGAGACGCTCAAAAGACCAATGCATTCCAAAGCAATCAAAACGTTTTGTTGACTGATTCGGCATCTATATTTACGAAGCCAGAATTGGAAATTTATGCTGATGATGTAAAGTGCTCTCATGGGTGCACAGTCGGACAGCTAGATGAAGAGGCGACTTTTTATCTGCAGAGCCGCGGCCTGAGCAAAGATGATGCGACTAAGTTGTTGATTCAGGCTTTTGCGTCTGACGTAATCGAAAAGCTTGAAATTGATGCACTTCGAGAGTCTCTAGAGGAATTCATTCACAATCAATTTAACAATTGATGCTGGATATTGAATCAATAAGACAGCAGTTTCCTATCCTTGATCAAAAGGTCTATGGAAAGCCTTTGATTTATTTTGATAATGCTGCTTCTTCACAAAAGCCATTGCGTGTCATTGATGCCCTTTCAAAATATTATAAAGAAGAGCATTCTAATGTGCACCGTGGAGTTCATTTTTTGAGTCAGCGTGCCACCGATAAGTTTGAGGCCGTTCGCAAAGAATCGCAGGCATTTATTAATGCTGAACACGACCACGAAATCATTTTTACACGTGGTGTAACAGAGTCAATTAACTTGGTTGCATCAAGCTTCGGAAAAGTATTCATTGAAGAGGGCGATGAAGTGTTGATTTCTGCCATGGAGCATCACAGTAACATCGTGCCATGGCAATTGATGTGCAATGATTGGGGTGCGGTATTAAAAGTCATTCCAGTCAATGACGAAGGCGAATTGATCATGGAAGAGGTTGACCAAATTCTTTCCGGGAAAACCAAAATCGTTGCTGTTAATCACGTCAGTAATACGCTAGGAACGGTAAACCCAATTGAAGAAATCATCACCAAAGCGCACAAGGTTGGTGCCGCTGTATTGATTGATGGTGCGCAGAGTGGTCCGCACATGAAGGTAGATGTTCAAGCATTAAACTGCGACTTCTATTGCCTTTCATCACATAAAATGTACGGCCCAACCGGTATTGGCGTGTTGTATGGAAAAGAAGAGTGGCTAGATCAAATGCCACCGTACCATGGCGGTGGAGAGATGATTGAAACAGTAACGTTTGAAGAAACTACTTACAATGGCCTTCCGTTCAAGTTTGAAGCGGGAACTCCTAACATAGCAGACACTATTGCTTTTGGCGAAGCACTTGGCTTTATAAATGATTTAGGAATTGAAGAAATTGCCCATTGGGAAATGGAGCTGCACAATTATGCTGTGGACAAATTAATGGATATTGAAGGATTAAGGTTCGTTGGTACAGCAAAAGAAAAAGCCAGTGTGATTTCATTCTTGGTAGGGGATATACATCCGTATGATATAGGAACCATTTTAGATCAACAAGGTGTGGCGGTTCGAACTGGCCAACATTGCACGCAGCCTTTGATGGACAGGTTTAAAATACCAGGTACGGTGCGCGCTTCGTTTGCTGTTTACAATACTAAAGCCGAAGTCGATGCTTTTGTTGAAGCGTTGAAGAAGGCTGTTCAAATGTTATCCTAAAAAGAGATTTATTTTCTTCATAATCAATGCATATTCGTGCTTGACTTATGGCCAAAACAAAAACTGCTTTCGTTTGCCAAAATTGTGGCTCGAACTATCCGAAATGGACAGGTAAGTGCAATGCTTGCGGTGAGTGGAATACCTTGATCGAAGAGATCATTCACAAAGAATCTAAGACTGGGTTGCGTAGAAATTATACGGACAACCTTACTAAAAAGCCAGTGCCAATTACCAAGGTTAGTGCTGACGTTGCTGAGCGTATTCCAATTCCTGATGGAGAATTGAGTCGAGTATTGGGCGGAGGAATTGTGCCAGGAAGCGTCATGCTGATTGGCGGTGATCCAGGAATTGGTAAGTCAACATTGCTATTGCAGTTGGGGTTAAACTTTCAAACAGCCAAGATTCTCTATGTTTCTGGCGAAGAAAGCGCCAATCAAATCAAGATGCGTGCTGAGCGCATTGGCAATTTGCACGATAATTTGTTGCTGCTGACAGATACTTCCCTTGAACGTGTTATGGAGCGCATTGATGAGGCTGTGCCTGATTTAGTAATCATTGATTCTATTCAAACAATGCAGAGTCCTGAGATTGACTCTGTGCCAGGTTCTGTGGCTCAAATTCGAGAGTGTACAGGCGAGTTGATTCAATTTGCGAAAGAGTCAAACACTCCTGTCATACTTATTGGACACATTACCAAAGAAGGAAACATTGCTGGCCCAAAAGTGATGGAACATATGGTGGATGTAGTGCTTCAGTTTGAAGGTGATCGACAGCATTTGTATAGACTTTTGAGGTCGTCTAAAAACCGATTTGGATCTACCAATGAATTGGGTATTTATGAAATGCAAGGCAGCGGGTTGAAAGAAGTGGACAACCCATCTCAAGTTTTACTATCTCAACGTGATGAGGGATTGAGTGGCTCGGCAATTGCGGCAAGCATGGAGGGCGCTCGACCAATGATGATTGAAGTGCAGGCCTTAGTGAGCACCGCTGCATACGGAACACCGCAACGAACAACGACAGGATTTGACCAGCGCAGGCTGCATATGTTATTGGCTGTTTTAGAAAAGCGCTGCGGATTTAACATTGGAAAATTTGATGTGTTTTTAAACATGGCGGGTGGAATTCGTGTGGATGATCCAGCCATTGACTTAGCTGTGATTTGCGCTGCACTTTCAAGTTCAGAAGATTATCCTATTCCTGGTCAAACATGTTTTGCTGGTGAAGTAGGGTTGAGCGGGGAGATCAGACCAGTGACGCGCATCGAACAGCGAATTCGAGAAGCAGAGAAACTCGGATTTGAAGAAATCTATATTTCAGGTTATGGGTTGAAAGGATTGGACTTGAAAAGCTTCGGAATAAAGATCCAACAAGTGAAGCGTGTTGACGAAGTGTTTCAAGGTCTATTTGGCTAAGCTACGCTCTTCTGGGTTCCACCACTTGCTGTGCCCCACCTTATAGATTCCGAGTTCATGGTGGTAGCCAATAGTATCGGTAATGTGGTATTGTAAAAAGGTGACACTGTAAAACGAAGTGTCCAACACCAGGGCGTATTCTACCCCTTTGTCAATCAACGGATCTAAATCTTCCACATCATAAACACCCGAAAGCTTGGTGTAGCCAGCGCGATTAAGAAAGAAAAGACTGATGTTGCTGCTTTCATCCTGAGGAACTACAAATTTGGATGATTGAGGGATGTTGTTTTCTGTGAGAAAAGACTCAATGTCATATAGACTTTCAGAAAGATCAAGATCGTTGAACCAGCCTTGATAGGTTTTACGCGTTTTAACCACTGCAGCATGCGCTGTTTGCCAGGAAATGGTTCCAAGCAGCAGAATACTCGCAACGCGTATCCAATTATTTTTTAGATGTATATCAATGGATTTGGTGGCCAATACAATTAGCGCTAGCATCGGAAAAAAGAACGGTAAAAAGTAGTAATCGTGCTGTTCTAAATTGATGAAGAACAAAAGGCTGTAGGTGATGCTTCCAACCACAAGAAGAAGGGTGAAAATTAAAGGCTCTTTTTTAAAGGACTTAATTGAAAAGGCCGTGACTAGAAGTGCCAACAGAATTACCAGCAAATACCAACGAGTAAAAATAGTTGGAACCCAAAACTCCAAAACCTGATTCCAAATTTGCAGGATGGTTTCTGTATTCAAATGCCATATAGGTCGAATGGATGTAGCGAAATAGGTTGTTTCATGAAGCAAATTATACCATGATATGTACTGATACCATGCAACAATTGGAACCATCGTGAAGGTGCCGTAAACCAACCATTTCACAAACACCGTGTTCCTTTCTTTCCTCCAAAAAGAACAGAATATGAAGGTTGCAAGAAATGCGAACATCGGTAAGAGCATCGAAATTTTAGTCAATCCAGCGATAATGAAAGCCAAGCTGCTTAACACCAATGAAAGTGTCGTGTTTGAGGATCTATGAGTTATTAGGAAACTTGAGCCAATGAGCGCAAGACCAAATGCAGCAGCATCAGGTAGTGTGCTTACCGAGTAATTCATAAAGGTGGGTGAACAGATGACAAGGAACACCGATAACACGGCCAATAACTTAGCTCTATAAAAGTCTAAAAGCGTGTTGAGGATAAAGAAAAGCCCCGCAAGCAAAGGCAGAAAAAAAATGAACCGCAGTATAAAAGGATGATAACCTAGAATAGAATAAACCTTGCCCCCGACAAAATAAAACAAAGGAAATTCGCCACCTGCGCTGCCATCGTCTCCAAACTGATTGAAGATTTTCGGTTGAACAACACTGTTATTTTCTTGCGAAAAAATTCTGGCCATTGATGCTCCATCAGACTGCCGCCATTGATGCACTCCATGGGGTGGTTGAGTTAATGTTATGTCCAGCCTTAGATCATGAAAAAAGTAACCAAATACAATGATGAAGAGGAGATGATAGAAAATTTTGTACTCGAACAACTTTTGCATGGGCGATCGAAATTAGCTTTTATTTCAGCATGTCTAATGAAATACGAACCTACATTTGTCATTCTATGCTGAGCCGAAAAATTGATCTTGTATTGCCCGTGTATAATCCGAATAAGGGATGGCTAGATCAGGTGCAAGCCAATCGGCAGTTACTCGCTGCAGCTTGCGGTGAGGAAATACGACTCATCATCGTTGACGATGGCTCAGAAAAGAATTTAGGCATAGAACCCAATACTTTCCAAGAGACTGTTCAATTGATTAAGCTGCCCTTCAACCAAGGCAAAGGCGCAGCGCTTCGCAAAGGGTTTGAAGCAGCTGATGCGCCCATTGTTTTGTTTACTGATATTGATTTTCCATACGAAATAGACAGCATTGTAAAGGTTGTTCGCTCCATTGAGAATGGCGCAGACGTTAGCCTTGGCTATCGTGAAGACGATTATTACGACAGGGTTCCCTTGTTCCGAAAAATCATGTCGGAGTCTTTTCGCTTTGTGCTGAAAACCATACTTCGCTTTCCCATTACAGACACTCAATGCGGCTTGAAAGGAATGAACCAGCGTGGGAAAGACATTTTCATGCAAACTAAGATCGACCGATTCTTGGTTGATATGGAGTTTATAAAACGTGCAGTGAAAGCCAAAAATCTGCGCATTGAGCCGGTGGTGGTTCAGTTGCGATATGATGTGGTGTTCAGTAAAATGGGCATTCGAGTTATTATTGGTGAGCTGATGAACTTTATGAGGATCTTCTTTGTCTAATTAAAGTAACGTTCGTTTGGCTTGCAGGCATTTTGGCAAAGCAATAAAAACGGCATTTAAGCTAAAACACATGTTTTCATTATTTAAAGGAAAGTCCGAGCTAGAAAAGCTCAACGAGAAGTATAAAAAATTGCTGGAAGATGCGCATAGGCTTTCTACTTCAAACAGAACCTTGAGTGATCAAAAAACGGCTGAAGCCAATGAAGTGCTGAGTCAAATTGAAGCATTGAATAAAAATAGCTAATTGATAGATGCGCTTATTCAGCGTCTTTCTCGAAATAGGTTAATGCAATATGTGCTTCCGATTAATTTTCTGATAATCCCAAGTGAAGAGCATTGGATTGTCAAATGATTTACTAATATTTGGTGCACCTACTAAACAACCTATGAGAAAACTAATCACGGCAGCCTTGTTGATTTTAGCGTTGAATACGCTCAAAGCCCAAACATTTAAAAGCGGTGAAAACACAAAATGCCAAGTTCAGGTGGCTTTTGCAATTTCCGAAGGTGATGGCTTTGGCGAATATTCCATAACCAGATTGGTTGCATTAGAGCCTGGAAAATCACATAACTTCAGAAGCGAAGAATTCACACGCAGACAGATTTATAGTAAAGTAGAATGGGATGAAATGTTCATCGTACGATTTGAGCCAACAGGTGTTACACATTTCTTAGATGCCACCGTGCCCAATGGATACGAGACGTATTTGAGTGGAGGATGCTCCTTAACCCAAAGGCCATTCTATAATAGAGATGGAGAGTTCATCATTGATGCATCTGCCAACTAGAAATAAAACAAATTAGAAAAAAGGCGATCCAATTGGATCGCCTTTTTTTATTTCCTACAATGGGATATTGCCATGTTTCTTTTTCGGTAGCGTGCTTACCTTGTTTTCGAGCATTTCAAACGCTCTGATCAATTTTTCTCTAGTTTTTTCAGGTTTAATAACCTCATCAACATAACCTCTAGCCGCAGCATTGTATGGATGAGCAAATAACTCTGCATATTCATCTTCTTTCTCTTTCAATTTGGATGCAGGGTCCGATGCCTCGCCAATTTCTTTTCTGAAAATAATTTCAGCAGCTCCTTTCGCTCCCATGACGGCAATTTCAGCTGATGGCCAAGAATAATTCATGTCTGCACCAATGTGCTTAGAGTTCATAACATCATAAGCACCACCATAGGCCTTGCGCGTAATCACAGTTACTCTTGGAACTGTAGCTTCACTGAATGCATAAAGCAATTTCGCACCATTCGTAATAATCGCGTTCCACTCTTGGTCAGTTCCAGGCAAGAAACCAGGTACATCTTCAAATACCAATAATGGAATATTGAAGCAGTCGCAAAAACGAACAAATCGGGCGCCTTTTTTGGATGAGTTTACGTCTAAAACACCAGCTAATACTGCTGGTTGATTTGCTACAATACCGATGCTTCGTCCAGCTAAACGCGCAAATCCAACTACAATATTCTCTGCATAGTCTTTGTGCACTTCAAGAAAAGACTCTGAATCAACTGTTCCCGTAATAACTTCTCGAATATCGTACGGTTGGTTAGGGTTGTCAGGGATAATTTTACTCAGAGCATCGCGCGTTTCATCGCCTAATGTGTATGGAAGCGTTGGTGGTTCATCTTCGCAATTTGATGGCATGTAGCTCAGCAATTGCTTAATTTTATCAAGAGCTTCAATTTCATTTTCGCAAGCAAAGTGCGTTACTCCTGATTTAGATGCATGAGTCTCTGCTCCTCCTAACTCTTCTGATGATACGTCTTCATTGGTTACAGTTTTTACCACGTTTGGGCCAGTAACAAACATGTAACTGGTATTTTCTACCATTAAGATAAAATCTGTCAAAGCAGGCGAGTAAACCGCTCCACCAGCACATGGGCCGAGAATGGCACTGATTTGAGGGATGACTCCACTTGAGAGAGTGTTTCGGTAAAAAATATCAGCATATCCACCAAGAGAAACTACGCCTTCTTGAATGCGCGCTCCTCCTGAGTCGTTCAAACCAATAACCGGTGCGCCATTTTGCATAGCCAAGTCCATGACTTTTACGATTTTCTCAGCATGCGCTTCCGCTAGCGACCCACCTAAAACGGTGAAATCTTGGGAAAACGCATAGACTAAACGGCCATTTACTTTTCCATATCCTGTAATCACACCATCACCAAAAAACTTTTGTTTGTCTAAACCAAAGTTTGTGCTTCTGTGAGTGACCAACATTCCCATTTCTTCAAAGGTTCCTTTATCGAAGAATAGCTCAATGCGCTCACGTGCAGTTAACTTTCCCTTTTTGTGTTGTGCGTCAATTCTTTTTTCACCTCCACCAAGCTTAGCTTCAGCGATTTTACTATCTAGTTTGTCAAGCTTTTCGTTCATTCTACTTTGATTGTATTAATCTTGTGAAAAGAGTCCTTATTGGATATTCAAATCTAATTAAACTTGATAGTTTTCAACCGCAAATCGTCACACCCTTTGGACTAAAGCATGAAAATTGAATTCAACAATTCTAGGGTTGCTTTAATACTCGCACTACCCGTGTTTGTTTACATCAATATTCGTGCAATGATGCTGGCATTCACATACGATGAGTGTTGGACATATTTGGGCTATGCCACCGAAGACTTTTGGAAGGTTGTCACCAACGAATTCCCAGCAGCTAACAATCATGTCTTGCATTCATTGGTTATGGGATGGTTTTATGACATGTTTGGTCAATATGAGTATGCGCTGAGATTGCCAGTGTTGATTTCATTCGTTGTTTTTACTTTTTTTATTTATAAGATTTCCAAACAGCTTTCAGCCAAAATGTGGTGGATGCCATTTATATTGATTGTTTACCAACCCTATTTGCTCGATTATTTTGTTGCCGCCAGAGGTTATGCCTTAGCTATGGCATTTATGTTCGGCTCAATTTATTTCATTTACTTGTTTGCAGAAAAGCCTAACATGAGACGGGTTTGGTCAGCTTTGATTTTTGCTAGCCTAGCGGCCTATTCTAATTTCACCTATTTGTTGTTTTTTATTGCTGTTGTGCTTTGTGTTTTAGCTATTAGTGTGCAAAAGCGAAAAGTTGCCCGAACAACAGGTGTAATAGGCTTAGTGAGCATAGTCTTAGCAGTGATTGTATATAAGCCGATTACTCAACTGATTGCTGCTAAGGAACTATACTATGGTGGGGTATCTGGATTTTTCAATGATACATTGTCAACACTTGCGAGAAGCTTTGTTTATGGCACTTCTGAAGTAAATGTTCTGTCGTGGTTTTTTGCACTGGTTATTGCACTGGCAGGTGTTCTAGCGTTAGCCAAATTCTTGTCAAGAACTGCGCTTGGGGTTGGCTTTTGGCTGACGTTTATTCTCATTGCAATAGAAACAGGAAGTATTTTACAGCATCACCTTATTGGGTCACCTTACTTGATCGATCGTACCGCCATTTTCTTCATTCCATTGATTCTTTTCGCACTTTCTTGGATAGTACTGCAGCTAAAAGAGGGATTAATAAGAAACATCGTGGCTTTTGCCTTTATTTTCTTGTCCCTAATCAACGTGCTAAGCTCGTTGAATGTGAGCTATCTTTTAGATTTTAAGGAGTATGCAGATGCGGATAAGGCAATTCAAATGATATATGAAGATGATAGTCTTCCTCAGGATGGATTCTCCATAGGAAAATCTATTTATATGAATGCCCCGATCAATTTTTATCGGGTAAAATATGGATTGGAAAGAATTGAGCAATCTGGATTGGAGTATTGCGAAGAGACCCAGAACACAAAGTATTATTATATGTTCGAGAAAGACATTTCATGCTTAGAAGACAAAGACGTTGAGTTAATGCAGTACTTTCCAATTTCTCGTACTTATTTGTACCGGGCTATGTAAAATTAAGGAGGCTCTATTTATAAATAGAGCCTCCTTGCAACCTAACTAAACAGAGAACGATTTCTTAAAACATGAGCTGCAAGCCTACATCAAAAGGCATGAGATCATTTGCTGTTGTATTGGATTGAAATAATGGATTGAGGCCATAATTTGCATATATGTTTACTGGACCATAACCTACTGATGCAATAGCATGAAAGAGAAATGGGTTTAAGTTGTAGTCTGATCGAACACGAGGCTTATAAGTTTCACCTCCTGAAGTGTATTCTTGCTTTAACCTTGAAGCAATTCTCCAAGACTCTTGACCTCCAACTGCTAAACGCACCGCTTTATTCTCGTCTTTACTGGTACTAAATCCAATCATGAGAGGTGCAGTAATGTAAGTTGCTTTTAATTTGTTTTTGCTCAAGCTGATGGTGCTATCAGTAGAATAAGAGAAGGGAGTTGTGTTGTTGAGGGTTACATACTTACTCGTAAATGTGTAGTTGGCAAAGTGCATTCCTAATCCGGTTACCAACTCAACATGTTGTTTGTAAAGCCTAAAGTCTTTTTCAAATAAGTTAAGATCCCAGCTTACACTTCGGCCATAATCTAGCTCTAAGTTATTGTCTAAGCCTGCTAAAGGCAAACCTTTGTCTCCATTCGATTATCCATTGACTCCAATTCTAATTCCTGCCCAGTGACTTACATTGTCACCTTTTTTATCTTTCTTACTCTCGTTGGTATCGCTCGCAATGACCTCTCCATCAACAATAACTGTATTAGTTTCTTTTTCTAGATCATTTAAAACAATGATTTTCATTCCTGCTACTTTTACAATAGTTGAGTCTTGACCTTTTTTAGGTGAGATGACTACTTCAACATCATCAGATTTACTTTTAGTTGAATCTGTAGGTGAGTTCTCTTGTGCTTTTACACTTGAGATTGCAAAAAGGGCAAGTGCGAATAGTGTGATTTTAGTTTTCATAATTTCTTAATTTGAGTTAGGACGGAGGGGGTTTCAATAAGTTACAGAAGAAATCAATTATTTATAGTTAACCCGCTTAAAACCGAAGTTTCCTGCAAGAAATTCTATGGTTTTTTTATCCGATTTTTCTTCTGAGGTGTTTAAAGCAACATTGTCTCTATCATCAATTGTTTTGACAATACTCTCTTTCATCAAGGCCAATGTGGTTGGTGTTTTTTCTGGGTCCAGTCCGAAGAATTGTTTTCCTAAACCTTGGTTAAGGTTTAGTTCTTCTGAGCTCTTCTGAGCTGCAAGACCTTACTTTTCTTCACTTATCCATTCTGAAATTTGAGGCTGATATGAAATCGGTGCTCTTTTTTTCACTTCAGCATCACCGAAAGAAACCTCTGGGTTGAGTGTTGAAATTTGCTCCAGAGAAGGTTCTCGTTCAAACGCTGATTGCTTAGAAACTGAATTTTCTTGAAGGGCGATTTTTTCAACATACTGCTTTTCATGGGCAATGCTAGCGGGTTTAGTCCTTTGCTGTATCATTGATTCTATGGCTGTAAAATCTTCAACTCCATTTCGAGGGATGTATTTTTCTTTATTGATCACATTCCAAATGGTTGTACTTCCCAATGCAATCAGCAAAACGGCTGCTGCGCGATAAATGATTTGAGTAGTGTTTTGCCAAAGTGGAATTGGCTTCTTCAATGAAGACTTTGAAGGAAAAACGACATCCTTATTTGGTCTCAGCATCGTTTTTTGAAAGAGTCTGTAATCTTTCTCGATGGCAGGATTTGAAGCAACAAATTGTTGAACTTCTTTTTCTTCAATATCATTCAACTCACCTTCTACGGCCGCAATAAGATAGTCTTCGTAATTGTCATCTGAAATGGCTCCTGTGAAGTTGATTTTAAGAGCGTTTTTATCGAAAGCAGGAGCGATCGATGACTCTAGCTTGTCAACGTTTCTGAGTTCATCTATTTCAACAGCAATTTCAGGATTAAGAATCAAAAACGCATCAAAAGAAGTCGTGAGTTCCTCGCTCAACGTCCCATCAATGTAATCCATTGCGTAAACCTCGTAATTTGATATGTTGATTTCTTCACTCATAATACCGCTTCAATGCTTCCAATATATTCTTTCAATTTTTGTCTTCCTCTGAATATGTAAACCTTCACTTGAGATAAACTCAATTGGGTTACCTCTGCTATTTCATCATAGTTGCACCCATCATTGTTGGGCGTAAATGTGTTTGGAATATAAACAGTCCATGGCCAACATTCTTGCAAGTCATGAGACTTTTGAGACGTGGATTCATGAATCACCGTTTTGTCGATATCTTGATGTTTATTGTCTCTTCTAAATCCATCAATAATTTTATGGTGAACAGGGGTAAACAAATAGCTTTTCACTTTCGCAGGGTCAACATTTTCCTTTCTTTCCCATAATTTCACAAAAGCATCTTGAACTGAGTCTTTTGCTGCATCTTCATCCTTGCACATAGAATAAGCAAACCTGTACATGCCATCTGCGTGTTGATCTACTATTCTATTCTTTAACAGTCAATGTTGGTTCAGTTGCGTCAGTGAGACGACTCAGTGAAGATAAAGTTACAGGCAAATAAAATATTTTTCAAAAAGCCTTCTATTTTTACTGTTTATGTTTGTTCTTAGATAAGACGAACAATGTCAAAAAGATACGCAGTTATTGGCTTAGGCCAATTTGGACGAGCAATTGCTTCCGTGCTCGCAGGGAAAGGAGCAGAGGTTATCGCAATCGACAATAACCCTAACAATATTAAGTCTATTAAAGACGATGTGGCGCATGCAATTACAATGGACGCTACAGATAGAAAAGCATTAATGTCTCAAGGCATTGATGAAATTGATGCCGTTGTTTTGGCTATTGGAAAAGATTTTGAAGCTCTTCTGCTTTGTGCGGCTCATTTGTTGGAAATGGATGCAAAGCGAATTATTGCAAGAGCTCATGGGAAGCATCAGCGCATGATTCTTGAGCGATTGGGGGTTTCAGAAATTCTTTCTCCTGAAGATGAGGTTGGGAAAATTGTTGCTGAACGATTGCTCAATCCAAATATTTTGAGTTATCTCGAATTACCAGATAGCTACGAAATTGTTGAAATTAAAGCACCAAAAGGAATCATAAATCGATCGTTAGAAGACATCGGGTTGAGGGATAAGTATAAGCTAACTGTGATTACGATCAAGCGAGAGTTTCTTGAAAAGCAAAATGGTCAGACCATATCTGAGCAGCACGTTTTGGGGGTTCCGAGTTCGCAAACTACTATAACTGAGAATGACACATTAATGGTTTTTGGTTTGGTAAAAGATATACAGCGCTTTACCGATATCAATTGCTAGTCGTCTTAGGAATACAGTCTTTGTGACCTTTCATACAGATTTAACAGGTTGCAATTTGTTATTTTCGTGACCCTAACTTTAATATAGATGAGATTTTATTTGATTTTGGCAGCCTCACTGCTCGCGTCTGTTACCATGAACGCGCAGCAAAAGTGTGGTCAACATTTACTTGAAAACGCATTGCGGGCGTCCGACCCGCAGTTAGATGCGTTCATTGCAGAACAGGATGAATTGGCGCGGGCTCAAGGGCAGAACTATTCTTCAAGGGCTGAGAAGATTATTATTCCAGTGGTTTTTCATGTAATCCATGACAATGGTGATGAAAATATAAGTGATGCTCAAATCTATGATGCGATGCGACTTATGAATTTAGATTACAGTGCGTCTAGCCCTGACTTAGATGATGTAATAGCTAGTTTTCAAGATGATATTGGAGATGCTGAAATTGAATTCAGACTTGCCACATTAGATCCAACTGGAAACCCAACGACTGGTATTGATAGAATAGTTTCGACTAGCACATATGTAGGAAATGAAAGTACAAAGTTGAATCCATGGCCACGAAACATGTACCTTAATGTTTGGACAGCTGATGAAATCACCATTAATGGTGTGCCTGGAGCTGCTGCTGCTTATTCAAGAAGACCTCCTGCCGCTCAGTTTAATGCTAGTACGGATGGGATAATTTCCAATCACATATATATTGGTTCAATTGGAACCTCATCAGATGATTCTAAGACGCTATCTCATGAAGCAGCGCATTATTTAAACTTGAAACATACATGGGGCGACTCAAATAACCCCGGATGTGATGGGACTACAACAAATCCAAACGACCCATGTTTCGGTTCGAACAATTGCAACGAGGATGATGATGTTAATGACACTCCTCGCACGGTTGGAACTGACGATGGCTCATGTAACTTGAACGCCCCTGGGTGCTTTGCAGGTCAAATTAGCAATGTTCAGAATATAATGGATTACGCTTCTTGCGAGGCTATGTTTACAAAAGGACAAGTATCGAGAATGCGCAGTGCACTTAATAGCTCTACAGCTCAGAGAAATCAGCTATGGACAAGTTCAAATTTGTCGGCTACTGGAGTAACAGAATTAACTGCTGCAAACTATTATGTAGAACGCCCAGTGGCGTGTAGAGGAGAGGTTATTCAATTTTTCGATGCTTCAACTTATGATCCTGATTCTTGGAGTTGGGAGCTTATTGGTCCTTCTGCCACATATACTTCTTCTGACCAAAACCCAGTTTTTGAAATGAAAGACCAGGGCACATACACAGTAAAGCTCACCGTATCTCAGGGGTCGGTTACAGAAACTATTGAAGACGTTGATGCTTTTGTCGTTTCAGATGTTTATGGCACAGCAATGCCGTTCAGAGAGTCTTTCGATGGAGAGACTTCAGGATGGGTAAGTGATAATCAAGGGGCTCTTAATACTGAATATACTTGGAGTCTTAATGAAAACGTAGGGTTTGACGATTCGTTTTCATATATGATGAATAACTACGGTCAGAGTTCAAATGATGAAGATGACTTGTACTTTTCAAGTGTTGATTTTAGACCAATGATATCTGCGTCAATGAGTTTTAAGCTAGCCTATGCAAGACGAAGCAGCATTGACTCTGATCGATTGACAGTGTCTGTAAGTAATGATTGTGGTGAAACATGGACGACATTCTGGACAGGAATTGCATCCTTCATGAATAATGGAAGGCCAAATACTTCTTCGGCTTTTGTTCCTGAATCATCATCCGATTGGATTTCGGTAAACGTACCAACAATACCGCTGTCTTGGGTTTCAGAGGACGCAATTTTCAGATTTAGATTTAGAGCGGGCGGAGGCAATCACTTGTATATTGATGACATAAATATTAATGGTGTATTTTCTGAAACACCTTTCTTAGTTTATCCTCTAGATCAATCGACAGAAAGACCGAATGATGTTAAGTTGAATTGGAGAGCAGTTGACAAAAGCTCTGAATATGAGTATCAATTGAGTAAAGATGCAAGCTTTAGCTCTCTTGAAGCATCAGGAACTTTAGCTACTCTTAGTGATAAAGACTCTGAAAGAGAAGATACTGAGTTTAGAACGGATGCTTTAGAAAATGGGATGACCTATTATTGGAGAGTTCGCGCAAAAGTGAGTGGCTCAATGTCTGATTGGAGTGAAGTTTGGAGCTTCACTGTTGCTGCAGATGGGGTAGGTGTAAACGATATAAATGATTTAACAGGAATATCGGTTTATCCTAATCCAACATCTAACGTTGTAAATATTAGACTCAAGAATGAGCATGACGATGTGATGCTATTAGTATACAATTTGAATGGACAAATCGTTCAGCGTTCTATTGTTGGCCGAGTGAGTGCATCAGATGAAGTTAGTCTTTCAACAAGCGAGTTGAGTGCAGGTAGCTATATTCTTGAAGTTTCATCTTCAAGTCAAAAGTGGAATCAACTTTTGATGATCAACAAATAATTATCAACCTTATTGTGAAAGCTTTTTAGACTTTCTTAAGCTTACAACATAGACTCCACTGAAGATTAATGCTGCTGATAGCACTTTGATCCAGTGGAGTTTTTCCATTCCTAGAAAAATGCTCATCGAACTGGCCAAAACAGGCTGTAGATAGATATATGCGCTAACAACAGCAGGGCTAACACTTTTCATAGCGTATACATTTAAGAAATAAACAAGGAATGTTACGCAAATGATGACATATGCCACTCCAAAAAGCACATCAGTAGGCATTGCTGCCCAATCAACAGCCAAGGCTTGATCGTAACCGAAAGGAAAAACCATCACGCAGCCAAAAGTGAACACCCATTTGATTACGGTCATGGCCTCATATTTCGCCATCAAGGGTTTTACCGTAACTAAGTAAATGCCATAACTAAGGGCGTTTATTAGAATCATTCCGTCACCTAATGGGTTGCCTGATTTCCATTCTATTTGACCTAAGCCCAAGATGACAGGAAGAATAATGAGCATAAGGGATCCAATCAACCCAAGACTTATTCCAGCAATTTTAAATGGCGTAATTCGCTCTTTAAGAATAACTGCTGATGCAAGTAGAACCAGCACCGGATTAGAAGTCATGATAACGCTGGCATTCAATGGTGAGGTTAAATTCAACCCATTGAAAAAGAAAAGTTGATTCATTGCAACACCAAAAAGAGCTGCTTGAATGAATCGAGGATAGTCTTCTCGTTGAATTTTTTCTTTTGAAATAAAACGATGTACAATCCAGAATAGAATGGTGGCTCCAAAAACGCGGTAGAAAATGAATCCTGAAGGACCAATATAAGTGGGCATAATTCCTTTAGCCACGATGTAGTTTATGGCGTAGAATAATCCAACTACAAACAGAGCCAAATGTGCCTTAAGAACATTACTCACTGAGTGCAGCTTTAATTTCGGCAACATTCTTCTTGCTGTTGCCTACATATGCGTCTCCATCGATAATATATATTGGCCGTCTTAGGAAAGTGTATTCGGTAAGGATTAACTCCCCCATTTGATCGTCAGATAGAAGCTTTTTATTCCACCCTTGCTCTCTGAACTTGATGGCACGCTTATTCAACAATGACTCGAAAGAACCGTGTTTCTTTTTAATTTCTTCTAACTCTTCTTTTGAAATTTGCTTTTGCTTTATGTCTTGAAGCTCGAAACCATCGGTTCCAGTTTCGTTCATAATTCTTTTACAAGTGTCGCAAGTGGCTAGGTAATATATTTTATTCATCGCTGATCTTTTCGGCCTCAAAGTTAGTGCTTGTCTTTTGGACGAAATCACTCGAAATTCATATGTTTTCAAAGGTGGTTTAATTGGCTTAAGCGTTTTCTTTGTACCTAGCGTTTTTAAATGGCAAAAAAGCGAAGCAGTCCGATACGGCAACTTATGAGTCCAGGCAAGATTTTTATCCCTATTGGGATAGGACTAGCTATTGTCGCCTATTTTATTATTAGTGACTATAACGAACAGAAAGAAGCATTAAGCGCTATCTCTTGGACTTGGAGGTCTACGATGTGGTTTGCTGTTGCCCTTATTATGGTTGCCTTGAGAGATGTGGGTTATATGATTAGGATTCGCATCCTTACAGATAATAAACTTAATTGGAGACAGGCCTTTGACGTGATAATGCTTTGGGAGTTTGCCTCGTCTATTACACCTTCAGTAGTTGGTGGCTCTGGCGTGGCCATTTTCATCGTTAATCGCGAGAATATTCCGCTTGGCAGAAGCACTGCTGTAGTTATGATTACCGCATTTTTAGACGAATTGTTTTACGTGTTGATGGTTCCACTTGTCCTTTTAATTGTTGGGCTTGATAATCTCTTCCCTGTGAGTATGCAAAAGGAATTTTTTGGCTATATGCTTGGTGCCAGAGAGATCTTTATTGTGGGGTATCTTTTCATTTTGATGCTGATATCTGCTATTTGGTTAGGTATTTTTAAATTTCCAAATTCTGCAAGGGCTTTGATCATCAAAGTATTTTCAATTGGGTTTTTGAATCGATGGAAAAAGGGGGCTGAAGAAACAGGTAATGACCTTGTAATTACCAGTGCTGAGCTCAAAACGAAACCACTTTCTTTTTGGATTAAGGCATTCGTAGCTACTTTCCTTTCATGGACAGCACGCTTTTGGGTGGTGAATTTTTTAATTCTTTCATTCACGATCATAGACATTTCGTTGCTTGACCATTTCTTGATTTATGCCCGACAATTGGTAATGTGGGTTATTCTTTTAATCTCTCCAACGCCTGGTGGAAGCGGTATAGCAGAAGTAGCATTCTCCGGTTTTTTACAAGAGTTCATTGTTCCTTCAGGGTTGGCAATATCCATCGGGGTGATTTGGAGATTAATCTCGTACTATCCTTATTTATTGATGGGAGCTATTATATTACCTCGTTGGATACAAAGAGTTTATTTGGGTCGTAAGCTAATTACATTCAAAAAACCAGAATCTTAGAATCTTGCGCTGAAAGCAAAAGGTCTACTTGTATTTTGTGTAAGACTTTACATTCGAAGAAATGAATGATAAAATGAAATTTGAGACAAAGGCAATACACGCAGGAGTAGAGCCTGATTCGGCCACAGGCGCAATAATGACGCCTATATATCAAACGACAACGTATGCGCAACCCCGCCCAGGTGAACATAAGGGATATGAATACAGCAGGTCTTCAAACCCAACTCGTAATGCTCTCGAAAAGAACTTAGCTGCTCTCGAAAATGCCCAGCACGGATTAGCTTTTGGAAGTGGTTTGGCAGCTATTGATGCTTGTATGAGGTTATTGAATCCGGGAAATGAAATTATAAGCACAAATGACTTGTATGGTGGGACTTACCGCTTGTTTACAAAAGTTCACGAGCGTTATGGTTTAAAATTTCACTTTGCCGGTATGCAAAACCCAAATGATATTGAGGGTTTGATTAATGAAAATACGAAAATGATTTGGGTGGAAACACCAACAAATCCTACAATGAATATCATTGATATTGAGGCCTATGCAAGTCTTGCCAAAAAGCACCACCTCATTCTCGTAGCTGATAACACATTTGCTTCACCTTTTCTTCAAAACCCTCTTGATCTAGGAGCCGACATTGTAATGCATAGTGTGACCAAATATATTGGAGGTCATAGCGATGTGGTGATGGGTTTCTTGGCGTTGAATGATAATCAAATGATGCAAGATTTGGCGTTTATTCAAAACTCTGTTGGTGCTGTGCCCGGCCCAATGGATTCGTTTTTAGTGCTCCGAGGTATTAAAACTCTGCACTTAAGAATGGAACGCCATTGTTATAATGGAGCAAAAGTTGCTCATTGGTTGAGGGCCCACCCAAAAGTAGATAAGGTATATTGGCCAGGATTTGAGTCTCATCCTAATCATGATGTGGCCAAGAGGCAAATGAAAGGTTTTGGTGGGATGATAAGCTTCAACCTTCTTGGAGACAGTATGGATCAAGCATTTGACCTAGTTTCTAAAATGCGCGTATTCACTTTGGCTGAATCTCTAGGCGGTGTAGAGTCACTAGCTGGTCACCCTGCAAGCATGACGCATGCATCTATACCTAAGGAAGAACGCAACAAAGTCGGAATCACCGATTCCTTAATACGACTAAGTGTTGGTATTGAGCATGTGGATGATCTCATTGCGGACTTGGATCAAGCTTTATCATAACCAAACGCAGATATGAGAAGGTTTTTGCTCGGTTTGTTTCATATTTGAAATGTGAACTTCTTTATTTCTTTCATTCGGTTTTGTAGATGGCCAAACTTGGTCATGATTATCCTGCAATTTTTTGTTTTTGATCAATTCGTTATAGAGCCGTTGCGGGTTTTAACAGGGTTAGATCAAAGCTTAGAGAGGGTTCATTTCGTTTTGCTTATTCTCGATGTTCTGATTGTAACAGTTTTAGGCTATTGGTTGAATGATTTTTATGATCAAAGAATTGATGCAGTCAACAAGCCTGATAGATTTTTGGTGAAGTATGAAGTAAAATCTTCACAATTCTTCAGCTGGGTTTTGTCTCTTCTATTAATTGGTGCTGGCATAACATTATACTTGGGTTTTACGGTCAATAAATTGCAATGGGTTTGGTTATATCCCTTAATCATTGCTTTATTGTGGATGTATGGTCTAAATGGCAAGCAGTGGGGAGTTGTTGGTAATGTGCTTGTTAGTGCGTGCATCGCATTCATTCCTTTATTAATCATTATTGCTGAACAATCGTTGATTTCTGAGCTAAGGCAGGTTTATCCTATTGTTTACGATCGACTAATCAAGCTTCTTTCTCTTTTTACTTTGTTAATGTTGTTGCTCAATATTTCTCGTGAGATTGTAAAAGATATTCAAGACATGTCTGGAGACTCATTGGTGAGGTCTAAATCAATTCCATTGTTGGCAGGAGCGAATCGAGCGAAAATCATAACCATTGCACTTTTGGCCTTTAGTGCATCTGTCCAATGGTGTTTGTTTTTTTTCTTAGATAATTCTAACATCATTTTCATCTATTCGACACTGGTTTCATTACTGCTCTTGATTGTTGCTGTATCATTAGTGAAATCAAATGATTCAAGAGGATTCGCTAGGGGGAGTTTGGCGTTGAAAGCCCTTATGATTTTTGGTCTTTTTGAATTAATGTTTATTCCAATTGTTTGATCGTGGCATTATCAAAGGAATTTCTATTAATTTTTCAGCCTATTTAAGTTTTATGAGAAACCTAATTTCCCCTCTTTCAATAGTGATGCTTTTATTCACTGCATCTTGCGGTCAATCAGGAGATACTTCGTCTTCTGAAGAAGAAACAGTAGTTCAAGACTTGCCTGCTGTGTTGGTTAATGGAACCAGCGAACTTGATCTTTCAGATTATTTTATGCCTTTTTCAATGTATATCCCGGACTCGAATAGAGGAATACCTGAGGTGATTGAGACAGGCTATGGAGAAACTATTGTGACTGTTGGGCCTACATTTAATATGATCATCGCAGAAGGCGGAGATATGAATAATCGCAAAAATGAAATTGCCGATGATTTGATGTATACCAACACAATTATCGAAGAAGGCGATGGTTTTATTATCTTTAAATCCGAAATTGAGGGTTCATTTGTTGACCCTGAGTATCATTTTTATGCTGTTAAGACTATTAATGGAGTGCAATTTCAGTTTAAGGATAACAAAGATGAAGGTCCATTTGCCGAGAGTATAGCGCGATTTATGGTGGAAAGTATTGAACATATTATACCAAATAAAAGTGCATCATAACATCAGAATAAACGGAATGCTAAATTTGTGCCTCTAATGAACCCATTTGAAACCCATTCAAACGAAACAAATCTTCAGATGAGACTTTTGCTCGCGTTTCTTCTTATCCTTAGTACTAGCCTGTCATTTGCGGGTAACATTGTTATTGAAGGCAATTACCAAGGGAAGAACCTTTATGTAAGAAATCCTTTTGCAGGATCTGGTGTCGGTTTTTGTACCTACGAAGTAACGGTCAACGGTAGTGTTACTACTGATGAATGGAACTCTAGCGCATTTGAAGTTGATTTATCACTTCACAACCTTGAATTAGGAGATCACATTGTTGTTGTAATAAAGCATAAAGATGATTGTGCGCCAAAGGTTTTAAACCCAGAGATTCTGAATCCTAAGAGTACATTCGAAACTCAAAGTATTGCGATTTCAAATGATGGAATTCTTAAATGGTCAACAACCAATGAGGCCGGAGTATTGGCTTACGTTGTTGAGCAGTATCGATGGAGCAAATGGGTCTATGTAGGTGAGGTAGAAGGGGCCGGGAGAACTGGTGCAGTGAATAATTATTCATTTAAAATCACACCTCATTCTGGCGAGAATAAGCTCAGAGTGAAGCAAGTTGATTACACGGCTGTTCCAAGATATTCTCCTACCGCTACATATATGTCGAGCAAGCCGGTTGTTGATTTTAACCCAAAGAAAGTTGAAGACAACATTGACTTCACTGCAGAAACAATGTTTGAGGTATTTGATATTCACGGAAACATCGTGAAGAAGGGTTACTCAAATAAAATTGATGCTACAAATTTGAAGAAAGGTCTTTACTATTTAAATTATGATAACGCGACAAGCGAGTTCATGAAGAAGAAATAGTAGTTAGATAAAGATTTATTTTTTTTCCCTCCATGTGAGGGGTTTTTTTTGACCGGACGTATGAGAAAAATTGAACACATAGGAATTGCCGTAAAGGATTTGACAGCAGCTAATGACAACTACACAAAGCTGTTCAATGAAAAGCCTTATAAGCAAGAGAGAGTTGAGTCTGAAGGTGTGAGCACTTCTTTTTTTATGATCGGAGACTCGAAAATAGAGTTGTTAGAAGCTACGAGCCAGGACAGCGCGATTGCGAGGTATATTGAAAAAAGAGGCGAGGGTATTCATCACATTGCTTATGATGTGCAGGATATTGTAACTGAAAGAGAAAGGTTGGTTTCTGAAGGCTTTCAAGCAATAGGAGAAATCAAGAATGGTGCAGACAATAAATTGGTTTGTTTCTTTCACCCTAAAAGTGCCAATGGAGTCTTGGTGGAACTATGCCAAGAGCGAAGCGAATAACGCTTCTAAAGAATCATTATCCTTCATGTGGTAAGCTTGTATGCCAAGTTTCTTCGCGCCCTCTATATGTTGTGGAGAGTCGTCCACAAATAGGGTGCGCTCAGGGTCAAGTTCGTTTTCATCTATTATGAGCTGAAAAGCCTCCTTATTTGGTTTCCTTAAGTGAATTTCGTGTGACAGGTATGCCTTTTTAAACAGAGATTTAATGTCAGATATGTCTGTTTGACTTTGCAACGTTTTATTGAATTCTTTGTAGTGAATGCTATTGGTGTTGCTCAACAAGTACGTTGGGAATTGACTAGCAATGGCTTGAACGGTTTCGATTCTTCCTTCTGGAAAATCTAGGAGCAAGGCGTTCCATGCTGAAATGATTTGCTCAGCTGAAGCAATTGGAATGCTCTTTTGAATTTCTGCAATGAACTCATCCTCTTCGACTCTTCCGGTTTCTAACTTATCGAATAAACCAGATTGCTCAAGCTTTGAGTATTGCGCTTCAAAATTGTCGAAGCCCAAGTCCTTAAAAGCATTAATGGTGAGGTTATAATCGATATTTAGGATGACACCTCCAAGATCTAAAATGACAACGTCAAAATCAGTTTTTTTCATGTGTGGCGAAAGGTACGAATGAATATATTTGTCGCCCTTTTAAAAGGCAGTGACTTGACTTCGTAACACGAAGTAGATTAGAACAGAATCAAAGGGAATGGTCCTATAGCTCAGTTGGTTAGAGCACCTGACTCATAATCAGGTGGTCCCTGGTTCGAGCCCAGGTGGGACCACTTTTTAGAATCCTAATTCGTTGTAAATCAATGGTTTAGGATTTTCTTTTTTCAAAAGGTTCCAAATAAGGTTCCAATATTTCACTACTCAGAACACCTTTATTTCGGGTTTGGAACTTCTGATTAAGTTCATCCTCATTCATTCAATTCTCCTCCATCAATGAATCTCTCAGAAAATAATTTGAGAAATTCTGTGATTTTCTATCGTTTAAAGATTTACTCCCATACTTATTGGTAGTTAACACCCTTCAGAAAGGTGTTATAGTCAACAACCGACAGTATTGTAATATACTCGGAGTGATACCCGGTGGAGGGGAACTGAACGATAATGGGGTTGTGATAGTGAGTACTCAAGTGATGAGTTATCCTATCAGTCGTCTACAATGGATTTAGGAATAGGATTCCACATTGAATTCATTGTGAGTATTACGACACTGATAGGATAGATTATATCTAAGTGATAAGTAAGAAGGAGAAAAAAAATGAAACAATCACCAAATGAATTACACAACGAACTAATGGATAAACTGAAAGAGTTTACAGATGAGATTGGAATACATCTACCACCTGATAAAATAGAATCAACGACAACCTCTCTAATTCACTTATTCATTTCTTATGAGAAGTACAAAGAATCCCTTCTGGATAGAGGTAGAAAAGTATTAGAGAAGGGTTTCGGTGAACTACCCAATGAAATAGAACAAAGAATCCAATCTAAAATAAAGGAGAGATATGGAAGATAAATTACTTACGAAATACGAAGTGATGGATTACCTCAACATCAGTAGAAAACATTTTGAGAAATTGGTAACTGAAGAAAACCTACCCATTATAAAGATTACTCAAAATAAGAGGTATATGAGGTTATCAGACCTCAATCGGTATCTGAACACTAAGATGATTAACAAACCTCAGGAAACCACTCAGGGGGTACAACCTGATTTCCAATGGAACAACATATGGAGTAAAGGATGAGACTAAATGAATTCAGATTTGAGAATGATATACAATCAAATTATCGAAGTTCTCTTCAATCTGAACTTCACTTTCTACTTATCACATTGAAGGGATTAAACGTCGTAGTGAGGTTGTCCTCAGGATAAACTAATACTATATCACCATTACTCCTTTTCGTATATGAAAAATGGATTTTAGTTGGTTTTCTGAGTGGATATTCGTGGAATCCATTAGATTTTATCCACTTGTCGATTTCCCTATGGTAAAGGTCGTAACCTTTTTTATATCCATCTATTTGAATTCCATTACTATCACAAGGTGGACCACAAGATGTTTTAACTTCAACTTTGTTCGTTGTAGATAACCAAAGTACGACCTTAATACCTCTACATTTGAAATATTTTAATGAATCTTCAGAATTGATTCCTAACCGATATGTATGATTACCGGAACTCTGGACTGTGAGTACGAGTATCACTATTTTTTATTCTCTTAAACCCTTAGTGTTCTTATTGATTTTATACAATTGGTAAGTTTGGATTCCTGTTAGGAGATTATTAGTCTGTATGGACGAATTGATACTACCCAGTTCCCTTGATAAAGATTCCTCCAATTCAGAAAAAGAATCTTCTGTCACATATGTTAGGTAATCTAACTGACCAAGAATATTCATTTCCATCCTATCAATTGACTCTAATAGTCCAGTAATTCCGTTCTCTATCTTATTAAGATTTCTATTGACTTGTTCTATACTTTTATTTACGTCACTTAATTTTTTTGACATTTCATTTTCATGATTACTATTGAAAAGATTCAGTTTGTCAAATTTTTCATATATCTCATAATACTTAATCAAATCCCCTTCAACAACAGATGTGACCATGTTTAAAGAGTATAATAATAGTACTTTGTAAGAATGAATTTGATTATTCAATATCCCTAAACGATTATCTAGTTGAGTCTCACTTTTTACCCTTCTGACTAAAACGAAAATTTGTTGTATATTACTTCTTTTAGTTTTTAAATATTCAGATACCTTCACAAAATGATGAATATTTATGTTGTCTATTTCGGTTATTTTTTTCTGGTGTTTCTTTACTAATTTCATCAAATCGTCGTTGACTTCAACTAAATCAATCACTCCATTTTCGTCACCGTCTAATTTTTTTAATATCTCACTCTTTTTTTTGTAAAAAACCTCTTTTCTTTTTCTTTTTTCTTCCTTTTGTTTTAATTCATTTTCTATTTGTTTTTCTTTCCTAAGTCTTTCCTTTTCTTCGTTTTCTTTCTGAAGTCTTTCTTTCTCTTCCTTCTCTTTCTGAAGTCTTTCCTTCTCTTCTTCCTCTTTCTGAAGTCTTTCCTTTTCTTCGTTTTCTTTCTGAAGTCTTTCCTTTTCTTCGTTTTCTTTCTGAAGTCTTTCTTTCTCTTCTTTATTTGAACCGAATAATGATTTGAATATTGACATATGTCTCTTTGTTTAAAAATAAAGATATACAAACCCCTTGATTTTCCTTGGATTTTTGAAAATTATCCGTAAATTAAGAATTCAGAAATATCACTTAATGAGTTCAAAACAAAGAAGAAAAGAAACCAAAAAACTGAGAGATTCATACCCTACTAAAACTCTGAAGGAGTTAGAAGATGAAGGGGTTGTACCTAAGAATTTCCACTTATTTGATAGTGTAGATATGAAAGAGTATCACCTCAAACACAAAACTGATTGGTGGATGAAGATGAGTACCACCTAAGGGGGGTGGGGGTATTTTCTTGTAAACCGATTCAAACCATTTTGATTGGTTTGAAACTGAGTGGTTTTTATATCGGAGTCAGATTTTTTAAAGTTAGGAGAAACCAATTCCATTATCATTTTAGAGTACACTTCAAATGATAGTTTAGAAACCTTTGTAAATCCTTTGTTTTCTCAGGAAATACTATTATATTAGACATGATTCCTAATTACCCTTAAATAATAGTAAAATGAAGGTACTTTATTCACGAGTTAGTTCCCAATCTCAGAATGAGGAACGACAGATTCAAAATACGGATGGATTCGATTATGTACTTGTAGATAGATGTTCCGGTCTGATTCCGTTTTGGGAACGACCACAAGGGTCCCAAATCAAAAAACTGATTGATTCAAACCAACTCACCCATTTGGAGATTCACTCCATTGATAGATTAGGAAGAAATACATTGGATGTTCTTTCAGTATGGAAGGAACTATCTGAAAAGAAGATTACCATCATTTGTAGAAATCCCAATCTCCGAAACATTGATGAGAATGGTAAAGAAGACAAGTTCTCACAATTGATGATGAGTATTCTATCTACGATGAGTGATTTCGAACGTTCGTTGATAAGGGAACGACAGATGGAAGGAATCAAAATCCGAAAAGAGAAAGGATTGTATAAGGGGAGACAGATTGGTACCAAAGAATCAACTGAGAAGTTCTTATCGAAACCAAAGAACAAAGAGATATTCAAACTCTTAGAACGTGGTTTGAAATACTCAGAAATACAGAAGATTGTTGGGTGTTCTCCTAATTTGATTCAGAAGGTAAAGGAGTTTCAATTATCATATCAACTCCCCAACCTTCTTTTCGTAGACATCCTTCGTTATCAATCCTTCTTCAAATAGTGATTTGAGTTGAGATAGTTTGGTTTTCAATTCAGAATCTACCGAAACCTTCTTTTCTTCCTTTTTAGGAGTTTCATTGGTAATAGAGAACATCATCTTACCCGTTTTATCCAATTCTTCATCTATGGTACTGAAATACCCCTGAAAAACCTTGTCGTTTGAATGACCACTCATCGACATAATGACGTGATAAGGAATATTGTTATTGATACCTTCTCTAATGAAAGTTCTTCTGATGATATGAGAGGTTAGAAACTTATGAAGTGGTTCTCTAATATCAGTTCCTTCTTTAACCTTTCCATCAGAGGTGTAAGTTGGGTTTTGAACCCATCTATTCAATCCAACGATTCTTCCAATTTCCTTTAGATGTTTATTCATCTTTTGATTTGAAATTGGATTTCCTTTAGGTGTTCTGGGAAAGATATAATCGTATCGAGTTTTATTCTTTGAATACTTCTTCCAAATGTTGAATGTAAGTTGGTTGATTGGAACCCTTACTTGTTTTCCAATACGAGATTTCTTCATTCTGAAAACGAAGTATCCATTGGTTCGTTCTTCTCCGAATTGGTAGTTATCAATCTTCAGATTCACCAAATCACTGAAACGACAACCTAATCCACAACCAAACACCAACATATCCTTATATACTTCCCAATTGGTATAGGTAATTACATCACCATTTTTAAGGGTATCTGTGAAGTATTCAGTGGTGAAATTATCGTGATTTGGGTCTGAGTAATCAAAATCAGTGAAGTGATACAACTTCAAAATCTCATCCCTTTTTAAATAGATAATCTCCTTATCGAAATTGGTTGTTATGGGAATGGTTTCCATTGGAGATGTTACATACCCACTTTTGAAACACCACTTCACAAACGATTTCAAATGTTTAATGTGTTTTTGAATGGTAGTATTGTTTCTATCTTTTTTCTCAACGGAGAAATTAAAATACCCCTTCTGAAAATCTTCTCCAAAATCAGATACTGGAAAGAAATTTGATTCAAGTTCTTCCTTGATGTAATAGGAGAATTGATTCAAGGTATTCACTACATTCCTTCGGTAACTATAAGTATATCTAACATCACTCAGTACAGTTCGTTTGTACTCTTCACAAAGAATAAAGAAATCAAACTCCTTTTTGGTTTCAACAACTTTTTTATTATCCTCTTTTTTGAGGTAGAGTTTCACAAGTGTGGTTTCAGGTATCTGACCATTCAATTCAATGTTCTGAATGATTTTCTCTACTTCAACCATTTTCTGTTTTAGTTGAAGGTTTTTGAACTTATGGTTTGAATCGGAACGTTTAATTGGGTTTTCTAAATCAGGATTCCAATTTCCTTTTCGAACAGAAACTCCAGTTGATATTTTGATTTTCTTTCCGTTGAAGTAATAGAATAATATTACTGGAATCTCATCTTTTGTTTCGTATTGAGATTTACGTTTTTGATAGTTAAGTGATAGGTATAAACTCACGTTCTAAAAGTACAAAAAACTCTAAAAAATGGAACCTTTAAGGTTCCAAATTAGGGTAAAAAAGGTTCTAAAACGCTGATAATCAGTAGTAAAATAGGGGCGGTTTGATTACAGGTGGGACCACTTATAAGAAGCGTAATTACCTATAAACAAGGAGATTGCGCTTTTTTTTATTTCGTTTAGGCAGCATATTGTACAACCTTCTTAAACTATCCTTTCTTTCTGTTCTAAATATATGGATTCTTGAAATCAAAGCTCTCTTAGATTGAACTCTTAACCACTTATAAAGACTCAGGTTTTCAGCTTAAAGGACTTACTGTCTTAATTATCTAGAGAATAGTTAACGGTTGGCATCCTCGCGGAAGAATGCGCACAGATAATACATTCAGACCTCGCTTAACTTTTCAGCAATTGCAAGGGGCGGGGCGGTTAATCTAGCTTAATTCCCATTTTTTGAAGTGGTGCGCGTCATAAGGTTATTAAACCGCTTTCAAGTCTGCACAGAAAAACTTGCTTCAATTTTCACCTTCAGTTTTCACTGCCTTAATACTCCACTTTATGGCGAAGACAAATGGTCTTAGAACGTAAAGAATAACCCCTAGCATAAAAATGACTAATAACGATATTTCGAGCTGTGATTGTGATTTTATTCGGGAACTGTCAATCCTTTCTATCTTTTCTTGGAGACTTTGTTTTAATTTTTCTAGGTCACTCTGTTCCTCTTTTAATGCAAGAGGAATTGAATTATCAGAAATAAATTTTGAAAACTCTTCTCCTGAGTGAAATCCTATAGAGCGCAAGAAGGCTATTACCTTGGATGTTTGATTATATCGATCCCAGTAAAAGACGATACTGTCCTTCCTATTTAAACTCTCATATATACTCCAAAGTGAGTCACTAGTAAGACTTGAATATTCGAGCTTCTCCTCATATTGCTCATGGAACCACCATTGGTTTTGCAATCTTTCTGAATCTAAATTAAGGTTGTCATTTAATTCTTCAATTGCTTACAACGATCTGTATATATTGCGTGCTTTGCATGCAATATAAACCTTGTTGGAGCTAGTTTATTTTTTCTTTCTTTTTAAATGTATAAACGATCTTTTCTGAAAGCTGCTCTTCATCTTCTTCCGCCACGCACCAATGTCTATATTCTAAAGAGTCTCCTTTGTCCATTATTTGGCCATAGCAAAATAGACCTGCATCTGCTCCAAAATATGCTCCTACAACATCTGGGGCTTTTAAGTTGCTGCATGGTTCTCCAATTCCTGTATCGAGAAAATCACATGGAGATACTCGAGAATACAGAGTGTCCATAGTGTACTCTTTTCCTTGATAGGTAAATTTTATCAAAGAATATTTTTCAAAATGAGGTTCACCTTTTTCGCTATTTGTTATATCCCAATTGAATTCTTCTGCGATTTGACCACTATCAAGTTTCACACTAGCTACTTGCGAATAAGGATTTGAGTTATTTTGATCAACCTTGGGACTGTTATTACAAGCCACCAAACCAATAATTATTAGCATGGGAATGATGTGTATTAAATTTTTTCTCATGTTTTTGAATTAGCTCCAACGGTTCTAAGCTAAGCGGTCGTTTTAATGCCGCTTAGGTTTTGTTAGTGGTACTAAGTTTAATCATTTTTAATGTTTGCTCATAATCATTAGCTCTGGACCAGTAATAGCCATAAGCTTTTTTGTATTTCTTCATTTGTTGCCGAATACCTTCAGGTTTATATAAGCCTGATTCATCATGTTTCACTGCTTCTAATGATTCAAACTCTTTTATGACTTTAAAGTTTTCAGGATCAATTTGAAATAGCTTACCTTTTGTAAGTTTCTTTTGAGCTTTTCTATCTTGAGGTAAATATTTTGGTTTTAATCCATGCTCGGCGATAATTCGTCTATAAACACCGTCACCGATACCATATTTTATCGGAATGTCTTTCTGATAAAATTTACCACTCATTACGTCTTTTTTCAACTCAGCAAGTTGTTTCGTGCTTAGTTGCTTTTTTTGTGCTTCTTTTTGGCACTCTACGCACCAGTATCCGTCAAATAAATATTGCCCTTTAGAATCCCTTTTATGACCGTTATTGCAAATCCACTTATATGTTTCGGAATAACCCTTAGGCTTTAGTTTCTTGTCAATTAATTTACCTCCTCTTGATTCAATAATTTCCCTGAGCAGCCAGATTCAATGAAGCCAATAGGAAAAGCGTTGATAGGATGGTGATTCGCATAGCTGTGTTTTGCTCAAAAATAAAGTTTTGATTCTTTTTTCAATTAACTCGATACCAAAGTATTGTGAAGACGGTGATATACACCCACAAATTGGGTTATACTATACATCAGAAATCATATCGAAAACAGAAAACCGATTTAGAATCATACACCCCCAAAGGTGATTTTAGGGTTTGGGTTTTATCTTTCAGGTTTTTGTTGGTTTTCAATCAATTACTGAGGTTTTCTATAACACCCCCTACACTCTGGAGTAACCCCTAACATTTACTCACCTGTGCTTGTATAGGTCATAGTCAAAAATGATTAACCAGCGTATCCAATTAATTATGAGTAGTTTAGTTTTGTTATTGGGCGTTCCAGAAGTGGGTAATTTAAGCTGTATGTTAATAACGGCCTTCTCAAAACGCTAAGTTAACTTGCTGAAAAAAGAGTATAAATCCGTTAAACGTCAACTTTATAAGCGTTATAACAAGTTGTGCTTCATGCAAAAAAGACAGTCAGAACCTTGATAAGAAGTGAAAGTGAAATAATAAACATATGGATCAACTGGACAGACAATCGAGCTGAACCGTGCTTTTATATAAAGCACCGAATTACAGGTATTTGCAAGTTAAATAACAAAAAAACCCACTAATTAATGGCAGATAACAACTCCGAATTAAATATTTATATTCCTAGGTCTTTAACTGGTATAGTAGACGTCATCGGTCAGCATAAATCAGAAACTCCTTGTCATTTTATGGCATTACCCAACTCAAAAGTGGAATTAATGTTCTTAATGGAG
>Ga0209632_10000042_pt1 | contig 122597 bp, 103 predicted proteins | sample COG_10_FD_184754 | JGI IMG/M metagenome (GOLD analysis project Ga0209632, IMG submission 184754) | Pelagic Microbial community sample from North Sea - COGITO 998_met_10 (SPAdes) (version 2) | ecosystem: Environmental > Aquatic > Marine > Neritic zone/Coastal water | place: Helgoland, sampling...
TGTAGTCATTTATTGTAGTAATAAAATAGTTTATATGTTAATATTTTAGTAGAGCCATGTCCTGTTCCAAAGCCTCCAGTTGAAGGACGTAATATTCTAGATCAGAAAGATAACCGTCCTTGTATCCATTCACTACGGCAGCCCATTCACTTTTTTCCCATTCTTTATTCGACCACGCATCACACGGTTTTACCATATGCTCTAGACTCGCAATAGGAGGGAAGATACCACCGAATTTTTGTATTGCGCATATATCTTTAGTATTTTCAATGCATTTCCAGTCATCTCCATTCGTGATCCAACAATATTCCTTATACTTTATATCTCTTTCATAATCTTCAAATATTTGTTGAACAAGCTTCTTGAAACGATCTTGTTTTGTGTTTTTAGCTGCTTGACATACGTTAAATTTGTTGTAATGGTGCACTTGCATTTGTGCCAACTGTTGCGAGACGTAATATTTTGCGCCTGTGAAGAAGGTAAGTTGGGACAAATATCCCCATGCTACACCCAAAAAAGTACCAGCGGCGGCAAACGAAGCGAACATGCTCATTTATCTGATGTTCAACACTATTATATACAACATCAGACTATTTCCAGAATTTTTATTTATATACGTTGATAAAGCACAGAAATTTTTTCATATCCAGCTTCTTTTAACTTTCTCTGAACTGATGATAATGCGCTATCAGGTATGCCTGTGTGTGCTACTTCTCCATACATGTAAGGAGCATGAATAACACTGTGTATAACATCAGCATCTTCGTGAAAGAACTCATAGAACTTACCAACGTGTGTGAATATAATTCTGTCTGGATTACTTGCCTTTTCTTCTGCCCATTTCCTTTTTTCTTCAGTGTCTGCCCATCCCGAATAGTCTCCTGGTGTTTCCTGATTGTGCATGTGTTCTCCCTTTTGTAATTTCGTTTTTGGACTCATTTTTTTCTTTTTATTTAGCAGGTTTATCACTTATATAGTGAAAGAACAAGGTACCTGCGCTCTACAGAAGGCCTCTCCCTTCATCATAATCTTCACAGTTCTTAATAAAGCATAATGGTCTCATGTTGAAGTAGTGAAAAATACGTTTCACTTCATCCTCATCAAATATATCAATGCTGGAAATCCGTTTAATATGGTCTATGGTCCATTTTCCTTTACCATTTCCATAATTCTCCCAGGTCATCCATGGTTCAAATTGAGCTTCAAGGTGTGCTCTGGCTGTCGGCACATCACATCCAATGAGTTTGTGGATGGTTGATACGTAGTTTCGTTGATGTATGACAGCTTTTCTTAATTTTTTACGTAATTCATTTTGCCTTTTTACATGTAACTGTTGTGTATATTTTTTTCGAAATAATTTATACTTTGGTCTCTTCCGATATTCTTTACGTTTCAACTTAACCTCTGGTCTCTTAAAGTATTCTTTTTGATATTCTTTTATATATGTTTTACGCTCTGGTTTTCTTACTCGCTTCTTCTCATACCTTCGTTGAGCAGCTCTCTGCTTTTCTGGATCCTTGAATGGCATTATTCTTTTTATTAGACCACTTTACTCTTTATATACACCAGCTACAGGTACATTCTCTCAGAAAAAAGGCCCCCACTGCTAACGAACGAGATCAGGTCAACCTTTACTGTGTATACACGGTAGTGGAACATGTACCTCCATATTATTTTACACCCCCCCCACCCTTAAACAAAAAATAAATACACTACGCGGACAAACGACCTCAGGTCAACCTTTACTGTATATAGCCGGTAGTGGAAGAGGTACCTGCTATATTATTGTAGCCCCCCTCTAACTTACCCTAATTTATCCTAACCCTAACCTTAACCTTAACCCTAATGCTAACCCTAAAAAAATAAAGTGACCGTACGGACAAACGATAGCAGATCGGGGGTTTAAGGCATATATACACTACCGGGGACAGTTACCTGCTCTCCTAACCTAGCCCCACCCTAACCCTAACCCTAACCCGTAACCGAAAACAAAACCCTAACCCTAACCGTGACGCAAACCCTAACCCTAACCGTGACGTAAACAAAACCCTAACCCTAACCGTGACGTAAACAAAACCCTAACCCTAACCCTAGCTTGTACTGAACTGTAGTGTACGCCACGCCTAACACCTATGATACGTAGTATGTGATGGTAAACTAAGTTAGGTTAAGTGTAATGGTATTGAGTGTATTAAGTGTTTATTTTCTTGTGTTTAAAACTGTAGTGTACGCCACGCCTAACACCTATGATACGTAGTATGTGATGGTAAACTAAGTTAGGTTAAGTGTAATGGTAGTAGCGACTATCTTTTAAGCAGGTTCTTTATTTTTATTGGGTTTTAAGCAGGTTCTTTATTTTTATTGGGTTTTAAGCAGGTTTTACCCCTCTCCAACCAAACTATAAATTTGATTTCCCAATACTACGCTGGGATTAGTAGGGAGCCCATGCTATTACCACAGTCATTGTGGGAAACTGATATTTTATATTTCTATAAATATAAAAAAAACCTGCTTAAAAGTTAGAACTAAAGTTTGCTAGATAATAATTATTTTATTGGACTCTGTGGTGAGATGTAACGGTAGTTCTGTGTCCAACTGTTTCATCATTTGTGCGAAGTCATTCCAGTTGTCAGGCACCGGCTTGTTATTCACCATGTGCAGTATATCACCGGGGCGAATAGATTTGGCATGATAGGCAACCGTGTGACTATCAATATTTGCCACCATGATGCGAAATTTGTGGGCATGCTCGTCTCCCATATAATTAGCCATTCTATAATTGACGACATCATTCAACCTGAGAGGCTTCATTGTAACACCCTTTATACCCAGAACCTCCTTTACCAACACACTAGCATCCAACACACTGTCCAACAGACGCAATTCCCCTAAAGCACTACCACGTAATTCACTATAACGGAAATCAACATCCACACATTCACCACCAACACGTAAAACACTAACAACAACAGATCCCCCCCAATCAACACTGCTTAACACATCAAAAACATTGCGACTCACGCCTGAGGAACCACACCACACCTCCCCATAATCACTCACAGCTCGTCCATCCAGACTGTATAACACATCCCCTTTTTTAAATCCTTGCGCACCGAACAAACCAACCAGCAGCACGGAATTCCTGCTAGGAAAGGTGTGATGATGGTTTTATTTTACGGGGGTTCCTAATTGAAATGTATTGTCTGGGTTTCGAATCATGATGTGTACGGATGGAGCTTCAATGGGTTCTATATTTATATTCTTTTTGGTAACGCTACATTTTCTACATTTCTTACAACATTGTTGACACGTTTCATAGACTTCATGTTGGCGATAAGGATTACAGCAACATTGTAAAGTCTCAACAACTAACACACTGGCTGTCATGTAAACAATGACTCCGCCACATAGTATTCCTACGGTGGTCCAACACTGTTTACAAAATTGTGGGGAGCAACAGCAGTGGCAACAATGACACATGCATATAAATAGATTGTGTGTAAGTTTTATAGGGATGCAACCGTTTGAATTGGATTTTAGAGAGCATTATATAAATTTAGTATTAAAACGAATAGAGGAATTATATTAATTAACATCACAGTGTTCATAGATTTAAAAATATTCTTATTACCTTTTACGCCTCTTCTTCAATGGACTCATGACTCGCACCTTTGACGCCAGGCCGTTGTGTTCATTGAACACTTCGTAGGCTCTTTCATCCCATTCCCGCTGCAAGGCGAGTTTCTTTGCTGCCGCGTGAGGATCAACACGCTTTGCATCTTCAACCGTGATGCGTCTAGCTTCTCGAGCTTCATCCCGTAGCCTAGACATCGCTTTTTTAGCCTTGTCTGCATGGCGTCGTGCTTGCTGAGCAATATCGTTCTTTACGAACTGGGCGAATGTTACCTGGTTTGATTTCTTCTTCTTCTTCTTCTTCTCTGGTTTCTTGTTTCGAGTGTTCTTCTCCTTGATAGCGTCGTTCAACCGACCGATACGCTCATTGCGTTGCTTCTTTGCCATCGCAACCGACGCTCGGTAGAGTTTTGGGTTGTTTCTGAACTGTTGTGTCAGATACTCTTGAAAGTCACTTTCACTTTCACTTCTTTCACTTTGGTGTACGCACCTGACGGTTTTACCATCCTCCGATTGCTCGAGCGTCCACTCTGGGTCTTCCTTCAACCTGTTCAGGAACGTGTGAGCATCATCACCGTTATCGATCTTTAGTTTGAATATACCCGACTTGCCCTCCAGTTCACGCTGGGCCACGTGCTTCTCTAACTGTTCTTTCGTCATGTCGAACTCTTCCCACTTGCCATCTGGCGTGAAGCAGCTATCTTTTCCCTGATGCGAAGTTTTGCAAGTTGTCATTGTCGATGTGTAAGAGCGGAGTGTGGTAATACCGTAAATCTTCTTGATACAGTTAAAGAAAGTTTAAATCGTTCTGTTGAATAGCTTTGTTTGTTTGTTTGTTGCTTTCTTTGTTTATTTATTTATATTGTACTGTTAGTTTCTACAGACGTGTGTTTCCTTTAATGTATGTGTCAATAGTAACTATCAATAGAGAAATAAAATAATAATGAGAGTAAAAAGAATAGCAATCACTGCTTCATTTATAATTCTTAATCGTATTTACCTGCTAATTCTTTGTGCGTGATAAATATTTTAAGCAGGTATTCTCAAGCCTAACTCCATGCTAATTCTTTGTGCGTGATAAATATTTTAAGCAGGTTTAGTTATGCAAGGGTTAGGAGTAGGGTTAGGCAATAACTAAAAATTACATTAGATGTACGTATTTCTGGCCTCGCTTAAAATTTGAAACGCAAACCTGCCCGTCTAGGCCTGGTTGGAGGACCACTGCGTAGCATGTCGTCTTCTTCATCATCGGTAGAGTCCGAGTCCGCATCGATGATAGTATTGGAACCCTCTAGTAGGACTAATAACTGATTGCCCAGATTATACGGTATTAGTAATGTCTGCGATTTAATTTCCTTTCTGAGTTCGGTTTCCTGGATTGTGTTAATATAATCACGCAAATATATTGTATGCCTATTAACTTGTAATAACGTTATCATGAAATTGATATAGTGCCTGGCTATATCACTCCACTGCTGTCTCAAACATTCAATTACATTCTGTAAAGCAATATAGAAAGGCGTAATACTACGCAAATCCATCCAATTCAATATTTCAGGAATGTACTTGTATCGTTTTTGTATATAGTTCCACATCGGTTCTATTGATTCTAACGGTGCCTTAAAAATGGAATGAATACTTGTTTCATTTGTCCTGTTTCTATACGTAAGGTCCGAGTAGCCAACCAATCTATTTCTCCGCTGCAAATGATCACAGGTGGTATGTCTAGTGTGGATCAAACACGTCAGCATTTCCACTTTGCCAAGTTCAATCATATACTGCAACAGAGTTTTTTGTTCACCGTTAACGTATTGTAACAGGGGACGGTCCTTTAAATCTGCATTCACATCGCTTGTTTTTATCATCTCAACCACACCGTCTATATAGTTGTCGTCGATCATTTGTTTTAAACTGCGCTCATAGCTAAGCTCGCTCGAACTCGCCATATTTATTTAAACTCAAAATAAGTATATAGTATTAAAAGTTAATTTCAGGGGTACAGGATGTCTACTTATAATTAGAAATTATATCCTATTAATACCTCACACCATGTAAATAAATGAACTTTACAGGTCCCTTAACGGCAAAACGACAGATAGAAAAACATACTGAGGAAATAGCACTGATAAAAAAGGAGCTAAAGACATTGAGGCAAGAAAATAAGGAAAATAAGAAATTGTTCGGCATGATTTTGAAAGAATCACGACGTGCAAAGTTCGTACGCGACTTTATATCTGAGGATTCCCCGAAGTTTAGAAGGGAGTGGCTACAATTTAGGAAAGACAATCGTAGTGAAAATAACGAGAGCCAAGAAGCAGCTAAATCATTATTGGATTTACAGGGTTCACACTTAAAATTATAATAGTAACTAATTAAAATTTTAACACCGGTTTAATTTTACTGGGAAGCAGAGTATTACTTTTTTGAATTATATGTCAAGTAAATATTACATTTTTTAAACTCCTATATAAGCAACTATAATACTAAATAAATGGTTAAACAGAAATGGGGATGCATCTACAGGATCACAAATACCACCAACGGTATGAAATACATTGGGAAGACTATAAGTTATAAAAAGAGGATGAGTAGACATAAAAATCCAAAAAGCAAAACTTATCTATGCAATGCAGTCAGAAAGTATGGGTGGGATGCATTCAAACAAGAAATTCTTATTGATGATGTTCCAGAAGAAGATTTAGACAACTTAGAGATATCCTATATAGAGGTTGAAAATACCATGGCGTCAAACAGGTACAATTTGACACGAGGAGGCGAGGGTTTATCAGGCTTTAAGCATAGAAATGAAACCAAAGAATTTTTAACGGAAATCAATCGTAAACGTCAGAGCAAACGTAAACAGTTTGGATGTATTTACAAAAGACATAAAAAATGGCATGTAAAAGGTGCATTCCCTGAATACAAGTTTATTGGTATCTACAACACCAAATCTAAAGCTCGTGAAGCATTAAATATTTACAATGAGACTGGAAAATGCATGGAATCTGATAGAGTAAGGAAGAGAAGGGGGACAGGAACTATTCACCCTACGGCTAGTGGACGATACTCAGCTAGAATTACTCAAAATAAGAAAACAAAATGCGCGACGTTCGATACAGTGGAAGAATGTGAAGAGTTTTTAAAAAACTGTCGTAATGATAATTAACTAAAGATAACGTCTTTTATGATACCGCTCCACTGCTTTAAAACAGCGCCTAAATCTCTCTTGTTTGGATTGAACATTCTATTACAATCGAAGCTACTACTATCGCCGTACACCTCGAAAGTGTATGAATTAATCCCGTGAGCTACAGCCCAATCCACACTAGTACCATACGCTCTATAGGAGCTCGTTGTACCAGCTGGGCCAATAGCGCACTCTGGGCATTTTTTACCCCATCTCTTTATATTCTTCAACATGACATCATAATTCTTTGGTCTCACTCCAACCCTTGAATCATATGGCATATAGATAGACTTTTCACCACTGTGGATATTCACGTAGATATTAGGGTGTGTTAATAAGAGCGATGACACTAATTTGCTTTCTTTTTCACTAAGAGGATGAGGGCCTTCGAACTCTTCGCTGTTCTTTGCGTAATGATGTTCGTTAAAGCCTCTCATTTGGTACTGGCGATTAGTATCTACACCATTTTGATTTTTGCGCTGACAAGGGTGTCCAGCTTCAACATGCTTCCTACCCCAAACATTGAGTACGGGTATAATAGTTACCCTTTTGTTTGGATTCCATGCACGTAGTTTGTGTATGACGTTGAGTGCTACCTCTCCAGTGATTCGTTCACGAGCATGTTCGTTGAAGACCAGCAAGACATCAGATTTATTTGAAACATGTTTATTCCAATCGACAATTAAAATATCGTCTTTCATGTGGCAGGATAATTGCGGCACAGTGGCGCATTTGAGTTTAATTCTAGTGAGTAATGTATCAGTTGAATGATAGGATTTCTCAGCAAAAGCAGAGGTGTAAAAAAGAAAGAATGCAAGAATTTGTGTGATTTTCAATCTCATTTAAAAATAACAGGATACGACTTTATAATACTATTTTTTAAAATTTTAACGTAGGAAAACGTTTGACCACATTTCGACTCCAGTAATTTTCTTCTTTCTTTATTTCTATCTCTACCTTTACTTTTGGTTCTATAAGTTGTTGATAAATAGCTTCCATATTTTTTCTAACATTCGATGCGTTGGTCTTGAAGGTATCTATTTTCTTAGGGTCTCCTACAATAATGGATGTAATGCCCAATTTCTCTCGCGTTGGAATTGCCTCTTCAATATTGTCATAGTTTTCATACATGTATGCAGTTAACTGTGTTGGTATTGTGTGATTATTTAAGAACAAGTATTCTCCTAAATAGCGTGCGTAGTATCCACCGGCATATAACAGCCTTAGCTTTGCCGTAATTTTATCTATATCTGAACTTCTATCAGTATAAACAGCGAGCGCTGAACTTGTGCCGTTATCTGGATATGTTGACTCATAAGTTGTAGGAGTGAACGTTGCTTTACCACCCTTCCATTGGATGTCTAGTCCGTCCCTCATATGCTTACCAGTGAGTTCTTTGGATGTAGATATTCTTCCCAGAGTATAACCAGTCCCCGTACGTTGTATGTAACAGATGGGATCTATTATAAATGGAGGTTTTTGTCTTGGATTGGCTTTGACTACCATTTCTCTTTTTTTCTTCATTTTCTTCAACTCTTTGTTAGTTAACAGTAATGTTAGCTGTGAAGTTGGACTTTTTGATCCTTTCGCACCTTTTTGCCACACTTGAACAATGGTAGGTTGTTTGGAAGGTTTATTTTCCTTGTTAAAATCTATAAATACCAGTGGCTTCATAAATGTGTACTCCTCTTTGAGTATTAACTCTGGGTCTACTTTTATGTACGTTGCATATGTGCTATTTTTGTGAGGAGCTACTGTAATTACATATTCACCCTGTTTTAGTACCGTTGATGCTTTGTTTAAAAAGCGAGCAACTCCTGCTCTATCTTTAGGAAGTTGATATGGTGGGTTCATGAGGATTAACATTTGTTCTGTGTCGGGTGGTCGTTGCGTGGTATCGCTTAAAAAATCTATTGTTTGTACCTCTTTGTTCGCTGGTAAAATATCGGAATTCTTTACTTTATATTCAATATCCTTCAACTGAGAAAGAAGACGACCATCGTGAGCAGCTGGATCCCACAGAAGCACTTTCTTGTCTACTTTCTTTCCTACGATCTCTTTCAATTTGTCTATCAGGTCTTTTGGAGATAAATACTTATCACCCACTGCCGCGGATGCCTGACGTTTCTTAAGAGTAGACGCCATCTTTTCCCTGTAGGTATTTAGATATATAATACTATTTTCCAAATATCTCACCGATTTTATGTAGCCTATCCTCTGCTCTGTGCAGGCTTTTGTCAAAGTCAGAGATCGCGTGTATTGTTTTATTTACATTGTCTGTGGTTAGTGTTGAATCCAAAGCTTTGCCTATTTTCTCCACCGCTTCTAATGATTTTTTAATATTGTCTGGAGACATAAGATTATTCACTTGATCAACAAGGGTCGTGCCTCTATTATAATTCTTTTTGGACTCTTGTTCATCGTTATCTAAATATGTCATGACCTTATTCGTTTTCCTTAATATACCTGTTAAATCGTGTACTGTTCCATTACCTAATGCTTTGTTTATCTTTTGAACTGCTGGTAGCGTTGCTTCGGTTAGGTTGGATATCTTTCCAATCATGCTCTTGTGTTTGATGAGTTCATCGCTAAAGTTTTTTAATACTGGAAATGTCGTGTTACTATGATATTCAACTAACTGTTTTAACTGTTCGGCAACAGTGAAGGCATTGGTCAATGTGCCAGATACTGGGTTCTGCTGTTCTTGTTCGTAAGTTGAACCCACGGTGCGTGCCATTTGATCCCACGGCAGCTTGACCCATTCGTCTATTTTAATTTTGTTATGTTCGTAAAAGTTTAACGTTGAAATTCCAGCAGTGAGGAAAACCATGGCTTGAATAAACGTGAACAGTGCTATTATGGAGAGCAATATATTTGTACAATACATTCCACGGCTGCTTTTTTTCTGTGGAGTTTCATCTGGACATACAGATGTGCCGTTTAACGTAATATAATTAAATTTTCTCGGTCCACCCGACATCTTTTGTTCAACATGTATTTATATATATAGATCACATGTCTAGTTTGAAGATGAAATCAGTCACAGTTGTAGTAACGGCGTGACTATATTCTGATATGTATTGTTGCCATGATGAACTGCTATTCTGATTTACTATCTCAGTGATTCTTACTGTGCTCTCTTCTTCTGTTAAGTTACACATGAGTCTCTCTTCGTGAAACTTTCTGATCTGTTGAATATTGTTGTATAATTTCAATATAGGAGGCTTTGTTTTGGCTAAATAAAGAAATAATACAAACCAGAAAGAGGACTGTTTTCTAATTTTTTGAAATCCTTTAGAGCAGAAGTTCTGGAGGGAAGTATAGCCTTCTGAATCTCTGCCGCCAAGCATCTCGACCATAGCTGGAGTTATACTCATGGTTTGTGTTTTGAATTTCGGGTCGTCTCCCAAAAGGTAGGAGAAATCTATATTTACTAGCTCACCCGTGCTTTTCACTAAGATGTTATGCTGGTTTCTGTCTCCAACACCTATCATGTATGTTAACAACGCATTGCTAGCACATGTTCGTATGAAGTCTCTTCTTATTTGTGTTATACTTAAATTACTATTTCTTTCTAGTATGTAGTTTTGTAGAGTATTCTTTACTTGTATATCGTAGAGTGTTTCGACATCATCTATCATTTCTATCCAACCGTAGCTCCCATGGATAGGAAATACCGAATAGGGAGTTAATTTGACATTCTTAATTGTCTTGACCAGTATGTATTTTACAATGACAACTAATCTATCTTTTCTCAAATCTTCTTTTTTAATCAATAAGCGTTTTAATCCTACATTAGTAGTGATTGGTAAAACATATGGTTTTGTGAATGTATTCAACTGTACCATTTGGTCTAAATGTACCTTTTTAATGATTATGGATGGGTTGTATGGCATAATGATAGGACATAGTTCATTCACTTTCTTCTGTTTATCTACATGTGGATTTTCTAAATAATGGATGAGCATGTCACATTTGGCCAACTCGTCCCTTCTTGTTTGATCTACGAGTTGAAGTATTCTTTCCATAATTGATACGTAGTAATCAGACACTCTGGTGTCACCCATTTTACATAGACGACATTCAAAGTACATTTTGAAGGCAAAATTTGTATCTTCGAGTACTCGCGGCAATAAATAATTATTAACTATTCGTTGACACGCTTCTGTAGTCCCAATGGTAAGATAATATGGGATGAATAAACTTAAATCATCGATATCAACGTTAGCTAGAATGGTACCAAAAAAAACTTCAGCTTCTTGATTTTCAAGAATTTCCTTTCCCGGGTAGCCATACAGTATTTCTAATACGTCTGAGGTTTGTAGAGTGTTGCAACACTCTGTGCAAAATAGATTTTGACAGGGTTCTACTTTTGTGCCCTTTTTGTACATCCTGATAATGTTGGACAGAGTGGTATCAGATGTTATTCCTGTCATGCACCGTAGTGCTTGTATCATGTATTTGGAATGTCCAGTGAATGCTTTCCAATGATTACGTACGATTCGTTTCTCAATTTTTGAGAACTTGTCATATGTTAATTTATAAGGTAATCCTTTCAATACCGACAATATGTAGTTGGTAGATTCTAAGTATGCATGACTGATGGTCCTAAGTGTTTTAAAATCGTCTATTTTAAGAGGTAGGAAGGACAATACTTCAACCAACGTTCTACTTTTCTTTGCAGTATTAATCTCTGTTAAGCATGGTGTACAAAGTCTGACTTGACTCCCTACATCGCTGTAATGTAATGTCTTTGGTAGGTAAGACGGTATACTGCCGAAATTGTTAGCACATGTGCTGCAAAAAATATGACCACATCGGCGACAATGATGCTTCCTTAACAGATATCCAAATGCTGTTGAACATAATTTACATTTTTCTGTGCTTGAGTCAGGTATCCAGTATACTGGAAGTTTCGCTTGAACAGATGACATTTTCTATATAGCTTGGTTTGTTTATATATGAATAAAAATGAACATAAAGACAATAATGTTGGGAGCCAGCGGAGTTGGAAAAACCCGATTTTTAAATTACCTTCGCAATTCTACAATAGTATCTCACTGTCCAACAGTAGGTGTTGATTTCATCGTGTACAGGAGTAAACACGCTGTTGCGTTACAGATTTGGGATACGAGTGGATCAGACCGTTTTAAGTCGGTAGTAAATAATTTTTTGAAGGGTGTTGATCTATGTATATTTGTATATAATGACAAAAAATCGTTCGAGCACATGATGAATATTATAGCCAACGTAAAAAACAAAGAGTATGGAAAACGGTACTGTATACTGTCGTTGGGCAATGTACTACTGGGAAAGAGCGTAGCGGCAAAGTATGGGTTCTTTTTCTTTCATGTAAATATAGAAAATAAATTTGAGTGTCTACGCGTTTTAAATAAGCTTTCACATCTCTGTTACGAAGAACAATTGAAGAGTAATTTTTTGAAACTTACAAACGACAGTACCTTCAGTGTTGAACGACGACGGGAAAGTGGATATTGTTTATGGTCTTTTTGTTAACTTATACTATATATTAAGAGAGTGTTGTAAATAAAATTAATGTATGTTTTTTTTAGCAGCCTTTTGATTTTTGTGGCGTTGTGTGTAGCGTCACTTTTCACCACTTATCTCTTTACGGTCTTGTCACAGCAAAGTGGGCGCCACCCAGAGCCTGCTATAAATAATGTAGTCATGGTTCAATTTCAACTCTTAACAAGTACTGTCACGGACGCCGTAGGGGACATGATATCTGGAGTCACAGATACTGCTTTTGGCTTTGCTGCAAATATATTTCAAAATGCAAAGCAGCTGTTGCAGTTGACAATTGTCGCGTTAATTTTGTTGGAGATTTCTGGCAATACTGACATTGTGTTACGAACGGGCGATACTTCATGGCGCTGTATAGTTCAACCGCTATTTCAAAACGTTTTACTTAGCGTAGGACAAATATTGAGAGTTATTTATGACTTTTTCATCCCTATGTACAATTATAATTACGTCGTGACGTCACAGGCAACTAGGGGATCTATTGCCATAGCAATTAAATGTGACTTCAGTTCAATGCTAGTTACTGTGAAGCTAATAGTAGAGACGTTCATCGCGAGTTTTCGTAGCCTTTTTTCATGGACTGGAGTAGGTGCGATGAGCACTGAAAATAATATCTTTATGAACGAATTGCCTGTTACGGATGTAGTTGACAGTTTGCAACATGTCTTGTCCCACCAACAGAACATAACAGAATGTGTATGTGAGGGGTTGAAAGATGTCATTGACATAGGATTCACAGTGGTTAGGCAAAAAGAGTTGCCGATGGCTATTAACCATGCCATAAACGTACCTGTTAGTTTAATACAAACTGTGTTTCAGCTCTTGCCTATGTTCGGGCCAAAATTCCCATCCCTGACGAAGCCATTATATCATTGGAACGGCGCTTTCTACTATATCATGAAGTATTTTGATAGAGTGTTGGAGGAGGGATTAAAGAAATCTATACGATTGTTTGTTGATGATTTTGATTTCCAAGGAGTGCCCGAAGAGTTTATCTTCACAACTCTTTCCCGTGCTGTGATGTCAGGTACGCACACCCTACACACACTTTACCGCACCGCTATGCACATAATGCTCCCAATACCATACTTTATTACGAACACCGACTACATGATGAAGGCGATGAGATTTGATCAAGCCGCTGAACAATTTGATTTGATGATATTAAACTTAGCCAACAATGGATTTTGGTTTATGGAGATAGCAAGATATATGGATAATGCCATAGCAAGATCGTTAGCGACTGGCAACGAAGTTAAAATAGTTGGGATCCCAGCGCACGTCCGATTGGTGTGTGAGCCGTCCGACAAATGGACGGTAGCAGCAGCATGTACGCCGTATTTAATAACCACTGCTGCTTCCAATACTTTTTTTATCGCAACGAGTTTAATTGGAGAACTTTTATGGAAGAGTATCTTCACCCAGGAGCAAAATGTGTTACGGACGCTCCAACGATATGATGGTCCTAGTTACCCACGAGATAAATTTATAGGATGTGAATACAGGAAAGAGAACACGTGGGATATGACTACAGATTCCAGTAAATGTAAATGCGACATCCCAAAAGGCTACAGACAAGCGGAGTTTACAGAAGAGTACCCTTTTGGTGTGCCCAACTACGATCCGTTCTGTGGCCAACCTAGCCTCAATGCCAATGTATTTTCAAATTGGGATAGAGCACTTAAACTTGCGAAACGAACCAAAATTCCAGACCTGCCAATCCAGGGAGTTGGTACATACGGGCTTCTCAATTTAGAAATGTGGAGAATAGGCATCAAAACGCTGTTAAATCTGCCCGATATTATACTGTTTAAGTTTTTTCATCATAAAGTGAACTGTGGATATGGGGTCAGTGAAAAGGCGTTGGAGGAGTGGTGGATCGACAAGGGAGAATCAATTCAGGATTGTCTCACGCCAAAACCTGGATACATGTATTATCTGGCTAACCGTAATCAGTATAATCCAAATGCATGTGAACCAATTCATGACAGCATCCGGTTTGACATGTGTCGTACCGTTAGTAATTTTCAAAACAAAAAGGAGCTGTGTACTGATGAAAATAAGGAGGGTTGCCAATGCAACATCGGTTTACCTCTAGAAGATACATCCCTTTGTTCTTGTATTTTCAACTTCCCAGACACGCCTCAGGAGATTAGCCAAACTGCCTTTACGAATGAAGTGTTGGACAAGCACTATGCGGCCAGTCCCCACTGGTGCCAGACACATCATGCAGAATGGCTATTTTACATCCTTTCAGATGTTGGTCTTGTCATTGATAAATTCTTTTCAAAGTTACACCCAGCATATGACAGCGCGGAAAATAGTTACTGTGAAGACATGAGCTATGAATTGGCTTCGACAAACATATTGGCTTACAACAACAACCGTTGGAATGAGCAAAAGACATTGTATGACTCATTGGCTATGACGTACAGTAGTAAAAGTTGTAAGTTATACGGTAGTCATGATTTCATATGTAGTGCCTCGATGACTGTCCGGTACGCTTTAAATCTTATAGTATCTGAAGTTCGTGAATTGGTCATGACGCTGTTTGAATTGCTGGGTGGTAGCGCTAATGGTATTACTGTTAATTTAGGCAATCGTTTGTGCGATCTTCAACGTACGGCGGCTGGTCTATCCAGTACAATCTCCTCCATTTTCCCGGTAGGTCTTGTCAGCAACGAAGTAAGAACTGGGTTTGCTAAGATTGTATTTGTTCAACTTGATTTGCCAATTGAACTCTTAAATATGTTAAATCATGCGGTGCAATTCGTGGAGAACATTTTGCGTGGAACTGCTGGATTTGGCAGTAGTATCACGCAGCCCGTATTTAACTTTATCATTGACGAAATAAATATCATCTTCAACTGGTTCGAATTGTTTTTAGATGGTTTTGAAGACTTATTTGAAGGTATTCAGCGTGGTGCTGGTGCGATTTTCAGGACATTCAAAATTATTTTAAATATATTCCGACAGTTTCTATCTGACGCTGCAATAGAAATGCTGTCGCTGGTATTGAAGGTATTCGGAGGTATAATTGAATTATTTACCGGTGGGGGACTCTACAGTGATTTCTTTGCTGATTTGTGGAGATTAATAACGAAGTTTCTGGAAATGATGTTGAAGAACGCTGGAAAGGTTCTAGACGCTGTTTTAAGTATGTTGGGACCCATCGGACAATTCATACGTGAGCTCTCAGGCGAGATTTGCGTGGGTCTTCAAGATGCGATTTGTGCGTTGAGTTTTGGTGGAATGTGTGACTTGGGATGCCCGGGAGCAGGGCCATCCTCTCCACCAGCGCCGGCAGCAGCAGTGGGAGAAGCCGTTGGGGGTTTCTTTGATGATATATTTGGTAGAAGATTGCACTCGTCGCTTCACAGCTTACCGAAAATTTTATACGAAGAGCTTGAGTGGAATGGTGTTTCGGAATGTGACATGTATGTTCATGCTTACAGAGATTACAATTTTACCGATTTACGTCCTATGGAAAGGGTTCAACTGTTACAGTGTGTGGAGCAACGAGCGTTAGCAGTGAACATGGGAAAGCAGATAGAAATTGATTTACCTCATGATTTAGTTTACAACTGGAAAAGGAAATATGTGATGATGTATGAGCTGATGACTTCTGGCATAATATACCTACAGTACACCACAGGTGATACCAACGCAACCGAAATGTTGAATGAAATGAAACATGCAAATGTAGATACAAATTTATATATTCCATTTTGGAACAAGGTGAGAAGTTATGTGCGGCAGTTTACATTAATTTCACATTTAGACAACTTTGTTCACACTCTATTTCACTCGTTTGATAAAGATATTAAAACCAGTGATACGGGGTGGGGGAATATTTACCGTATTTACAAGCACAGTTCAACTGCTGCAAAAGCTATTTACAACCACAGTCAAACCGTAGATTTACACTATGATTTCACTCAGGCTGGCAAAGCATTGTCAAATATAAATATTACGTGGAAAAACCCTCTTCCAGAACATTTTTCATTACATGGAATGAAACGCGTCACCTTGAGGGCGACTAAAACTTCAAATCCGTATAAATTAAAGTCCAGAAACTTTGTCTTACGTGCGGCGGGTCTAAATACGGATATAACACCATGTGAAGAACAGGCAGACACAAATATGTGCGTAAACTGTTTGGTGTTGGATAACTTCTTCAATACGGTGATAAACGAAGGGAAACGAATGGGGCAATTTTATGAGTACACCTATGTACCAGTTGTAATTCCCTCTTTTATCGAATATTTCAATGATGAAGAGAAAGAGACCAGAGCAAAAGCATGGCGTGATGATATGGCAATGATGATGGAAAAAGCTGCAAAGAAAGCAGCGGAAGACGTAAGTGATTTTGCCTCCGAAACTACTAGAAACGCTGTTGAAGGATTAGAAGAGGAAATAGAGGCCTCGCAACGAGGATATGTAAACATTCGTGGTAGACATAAACTCTTTTCAAATCATACGGAGCCACTGACTGTCTGGAAAAGGGCAACGAAGGATTGGGAGACCCTCATATTTAAGTTAGAATGGCGAAATAATGCCACCCTACTTGAGGCTATCGAAAAATTTCTCACTGTTACCGATGATAGCTATGTTCCTTTCTTTGCTAGGAGTGCCAGCTGGTACGTTACGTATCCCTTTGCAGGTGACTGTCCAATGGACATAATTTACGGTACTTATCCTGGTCATGAAACAACAAGCAAACGGTTGGATCTCATGGAAGCTAGTTTTGGGTATATGACGTATTTTGTAATTGGTCTCTTTTTGTTCGACTGGTTTACGGGTCTACCAGTGTTTGCTCTTATTTCGCCGTTCATTCTGTACATATTGGCATTCATTTTTGTCTTAGTTACATACGGTTGGATCTGGCCTTGCTTCCCTAATGTACCGAACATGCTTGTAGACGATATCTTTGCATTTTTAAATGACAGAATATTTCCCAATTGTTTCTGTCAGTACTTTCCAGGACTAGCTACAAGCTGCAATTTAGATAACTGTTACCTATGCAGTATCCAAACATCATATTTATCTTGCCCGGACAACATCCCAGAATTAAAAGAATTGGGAATATTCTGGGCACCGTTGACATGGTTGAAGGTAAATTTCCCGGAAGTGCTGGTGTTCATATACGACAATCCACCCTTCTTATGGCTCTTTAGACGGTTAGACAACCTGGACAGTATGTTTCAAAACGCTATATACAAAACACCGCTGACTGACATAGAAAATGATTGTTTGAGACTTCACGTGGGAGATATGGTAGTTTTTATATTAGTGTGCTATGTTGGAAGCAAAGCACTACAATTTGCTGTACCTCTAGCAACACGCGCTGTTCAACATGGTTTAAAACTAGTAACTATGGTGATAGGCCTGTTCTATACCATGGCAGTCAGTATCGAGCTCAGTACATTGTCAAATGCTGGTAAGAACACATATCAACAAGATGGATTTTAAAATATATTGTATTATGTTATCATATTTTTATTACTTTATTAAATTTTCCCGCGCCACAAGCATTCAATATTCTCTGCTTATCTTTTTCTTCATAGGAAGATTTCGATTTTAGTATACTATTCATCATCTCTTTATATGATAGCTTCTTTTTCTTCTTTTTTCTTTTCTTTGGTACTGATTTGATAGGAGAAGCTTTACTACCTTCATCTGTACTATCTTCTTGTTTGGCAGCGGACTTCATTGATTCTTTTTTTATTTATTTTATATTTATATAGTGTGAAATAGTGGAGTTCATTGGTCCTCCTCAGTTCTAATTTTTGTTCTTGTAATGCTATTTCTATGAAAAATAAAAACTACCGTGTGCGTGTTTTAAGCAGGTGAGAACATCAAATTTGAAGAATTGTTAAATTTTATTGCTTACTATATCAATATGATATACATAAAATAAAAAAAAATAGCAGACGTGCAAATATACTCGAGTACGTTTCTGCACACTACAGTTTGTAAACAGAATAAAATAATATTGTAGAACCAGGAAAGTACATATTTGTTCAACAAAACGAATCAATTATGGAAGTGAGTCTATTTGAAGGGTTTTTAATCGCGGCTATGTCGTCTGGAACGGCACAAGCTTTAGAAGAAAGAAATAATGGTGGAAACAGTAGCACGCAAAATAACGCATCAGCGGAAAGTCCATCTTCTAGCCGTCAAGTTGTTGATCCTAAAGCCAAGACGAAACGTAAGCGCTACCGTGTTCCTACTGATGCAGAGAGTAAACGTTTGGTTGAAGAGCATACAAAACATTTGAGTAAAGATGACGGTAAAACGTGCATCATTTGCTGTGCGCGCGACGTAGAAGTCGAGTTGATTCATTCGGAATGGAAGAAAGGAGAAGGGAAAGAGCACTTATGCAAAAACAACCGGTTCTGTAAGGACTGTGTAGCAAATAGTGTCGCCGGTCAAGAAACAACGGGTTCTTACATTATTCCTCAATGCCCATGCTGCAAACAACGCGTCGCGAAATGTGTTAATTTGGAGGATACAAACGTTGTGTCGAACTTACCACCATTTCTACCACAAACATTTGCTTCTATTTTAAGTAACGCAAGTTATTCAAAGCTTTCTTTTTGTTACAGTGGAGATACCACTGACGGCGTAGCATGGGAAGTATTGGCACCACACCATATTAAAGCAGACAAACAACGCCATCAACATAATTCTCTTACGAGATTAACTTCGTGGAAAAAAGTATGGGCTTGCACATTGAGGTCAGCAATTCCTTCTGAACGTGTTATTGGCTGGCCTACTCCTAGAGAGTTGTTGCGTCATATCAACATTAAGTTGAACGAGGCCAAACAGCGTGATTTGAACTGGCTTCCACCTGTTTACGGTGGAAAAATGGAAGTTCCAAAAGACATCGATCCTAGAAAAAGGAAGCGTTCTGAAACCGCACGTACTCCTGCTGTCAGCTGTGATTGCTCAGTTTGTCTAGGTCGAAGAGCAGCTCGTAAAAAACGTAAGAAAGCCACTGCTAGACTGTCTGCGCCTGGCCCAAATGCGATTGCCGGCACTAGTGGATCTTCTAGTTCTAGTTCTAGCGACTAAGAAGACCGAATAAGCCGATTCAACAGAGTGTATATATGTTTTACACTTTTTTCCAGCGTGGTTATATGAAAATAATCATGACAAAATAACCACGTAGACCTTTCCACGACGTTTGGTGTTCGCACTATAAAAAATATATGCGTAATATAGTATACTGTTTCTATTAATTTTTCTAGCTTTCTGATATGTACACCTATTGTCGATGGGGTATCTAGTTCTAAAAATGTTTCATCTGTCTCCCCTTCCTCTATGTAAGGTTGAATAGCCACAACTTTATTAAATTCTTTACGTATTGAAAAAACTATCACATTTCGGATGTCTTGAATAGAAATTTTTTTCATATAAGGCTCTACAGTCACACTACTTTCTATTAGCTGAAATTCATCTTCTGCATAGGTGCTCGCTGTGATGGCATTTATCAAGGCGTACGGAAACAGCTGTCGGTGCTGTTGAAGCTGGCTGAAAAAATGTATAATAACATTCATATTTTTTTTGTCATAAAGATCCAATAAACGCTGTGTTTCAATATAATAGTTCATTTATATTACTGGTAGTCAAAATATATATTTTAAAATAATATAATCCAAACATAAAAGAGAGTATATAGGCACGTCTTTTGTAAAATAAAGATGAATCAAAAAACTATTAACCGCATCAAAAAAAGTGTATGTAAGGTACAAGGAGTCAACCGTGCATACAATTTTGATCAACCATACCAATTATTAGACGAGTATGAATCCGGAGGAACTGCTTTCTTTGTGAACCCAGATGAGTTTGGTCCTAAATTTAAATCAAAGGCAAATTCTCGCTATTTACTCACAAATTTCCACGTCGTGCAGAACTATACATCACGGAGCTGTCTCCTGGAGTGGCCAGACCGGAACAAATCTTATTTAATCGCCGATGTGTTGTACGTGGCACCTAATTTAGACGTTGCGATTCTTGAGTTAAACGTTGGATTACCACAGGCTAAATGGTGGCAAGGCGACCATGTAGAGTGGTTGGAAAAGATAAAAAATTGCCCATTGAATACAAAGGAAATTATCAAGGGATCCTCTCAAAATGTCAAATGCATTGGTTTTCCTAACCTACAGTCAGACTATCAATTATCGCATGGAACCTTATCAAGTCGTGGATTGGGAATGCTTTCTTGCGACTTATCTATCAACGCTGGCAACTCGGGGGGACCGCTGTTCTTATCCAACAAAGTGGTTGGTATCTGTACTGCTTCTATTTGCGATTCTGAGAGACTGGCTCTGGCTGTACCCATCCAGGAAATTTTCCGCTTCTTCCAGCACTGGTGTAATTTTGATACTCAAATTTTAAGATTACCTTGTTGGGGTCTTCAGTTAAAGAACCTAACACCTGAGTATATGGATTTTAAAAATATCGATCGTGCGTTTGGTGGAGCTCTGGTTAAATCTGTTATTGAGGATCAAGCGTGTAGCAAAGCTGGGTTGAAGAAAGGGGATATTATTGTTGGCATAGAAAGTAAAGATGCTAAAGGTAAAATCGTGAAATACAAGGTAGACTGTTTCGGACAAGTAGGCTTTGAGAGCACTGATATGAAAGTCAGGGTAGATAGTGTGGAGTACGTACTTAATCTTGACAAAGACTATCTGGTGGTACATTACTACCGTAGGAAGAAAATAAATCAAACAAAAATTACCCTTGGGCCCATAGAATTTAAGGTTCGTAGTAGATACCCAACATATGAAAGTTTATCTTATACGGTTATAGGGGGCCTATGTATTAGTGGGCTACACCTAAATATGCTTACCTACCAACCAGATGATGAGGATGAAGAGGAAGAGGAGTCTGTATTCGACCATGGTGTCCTAAATACCTTAAAGCTTACTTCAGGCATGGAAAATATGTGTGTGGTAACTCATATCCCTGCCCAGTCCTACGTAACCTTTGCGGCTTGTGATTTAGGTGAAAATGATCAAATTGTTAAAATTAACAATACAAAAATTCGTAATATAGATCACCTATCAACTGTGTTAGATAAAGTAGCAAAGGATTACTATGAAAATAAGAAGGGGGACAAGGCTAACTTCATAGTAATTCATACTACCAACGATGAACACGTACTAAATTTAGACCAAATCTCAGTGGAGGAACGTGAACTGAGCAAGACTTTAAATGTAACTCTTCCTTTACGTTTTCTTAGGAAAAAGAAGAGTGTGAAAAAACGAAAAAGAAACAAATTTTGAACCTTCAAACTTGCTTAAATTACACAGTTTTTCTCTATGTTAATAATTAGAAATAGGAAATTAAAAAAAAAATAAAAAAAAATATTTTCCGCATTAAAAAATGAAACGACAGTGTGAGAAAGAGGGGAGGGAGACATAAAAACATTTAAAAAATATCTCTGTACTTGTGCCGTAGTGTCGTCGTTCTATGTGCTTTTTATACATACCACAGCCAAAATAAAAACTTAATACAATATCATACATACCACAGCCAATATAAAAACTTAATGTAATCGCGATATGTGCTTTTTACACTAACATAGCATAGGGAGCGGAAATAAAAACTTAATCGCGATATGTGCTTTTTACACTAACATAGCATAGGGAGCGGAAATATACCTTATCGGTGGAACTCTGTCAGTCCGCGCATAAAGATAGTGAAAAATTTGTATGAGCAATAAAAATTATGCTGATACTGTACTCTTGTTAATACAAAAATACAAAGACATTCTGGTTATACAAATAAAAATAGCTGTACTATTTTCTTCTTAAAACAAAAATACAAAGACATTACGCTTCTACAAATAAATTGTCTGTCGTTGTTTTGGTACTTAAATGATAGGTAGAAATGCCATTATTTAATATACTTAGTCATGTAACCTAATATACTTATAAATATTGTATAGGGGTTGACTTTTGGTTGGAAGTCTCTCTCTTTTTCTTACAACTACGGTCAGCCTTACAACTAAAATATCCTTAATTTTAAGCAAGTATCACACGAAGATACGAGAAATAGCATACCTATTAAGCAGGTAAAAAAGTGGTTTAAGGACTATATTACTAGCTCTGATCATGGAATGAGTGAAACACGCGATTATTTTTTTTCCGCGGCAAACTTGTTATGATGGACTCAGCAGTAACATCCCTTTGACAACAATCCCACCAATTTAATTAGTGGCTGTCAAAAAAAAAGCGCTTGTAGTTCTTAGTATACAAAGATAAGAAAAAAATGGGAAAAATAAGTGCGTGATATTATTTAGTTGTAATAATATATAATAAAATTTATACGATGTTGATTGAACTTTTAATAGGCTTATGTTTTTACACTACATAAATATTATACTATCTCCGCAACCACTAAGAATTAAAAAATTTTGCATTTCCGCGGCAAACAACAGCAACTAATTGAATTAGTGATTATAAATAAAATAGCACCACACAGTGTGTCTTACAAAGTTGCTTAAAAGATGAATTTTATAGTTCTCGTGCTTATTATTAATTATTACAACTAAATATAATACACACAAAGATAAAGTTTCAAGAGAGATAGATAAAGAAATAGACACATATAACTCACTCCACCGATAGAAACAAAACCAAAAGACCAGACCGCCTTCAACAAAACGATTGCAAGTACAAAGAAGACAAAGAACGAAACAGAACAAAGAACGAATCAAAACAAATAAAGAATCAAAACAAAATGCTACGACTACAGAGTACAATTGGAAAAAGAACAGATAAGCTTTTGACATTGAACTATGAGGAACTACCGGACGCAGATGCGGCAGAGCACCACTTGCAAGATGTATCTGCTGACAGTGTTTCCGAAGAAGAAGAAGAAGAAGAAGACCCCCTTGAAAAGATCTCATGTACTCTTCTCGATTACGACTGGAAAGAAGAAAACGACTGGGAAGAAGAAAGAAAACGGCAATGCAAATATGTGGACCCACGGCAACTTTGTAATACTGACAAAACCGGTTGCCTTCCCGCACGGTGCAAGTGTCCTTTGATACCTGACTTCGACGAAACGTTTGTTACCACCAATTTAGGTCTTACCACTCAACTGGAGGAGATTTCAGCAATGGAAAACCTGGAGGCGATTTCAGCAATGGATAGCTTAAAACGTGATCTTCTACGATGCGATAAATGCGATAAATGGAGCGTGACTTATCCCCAGATGGACTCTCAACTGTGTTCGGAATGTGAAGAAGAGGATCATACTTCGTGGTGGTGGTCGTCAGAAGAAGAAGAAGAAGAAGATGACAAAGAGGAAACTGCGTCAGAAGAAGAAGAAGATGACAAAGAGGAAACTGCGTCAGAAGAAGAAGAAGAAGAAGATGACAAAGAGGAAACTGCGTCAGAAGAAAAAGAAGAAGAAGAAGACGTAAATCCCCTTCACAAGTACGACGGCGCAGCGTACAATTGTTGGATTGAGTTGGATCTTGCGGAAAAAAGACCAATCAAAATTGAAGATTTACATGAATGGACTGATTTGGAAAGTGCTCTTCTTAGACCTATAGTCCATTCAATTTCAGATCTCCCTGTGCGTGTCGGTGGAACGCGCCGGTTTACATTGATGAAAACGGGAGGTAAAAATGTAAATGATCGAATGAAAAAGGACAGATTGTGGTTTACGGAGGCCGAAGGCCGAACTATTGTGAGCAATAGAAATCAGTTTGTTAGAGCTCGTAAAAGAAAGGCAACAAGAAAAGTAGTTGCACGTAGCAAATGGCAACGTCGAATTGACAAGTCGTGCGACTTTACCTGGCCCACAGAATGGCCACAGGAATACGATGATGAAAGGAAAAGATTTATGAACCGGTTTATTTGTCCATTCGACGATTGTTTAAATAATGTGAAAAGCATGAAGTTGAAGGGTAAAATGCATGATTTTCAAAAAGGCAACAACTTGAAACGTCATATGGTCAGCTTCCACCCTAACTGTCGGCTTCTCGATAAACAAGGAGAATTGATTTCGAAGTACAAATACAAGTGCTATGACGATCATTGTTTACAGAAAATCCGCACAGTTGAAGGTAGACAAGTTGTAGGAATCAAACCGTTTCATGACATTACTCAGTACAGACGACATTTGCAAGATGTACATCATCGCATGATAGTGAAAACTGATGGGACTTTCCACGTAAAAGGTTACAGAGATCACATCATTACCGAGAACTACGAACAGGTTACTGATAGATGTAAATGGTGGGAGCAGCCAAAAGATTGCAGCTGTTGGAACGTACGAGATAATTGTGATTGTGAGAACTGTTGCAACAGAAAATACAAACGAAGAAAATTAAAGAAGTCGTAGGAAAGAGTTTGTGTCGTAAATTTTATACATATTTATTTTGTATGAGTATATATCATGTACATTCGACCAAATAAAATGAAGAAAGTCAAGTTTATTGTATTAATTTTAGCATCTTTGTTCTCAACAATTTTTGCACACACATACGTTTCATCTGATCCTGGTGATGCATCTGGTTATGATGCTCTAGCAGCAGGCGTCCCACTAGCAGCAGGGGAAATAGCACTCGTAGCAACAGACGGGTCAGCACTTGAACCAGTAGCTTGTTCAGCAGCAGCCCTTCTTAAGGCAGCACTTGAAGCTGATACTTCGGCTTCTGGAGCAAGCGCCGCTCTTAAAGCTGGGTCTTGTTGCATCAACGCGCATCATGGTGTATGCCAGAAGATGCAAGATCAAATTAGGTCGTGTGCCCATCCTGGAAAGGGTGACGATGCACTATCTGCTGATACAAATGTGTGTCCACAATAATTTCAGTATAAAAATTACATATTTAAAGTAAACTATTTTTAAAATAATATGGGTGTAGTCGTTTCTAAGCGACGTTATAAATCAATTATACCAGATACCTCTGATGATTATTCCTCTATTTACATGCCAGGTTATTATGATAAAAATGGGATGTCTATGGTCTCTAAAAAAAGCGTACACGGTGAACACTTCCGCCGAGTGCTTACATCAGCTTCAACACGTGGAGTCGCTCTTACAAGAAATGCTGAACAAGTATCAGCGCCAGCACGACGAGCTCCGCAACGATATAGTGACTTCCCTGAGGAAGAAAGAGGACAAGAAAAATGTACTCCATAAATTGCGCAGAAAGAGAATAGTGCTACATTACATGGAAACAACTCGTAACAAGATAGCTAATATTGTTAGCAAGCAGTATGCTTTAGAAAACCTCAACATAACCAAATTACAGCTCAATGCTATAAAGGAAACAGTAAAGGTATTTAAAATATTTAATAAAAGTCACTCGTATGAAAAAATAGAAAATTTAAGGGACCAGTTAGATGAATTAACAGAACAGTTTATGGAAGTAGATACTATTCTAAGTGAAGAATCCCCCCTTTTGAACTTTGATGATGCCGAATTGGAACAAGAGCTAGTTTCCCTCAACGATACAATAGAGTTTCCAGCTATACCTCTTCATGAGATTGAACTAAATGCAGACCATCAGACGACCGCGGTATCAGAGGAGGAACCTTTGTACGTGTCATAAAACTTTTTGTAATTGTGTACAAAACTATACTTATCACACCAAGTATTGTAGTCAATGCTGTCAATTAATCCTATCAAATCATCTCTACTTTTAATATCTACTTTCCATAGTCTTTGTACTGACTTCGCGCCTATACCTTTCAACGTATATAATGTAGACTCTGGGTGAACCTTCAGATTTCTTTGTTGCTTTTTGCTCGCCCGTTTCTTTTCTCTTTTTTCTACTGTCGATTGATAGGTCTCCAGTACACATTTCTCGCCCAATGCATGGTCCATAATTTTATGAAGTGCTACAGCATCTTCCAACGCATGGTGGGCGAAGTATTTTTTTTTAAACAGCTGTTGGTAGAGTAGTGGTTGTGAATAGCTGGGCATCCCTGGTACCAGGTACTTTAACAAATGTAAACTGTCCACGAAAACAACGTGGTCAAAATCGTGGCCCTCATGTCCTCTGAGCACCTTTTCATCAAAACTTTTGCCGTTGTGCGCTACCCATATATCAATTCCTTTAGCCTCTTTCAACATACCCTTAATTGCTTCGTCAGGTGTGTAAAAAAGTTGATTAAAACTTGTATCATGTTTGCGTATATCATTCTTTGCTTTTTCCTCGTCGTCTTTATTTCGAGCCAGAGACTGCATCATGCTGTTTGCAACGTTTTTATTGTACATCAGCGCTATGTCAGATCGTTTCAGAAGAGTAGATATTTCTTCTGCTTTTCCTAATGTAGTCTTTCTCTTTACAGACGATGGTAGTGCTTTTTTGCCAATAAGAAGCTTTATCCAAAAGTTCAATGTGTTGTTTACATGTTGATTCAATGAATCTAGGCTCTCCATAACTTCCTTTCCATTTTGATAGTGGTTTAAAGGATTCACCAAACACTGGTACTCAAGATTTTCTGTTTTAAATGCAACTTCTAATATTTGCGTGTCCGTTCGTTTAAATCCCTTTTGAAGGAAACATGCTTCCAAATCATAGCATATATATTTACGTACTAAGTTTGGCACACTCATTTTTATAGAACAAAAAAAGAGTATTTATAGTGTTAACGATTCAACAAATGGTAAGATATTTTATAGGAAGTGTGCTCTCGCCGTATGAAAAGGAAGAAGTGGCAGAGGGGGACTCTACGTTTGGATTTACTAGGGCTCAAGCGGATTCTCTAGATTTAACAAATATTCCTGTTCGAATGGAACACCATCCTGACATGAAAGTAGGCCACATTATTAGGAGTTGGAGCGAAAAAGATGGAAGCAAATGGTGCCTGGGCAAGCTAGAGGGAAAAGGTTTCCAAAGTAAGTTTAGCCAGCATGCAGTGGACAAAAATCCAGACACTGGAAAACCATATTATGAAGGACTGTCGCTACAACATGCCCATATCCAATTAGCCAGTGGAAAAACTCAAACTTCTAAGAAAGAAGCCATTGAAGTAAGTCTCGTTTGTGAGCCTAGGCGATCTGACTGTCGGATTGCCTTCGTCGATGGGGATGGTGAGGAAGAACCAAAAGCAGACCAAATAAAAAAAACGACCTATATATTAAATCAACGGACAAACAAAATGAGTACAGAGAAAACCGTTACCGAAACTCCTGCACCGGAATCAAATGAACCAGTACAAAATCCCCCAGTTGAAGATGGAAAAAGTTCTATGGGCGGAGTAATGTCAAAAGAGTCAATGATGAAGATCATTATTGAGCAACAGAAGACGTTGGAAGCTTCTAAAACACAACAAAATAGTGAATTGGACGAATTGCGTCAGCTGAAGGCACAAATAGAAGAACAAAGAGAGGAGGAGAAGCGTAAACAGGCTGAAAAATCATACGCTATGGCACAGACGGTTGTAAATCAATGGTCAGACACGTTGGATAAAGAACAAATGAGCGATACTACAAAAGATACTATTTTAGCTGCATCAAAAACACACCCTGAGCAAATGATTGAACTCCTTCGTGTCGCACACTGTGCATCAAAGAAGGCAAAAGAAACACAACAACGATTTGAAGAGTATAAGTCGCTAGTAGAAAAAAATCAATTGTCGAAACAATTCGATGCTGTTATGTCAAAGAAAAATGTTGTTGAATCCCAATCGCATATTACCGCTCCTGTCGTTCATGCCGCTAGTAACAAAAAACGTAAAACGATGTCCGACCCAGAGATGTTCTTAAAAGCTCTATCGCAATACAATAGTAGTGGAAGTGCCCGGGATCACATGCAAGCAGTGTCCCAAATTGGTCAGCGCAAAAATTATCAACGTAGAGAATATTATTAATTAAACTTTATCTTATAGGATAATCTATTGGATGACATCCAAATTTATTTACATATACTTTGTCCCAATCCGTAATATCTGGCATCTCGCTGTTTTCGTCCCACAATAAAACGGCTCCGTGGCAATCTACCAGCCATAAATGCATTATTTCATGCTCATCGTGAGTCAAAAAACTATACTTTTCATTGCTTACATTTGTGTAGTAAGCTAGCTTCAACTTTCTATACTTCCCATTAATGAAAAACCCTTTATTTTTCGTGCTTCTTTCTATGCCAACCGATTCAAAAAACATCCCTAAGTTTGCGTCTCTACCCTCTACTCGCAATTGTATAGGTGCTGACCACGGGTGTACGTGTATTATACCTCCCTTACTGGGGGTCATATCACAGTGAGAATGAACGCCAGTGTGGTACCACGCTTTTTTATAAGCGTAATCCACCGTTGATGGACATGCTTGTGGCGCTGTTTCGTATGGTATTTTTTCTGTTAAATTTCTGTCGTGGAAAATAACCGGCTTTCCATCTATTACAAATTTATATAGCAAGTGTATATGGTCCCCCGAGATAGGGCGCGATAGTAGTGTCCATTTACTATTGCCCCATGTAAAAGGAGGAGTTGTAAGGCTACAATTGGCTGGGAAGTAGTCCACGTATGACGTTGAAAAGGGTGTTTCTGTATGTAGTCTAGCGACACTAAACTTATTATCAAATACAGTGCACATACTTTGAAACGAGTTAAGATAGAAGGATCTAGAAATAGGAGTTTGAATAATGTAAAATGTACTGATGTATATCAGTAAAAAGGTAAAGAGAAAAAGTGCAAAGTAAAACTTCATATATGTATCTTTAAATAAACTCTAATTTATATCTACTATTTTCCTAATACCTCAAATTCGAAAAGCGTTGGACACGCTCATATTCACCTGCACCCTTACTGGCTCGCATTGCTTGCAAACTCTTAACCGCTCCTGGGGCTTTTTTCGCACACATCCACACCAATAAAGCGACGATCACTGTAAGGCCAGCGATAGCACATATAATAGCAACTGTAAGCAAACCTTCATCATTATCGTGGGTATGGGCAGTATCTTTTGTGGTATCTCCTGTACCGTTTGATGGGTCAACTGGCTCAGATGGCTGTGCCGCATCGTCAGCAGTGTTGTACGAAGGGCTAACAACTGAAAAGGAATCTGCGCTTGCGCTTGACGATTGTGTTGCTCCCAACGTAAACGTTCTAGTAACTGATCTCAAACGTCTACGACGAGAAGCAACGTCATCCAAATCTGAGTTTTCTGCCAATAGAACGAACTTTACTTCAAAGATATCGTTCGTGGCATCGGCCAGCGGCAAGAAGTTAAAGCGAATTTGATCGTACGAAATTACGCCAGCATTATCTTTACCGCATTCCAATGTGGTGAATGGGACCAATCCGAAGACACGATCAGCTTTCTCAACGCATGCAACAGAATTGCTGTATTCGTTTGCCTTGTCGCCACACTCGCAAAATTCTTCACTACTAAGAAGGCTGCCTTTTTCACCGTTGAAGTTTTTCTCATAACGTTCAATGTAAATGGAAGAATGTCTAATTTGCCAGTTGGCACTTGAAGCAGCAGTAGCTTCAGCAGTTGTAAGCAGAGCGTTGGAAGCGAAGTCATTGGAAGAAATGTACAATTTGACCTCAGCCGTGCCGGAGTCAGTGGTATACGCTTGCTTGCAGTTGTTCTTCCCAACAAGCGGATCAGCAGCACTGGCAACCGTGGCCGATGCCTCGTTCGAGATTTCTGCATCACATTGCATGGTAGCACCAGCTTTCAAGAAACCAGTGTTAACATTTGCTTCGTCCAAAGGACATTCAACGTATTTGGTAATAATATTTACGTCACTATCAACATCGGAGTTAGTGAATTCACCACGCAATACAAGGTCGGTTTCCGTGTGGGACAGTTTAGCCCATGCACTTTGAGTAGTATCACTGGCGGTAGCTTGAGCAGTACATCCGGAACCATCAGCGCCACACAATTCGTCACAGTCAGCAGCACTTACTGTAATACAGGAGCTAACCAAATCGAAGGAGGAGGTCGGCGATGAGGCACCCATGGCACCAACATCAATCATCAAATTGTCGGTATCGGACGAACTCTCAGAGACAGGTTTCAACACTTGTTTCAGGTTGGAAGCAGCCCATTCCGTGTTGGCAGCAGTGGTATCTTTCTGCGACGAAGCAACAGAAATTTTCAATTTAAATTGATTTTCACCAGCGCAAGCTACCCATTCGATATCCGTGACGGTCACAGCTCTCTCAAGCGTTGGGGCCCTCAAAGTTGCCACAGTCACACTAGCAGAAGCGTCTCTCCTGATGGTGGTGACAAATTTTCTGTCAGCGCAAAATTTAGATTCACTGAAAGTAGCGCTGGATCCAGACGCGTAACTCAATTTACGGTCGTACTTCAATGCAATCTTTGTGGTGATAACATATGCATCATTGGCATTATCATCCTCCACCTTTTGCGCACAATGTGACCATTCATCAAGGGTCAAACCATCGCTTAAAAAGTGGTTCGATCCTGCTACATCCGCCCATAGACCTTTAGTATTATCGGATGCATCACATCCTGTGAAAGCGCCGGCTTCGTTGTTACGCAAGATATCGTTGGAGGAATCACACTGACCGTACGATACAGAAGCACTCAAATCTTGCGTCAATCCAGAGTTACTTCCTACAGCCAAACCTGTGACTGCTTCAGAAGCCATACCAGACCAGTAAAAGGCCTTGGCGGTAACTTTGTTATCAACAAGATCATATCCTAAAGTGAAATCAAAAGTCAATGTAACTTCATCACCAGCGGACGCGGTAGTGCGCGAACATGGGATACGAAGGTCGTAAATAGCGAAAACATCGTCCTTATCACGGAATTGAACATCCAAGAAGCCTGTGCAAGAAGGGCTTGACCGGATCGTGTGTTGTTTAATTGCTCCGTTTACTGCGTCTGATTCAAACAGCAATTCAGAAGCAACTGCCGCCTCAGTACAGTCGGCGACTGGAGTCGCCACACCAGTACATGCTTGAGAATCAGCCGAATATCCCATCATAGTATTCGTTCCAATGATGTCGAATCGAAGAATTTGGCTTGCAGTTTCAGTGTATTTGCTGATACTCATGGTAATTGCCGCACCAGCTTTGTCAACCGTTGCTAGCTTACGACGAAGCAATGACAATTCAGCGTCCCCAACTAGAATTCTTCGTCCATCAACCTGAGTTATCGATGCGTATACACCTCCGGCACATGAGGTATCTGTGCCTGTACAGGCAGTAGCACTATCAGCGCTATCGAAAAAAATAATGTGACTCTTCTTGGCGAATGCCACGTTTGCCACGACAATGCGACATTTGTTGTAAAACAGATCGTTTGCAGCTGCCAGCATGTCAGAGCTCATGGTGTAGACCTTCCCCTTTCCATTTGCGGCACATCCAGCACTAACCACCAAACCAGATTGTGCGCTTGCACTTGTCAATTTACTGTCGTCGGTAACAACCAAACGAGCATTCGAAAGGAAATCGAATTCAGAGTCGTAATCACCGTAGTCGGTAGTACCTTCAACTTTTGGAGTAAAGAACTCGCCTAGAACATGACCGGATGCATGCTGTGGATCGTAGCTTGGCGCACCACAGTTCGATACTCCGTCGGAATCGCAATTTGGGAGCCTCAAAGCTTTGCCTGCCTCGACACCTGATCCCACTGGGTCGGCGAAGATATTACGCAGGGATATACAGTCGGTGGTAGAACCATCGCATCCACTGAGCAAGGTATTGACAGCAACGTCTACAGCAACGTCAATCTGTGGACCACCACCCTGTGTAGAAAATCCCTGTACAGCCAATCGGTTGGAGCAAAGCTGGCATCCAATGTATCCCTTCTTCCAATGAGCAAGTCCACCATACAAAGCTTTGTACGTACCTGCTAGCTCATACTGAGCAAAGCCACGGTCATAATACGTGGTACCCGTGCAGCCATTTGCTGCCAATGAATCACCGGCGTTGGACTGACCTGTGCTTAAGCAGTCGCCAGATTCGTATAAAGAATAATCTATTGGTACAGCAGAAACGCCGCTGTTCAAGAAACTATTTTTGCTACTGTCGTAGAAGTTTTTGTAATCGTTGTGAACTTCCAAACCTTCTTTGATCAAGTTAAAGTTACCAGCTTCCTGGTTCAGTACTTCAACACCAGACTGAGAGTTAATAAGGTAACGGGAGTCCATAACGTTTAATTTGTAAGTGATTTGAAGTTCACCCTTATGACTTGTGCTCCCGGTAATACCTTCAGAAGCAGACGGGATAGAGAGCAAGGTATGCGCGGCCGTCAAGTCAGGGTCAGATACATGACCGTCGCCAGAGGCGACTGAACCGGCATCAACCTTATTTCCAGGGACATATCGCATTGGTACCTTAATGATCTTTTGTGCTTTTTCACCTAGACCCAATGAAGCGGCTTTCTTTGTAAAGGTAATTTGAGCGTAGGCGTAACCAAGGTATTTATTATTCTGCGGAACATAATGACAACTCAATTTTTTTGCACTAGCATCCGATGCAAACCCAGCGGTCAACACAGCGTCGTCCATACCAGCAGCAGCCAAAACACCAGATGTCATTTCATCTCCAATGTTACCGTTGTAAGCCACAGTACAACTAGCTTCGTACTCTGCTACAGTTTCATCACTACCCAAAAAAAGATGTGCTGCATGCTCGACGCATCGCCATTTCTCTTCAGCAGTTTGCTGGTTTGCTGGCACAGCAGTCAAATCGCACGCAATAGCTGCTGCCGCCGAGGTAAGTTGAGTTTCGGCGCGAATTACTCTACTCGCCGTGTAGTCAAATGCCGTTGCGCCTTGGTGCTCCTTCAACGTAAATACAGTACACCTTCCTTTGCCACTGACGGAACCTTCTACACAAGTAGATCCGCCTGGACAATTGTCTAAAACTGGGGAAGCATTATTCGATAAATCTTTTACATCACAGTACGATTTTTGATTACTGGTAACATCGTACATTCTAGGTTGAAGAACCGTAACGGTGGCACGCTGAGCATAGCCTACGGAAAGAAAACTTAACAATAGTACGATAATCTTATTCATATTTTTATTTAGATTGAACGATATAATATACACCAAATAATTTGTTTGTGCGTAATCTTCGTATATAATCATGATTACTCATAAATAAAATGTTACAGAGACCAGGGGTTAAAACTCGCGTGGTACGCATCAAACGATTTGATCATAAAGTTCATTCGCATATTAATAGACATTGTAGATTTGGCACTGGATGTGTCCATGGAACTTCTCTGTGCTTAGTTATGTTTGGATGCTTTGTTGTTTTTGCATTATTTCTTCTTTTACTCTTTTTTGTGATTCAACCATGTAGTAGTGACTTAGATTGTGCACAAGAGAATCCATGTTCTATAGATTTTTGCCGTGCCAATTATTGTGTCCACGAATATAAGAAGGATTGCTGTATGGTGGACGAGGATTGTCTGAAGACTTCGTGTCACTCTACATTTTGCAATGAAAATTTAAACAAGTGCACAGCAGTTCAAAAACAGAACGGTACAACATGCAATGATCACAACCAGTGCACTGTGAACGATAAATGTTGGAGTGGTGAATGTCAAGGAAATACGTTAAACTGCAACTTTAACCAATGTGCGAACGGACAGTGTTACAAAGATAGAGGTTGTGTCTACACGAATAAGCTAGATGATAGTCCATGCGACGATTCGAATGCTTGCACAGTGGGAGATAAGTGTTGGAATGGAATGTGCACATCGGGTATCCTAAAAGATTGTAGCTACTTAGATAGCGGATGTATTATGGGTATATGCGACACTACCGCTGGATCATGTCTTACAGCACCAAAATCAGACGGCGATCCGTGTGTGGTAAGTACCGACGAATGTCAGGAAAATCCAGTGTGTAAGAACGGATTATGTGAAGCAGAGCAGAAGACATGCTTTGACAACAATCCATGCACCATCGACGGCTGTGTAGCTGGAGTAGGGTGCACGTCTATTTATAACTTTACTTCAGGTACTTGCGGAGCTGGGTGCACCAATGACATCGACTGTCCGACGGATTATGTCTGTCATGATGGCACTTGTCTCAACATGCCATTAGGCAATGAAATAGACGTACGATTCATAGACTATGAGCTAGAGAATTGTACAAAAAATGGCGTCGATGGACACCGTTTGCTTCTTAGTTTTGTTATGACAGCTGACAAGAATGTTCTTCTCCTAGATACTTACTACAACATTATCAAAGATGCCGTAGACATTACTACACCCACTGCACAACCGTTGGGATTTATAGACGAAGTTTTAAATTTAGAAAGTACACTGTTGAACCAGGATACCTCACGGTCAGCTTTTATGGTAACAACGGCATGTCAAGCAGTCACTGGGAGTAATTGTGACACTATGTTTGCTCAACGAAATTATGATTTGAATCTTAAATTAACTCAATGCATGGATATTTCAACCAAACCATACCAAAACTGCATTGATCCCAACATTCACGTGTCCGCAAACGTGGCCATTTCTATTTCCGATTGTAAAAATTTTGCAAAAGAAGACATTTTGTACGTAGTTGGAGACGGTGTATTATGGCATAGAGACACAGAGTATGTGGGGATGAACACTAACAATATTCTTGATCTGAATCCATACCTAGCAGAGGAAACCAGGGTGTATGCTGGAATCAACACGAACATTTATAACAACAGCAACTTAAGGGCCAACCTTTTTTCAGTTCGAGTTTGCAGTCCATTGGATAATCACCATCTTACGCCATGTGTAACAGGTCAGCTTCACCAGAATAATTCCTTTTGTCCATATGTTGGATGTTTTGGGTGGGAGCATACGTTTGATAACCCGTTAAATCATTACATAGATTTAATGCAACTAGGCTACATAACGGCAATAGCTAAAACGGGTACCTACGATTCGTACGGTTGTTATTTGGACGACGTATATTTTTCATCGGACAGTAAAAAATGTGATGCGCCTTTGTGTCCATCTCAGTGGTGGCCCCATCAAATGGACGATGGCTTATCTTTTCTGTTGGAGTGGGTCAAGACGCACCCGAAATATGGCGAGAACCCGATTTTGGTAGTAGACATGGTGTACAAGATAACACAGTGCGCTGGTAATTTAAGAAGTGGAAAAGAAGAGTTACACCAAATTAACACAGTAAGATTAAAATTATAATACTTATTACAGCCAGTCCACAATGCATAGTTTTCGTTCTTCCGGAGGATGCCTCATATGTGACATTATTAATCGTACATCCAATTCCTAACTCTGCTAATACTTTACCTTCATAATCGCCCAAATCCATACATACCATAGGCGTTGTAGACGCGTACATTAAATTTCCAGGATAATTATGGTGTGATATAGAGCTTCCGCTGCGAAAAGAATAAGGGTGATACAATTCTACATCTCCAATGTAAAGATCAGCACCTCTCACACCTTTATCAACTCTTAACAGGCAATTACTAACTGATACATTACTTATATTCTGAAAAATTGACGAACCGTCGCTATATTTTATTTTCGTGTCGTACAAACGGGGGTAGCATTTTCCACCAAACGTGTATCCAACAGTCCAGCTAAAAACAGAACTGTCCTCAATTTCCCGTACTGATCCGGCAAATATTAATCCATGCAACAACTCATGCTTTAAAACTGTTCGAAGGTCAAATCTAGCGCTTATATTTGAACAATCTTTTTCTACGTACCAGCCGTTGGGTGGGTTAGGATTAAAGGCAATAGTCATGTCATATGTCGATCCTGACGATGTATTTCTATTCTGATTCATAGCTTCATAGATTGTTGAAACCCAGTATCCTCTGCTGCTTAAATGTAAATTTTGAGATGCCCATGCTAACGTTGTAGTGTTTTCGAGTAAATAGTCAAAGAATACATTTATTCGAGGACTTGTAGGAACTTTTGGGCATAAAGAAACGATTTCGCTCCATGCCTCTTTTGTTATATTATCTAAATCTATATCATCAGGAGCCACTACATTTTCCACAGTGTGATGGTTCAACATTTCCCACTCTGCCGAATTACTTCGTACTACATGTGAAGTCGCGCGACCTACAAAAACAAACAGGAGCAAAAGAAAAAACCTCATCAACTATATATATGTAAAAATTGACCAAATATATATATGAAAGTGCCTATTGTTCTGCTATTGATATTGCAATTCAGTGGCACGACTGCAAGTAATTGTACTGGGGGGGAATATAGTACTTGTGATATTTGTGATGAATTATCATGTGTTGAATGTATCAACAGTTTTGAAGTAAGCAACGTGTGCACAAATTATTCTCATACTGATTGCGTAGGTGGAGTTTTTACTTCTGGTAGTAATACTACAGATACCTCCTGTGTGGAATGTCAAAACAGTTTTGAAGTAAGCAACGTGTGCACAGATTATTCCCATACTGATTGCGTTGGTGGCGTTTTTACTTCTGGTAGTAATACTACAGATACAACCTGTGTGGAATGTCAAAACAGTTTCGAATTAAATAACGTGTGCACAGACTATTCTCATACCGATTGCGTGGGTGGAGTATTTGTTCCTGGTAGTAATACTACAGATACCACCTGTGATGAATGTAGCAACAGTTTTGAAGTAAGCAACGTGTGCACAGATTATTCTCATACCGATTGCGTGGGTGGAGTATTTGTCCCTGGTACAAATGTGTCGGATACCACCTGTGTGGAATGTATCAACAGTTTTGAAGTAAGCAACGTGTGCACAGATTATTCTCATACCGATTGCGTTGGTGGAGTATTTGCTCCCGGTACCAATACTACAGATACTACCTGTGATGAATGTATCAATAGTTTTGAAGTAAGCAACGTATGTGTTCCCTACACGAATACAAATGCAAATTGTATCGGTTCTATGTTTACGCCTGGCACAAACACTACCGACACCGCATGCGTGCCTTGTCAAAATTATCATCGGGAGTCTCTAGATGGCTTGTCATGTACGCCATGGACAATGAAAAACAGTTCGGAATGTATTGGCGGTACGTATTCCAACGGTACAAACACTGCCGACAGTATATGTTATGAGTGTTTATATGGGTCATTTGAAATAGAAAATCAAAACAATTGTACATTGTGGGTACTTAATAGTTTTTCCGACTGTCAAAGCTTAAATAGAAAGTATATATATTTACATGGAAGCAACACAAGCAACTCTTCTTGTGTAGAGTGTCCAACGGGGTCAATGTACGCCTTTGAAAATGAATGTAGGAATTGTCTTGATTTAAAAAATCATTTTAATGCCGAAACATGTTGTACTGGGACGAATCAGATAGAAACACCATATAATTTAAGAGTTCAACCCTTTCGAGCTGTCTGTCAAAAAATATTAGATGCATGGCGGTACGATTGTGATCAAGTATGTTTTGATTAAAATTTAAAATATGTATTCTTACTGTTTATAACATTTTGGGCGGATGCGCTGTTTGCTAAGTATAATTTCAATTCTTCTATAAATTCTTCAATATCTCTCATTTCTTTCTCACTTCGTTGTGCCGTTCTGGCTTTTCTAAATAGTTGGGTAATGTCTTCCAACTCCGTAGGACCTTGAGAAATATGCTCATCTGCCTTTTGATGTAACATACCACTGTACGTTCCAATTAAATTACCACATAAAATAGCCAATAAAAAATACACATTTCCACCCACGATAATTAAAAAAGCAAATACGTAGAGAACGAAGGAAAGCGCGGTGTATGTTAGTTGCCAAATAATTTTCCCCCAACGTTTAGGATCATTTTTCTCCAACGCTAGTGTCTCTCTAATTAACTGTGCGTTCCAGATCCACACAAAATTTCGAAAGACTTGAATTACAACCGCGCCTAAACATAAAAGCCAAAACGCTTCGGTTGTACACGGTGTAAGTAACTGTGAAAGATCGGTGGTGAATGGTGGATTGGCTCTGTTGCTTTTACAAGTTTCGTCCATTTTGTTACAATAAACTTTCCCTTATATATCTGCTAATTCTACTACGCACCGCAGTAAAAGTTCAACACGGTAGATAGAAGCAATTTTCCATTTTCCAAATATCACTTCACCTTCTTCAGGAACTGTTTTCCTATTGAACCACACATAATAGCTATTTGGACCCTGTTCTTCCCACATGCTAAAATTTCCTACGTTGTAATCCGAAGCTTTGATCCAGACTCTCTTTTTTGCATCTGTATAAGCATTTTCACCATGAGGGCGTTTACGGGGTACTTGAACCAGATATTGTCTTTTAAACACAGACGCTGGATTAGGCGGACGACTCATTTAAAATTTTAAAGAGGCAACCCTCTTATATATACTTTCCTTTTTAACTTCTGGTAATTTCTCCGCTTCTGGCTCTAATTCTTCCTGTGTTAGTTTGTTCAGGTAGGTAATATTCCTTGTGATAGTGTCGGTTTCGTCGTTGGGCCAGTTATATTTATTCATTTTTTCGATTTCTACAAATAGAAAATTAACTGATTTTATTCTACCATAATATCGTACTGGCTTTCCTATGTCAACGTCTTCTCCAGGCAACCTTGTAACACTCATTCTTCTTCCACTTTTAGTCTTCTTCTCTATATCTTCCCACCACACGACATCCCCTGGTTGTAAGTTGGAATTTTGATACACATGTGCAGATATAACTCGTAGAGTCTCATTCTCTTTTCCAGCATTTAAGTAGGGGCGGGGAATATCTTCCTGTAAGAACGGACGCATATATCGTGCCGTTTTTCCCCCAGGGTAAGCGTTGTTGGTTTGTTTTGAAGTATGCCACCAGTTCCACCCGCTTTTATTATCCGCACAACACATAGCTACACGTGAAAAGTGCGAGTTGTTTCCAGTTGTAAACAATTTCGTTGGATACTTCCATTCGAACGTGTCCATCCTAGCGCTTAAATTTACACAATCACCAAAGTAATCTTGCTTGTATGCTCCGTTTTCACCTGGTCTAATGGATGTTAAACGCTTCAACATTCCTGTGGGCTCTTTATTTTTAAAATTACTATTTGTAAATGCAATACCGATCGACGATCCGACTGGCAGGGCAGCACAGATAGATAGGCAATAATTCCATACACTCGATGGTGCAATCGGCGGAATATAGAACATAGAATCAGAGGAACGCTTTACTTTTACTAGCATGGCCTTGTTCTTAAACACTTCGTTAAACGTTTTAACCGTTTGTAAATGTACCGTTTCAAATTCATGGACGAGTGGCTCGTACAAATGTGGATGTTCTTTCACATCTTCCATAGTAATATGTAAGTGATAGTGAACGAATATCATAAAACCATTCACTTTCTCTATATTATACTTCTCTGCGTTGTATACCAACCCAGAATCATCTAAAACTAACTCCTCCAGCTTTAATTTTTGACCTTCTATGGTTACTTCAAATGTATTTTCTTCTGGTGTTGCTTTCACAGCTTTGACAATTTCACCAGCCTGTGTGATTCCGATGCCCGTTTCCCATGGACCTTCGGCTTCTGCTCGTTCAGACTCCTTTATAACAGACTCCCAGTAACTTGTGTATTCATCTGATCTATCTGCATCCTCAAATATTGTCTTAGCGTTGTAAGTATATTTAATTGGAGCAACATCGCTAAATGCTACACCAACACGAACGTAAATGGCATTGAAAAATGGTTCGCTATCTATAAACTCTCTTGTTGTCCCTTTCTCAACTTTGTCTTCCTGATTAGGGTATTTTTCATTCAATTCATCTTCTATAGCGTCATCAGACGCACTTAACACTCCTTTCTTTCTGGCTAAGGAATACGTATATTTCAAAAAGTGTGCTACATGTTTCACGTGTTTCTTCAACTCCTCCTGATCTTCACAGGAATACATCACTGTCCATGCGTCTCCTTCAGGTGAGTTTGGCAAAATATATTGTGTGATATTGTCTTTCTTAGTCATGTTTATTATGTATTCTGTTATATTATTAGTTCTATTCACAGCAAGCAACATCCACGTGGGTAGATTTGCCCATATCGTTGAACTCTTTTTTATGTCAGTGGCCAAGGCAGCAAAAAACATTTTGTACACGAGGTGATGTCATATATAGTGGAAAACCTTAGATATCCACAACGTATAAGTACATGGTAACACATAGTAAATGAAGTTTCTTATTTTACTATCCACCGTTACGTTTGCGGTACTTACGTTCATGATCAACAGAGAGAAACTTGTAAAAAAGTACAAGATGGTCATGGTCAAAAACCGTGGGCTCAGTATTTATGTCAACGCCACATTGAAAAAAATCAGTAGTCTGTGTGAAAAATACGACTCATGTGATAAGTATTTGCGTGGAAAAAATGATACTACACCAAAGGAAAAAGTAGAAAGCGTGCCCGTACAAAAAGTTATACCTTTGCCCGAATTCAGTTGGAGGGATTGTAAGAAGTTTAGGAAGAGTAACTTGAATAGAACCGAGGCTTTGTACCAGCAGTTAAAAAAAGTGGTAAAGGTATTTAATAAAACAGATTACATCATAGGGTACGGGACCTTGCTAGGAATTATACGAGACAATCAAATGAATGTGAATGAGGTTGATAATGATATTATTGTTGGTAAGAATTTCAATCCAACTCCTTATAAAGAGGCGTTGTTCAACAAAGGTCTTATTATTTTCAAATTTGGTATGTATCGGATATGCGAGTACAGTCCTGTTAAAGGTGTGAATAAACCACCGTGGAGCGCTGGAAATTATGTCACTTACACCGACATATACAAACAACTTCCACATGTCTTAGTAGATCCTGAGAAATCAAGTACAATCGTTCGAAAAAAAGTAAACATAGTTCAACGTAAATTCAGAGATATCTATGTGAATGTGCCAGACGATGAACTTATTAATACGTGGTTTTCCAAACGTTACGGTAATTGGAGAGTTCCGTTGATCACTGGATGGAAAAAGAATGTTAAAAATACATTTAAATAAGACTAGCTACACGATCCCAATAATTATTGTCCATCGTTTATTCACATATTTGGTCTATTTATAGAGCAGGATATTGTATCAAATGCTAAAGGTAGCAGTAGTAGGTGACATTAATGTAGGAAAATCCTCTTTAGTTAGTCGTTTTGTATATCGAAATAAGGCACCGTCCGTTGAACATACAATAGGGGTAGATATTACAGTGACCTCATTGTTTGTTCACGGTAAAGTCCATCGAGTAAAGTTTTTTGATTTGACCGGTAGTTACTTTTACGAAACCCTGTATGACAATTATCTGCTGAACGCGGAATCTATAATTGTTGTGTACGACGTTACAAGGCTAAAAACGTTTATCAAGGCAAAGCTTTTTATAAAGAAAATAATTAAGATTCACTCAGAGGATTATCCCATAATATTGGTGGGTAATAAAATGGATAATGTCGCAAAGCGAAGAGTGGACTTGTCGCATGCTTTGGGATACGTTAAAGGAGTGTGTAATACCTACTACATAGAAACTAGCGCCAAACATGGTGGAAATACATTAGACTGTTTGCGAATGTTAATTTCAGAAGCTTCTCGGAACCAGAAAATAATTCTACCTAAGAGAGTAGGAGAAGCCGAAGTCACCAAATGTAATATAGTATAAATTGTAAATAATAATAATATGTAAATGGATATTCTACTCAATTCTACTAAACTTACTGAAGTTGAAAATGATGCGTTGGATTCACTAGAAGTAGCCATCTGGATTATAGCCGGACTGGCGATATGTGCGTTTTTATGCTGTGTATGGAGTTTTATTGATAGAATATTTAGTGCATTATCATGCCTATGTAAAATGCTTACGTGTTGCTGCCGGTCCAACGGGCACGAACTACTGAGTGATGATTCAGATTGACTATATAAAGACTTGGTTCATAAAATAAAATGTCAAGAACATTCTGGTTAAATTTTGTTATACTGTGTCTTATTTTCGAGGACTATGGGAGAGGAGAAGAGTTGATAGGTTTAAACGAAGACTGTATGTGTACGGACGTGTGTAAGGAAGATAACAAGGAGTTATTGGGACAAGGGACGTGGCGCTTATTACATTCTATGGTAGAACATGTTGAACGAACTAAAGATAATGAACAATTATTTCAAAATTTTATTCAAAGTTTACAATACCTGTATCCATGTAAAGAGTGCAGAAATCATTTAAAAAAAATGCCGTTAGATAGCATAGAGATGACACCATTGTGGTTATGTGAATTTCATAATAAAGTGAACGTACGATTAAAGAAAAAACCGTATGATTGTTCAACTTTTAAGCAGGTTGTTTCACATTTTTCAGAATAATTTTATTTTGGTTTCCGACCATGACCGTGGTAATAGTAGGGAGTCCATGCTATTGCTACAGTAGTATTGGGAAATCAATTTTTACTCTCACCATATACAACATGAAACCTGCTTAAAAGACATATAATTTTTCACGTATTTTCTAATACACAGAAAGTAGGGTTAGCAAATAATAAGATTTTAAATGGTATGATTAGATGTATTTTTTAGCCGGTGTAGCAAAAGTTGAAAATGTACATGAAAAGTCTGATCGTGGTTAATTCTATAAACAATGTCGTGTATGTAATAAACTCCCATTACCCATAGGATAATCATTAATATAAAGAAATTCGGTATAAATCGTTCCATAATAAATTAAAACAAACAAAGTTTATAGTGTCTTAATGAGTACTTTTCTTATCTTTATAATTACTTCCCAATGATCGCATTGTTTGATTGTGATTCAACCCCGACGTATTCTTTGCCGCGTGATAATTTTGAGATACGTAACTGTTCCACTTAGGTGTTGGCGTTACCGGCTCTCTGGTGTGATTGTATGATAATGTACCCGTGCTGATTGCATTTCCAAAATAGGCTGTTGGGTTACTGTTGGTCTCCATTTTGAACATCTTCCTTTACTTTTATACTGTTTAATTTTTGTACTAGCCACTCATACACATGATCCGGTTTCATGTGATCGATATCAAGTGCTCCTTCGACTGTTACTATACTAGTTTCTTTTATCATGTACATCACAACTTGGGAACAAAAAAATTTCTCAGGACGCTCCCCTGTTGGTATACTGAACGGTGTTAGCAACAATACTGCTCTGGGAATGTCATAATTTCTGCCTAGCATCTTAACATTCCATTTTATTACATTGTACATATGTTCTTCATCTAACTTTATTTTTAGGGTATCATAAATGGCTGATGTTGGAGGCTGTAAAAACGCATTTTCCTCATCTTCTTTTAAAATCCTCATCGACATAATACCTCCAAATAAAATGTAAAATGCTACTGTTATGTCACCTGTTAAGTCTTTTAAATTATTTGTGATGTTTTGACATATGTCTGGTGCATAACAATCATTCAACGCTGTGTCAAATAGAAAGCGGAGAAGAGAGACATCTATTGTAACGCTAGTTTCTACATGACAATATTTCCCAGCACATTTGTTTAACAGATTATCGTAGCACTCTACCGGCAGAGCAAAATTAATACAAAGTTCCATCTAGGAAAAAATGGGAAAGCGTTTATAGGTATAAATAAATTTTTTTCTTATATTAAATGTCAGTTGGTTTAATTATTTTATACGACGGTAAGGAATATTCGTTAATTTAATTTAAACACATGCATTGCTTGTACATACCCCACTGTCGCACTCATTTGCATGTGCACAAGTTTCGCCCTGTTGCTTAATACCGTATTTGACAAACCCAGCACATGTTGAACCTGCTAGATTCATACAAGCTGCGTTGTATCCATGGAATATCCGACTGCACTGATAGTCATAGCCCTTCAGGCAACAGCGTAGATCAGTGTATCGCTTTTCAATATCTTGATTTGCATCTGTGTTCCCACTGCACTTTTTGCATATTCTATCGCCACCACCGTTATTGTTTATGTTGGGTGTTGGAGGAATGTATTCGAATTCGTCTGATTTACAGCATTTTGTACCACCTACTATATTCAAATCGTCAAAGCCAGGGGTATGCTCGCCGGTTGGACAAACCGCGCATTGACCGTTCACTACATGATAGTTCTCGGGACAATAGTTGTCGTCGCATGCGGTATTTAGTAAAGCAATGGAATCACCCTCTAAGTTGAATGTACCTTCCGCGCATGGTGTACATTCCCCATTCACTACATTTTCATCTCTACGACAACTGGTAGCCTGTGGATCACACGCATCTCCAGTAGGTGCTACAACATACCCGTCACTACATGTGCATGTCCCGTCAGCAGCCATGATTGCGTTAGCTTTACACCTGTCGAATGTAAATGCGTTTCCATCGGCATCTAAACCACTACATTGCTGTTGGAGATCAGCAGGAGAATTGTCTATACAGTTGGATGAGGATCCTAAATTATACCTTCTTTCCAAAGCATGTATTGGCTCATATAATCGTCTCCTAGAAACTACAGCTGGGAAATATTGTACTCCGTCGCATTCTACCGTGACTGTACCATCGCCAGAACTGCATGCAGTAACCTTCTCACACAGAAAACTCTGGAAAGAAGTACACAATGTTGTAGCCGGATCAGATGGTTTTAAAAGTACCGTTTTTTCTCCAACAGCTTCCCCTTCTTTGTTTATAGGTTTAGCCAAAACTGGTGCTGCTTCGGCCGCTGCTTTAACTGCTGCTGGGTCTGTGCCCCCCTTCGGCGGCACGTAACGATTGTTGTCGTCTACCGTTCTAATTATATCTGTGGCTACTCCCTCGCTTGCAAACAATATTGCAATGACAGTTTTCATTTGCGTTTTCTTCAACGATGTATCTGCTGATATTGTATTTACTCCCATATCACAGCCGCACTTGATTCCAATCTTTCCAGAACCAGCGTCGCTACATCCAGAAGCAAGGGGTTTGTAGAAACAGGCATGTTTAAAGCACGATGTACTTATACTCGGACCACTTTCTAAACCGACAGCAGTGTTTTGATCAATCACTTTCAAAATTTGACTAGCAGCTTCGTTCCAGCTAACATCGTTGTCTGAAGAATCTTCTTTATTGTTGGTAAAGTTGGAAGCTGTGATACTGTGCTTTTGTTTGGCAGCCAAAGCAGTCGATGCGGCAGATAAATGCATAGCAGCTCCTCCCTTTTTACCCGCGGATTTAACTAAATTATTCTTAAAATCAATTTCTAGCAATGTATTCAAGCAATCATGGTCTCCATTCTGAAAGTCACTGAAAATACCCCCTCCTCCTTCTTCAGCCTCGTTTGAGTCAAACGTAACTTTACTTAGTTCCATAGAGGAACAAGACAGTGATTGAATAGCCCCACCATACGTTTCCGTAGCTTTGTTCATTTTAAATTCACTGTCTCGTATGTCCAAATTGTTTTTTTCTGATGCGTAAACAGCACCTCCCTTTTTTCCTTCATTACTTTCAAAAATACATGAGGTGCTTGTTAAACTACTTTCTTTTCCTAATGCGATCGACCCACCTTCGTCCGCAATATTATTTTTAACGATAGTACTGCCCATTGTAACTCCAACGGCTTTATTATTAGCGGTATCTGGAGAATCTAAGTATACCGCGCCTCCAGATCCTCCTGGAGCTTTATTGTTTTCAACTGTGGACCCAGAGATAGTTATTATAGCCGAATTTGTAGCGTAAATCGCACCTCCTTTTTTACCAGAGGCAACGTTGTTGTTTCGTATTATACTGTCTTCAATCTTCACTTCACCATTATCAACAAATAATGCTCCACCATCTTCATCGGAGTAACCTTCTTTTAAATCTAAATTTTTAATGGTCAATTTGTAGCCATTCTTTACGATAAAATGCCTGTGAAGATCGTCGCCAGACAAAATAATTTTGTTTCCACCTCTTAATTTGAATCGTCTAGCAGCAACTGGATCTGCCTCGATAGTCAAGTCACCACTTAAGGTTACCGTTTGTTTCAACGTGCATGATTGCGTCAGTTTTACACTTCCAGATGTTCCTACTTCGGTACACTGCTGATACTTTACAGTTATTTGTCCGACAGATGATACGGAACCATCCGTGCTAATGTAGTATAATGTTCCTACGTTTATTGGTGTCAATACAGCAACCGATTCTGCCACGCCGGATTCTGGAGCAATACTATCTGTAGCTACAATAGAACTAGCTGGGACAGGGGATGGAACATTACCGTTTACACAATCCGGACAGTCGTCAGCGGTGAGAATTCTTAATGGAGATCCAGTGGAAGCTCTGACAAAACTATACGATACTCCAACACGCACAGTTAGAGTTGGAGTGTTGACAACATTAGAAAATGCATCAGTAGATGTGTACACATTGCTGTTTAAATCCATGTAGATTACATTTCCCTCGTAAGCGCAAAACGTATTGTCGTTAGTGGGATTATCTCCAGCAGGACGTGTTGCACCCGAAAAACATGGAACGCAAGCGCCGTTGGATACCCTGTAATTCTCAGCGCATACACAATCTGAAGAAACTTGTGAATGTTTCTTTTCAATTGTAGTGTAGCCACTTGGACAAATTTCACAAGTACCGTCTCCTTTGCTTTTGTAACCTTCAATGCACGTGCAAAAAGTTTCTGTGATTGAATCTGCCGGGTCATTTTCATTTCGTTCACTACCAGTTGGACATTGTGCGCATGTAGAACTACCGGTGGATTTAAAGCCGAAGGAACACAAACAACTAGTGGCAGCGTCTGTTTTATCACCCTTTGGTTTTGTGTATGACGGTGCGTTGCATGGAGCACACAATCGACTTCCATCTGAGCGAAAATTCAAATCGCAATAGCAAAATGTATCTGCCCCAGAAGCAACCGGCTTACCGTCAAAGTGGGAATTGGGATTGCAATCTTTACACTCATTATTCAACACATACTGATTTGTGTTGCATACTATATCCACGCAGGTGTTAGCACTGCCAGGAGCAGCGGTTGATCCTATTTTGGTAGTTCCTGGAGCACAGGACTGACATTCTCCACTTCCATCTGTGTGGAAATCATCGTTGCATGTACAATATGTATCGGCACTAGTGGTCGAGTCACCCGCGGTTCGAAACGAATTTGCTGTGCATGCAACACATACGTTACCCTCAACACGTTGATTTGCTCCACAAGTTTGTGCTGAACACGTTGTGTCTGATGTCATTGGCGAGTCTGCTGGAGAGGTGCTTCCTGGTGCGCAAGGGTGGCATTCTGCATTTTGTACGTATTGATTTGCGCCACATTTTCCCACCAGGCAGAGTGTGTCTGATCCACTGGCTTTAGTCCCAGGAGCTGCTGTCGAACCAGATGCACAATCTTTACACTCATTATTTTCTACGAATTGATTTCTTTTGCAAATGATATCTTCGCAAACAGACGCATCTGGGTTATCTGTTGTATACTGCTTTCCAAATGTTGAAGTACCTTGTGGACACCCACCACACTGGTTTTGTGTATTTACATACTCATCTACTTCACACGTTACTACGTCGCATTCAGTATTTGCAGCAGTACTGTCTCCAGCATCGTTAGTAGTTCCAGCAGGGCATGCGATACATGCTCCATCCACACTGTGTTGATTGATTGCACATAACAATGGAGCACAGTTTGCGTTGGAATTCAATTGATCGCTGAATGTACCAACGGGGCAAAGGATACAATCTCCACTGGAATCCAAATATTCATTTTTCCTACACTTTGTAGACGGTGCATTTCTAAAAAAACTCAAATATGAATCAGAAAGAATAGCTAAATCGCTGAGTTTGAATGCTATTTTCTTACCAAAATTTCCTTCTCCCTTCGATGGAAAGCTCTTATCCAAAATGTAGTTCTTACCAAAAGATTTGTCTTCTAATTGTTCTAACATGTAAAGTTCAACTTTATCTTGAAATTTGATGGCTATCATGCAAAGAGACATCTCTACATCCAATATGTCTCCAGTAATTGACTGTGTTTTCTCCCAGTCGCCAGTATTAACATTTTGTAAAAATATTACCAGAACGTTGTCCATTACATATGCAATTTGGCTACCCTTACAGCTTACGGTACTGGCCACACTCTTACCAATATTTAAACCAGACGTCGCCTGCACACCTACCTGGACCAAAGTTGAAAATGTAACTCTGTACCATTTCACTTCTACGTTTTCGTTGGATACAATCAATATATCATCGTGGTTCATATCTACATGTAGAGTACCAGCAGTAGCACTTATTTCCTTTGTGTGAATTTTAGCCCATGCACCGTCATTAAAAATAAATACACACGCGTTTTTACTACCAACAGTGGCACTATACTTCCCCCCGGTAGGCATTGCCACTTCTTTTCCAATGTCGTCATCGGGACTTGTGTATGAAAAAATTTGAGTAAAGGCTGAACCATCTTTTTCATAGAAGTATACATAACTAGTAGCAGAATTACCAATCATTAATTGTGTATCGCCACTCGTGTCGTCTAAGTGTGGACCTTTGCTAATTGCGACCGACGTACATGCTTCTGAAACTGTAGCAGTTTCAAGGTACGTGGAGCCATCGTGTGTGTAGTATTTGACTTCTGTTCCTAAACAAACAGCCACTTCGTTAGCCTGACTATAATCAATATCGATTATGTTGCTGCTAGGTATACTACTTTCAAACGCATATTTCCAATATTCTTGAAGACCGGTTTTACTGCCGAAGGTAGACCCGACTCCTATCATAAAAAGGAATAGACTGAAGTATTTCATTATTGTGTAAAATATTTTCTGAATATATATCAACAAAAATTTAATTAGCACGTATAAAAGAAAAACGTTCTGTAATATATATAAAATGAGGTGCTGTTTGTTTACATTCTTTTTCATCTGCGTAGTTGTATTTGTTCAAATTCGTTTACGCCAACAGAGAGATGCGCTTAATTTCCCCTTGAAGTTCGCGGTTACATATGAAGTTGAGGGACAAAGTATTGTGAATTCTGAAAGCACAAAATTGACAGTTGTCCGTGAAAGGCTCTTGTATGGCACACCAACTGTTAAAATAGTTAACAACACACTTTCTAGCTCAAAAGGTATTGATGTATCGTGTTATATTAGTGTGGAAGGGGAGCCGTTGACTTTTCATACGTTATCGATTAATTCAGAGGACAAGGCAGATGTTTCCACTACGGTTATACTTAACACTGTTGGTGTTGGACATGTATTTTTGAAGCATGAATTTTTTTATTTGAACCCTGTCTTTTCAATATCTCATACCTTTGACAATCATATTAGTGGTTCGTCAAATGGAAAATCTACCGCCTCGGGATTGGTAGAAATACGCAATTTACCCATAGTGTTGGATAAAGAAATTGGTTTACAATGGATACAGGTATAAACTTAAGTATTATTTTATTATATGACGTTTCCACTACCTCGTTCGTCACAAGAACACTATTCTAAGTTTTTTCAAACCACTATCAAAAAGGGTATCCTTCAAGGGTTTATCATTCAATGGGTCGGTTGTCCGTTGCCGTGTAGATTCAAAAGTGAACAAATTAAAACCATTATTAGCCCACAGCACGTGTTTATAATGAAAAGTAACACAGATGATACGTTTCAGTATGCTCTTATTGATAACAGGGGTCACGCATATAAATTGCCAAAAAAGTATTATACTATGTGCTTTCCGTCGATATCATTAAATTCTATACCTAAAGACAATAGATTCGAGATTCAAATAACAAAAAGAAAGAAAATGCGTTTGCCATTTATCCCAGATTCTTTTTTAGAACAAAAGAAACAAAAAACCAATAGAAAGCGTCGTAAAATGTACCACACTGTTGAATCGCCACCGACCCAGACAGTGGAAAGTATTGACTTTACTACGACAACAGTACCGTCATGGCATGTATTACAGAATAATAGTTTTAGCGATAAACCTGTGAAGAAAGAGATTGTCCAACTCATTAGATCTATCATTACAGTAACCGACAACAGCGCATTTACTCTGCAAGATCCATTTGAAGACGTGCAATCAATACAGGAATTAAAAACAAAGGAACAATTACAAGAAAAATTTAAAACTATTGTATCGTTTCTATACCATTACGCCAGGGCAGAATTAAATATCCACCCGACTTCTGACGGTCTTCTTAAAATCGCAGAAGAGTTTGCTGCAAATTTGAATGCCTAATGTTATTCAACACGATATATTTTTTACATATTCCACACTGTGAGCAGTTTGATATGTGATCATCAGCACATTTTATATGTGCATACTGTTGACCACAATTACACTTCAACAACGAAAAATCAATTATTTGAACAATTGAAGTCGCCAACATGTCTCCGCACAGATAACACGTTGGATTTTTTTGAACATCCGCTTGACACTTCGTTTTCGTTAACGTTATAGCAGCAACTTTCGTTTCGTTAGACATCTTCTCTAAGAGCTGAAGCGGTGGATTTTCCATCGAATTTTTGCAATAATCAACTTGATTAGGGGCACATTCCTTTAATGTATCGAGAAAATCACCATTGGACATCCAGACGTAGGCATATTCCAATTCCATATCTAGACGATTCTTGTATTTCTTCTTCAAAGCTTCATGGTGTTTTAGCCGCTCCTCGCTGGTCATTTTGGCGTTATAACCCAACATATTGCGTTTTATAAGCGTTCTGTTGAATATTTATATGAACCTATTTAGTTTTTCGTTTTAGTTCTTGCTCAAAACCGTGTGTGTCTTTAAATATGTGTTTCCTTTATTTAATAGTACTATTTACATATTATGATATTTTAAGCAGGTTGTAATTTTAAACAAAATCTGAATTTTGATGTTCCGCTAAAAAATATAGTTCTTTCCTTCTTTTAATACCACCATACGAATATAATAAACAACGGAACGTGCGTCCGTGTAAGATAAACATACATTTCTTTATTCAACAAAACGTTTTGGATAAAAGAAATTAAAGAAATCAAAGAAACAAAAGAATTTAAATACTATATATACCTCAAAGAATCTCTTTTAAACAAAATGTCGGGGAGCAATATCACGGTAAACAAAGTGTTTTCACAATTTTGGAGTGAAACAACATCACAAAAAAAACAATTGCAGGAAAACTCAGATAGCGACAGCGACATTGAGGAGCAGAAGAAAAGGAAAAAGAAAAGATTGAGAAAGAAGACTCACAAGCGAGTTAAAAAGACAAAACCGCAAAGCGCCTTTGAAGTGAGACATGTTATTCCCATGAAATCTGTCACCGAAGAATCCCATCCAGAGATACAATGTGTTGAACTCAACTTCAATCCGAACGATGAGAATAAAGAAGAGTTGATCGCTAGTACTCAATTCTTCAACAGTCGAAATAAAAAAAGACCTAGCTACGATCATGTTAGCCCTTTCGACTGGCCGGTGGTTCGTAATTTGATACAAGCCGATGCCCCTTCGACGTTTGACATAAATGCTCAAAACAAAAGAAGCAAGCAAAGACCGTACATGGAAGCTGTTACAAGAAAATACGAGGAGTCATACCTTCGACCTCCTGACCGTAGCAAGGGAGAACGGCCCTGTCTTAGAGGGAACCAATGTGAGGGATTAAAAATAATCTGTGAAAACGACAACGCCTTTATTCTGACTGAATTCTTTCTTCCTTCAAAATGGAAAAAAATACAGGAGACTGGCCGACGTAACCCTGAAGGTGAGCTTTGTTTGATGTGCAAGCGGAGTGAAATCAGTAGGGCTTTACTCAACACTCGAGCTGATCGTAAATCAATTCGCGAAGGTGTGACACTACAAGATTATTTCAATTTGGTGAATTTGCCAGGAGAGTACGATATCAAAAATTGCATCTGCTCTTCTCCATCAACATACGAGGGTTTATTAGAACCCATTGTGTTGCACCAACAATGTGCTTACCGTTTGGTGGAAGAAAATGGAATGAAACGGTACGTTCAATGGAAATACAACTACCCGTCGAACCAAAGTTTTCAGTAGGGGGCCAGTTGAATAGTACTGCGCCCCCGAATTTCATACACCCCTTCTTACCAAATATTACTGATTATTTAAAATCGGTATTTACAGGAAGCAAGTATGAGAAAAATCTATTCATGGGAAACTTTGTCGATCGAGTCGATTTATTTAGCGTTCTCCAATTTCCAAAAGAACCAATATGGGATCCATTAGAGGCCAAAAAATTTCCAGATCGACTCGCATCGCGTAATATTTATGGTGTTTTATCTTCAACTATTAATATGCTTGATGAGTTGAAGAAAAAAAAGAATCCACCACTGTCGCAAAAAACAAAATATTTTTTAGTGCTGTACGAAGATATGCATCTTCCACTTATCAATCACATTGAAATGTTGATCAAGAAGCAAAAGCTGCATTTGGATTTGATATCGTATCTACAACCAGGCACAGAGAAGATATTGATACCTGAATTTCAGATCGAAAATGGAAGTATATCCAAAGCAGACATAAAACGCACGATGAAATTAAAAAGCTACGAGCGATTCAACATGCTGTTGGAATTAAAACCATTTATTTTGACAGACGACTTTCTTAAAACTCAGCTAAATATCCCTGGTAGAGCTGTGGTCCCTCCCCCGGCAATTCACATGCAACCTAGCCAGGAATTGTTCGACAAAGGGTTAGTCTTTCATGATGGTTTACTACCGGATGTTTTACGTCATGTTATCAACTGCAACTTCTTCAACGAGACTAAAAAAACTCACCCGCTGGTTCACTTGATTTCTAAAAGTCTACCACAACGGTGTACTATCCGTAATCTTTCAGATATATTGCATGAATATTCAAGAAAGCACGATTATGTCTTTGATTTTGTAATGGCGTGTATGAAGGCTTCTCTGCTAGGTCTGTACAAAGAAAGTATTGTGAGACCACCCTTTCACATACGGAAGGTTCTTTTGCGCGTATTCAAAGAAAAAAGCAAGAATGAGTTTCTTCAATGGATGCTCATGGACCACCAACAACTTCTTTTTTACATCATCAAAGAATTTCTTGTATTTGCATGCAAATTGGTTCCGAGCTTGTATGACGAAATCATACAGCGGTATAGTTGGCAAAAATTTGAAGAAGGAGTTTCCACAGCGATGAATTCTGTTCGTAAATATGAATATTGGGAAGAAAGTGACCCACTGCTGTTTGCTAACGTTGAAAGTATGTTAGCCAGTGTCAACAAACAACAAATACATCATTTATATCGACCAATTAAAACATCATTTGCGTATGCCGTCATGTCGGAATGTGTAAGAATTGATGAAGAAAGGTGTGTTACAAAAGCCAATGCTGTTACCGAATTAAAATGGAAAGATTTGATGCATGAAATTGCTATAAGAACAAAAGAGCGCCATATTCCATTTGAGCTACTGGAATGCTTTCGAATTTCACAGGCTTCAATCAACTCTTTGACCCACATTCAAGAAGTTTTTATGGAAGAGGGAAGCAAGAGTTCGTTAAAGCAGTTTCTTTTGCAGCTAAACAGACATGAATTTGAGGTGATTAGAGATTATGCAGATGCCTTCGACCGGAAAGCTAACGTTCGTATTTATGATTTGCCCGTTCATACATACATCAATCAGTGTATTGCGTTGAGAAGAAAGCACCGTATTAAAAATGGCACACCCATTCCAAATCATGTCGGCGAAGTGTTAGTTTGTAAGAATTGCAAAACATTTAAATCGTTTGTCAATCACCATGACAACAAAGGAGTAGTCCAAAATTTATACGCTTATGGGCACCAAAAAGTACTCGTTGAAGACGATACAGATGGCGACGAGTTAAAAATATACTGTGGAAAGCGATGCGACAAGTCTGACGGAAAAAAACGACACAATTACAATTCTGAGTTCTCCAGCTTCTTAAATTTAACGGACGCGGAAATAAGTCAAAGCAATCTCTTACGTCAAAGAAAACGCGAAGCCAAAGAGTTCAAAAAGGATTACGAGAATGAGATTTGTAGCAAAACAGAGCTAATCAAAGTTAACTTGTTGGGCAGAATACTTCAATTTTACGGAAAACTTTATACAATATGTGGTAGTTGTGGCAATCCCATGACATATTCCGGAAAGTACTTCAACGGCAAGAATGGCTTTTACTGTGGATGTTGTTTAAGCGATGAGGGTCAACTTTTTACAACGATATCGTGCTGCTTCTGCTGTGCTATAAAGAATAATGAGAGTTGGCAGCCACTTACTGTCAGTGGAGAGGAAGACGAGTGTGAAAGGAAACAAATTTATCTATGTAATTCGTGTTACAAACCATGGATAAGAGACAGCACACAACTGTTAAAGATGTCAACAATTAGGAGGGGGTTGAACGAGCGATGGAAGAAATTGAAACACCCTAGCAGCGGTTAGGTTGGTATAAAAAGAAGTTAAAAATATATTAAATGCACAACCAATTGTCATTGTACTTTATTTTTTGTATTATGACATCTGCGTTTTATCCGCATGGTGCCTTGACTACTTCGTTGCTTCTGCTGCTGTTGGTTATTCATCAATATTTTTATTATCTACTTAAAGTTGTACCACAGAACGTTGAACCATCTTCCTACTGTACAGAATGTGATAAAATGACTACGAATTCATACGTTCATTGTCGGCAATGTAACTTATGCTTCCCAGTAACATACTTTCATTGGGACATTATTGAGAATTGTGTACGCAAAGAAGATGCACAGCGATACCGAAACATTGTACTTTTACAACTCGCTGTGAATCTTTTTTGTTCACTTGTTCAAAGCGTACTGTATCCTCCGTTTTTAATCATATTTCTTTTCACGATTGTTTCTTGTAAATCCATCATGACAAAATTGCAAGTGAATATATAAAGGTAGTTTTATGTAGTAAACATGTCTAAAATAACATTCGAGCCACTACCAAAAGACGACATTCCCCCTATCGACATAGATATTATGAATCTATATTCAACCGTATGGATTGATTTTTCCTTACTGCTTGTAGTATTATTTGCTATTTTTCAAGTTATAAAAAGATTAAAATAACATATTATTAGCGTTTAATTTTAATTTACCCACACGTACCTTTGCTTTCTTCTTCTTAAATATTTTGACATCCTCGTCATAATTGTATTTAACCAAAGCGTCCTCTGTAAACCCAGCTTCCTTCCACTCAGCTTCTGACGGGCCAAAATATGTATTAAGTTCACTTATTTTAGAAGTTAGCAGCCGAATAGTTTGACAATTACCACCTATTTTTCGTAAATCTGCCCAGCTAAATTGCATTTCGCATAACGTTGGAAGACTCAACCCCAAAGCAGCCAGCTGATGGATACTAATGCTTGTTTGCATCATGTCCGCTGCACTTATGTTTAGCTCCTCTAACTGATTCACATCCATTTGCTTAAAGTTTTCGGGGGTTATACCCATGGTTAACATATGATTAAAACGCATGCCAAAATCAATCAGTGCGGCCATAGTGTACGTTGAAGCTACTTCACGCCATTTAATTCCCTCCTCTACGAATGATTCCGGAATGTAGCCGTTTAATTTTAAACTATGTAACGAGGTACCACTCTGTATCATGCTACGCAAAGTGGTTTTGGTACCGAATAAACTAAAGTACGATTTCGGTTTTTCCATTTTGTTTAGTTCTCTACGTTTTTCTATTTGTATGGCCATGGATTTCAATCGGTCGTCGCCAAAGTTGGCAAAAAATGCGTTTTGATTGGGATGACAAGTAGGACAGGTGTTGGATATCTTCTCTTTACTGTACTGTAGCACACAGTTCAAATGAAAAGTACAGCCGCATTCAAAGGTGGCGCTATTTGGACGAATATGTTTTGTACACGTTAGTAGTTCACCACAGAGAGGGCAACTCATTTTGTTAGTATAGAATCACATTTATAGTATAAAAATATTAGCTACTACGTAAATTTTACAAGGAATGTCTGGGTTGAAGTAGAATTTCAAATCGGTCACCGGGTGCTGCGTACGACATAGCTTTTCCAATCACTAATTCATTTAAGTGCCTATAGTTGGAGAGGAATTCCTTCAATTTGCTCGCATCTAAAGCAACATTATCTGTCAAGAGTCCACCATCACAGTCTTTTAGATTTTGCTCCAATTGGATTCGATCCTTCTCTGCCTTGTTTCGTTCTGCTCGCGCCTTTTCTTCAAGTTCTTTGTTTGCTGCCAATGCTGCCAAGTCATTTTCCTCAACTAGACTTAATCTCGCCTTCTTGATTTTATTAAGATCGGCCTGTTTCTCTTTCCACTTCTTCTTCAACTCCTTAATTTCAGCTGCTAATTCTCTCGCTTGAACTGGATCATTAGTATCTCGAAGATTGCACATATTTAGTGCCCTCCCGATCATGCGCATATCATCGTCCGCTGGGCGGAATGTAAATCGACATTTTTGTCGTGGAATACCCTTCTCTCTGGTAATAGACGCTCTGGCAGGACTTAAGTTAATGTCCAACATAATTTTATCAGTTGGATGAATTGGCTTTTCTCCACCATTTAGCACCGTGACCACTCCCCCTACCGTTGCAACACAGCCCTGATCTATAAGGCGGTCGTCTGCTTTTTGCTCCGTAGTGGCAATACCAACAAAGCGAACTTCTTCAAGAATTTTGTCTTTTACCATTTGCGCCGATGCAGCCAAGCCTAGATTCCCAATATCATATCCGTTGACAACGCTGAACACATGCGTGTAACCGTCATGATACATTGCGCCACTAGTTCGTTTACTGACAAGGATTTCTTGCTCTTTGATGTCGTACATTTCCGGCTGATTGCTGGATGGAATTAATGGACTTTGTCCCGTGATTCCCCCTATACTACTTTTACCACGCATGGTGGCTATTTGGAATTGATCCATCTTCACATTAACATGGAAGCCTGGGCCTGCAACTCGTTTTGCTCTTCGTTGGTACATGGTTATCTTACGTTGAACAATCATGGAATATATACTTTAATATTACTCTTAGGTGATAGTTTAAAAATAAATAATATAGTTAATCTCTAATTTAACAAAACCTCAATACGGGGAAGCAATGTAAATTTGTCTTGATTTCTCAATGCTTCCTTTATTTGTCCACATGATGGAATACGTGCCACTGCATGTGATACCAACCCCAACGGTATGACTTTTAAAATTTCTTTCACATTGTTGTCTCCTCCTACGTTATTTTTACCAGATGGATGAGTAATATCTGGCTGGCTACTGTGCCCGCAGATAAGACCATTACACATGCCAACGACTTGCACGGCCTCTGCCTCGGTCACCAAATTAGGCATTCGGGTGCCTTCTGGTTGTATGAAATACGAATATTCTTTGGAACAATCCATCTTTACCAATGCCAGGGAAACCATGTCACCACGTTTCAACGCATGACCTGCAAAAATATTTGCCACCATCGTTCTTCCAAATACGTCGCAATTGTATAGTTTTTGGAGACTAGAATCGGCTAGCATGTCGTTTCGAACCACACCAAACATTCCAAATGGAAAATTCCCATTGGTCAATCCACCTGCTGCCTCAATAGACGACATTTTAGGATACAATGGGTTGCTGGTTATCTGGTTCATATCCCCAACCCTTCGTTGTGCACTTTGCATAATGAAGTTAAAACAGGGAACATCCATAGCAGTAGACATGCGCAAATCGTCATTTGATCGGTGAACAAAAAGAACAGACCCGGCATTGAAATTTTTTTCCCATCCTTGAGACCACGGACGTATTAGAATAGGAAGCGATGTTGTTACATTACTTTGAAGACTAATTTGAGATGTGGATAACGTTGGATTGGAAAGGGCATTATTGATACCCGGTTTGTCTGGTCCAGGACCTCTCTTGTATGCGGATAAAGTACTTGATCCAAGATCTGGTTTGCCCTGGAATTGAAACATTTTAACCATTTTTATAAGTCTAAACCCGTTATATATAGTACTTTTAGTCAAACTCATAAGGTTTTATGCTCGCACTCTTTCCACCGTTTTTGCTATTCTTCATGAGCGTATTATTATAGTATTTAATAAGCTCCAACTTATGTTTGGATAATTTTTGCCATTCGGTAATTCCCTTAAGAACTAATCGTTTTTCACCAGTAACTTTGTTACGAACGGCGATTTGCTTACCCTTTAGCTGTCTCTGCATTTCATTGACAAATAGAATCTCTTTGCTAACAATATTTTTCATATTCATCTTGTGGTTCGTGTAATGCTTTCTAATATCTTCCACAGTCAAATCAGGGCAGGTCATGCCCTGGCGCTCCAACGGCATGCGGACTTCGTGTTCCCACATTTGAAACATAATTCTGTATATTTCCTCCGGTGAGATAGTGCCGGTTAATTTCTGCTCCAGGTCATTCATCTTTGCAATCACGCCACGCTCGCCCGCGTTATGGGAACATATGGGGCAATGCCCATTGTCCTGATCGCATTCATCTATCACGCTACACGGCTCTTCGTTATCCTCCTCGATGTCTACCGGGATCGCCCCGGTGACAATAGTTTTGTTTTGTTCTGGTAAGATTAGATCGTCGATATCCATTTTGTTTCAACGGTCATCCTATATATACTCTAGTCATCTTCTAATTCATACATACCGTCAATCTCTCTGGAATTATCTACCTCAACCAACTGGTCGAGTATTTTTTCTAGCAAAGGTGTGAAGTCCATTTGAAATGCTTTGGAGCTACACTTTGATCTCAGAATATAGCACCAGAGTACAAACGCATGTTCTAGATTTCTTCCATCTGGATGTCGGTATATCTTTCCTTCAAAGAATACATCAAACGTGTTAAAACGATAAAAAATAAGAGGAACTACTGACCGCTCGATAGCTTCTATGTGTTTGTACATCTTTTCCTCGCTAATAAAGAAAAAAGAGAGAAATTTTACATTGTATACATTCACAAAATGTTGATTAAGCATTACTAAATGAATCCATTGTTTCGTTGGCTTGTACTTGATAATTTCCTCGTACTCGTCGTATGTTATCATTTTCTGTAGTTTGTTCAACAATCCTGCTGGGGCCATTTGATACAAACACGTCATGCTTGAAACATCTTCCCCTAACTGATTATGAGACGCCACTTCTTTGTCACCATACAATATAATCTTATCAAACAGTAAATTTAAGATACCGTCGCGAAACCGTCTGGTAATAAAATGTCTTCTTTCGTTTAAAATAAAGGTGCCCCAATTAGTCGATTCAACTGTAGGAGCCCGGACATTTGGAACCAGCCTCCAACGTCTTCCGTATGTAAAGGTGCTTACAAACCAATAAAATCGAGACATACACATGATCATTGCCTTTTCAGAGAGCCGCGCGTGATCAGGCTTGTTTTTTACTGTCTCTACAAAAGATTCTATATTCAGTGTAATTTTTGAATGAATCTGTAGTATGAAATGAGCAGCCAACCTCCAACACAATTCTAAAATTTCTTCTAGGTCGTCGTCTGGTGCTAATTCTTTCCATTTGAATGCAATGACATCTAAAAATGATACATACGTGGCAAAGCACCATTCCTCCGGCTCTGGGAAGGTATAAACACGAAGTCTATTTTTTTTTATGTACAATTTATTCTCTTCGGTCAAATACATGTCCGACCCGTCATACTGAATGGTTATTAAGTGAAGGATGATAATAAACAGTAACATACTGGTAGTCCAACCGAGCATCACACCCGGGATGGGTTTGTAAAGGGTATGGTAATTTTTCAATAAATATTCTGTACACTTTACACGTAATTCCACTACCTGCTGAGTAGTAGGCTTGTTCACGGCGCCACTTTTTACACTTAACAATACATCGTATACATCAACGAAATAAAGTAGCATGTCCGTCTTATTTTTGCCTATCTCGAACAGAAGTGCTTCTTCAACGCTATGAACGCGGTAAAGGGTTTTATAGGGAGTCTTTAACATTTAGTTAGTTTATATTTTATTTATATACCCTCCCTACAATCCACAGTAATATTGTATGTTTCCATGCTCATTTTCACCGTGACATAATACGCGCAAATTGAAATTAAATCTTCATTCAAAATGTTGCAAAAAAAAGAGAAAGTAATTTCTGAACGGACACTGCATGCATTCACTCGTATAGTAGGCATGTCCACAATCACATGATCAGTCGTAATCGTCTTTAAGACATGATATCCATGATTTCCCAACGTTTGATTCATGTATTTGGTGTAGGTAAAGTATTTAGCTCCTAGGGTGTCGTACAACAGGCGAATACCTTCTCTGTAGTCATTAGGCATGTCTGTTCCATTGAACGCCATGTTCAGCCGCTTATAATCCACCACAAACTGTGAATCGACCAGCAGTGGTCCATATCCTAAAATCCACACTGAATCCATACGCACATATATATAGAGAATAGGTATTTATTAATAGAATGAAAAATGTAATACTGGCGTCTATTCTTAATATAAATTTTGTTTTTATCGGAAGGTTAATGCAAAGAGCTTCAACAACAAATATTAATACCCAAAAAATACAAGAACTAGAGGAACAGCCACGCTGTTATCCGTCGTTTCGTGTTCTTAGGTTCTGGTTCTTATGCTTGATTCTTTACAACAGTATATTGATTGCAGATTCGTTTGATTTACTGTCTATTGTATTGTACATAATATATTGGTTGCCCACAGTGTGGTGGTTCAACGCATTTTATACATTGGATTTTAATTACGCCATATTTTACTCGTCTTTTTCTGGCAAATTCGCCACGGTGTTGGCACTTTGGTTTGAACCACACCCTTTGTTTTGGACACCATCTTGTTTGTTTGCTTTTTACTGTCTGTACTTGTCCGTCTGGTACAGATACTGTTTGCCTCACTAAAAATCAAATGTCATTTTCTTCACATTTCGAATACACGCATTACTCGTTTCACCCTTCAACATAGCATATAATGTTTGGGGATGAATCTGTGATTTCATGGTTGAAGGAAACACAGCACCGGCCTTCAGAGCTTCTATGACAATTTCAGAACAATAGTATCTCTTGTTGAACCCCATTTTTGTAGGCCATGCGTGATCAATAGAAAGAAGGGGCTGAAGGAAATACCCGAGATGGTTGAATTGGCACCCCACGGCATTTTTACAGTAGTTCAACACATCATCGTACTGTTCTTGTGTCGTGTCAAGGCTGCGAAAATTCCATTGTTTGCGCGAGAATCGTTTTCTGGTTAAAAATACCGCCCCATTGTAGTGGATGCTACATGCCTGGCCACTAACGAGCTCATTCTCTTTTCCTTCCTCGTCGGGAAAAAAAAGTTCAACATGAATTTGGGGTTCTACTCCTTCCTCGCACGGAGGCGCAATCCAGCTAGCAACCTTGTTCAATATATGGGCTGCCATAATCTCAGTATCATTTCTGAGGAAAGCGGCGTAAATTGTACTCATTTTAATTTAGTAAAAAGAAGAATTTATACTTTATTTATTTTTATTCTGTCTCCGAATTGGAATTGTACGAGTGGTTGTTTGAAGAACCTCCAGAACTACTATACCCCATAGTTTCATTGGAGGAATCATGATCACTACTTTCACTCATGCCGTGATCAGAGCTTTCACTCATGCCATGATCAGAGCTTTCACTCAACCCATTGCTGTAACCCATCTCTTTTCCACTGCTCTCACTGCTGCTGTGGCTGCTGCTGTTGCTATACCCAGACGTTTGATTGTAACTAACGTCTGAATATTTACCAAACGATTGGTCGGAATGTAATGAAGTCGGATAGGCCTCTTGACTCTCAATAGAGTGATTACTAGCGTAGGAATGGTGGCTCATATTACTCATGGTACTCGCGTTTGATTTTTCTGATAAGTTTGACGCAACGGAGATTCCACTCTGAGCACTCATGTTGGATGCCACACTGTTAGAACTCATGTTGGACATGTTGGAGGCTACACTGTGAGAACTCATATTTGACATATTAGAGGCTACACTGTGGGAACTCATATTGGACATTTGGGACGCAACACTGCCTACACTGCTGCTGCTGTGCTTCGACGAGACCGATTTGGCGTCTTCTTCTATGTCCATATCAGTACTACCGTCGGAGTAGGCCTTATTTTCTCGCATAATGTGATCCGACAATGCATCGTAATTGGTGCTTTCATTCAACATGCGCTCGAACTCCGCATCCGAAATGTGTGAACTGGGCGATAGTTTTTCTAGCTCCTGTCCATCAAGAGTTGGATCATAATCCATCAATGCTTCTAAATCCTCGTCGTCGCCGTAGTCCGATTGGATTTGCACCCGTTCAAAGACTGGCTGCCTGGCGTTGGACAAGAATTGCATGGGAGACATAACTTGAGGTTGCGAAGCATAATTTTTACACATTGAATTTGGTTTACCCGATATTTCCTTTTCAAGTGTAAAAAAACAGTTAAAGACGCGTAAGACAATATCCAGAGGAAGGTTAAAACATCTTTCTACACGATTCGGTGAACTTAGTAACCGTCCTTGAGTAATGAATACGTCTGCTCTAGCTCTTTTAACTACTGGATCCGTTACAGTCATTTGCCATTTTTGATTTCCGCCTGTCACTGACGCTCTATATGAAAAATCAACCATAATGCTCCTCCAAAAATTATCGACTGGATTTCCCGAAAAATTGACAGTCTTTTCTCCTTCCGTGACACCGTTAAAATCGACATCCCATAACCATTCACCATGACGTTTGATTCCAAAGTCTTTATTTGGGTTACTTGATGTATCTTTGTATCCATACTCCGCCACCCAGTCAAAAACCCCTCCCAGTTGAAGGAGCATCATGCCTGCCTGATGCTTATCTAAGAATCTGTTTTGTTTGTTGTTCCCTTTCTCGTTGAACAACCATTTCTGTATCTCCTTCTTTTGCAAAAATCGATCCATAATTTTTGTTCCATTTTTCATTGGCATAGTCGGGCTTCCTGGACTCGGATTACTTTCAGTATCAAATACATTATCAAAGTCAAACAAAACCACTTTTGTTCCATCAAAAGCCATATTTTCCAACTTCACGTCGCGATGGAGAAATCGCCCTCCGTCAATTTTATGGAATTCATCCAACGCTTTCTCCACACCAAACGCAATAGTTTTCAACTCTTCTTTTTGTTCGTCTGTACGGGTTCGCGTCATTGACTTTATTACTTTTTTGTTCCTTTTTTCAACATCTTCAAATTGGTATGAATACGTTTTTTCTACCCAATCTTGTAGGGTATCTCCAACAAAAGGTTGAATATACAGTTGCGTCATGCCTACTGGTTTTTGGCCAATTGTAAAAACAAACTTGTATTGTACTTCTTTGTTTTTGTTTTTCACTTCATATACTCCTGCATCACCGTTAGAATCAAAAATCTCATTAAAATATTCAACATTGGCTACATAGTCGTAGTTCTGACCGTTCATGGCATTTAACAAGTTTTCGTGTGATCTGTCGTTCACGTTTGGCGTCAGTGTGCGTAAAAACCACCTTTTACCGTTTCGATTAAACGTGTATAAGTTTTTATTCTTCCTTTCAACGTTAAATACTTCTGGACCTTTTGGTTTAGGAACATATCTCTCCAACAGTGTTCGTAGCTTATTCAGAGCGTTTTGCAACCATTTTTTATCGTTGCCGTAATTTACTATTTTATCGAGGTCGTATCCTGCATATTCTCCAGTTAACAAAATAATCTCGTTAGGCGGGATCATTGGCATTCTGTTCTGTTCATCACGAACCAAAGTAAGTGTACGTCCAGCATTACTTTCCGTTACGATTATTTCCCATTCTTTATCGCTTAACTTGTCTTCAATCTGCTTCAAACGCTTGTCCAACCGATCCTTGTTCCATTTTTTGTTGATCGCTTCTCTATTTGTTTTTACCCAAGTTAAAAGCTGTTTGCTTTTATTATTAATGACCTCTGGATGCTCCGCATTGCAAACTATTTTTTCCGTAGAACCTTCACCGATCAACGCCTCTTTCATACCATCCGAATCGATGGAGTATTCTTTCCTGTCGGCTATAATTTTATTACTGGCTATAATCCAACGTGGTTCTATTTTACCCTGTAAATGCCGCTTCGCCAATGTTAACCTTCTGTCGAAATTGCTCTCACACTTTGTAACGGTTTGACAATCATCTCCAGGCTTTCCACGATGATAGTATATGTAGTGTCCATTATTAATACCACTAATCTGTTCTTCTAAATCCTTGTTTACACTGTCCTGATCTTTAAAGGTACTTGCATACAGTTTAGTACCATCATTTTTCTTCAACTTTGTTGTTTTCACAATTGTTTGGTACTCCTTTGGGGTAAGGTTGATATTATCTATGTTTTCAATGTAAGTTAACTCCCCGTCTTTTCCACCAATTCCGCATACGCCTTTGAAATACGGTGTTTTAATTAATTCATCTACGGACACAATCAAATACCGAAATCCTGAAGGAAAGACTTCAGAGTCCAACTTATAATTTCCCGAATCAACTTCATGCATACCCCAATTGTTCTTGTAGTATTGTATTAATTTATCCCCTCCCCCTTCAGCATCCGGGTTGGGACTCAAGACAATGAACTTAACGTTTGAATTACTGTTGACAATTGATTTTACCAGGGACCCAGCCAATTTGTTGCCTCTAGTGGCGTAAATATTGTTTATTTCTAAAACTTCTTGTGATTCTAAGTCTTCTCTGTACGTCAAATCTGTAAGATCAAGAAGAGTTATCTTTGCAAATGCAAAAGGGGTTGCTTCAAGCTGTTTTTGTTGCTTTGCTATTTCTTCTTTTTTAGCTTTAGCTGCTGCTTCTTCTTCTTCTTTTTTAGCTTTAGCTGCTGCTTCTTCTTCTTCTTCTCTAACTTTATTCTCTCTTTCAGTCGCAGCACGGCTCATGTTCATTACTAGTTTCTCTGATTCTTCTTTCTTCAGCTTGTTAGTTTTTGGAAAAGCACCCCTAAAAGAATCAAAAAATTCCCTTTCAGCAGAGGCTACATCGTTAATAAATTTAGCTACTTCATCACGTTGTATTTCCCTTTCTTGTTCCAATTTTTCGGCAGCTTCGCGCTTAGCTTTTTCAGCAGCTTCGGTTGCTCTTCGCACTTCTTCCTCTTTCGCATTGATTGCGTCCTGTAATTGTTTAGCTTCTGCTTCCAGTCGTCGTTTTTTAACCAAGTCTTCTTCTGCTTGAGCTCGAGCTTTTGCTTCTTCCTTTGCTCGTTGAGCAAGTTCCAATTCCAACGATATTGCTGCTGCTGCTTCCTCTGCTTTTTTAGCAAGTTCTATCGCTTTCCTAGTCTCTTCGGCCGCCTGTTCCGCTTCTGTTAAACACGGTGCGTTAGGAAGAACCCATGCTTTTCGTTTTTTAATAACTTTTTTAAACTTTCTCAGCTCCTTCAATTGATACGGTTTTGAAGGCGCTTGTAACGTTCGCCATATCTTTAATTCCTTACCATTAGCGTCCGTTGCGTTTTTATCCCCAGTTTCCTGCACCTTCCAATCCGACGGTCGTTCAAATTCTTCCATGCATAATTTGGCATACCGGCGCTTCTCTTTTTCTGCCCACACTTTCCACGCCTCGTATCCAGCTTCGTCGTCCACAAGTGTTGGATCAAAGTACACATAATCTGTTATTGTCCATGGTCGTGAGAGCAAATCCTGGTGGTAGCATCTGTCCAGCTTTAAGAACTTTAAGTTATTCTTTGAAATCCAACTATTCGTATGTGGAAGTGGGTCGTACGCCGGCGGCAGTCTCGTAAAATCCATAGAGAACATGGCAGAATAATGGTCCCACTCACGCTTCATGTGCCGCATCCTATACTGGTTGATTGCTTCCTGCTTGTTTCCAATACTCCTTAACATTCTATCGGCGTTGGAATACAGCGAATCATGGTACTGTTGTAGCCTTGTACCCGGGTGGTAGTCGTTGGCTTTATCAATTGAAAAAGATGCTGTCGGTATAACAAATTTACTAACGTTGTAAAAGGCGGTCTCAAATGTACTTTTTCTCGTGTCAATGTAAATGGAAGGCTGTTCTACGGGCACCGCGAAGACTATTTTTCTTTTTACTCGACTCAACAGTCGTTGAAGATCGGACGTCACCATCGCTATTCTTTTCTTACGGTTGATCATACTATTTGGATCTTCTTTTCGAATCATTTCGTTGTTTGCTATTTCACTCATCAAAGATGCACCGATGGAGGGGTCTTTCCTATGCAACATTTTAATCAAATTATGCATGTAATTGATCTCTTGCTGATCGGTTGGACTGTAGGAGGCTTTTTTTACTAAAAATGGGTACGTATCGGGCGCGTTCGGTGGTTTCTGATCGAACAAACGTGGGGAAACTGCCTGGTCCTTAAAATCGTGGCGCGTGGCCTGGTTTATGCTCGCCCAGTAAGCGTCCATAGCGCCTTGTAAATTAGTTGTTTTCACGGTATAATTTTTGGCAGGTACTAATTCACCAGTGTCACGATAACGGACTACCCCAGTGTCACGATCACGTATTTGCTGTCGTCTATATGGATCGTCTTTGTCATAGGTTGGATCAGTTTTGTAGTTTTCAACTTGTCGTGTAAAACCACTAGCCACATCATCCACACCGTAGGCATCTATAATTTTCTGTTGATAGAAATCTAATTCTTCATACCTTTTACCAAGAGGAGTTGCATTTGCCATTATTATACTGAATCACATATTAATATATACTAGATTTTCATTCTTCGAGGTATAAATGAGGTTCTATTGCTACCAAATGAAAAAGTGCTCTTGTTGTTCCTCTTGTAAGAAGAAGTCCAATAGCTTCATGGACACCATACGAGGGAAACGCATAACGAACAATAAGTATCATTATGTAATGGTAGCCGTAGTAATCGCTGTAATAGCGTTCATATTTGTCAAAGATGTAGCCGAAGATGGCGATTTGTTCCTTTATTATACCCCACACAGGGGACATTTTACCCGTCCACCGTCTACCTTTTTAACGTCGCTGGAATTTGGACAGGAGGACATAAAAGAGAAAAAGCAAAATATGGCATGGCAGATGGATTACAGTTGTGAAGCAACATCCAACGACGTTATTTTTTCGTTTCAGTACGTGAGAAGCCAAATAAAAAATTCTACTTACAACGACCACATTTTTATGTTATGTGAGAAGCATCAGGCATTCGGAAATGCTGAGATTGTGTACAGGGGGAACGACTACATCCTTTGTACAGAAGAATACGCTGGCGTCTTGCAAAAGAAAAAAAGGTCGGCAAATGTAACCATAAAGGCGATAGATATACACCGATGGAAGCCAGTACAGTACGAATCGACAAGTGAAATAGAAGCTTGTCAAATTAGTCATGCTGTTGAAATGTTGAACAATAGATGGAAAGTATAAATAACGTATATTCTTCTAAAAAATGTCAGACTTACATGGAGGGTTGTACTCCTCTAACGCTCAGGTACGAGCAGTAACGAAGGTGTTTCTTCAGGTACATCAATGCAAGGTCTGCGAACGATACTTTACCGAAATGGAGAACGTCGGATCCTGGCATTGCACGTATCATCCGGGTAAATGGAACGGTGTAAAGCGAAGTTGGTCATGTTGTGGGGAAACCGAGCGTAAAAATATTGGAGACTTTAGTCACTTAGGTAGGTACATGAGTTGGAATCCTAAGGAGTACATAAATATGCCAGGACCACACAGCGATGGATGTATGAAATGTGACTGTGTTTCAAAGTATAAAAATCCAGTGCCTGATACAGAGATAGTGTTGGACGATATTGCGTGCATCATCCCACAGTTGATAGCATACGGCAAGCCGTTAAAAGAAAGACCAGGATTAGAGAAGGGCAGGCCTCCGAAGATAAAAAGAAAACAACCGTTACATGAAATTCATTTTATGGATATTTAAATATCTATTTCACTACCGACATGACTGTAACTCGTTCGAACAAAATACTCTGTTAGCTTCTTTGTCTGTTGGTAGTGTCCAACATGTAAAATAAAGGTAACCACAATGACTGTAACGAATAGATACGATTGGTATACTCTGTTAAGGTCAAACAAACAAGTGTGTACTTCATCTACCCAAAAAAACGCGATGAAAGTTGTAAAAAATTGAATTACTATTTCAAATATACAAAACTGGCATTTTGTGAACACGTCCACTTCTATGTTCTCATTTTGCATGACATATACTAAATCTTTATAATATAAGTGATATTTTCTATACGTTGAATGTAATGCACTAACGCATGTTAATAAAGGTACTATGTACACCATGTTTACACAATCGTTGATATCAAAGGCCACTAGTATCCATAATATAAAAATATATGGACTATAGAACCTTTCCACATACTGACGAATAACTTTTTCTTTCCTTTTCGTAATTAATTTAGGTATATATGCTACATGAAGCCTCTCGTCATCTTTCTTCATTTATCTATTATTTTTTCATACTTATACTCATACAATACCTGAATAATGGACCTGTCCAATGTTTTGATAGGACTAGGTATTTTGATCCCATCACTACTGTTTCTGACAGGCATACTTCGTTTATGCGGGCGTAGACACAATTTTAGGCTACAGTTGTTCTTTCTCGTTTTCTTCTCTGTGAGTATCATTGGAAGTTTTTATTACATCTTTGGGCAAGCAGTCGCGCTATATTTAGTATCTGGTTTGGGGTTGGGTATAGGGTTCGCGCTTAGACCAATATTTTCGAAAATTTTGTCAGGGGCAATATTTGACGCTACGCATGTTATGGAGTCTGAAGAGGTCATATTAAACAAAGACATAAAAGGAAAAATTGTCCAGGTGGGGTTGCTTCATACGTGGTTGTACAATGAAGAGCAAGGCTCACTGTTTATGATAGGCAACAAGTACCTTGAAGACAATCCAGTAAAGTTGAGTCTCACAAAAGACCAGCTTAAGTCACTCAAACTAAAAAGTTCATTTTCCTCTTCTGAGCAGAAGACACAATTTGGGGAGACGGGGTTGAAATTTGTTTAGCTATGTTAGACTGTCTGATTTTATTCCTTTCCTTCAACAAATCATCTTTCTCCAGCGGGGATAATTGACTATATGAAATTACAGATGCTAATAACAGGCTGGCACCCGAGTAAAAAGTCCATATTCCTATGTGCAGTAAATCTACGTTACAACTCATTTTATTTTACAGTCCATTATTTATATACTTGTTAGTTCTTGTCTACTAGCTATCGACTCACCTACCTTTTTCACAAATAAAGCCAAGTCGTTGGAAGACTGAATAGTTTCAGCATGCCGATACAGTGACAAATCTGTTGGAGGAAATCCAAATTCAGTATTATACTTCAAAGTCAAACTTAAACATTCATTAAGCAACTCTACTCTTAATTGAAATGGACGTGACCGACTCTCTTGTTGAATTGGTGATCGTTTTCTTTTCATTTGGAGTATATATAAATAACACTTTCCCTTTATATAATGAATCGCACTTTTAAAGTTACCCATGAATCAATGAATTTTTTGTACAACTGCTATGTACAAGATCCTATACTACACATGTGTTCGCATTTGATTGCGAGTCAGTTGCTGAACAATGGCATTACATTTTGCAAAGGAGGATGTAAAGATAAAAAGATGGAAGTTACGCCAAAATTGCATTCAGAGATCGAAGACGTGTGGATTCCTTTTACAAAAGATCTGTTAGACAGTGTGCTGTGCTATGGATTTGCGGTTGTAAGTGTACAAAACAAGCTTCCACAAATAATGAATTTGGGCAGTTACCACTTAGAAGTAAACGTTGATCCTAGTAGTTTTAGGTATCGTGTGATGAGCGTTTCTTCAGTGGACGAAGAGATACCAGGCACACTTGTTTTTGACGCATTTGGTTTTAAGTTGACTCCAAGTGGTAATTTTACGTCCGTTGTCCATAAAGTTATCCCGCGCTTGCTCTTTTTAAAGCGTTTACGTGAAACGGCTGTGGCAATGGAGACAAGACGAGCGGAAAATACCATGTTCACTGAAATACAGGAAAACAACAGTAGTGAAAAACGCGAAGGCGTCGATTATGATTTCTATGCGGACTCAAACACCAGTAAAATTTCAGAAGAGATGAAGTTTCAACGAAACAGTTTAAACGTTAGTATATTGAACCAGCAGATGGACTTGTACGATAAATTTTTGGGAAAAGAACATGCTAAAAAAGCTGAAAAGCAGCTGGAACATATTGTCCCTTTACCAAATGGGCAGCATCTGGTGAGTGGACCACAGAATACAGGGCGGGGTGATTACGGTGGTATACATAAAACCATAATTGAAGATGTATGTTCAACGATGGGCGTACCTAGGTCTATGATAATGGCCGAAGGGGGTGGTGGTTTGGGGTCTAAATCGGATACTGAAGGTCAGCATGAAGTATTCCAGGCAACGGTATTATTCTGGAAGAAAAAATTAGGTAATGTTCTTAGTCATCTCTACAACACAATACATGCAAATGAAATAAAAAAAGGTATAGATTTTAGTAAAGAAAAGGACGTACACGCTGCAAAGTTGAACCACAGTGTTCAAGTCTTTTTTCCAGTGACACCATTTGTGTCTAACGAGACCCTCCGTACCTTATACGAACAAGGGGTGATATCATACGAAACGTATGCCAAATATGCTCTAGCTAATGTAAGTTTGCCAAAAGAAGATTTGAATCCAAAATTTCTAGCAAAGGGACCTCCAATAGACGAATTGCTGTTTGAACGGCCACCAACCCCAGAGGTAAACATGATGAGTGGAGGTGGAGCTAATAATAATAGTAAAAGAAAAGCATCTGAAGGAAAGAAAGGGGGAGATGCTAAAAAGAAAAAAACTAGTTCTGAAACAACTGCTTTAAAATAAATAAAATATTTTTTAATCATCAACGTGATATTGTTCGTCTTGTTCCCTATGAATTTCATAGTCTAACTTTTGAATAAAGTGTTTTCCACCCTTCACTTTGATTCCAACAAACATTGAACCTCTCTCTTTACTTGTTTGAAGTGAAACACTACAAGTCTTTTCGTTTCGTTCATCCACAGAAGTCTTTTCTATGATATCTGCCAATACTCCACTTTTCAATTCCATACACGTACTTGAAGATTGCCGACCAATTCTAACAGCATTCAATTTAAGGGTTAAATCCGAACTTGTAAGCATAGGTATGAGTTCTTCAAGAGACAGCGATTCTGAGTACAGATCGGCGGTTTGATACAAACGGTTTGACCCCTGTTCGCTGATTATTGTAGAATTTTCCTCAAACAGATCTTTCCCTCTGGTCAAAATTTGGTGAATATTTTTTTGCTGAACTTCACGTTTCTCAATACTAGAGACACTTGAAGCACCAGTTGGAATAGGCACGACGTCTATTTTCATCTGTACTCTGCTTTTTTCACGTAATGGCTGAGCAGTTTCTTCCTGCATTATAGAACTTTTACTACTTTTGTTGATGAAACTCATTTTTTAATAACAAGGAATGTCTATATATAGAAAAAAAAATTAAATCAATACATACTTATGGAAAATGGCAACATTGTTGCCCCACTGTTGTTGAAAAAGGTTAACAGTATTAAAACTTTTTACAAAAAAATCAAAGAGGTTAACCCAACAAGCAACACAGAGGATATATTTGCATTCATAAAAAAGTTTCATTATATTTGTGCGGAACCATTTGAGCATTTCAAAAGAGAATGGATGTTGAATATGTTTTACACGACAGCTCCGTTATATCTAAAGGGATATAATGATGAACAGGTGAAAGATATACTATTAGAAACAGATGAATACATCGCAACAGCCATACAGTACGGCGATGACTACTTTCAAACAGATATCGAAGAATATGAACAAGGCGACAGGTACAACAGAGTGAAACATAGGACCGAAGTAACAGAGCAATTATTAAAACAGCTGACGAGCTGAAGATTTATGAAAAATTACTATAAAGGCTTACTGAATATGAACAAATGGATATTACACTATTAGAGCAACGTTATTCGGATGGTATACCAACAAAGTTGAAGGAACATTTACAGAAGTTCCAAAGTTTGATTGACAACAAAGATGTGGTGCGTGTCAAGATTTTAAGTAATTTTGGTCTTGATTTAGAGCAATCATTTACGAAAGGTTATGATATATTCAAGGGCTTTGTAATAGAACTCAGTCGTGACTATATCTTAAATAAGTCAGATAAATTTTGGCTACATCCTCAATTGATGAAAACGAGAAATTTGTACTCCGCTACAGGCGCTAATATTAAAGAGAAAATAGCAAATACTAAATTTGACATTTCCAGCTACGGGTCATCCGTAGCGTATTATACTACGCACAATTTTGATGAAATTGGCGGTTATGCCGAAGATCAGTTTGCTATTATTGATACGAGTCAGGACGACATAGCAAACTCTGCTTTGGATCACTGGTTTAATGGAAACAGCAGTCTGAAAGATGTATACAATGAATTGCATACATTGAAGTTCGATGGTAAAGTTTTGAAAGATCATACCGATGAGTACATTCAAAATATAGTAAATGAAATAGGTGGGTTGGAAAAAGTTTCTTCGGACAGATATAATGTATTTTACAAATCAAACAATTCGTATCTGTTCTACAACCACGCGTTGAAAAGCGAACCAAGTCAACAGTGTTTGATTCACATCAGTCCACTAATGGGATATGTCAGGATTAAAGGTCGTGGAAAGGAATTTGAGGCAGACTTGATGTCAACAGACAATTATCTAGACATAAATACGTTCAATGAAGAACAGAGAAAAAGGGCTTACGTAAATTGCAAATGGACTGGAAAAAATATTGTGAATACGTTCACATTGAGAAAGCCTGTTAACAATTTCAAACATTGGTTGGGAGAAGAAAAAACGGTGTCTTATCGCATGGAGAATGGATATTTCTCCAATACGCCGCATATGGTGGAGAAGCTCCAACCTAAACTGGTTCTGTTTCTGACACCAGAGGCTACGTTGATACCGGAAGAAAAGGAAGTCCATAGTCATTTGAAGAAAAATATTGTTAAATTGCCAGCAACGGAAGAACTACTTTCTAAATTGGTAAAGGAACACTGGAAGAAGGTTTTTAGTAAGAAATTTATCAGTACAGGGGATAATTTGGCGCTACCTAGAGAATTGTTGACAGAGCTTTTAAAAGAATAAGTTATAACTACCTTTTACCTATATTAGAGTCCAACGCCAAACTTAATTTAAATAATCCCACTTCATCCCCACCTACATTGTGAATTTGCATTGGATTTTTAGTTATATCTACCTTGTAATCCATACGCCGCCCTGAACTATGAAAGTAATACAACGTGTTATCCTGGTATTTTACCTGCTCCCAGTAATGCATTAAACGCCTTTTTTCCATGTTCAAACGTGTGTATGTTGAATCTAAATTGTACCTTTTTTGTGAAATAAAGTCAGAACTGCGAATTAAAAATGCTACCAACTTTGCAAACATGGTTCGTATGCGTGGGGTATCTGTGAACTTACTAAGCGGAACATTGGCTAGATGCAGATGTTTCTGTGTTACAGCTACGTAGGCTTCCTCCAAATGTCCATAGATAGCGGGGCTCAAGTATATAAGACCTTCAACCCACGGTGTGTCTATGTAATACGAATGAAATTGTTTATTTGCTTCATTTATGCTACCCTTCCCCCCTCTCTGTAGTGCAGAGTTGCCCATACCGGACCCGACGGTCCCGACAGTCTGTACTCCAGGTCTTAAATGTTCAGCCTGCTTCTCAGCCGATGCCACCCAGTAGCGATCCATACGCTCATTCGTAAAACTAGTAACTAACATAACAAATTGATATACTGGGTTTTTTCTTAGATCCAACAGTTTTCTTTCACGTGTGTGTTCCCAATTAAGGGTTTTATCATCTGGTTGGATCATCCATGGCGGCAGTGACTTTTTCACTTCTTTTTTCCTTTCATTCGGCGACATCGTAGCAGCCGGTAACTTATCATAAGTTTTTCCCAGGCTCAATAAATTATCCGCTGCTACAGGTGACTCAAAATTGATTGTTTCTGTTTTGAATGCATTTGCCATTTACGTAATATCAGACAATATTTATACTCCAATGGGTCAACTCAATCAGTTAATATAGATTATATATTCGTATAAAAAATGTTATAACAATTAATATGAGTAAAGTAAACAAAACCGAAGTACCTGAACAAATAGAAACCCCATTATTGGACCAACAAGCCCTAGCCGCTGAAACAGGAGTATCTGCCGAAGACTCTTCTATTGGTAACACTCACAGTCGTCGTGTAGTTGTTTCATGGAACGGAAGCAGTGATGAGTTGAAGCATGGTGCTACTGTGGCCATCACGAATGGCGCAGATCTATTCAAACCACAATATGATATTGAAAAATTGGACGAGGAATCAAAGAACGCCATGAGCAAATTGGACTTGTCAAAAGGTATTGTTACTAACATCAAATTGAAATCTGTTTTCTCCAACGTTGATGATAGTGTAACATTGAGCATGAATTTGTACAAGAACAAGCCGCAAATTATTAACAACGTAGGTCATTTGTACACGCCGACAAAAACAGATATGGGCACGGTGCATCAGAGTTCCATGGATGGCTATGAAAATCTAGCCAATGTATTGCCATACGAAAAGGCAAGAATGGACACTGACGTCTATATCCCAAGTAATCTACTCAATTCGCGCTTTATCGATCAGTATGGGGGCTATACTTTAGAAAACCTGTGGAGCAACATTGTGAGCTTCCCTAACAAGGACTATTTTTACGTGGACCGTAATCATATTCTGTTGAAGGTAATTAATAGGAACTGGGAGATGTTGGGCATGTCGTTGGATCAAGAGAGCGCACGCGAAGGTAGTTACGTGAAGATCCAAAAGGACATTGTGAATAATGTAATTTCGCAATTGTACGAAAATATCATTTCGCAAATTCCATACACTGAATTTGATAACTTGAATGTTAAGTTCCAATCGAATGCGCCGACAAAATCAGAAGAGTTGAAGCTTGTAGCAGAGCTCTTAGTAGAATACAAATTTCCTATGGGCAACCTAGAAGAGGCGCCTGCTCAAAACGAATAACTTATTTTATTAAAATTTATGTTTATTTGACTTTAGTTTTTTTTTTATTGTCCTTTTCCATTCTTGACTTTCTAATGCCCACATTTTTTTAGCACAATACATTGGAAATACCCAATTACTGTTGCTGTAATAATCATTTCTACCTCCATTCATAGCCTGTGTATTATTGTGTTCCTCCTCAGGTATCGTTGGAACAAACAGGGGCATGTTCCGCATTCTTCGCGAATTTACAATTCGTCGCAATATGTAAAATAATTGCGTTTTTTTCTTATACAAATGACTATCATCTATTTTTGATAAAAGGAAGGAATCCAATATCAACAACAGAGGGTTTAATTTTTTTCTTTCTTCTGGGACATCGTAAAGTGCCTCCCCAGCCGCATAGTTTTCCATTCGAAGCTTCATATGTTCATACTGCTGTTGAAGAACTAATGTAGTATATCGCCCCTTATCTTTTTTGTGTTCTTCTTCCAAAGAAGATGTGCCAAAATTCCACGAACATATAATCATACTTTTTTTCCTACCCTTGTTAACATTCGTGTTATTCAATTTGTTCGTAAAATGTGTGTTCTTAAATACTTCCAGACCGTAATTATTTTTCTGAGCAAAACAAATTTTATAAAGATTTAGAACCTGTTCGCTAGTACAAGTAAAGTTGGAGCTTGATAGGTCTATAGACATCCCAGCTTCGGAGTAAATGCTGTTATATTTGTACATTCCCTCCATCGCTATGGATTTTTTTTGTTGATTATTTTGTACGCCAACATTCAAGCAGTAACATAAGGTGGCAATAGACTTCGTTAATGGTGAATCTAAATTCAATGTAAATTCGTCCTCTTCAACTTTTTTTCGAAATAACAGCTCGCCAAAAAAACTTAGCATAGATTGAAACATGTGCCGCAGTGGTTTGTGAACTTGTATACCTTCAAGTCTCTTCATACTTTTTGATTGCGTTTGAAACCCTCTGAAATATCTCGAGTGAAACAGATTACAAAATCTATGATAGCATAGGAGAAAGAGGTCGTCGCCCCCAAATACTAAACCATGTAACAAACAGGGGAATTCAGTCTCGACATAGAAAGGTCTCTTTGGTCGGACAAGGCGTAGCTTTTTCAACGCAACGAATGCAATCATGTATCGTAAATCATCATCGTGTATGTAAAGTTTTAATTTGCCGTTATCAATTTGGTACTTTGCATTTATCGGACCACGTTCAGAACGCTGCACATCAAACCAATACAATGTTAGTAATATATCTTCCTCCATTGCACTATCGAAATATAGCACATTTTCTGATGTTTTGTCAGTACCAATCAACATGTGAAAATAGTATTCTTTTGGCGTGCCACCTTTAAAGCGGTAAGCCGCCGGTGTGCCTCCTATTCTAAAAGTCATCGTTTGGTTGAATACGTATGTTTGTTTTGGTTTACTGCATTTCAATTTACTGTTTCGATGAGTTTGCTTTCCCTCTCTTTCTTGTGTGATAATTCATTTATATATATAATTGTGTTTGTCCAGCAACAACCATTTATTTTAATAAATATTGATGTTCTACCAGCTAGCTTTTAAGCAGGTTATTTTATTGGATTTTAAGCAGGTTATTTTTATTGGGTTTTAAGCAGGTTTTACCCCTCTCCCCCGAAACTATAAATTTGATTTCCCAATACTACTGTGGTGATAGCATGAACTCCCTACTAATCCCAGCGTAGTATTGGTAAACCAAAAAATATTATTCTGATAAATGGAAATTAACCTGCTTAAAAGTTACTTCGAGAACTACAAAATGTATCTTAAATTAATAGTAACATATGCTTACCCACTATTGAACACTTCAATTCGCGCTCACATTACACATACAAACTTGTAAAAGTAACAAACAGTGTAAATTTTATTATAAATAGATAAAAACTGTTTACCAAATTCAACGCAACGGTTTAAAATGATTAATGCACTATTCGAACGTCCTGAAAGATTAGGCCATGGCGCTTACGGCACAGTTTTTACCTACAGAAAAGATCAGGCTGTGAAGATCATTGTACCAGACAGTTGGGATAAGTTGCAATCGCTGATACGTGAAATCCATGTCTACCGACAACTAAGTTTGCTCGACTCCGATTCCTTCGTTGAGTTGAAAAGAGTCAAGTACTTGAGTGAGTATAATAAAATGCACATTTTTATGGAAAGAGCAGATGGAAACTTAAAGAATATTTCTTTTAAAGACGTCAGTGCTGAAACAATTGAAAATTACGCAATTCAAATGTTTCGAGGGTTGTTTGAAATGCGTAAGCATCGTATTTTCCACCGTGATATAAAGCCTGAAAATATCCTGGTAAATCTGAAAAAATCTAAAGTTTTATATTGCGATTTTGGATTGAGCCGTCAATTCCATGACGACGATGTTGAATATGGCACTGGGTACATTGTCACGCGATGGTATAGAAGTCCAGAGCTTTTGAAACACCAGAAAAAGCATGACAGAAAAGCTAATTTACATTACACTGAAAAAATGGATATATGGTCCATTGGCGCTATTCTCTACGAGATAATATTTGACACGCCATTAGCAGCAGCTGAAACACTTGACGACGCATTATTGTTGATTGACAGACGCGTAAACCCGTTGAACAAAAAGAATGGAGTAGAATTTTCCAATGGAAAGCCATGTGTTAAATGGGACTATGAAACACTTATCAAAAATGATAAAGTTACGGAGAAAGTGGCAAAATGTCTCCTAGGGTGTCTTAAAATAGATGCAAGTAAACGTTACGGGTGCCCCAGAGTCCTACATGCACTCGGAGTACTGGATGCAGATATTGCATGGGGGTACCAGGAGTCAGGTGTTGAATCTACTGTGCAATACGCTCCTATGAAACCATATAATTCACATCATTATGATGATGAAGGGTGGAAAGAAAGAACTAATAAATTTGCAGAACTTTACAAACGGTTTCCAACCCAAAAGAAAGTAATTGCCTATGCAATCGTTATCTATGATAATACAGAGCCGGCTTTTTCGACGATTCGACATTATTGCAACTGTGTTCTTTATTCTGCTCTTGCACTGGGAAGTTATTACAACTCTGAACGTTGCAATAAACTTATAAAATATGTTTGTGGATTATACTCACCGTTTAAGAACAAAGGTTGTGTTTTTCACACAATAAGTAAATTTGTGGAAAGGGTTTTAACCAAGGATGTAAGTTTGTGGGAGAAAGGAGATTTTAAAAGCTTCAGTACTTTCTTGCGAAGCGTTTTAGAAATTCCAAAAAAGGAAAGTAATAACAAACGTAAAAAAATTAATTAAGTATATGTTGAAATATTTTACGTTTCAAACGAGATTGTTTCTGTATTTTTTCTCTTCCCTTACATGTCCTATTGATCTCCCTTTGCTCTCTTTTGTAGTATTTTAGTTCTTTACACATCGTTTCTTCGTATGTACCCCTTGTTGATAGTTGAATCACATCAATATCTTCTTCCTGGCCTATTCTATATAACCTACCAATCGATTGAATATGATCTGCTAATGAAATGACTGGTTCCAAAAAAATGATAGTGCTCCCTTTTTGGAGATTGATACCCACGGCGGCAGTTTTCGTACTCAATAAAAAAGTCTTTAACGTTCCATTTGCAAAGTCTTTTATCATTGTAGATCGCCTTTTTCTAGTTGTCTTGCCACTTATCAATCCGTTGTTTATATTTTTACTGTCCAGATACTTTTTAAGACCCTCCAATGGAAGTGAATATTGTGAAAATATGACACAAGATTTTTCTGTATCAGTAAGAAATTTTCTAATGTACTCAAATTTTTTGGGAACTGACCCCTTTGCGTTGTCGTATGCGCGTTTTACCGCTACTGGCACAGTCCAACTAGAACCCATAACGTCTGTAAAGTAATGTATACTGTCTACCGATTTATCTTCAACATGTGTGGTAACCATCTTTTTGAGCTGCCCCACAGTAACGGGCTGACGACATTGTGGACATCTTGACTTTCGTTTCAATGATTCCTTAATGCAGTGATTACAATAAATGTGCAAACATGCTGTAATTGTAGGCTCTGTGTATTCACACAAGCATATACAACATGTCCCGTTATTTTCGTTTCTTACCTGCTCAATAAATGATTTTTTATATTCATCCGATATATTGGTTCTATTATCCAACGACTTAATTAATTGATCTTTTGTGACCTCTTGATCACTATTCTCCGAACGTTTAGAAAAGGCCGACAGTGAAAACAGCGATGGATCCGTACATGCAATTTGACTTCTTACAGCAGCGGGTTTCAGAACTGAAATGAATGAGGAACTTCCTTCTACATTGTGTCCTATCTCATTCAACAACATAGTTAAATTAACATCTGCCCCAATAGAAACAATTTTAGTCTGTTTAACTTTCTTTTTAATGGGTGTGATGCCCATACGTCGCAATTTTTTTTCGTCTAAACTAAATATGATACGTTTGAACATTTTAAGGAAGATCGGGGAATTATTCAACAACGGTAAATTCATCTCGAATGGTTTGATATGCAACATTCTTAACTGTGTCTGGAACTGCTGGTTATTATCGTTATATGGAGTTGCCGATACACACCATCTTTTGGTAGCCTTTACTTCAAAGCATGCCATAGCCCGTTGACTCGATGGGTTCTTAATTTGATGGGATTCATCAAATACAACTCTGTCAAACGTTTTTAATTCTGAAACTACCTGTCGTAACGTACCATACGTTGTAAATACAACGTCGGCGTGTTGTTTCCGCTGCCTACCATAATATTCACAAGTCGTTAAACTCGGAGCAAACTTCTGTACTTCTGCCTTCCACTGATCGATAAGTGTCAGTGGGGCACAAACTAAAGTTGAACCACCCTGTCTCAGTAGTAATTCAAGAATAATAATTGTTTTACCCCACCCAACATTTAATGCTAGTATACCGCCGTTACTCTTCGTGTCTTCTCTTTCCTGGAATCCGGCAATCATATTGTACTGTAAATCGTCGGTGAGAGACTTTGTAAACATATGGGACAGGGAAGTCCCTGAATTTTCTTCCTCTATCATCTTTTGTACTAACCAACTTTGGTATTTTTTCAAACAGGTAATTTTATTTAACGACATGTAAGTTGAAGTGTCTGCTTTTAATCGCGCTACATTACGCTTAGCGTAAGTGGACATTTTAAAAATGTCGATATTTTCTTCAGATGCATAGTTACGACGCACTTTTAAGAGCTCTGTCATAATAGGTCGCAAAGCAGTAGCGTTAAAACTGACTGATGTACCGGGGTAAGTCACCATATCCAACGTATGAATGTTGTTTATTGCTACATTCAGTTCTAACGTAAAGAATTCATTATCGGGACCACTTTTTTTTATACTTATTGGTGTAAATTGAAACATAGGAATATTTCTGTAAGATTCTTCAGCTTCTAAAACCTGAGCCATGTGTGTTCTGGTGGGAGACAGTAAGTTGTTCAACCGTTGCTGAACAATCTTTAAGTTATCTGCGCTATTGTTACTATTGTTTTGTTGGTAATAATCTTGTTGAGCTAGCAACATGCGTTTCAATCCTGTGAACTCATAATCATCTCTATATTGTGAATAAAGCGGCCGTATTCTATATGAATGATTACACCATAACAAATACGCTATTGCATACATTAAATCGTTGTTATCAGTATTTGACTTTGCGTGACGAAGTATGTAGTAAAACATTAACTCTAGATCATTTTCCTCCAGTTCTTCAAGGTGTCTTACATCCCATGAGGTCATTCCATGCTTATACTGTATCTTCAAAACTCTTTCGTCTATTTCAACATCTTGTCTCTGACTAATTTTGTTTCTAGGCCGACCCAAAATGTTTATTTCGTCTTCAGTTACCCATTCAACGTATGTCATGTGAGAATCGAATCGATGATTTGGCACTAATTCAGAAGCACCTGAATCTTCCACATAACAATACAGATCTTTCCCATCAGCAACCCCATAATCAACATCAACAATATATCCGGGTTTTAGGTTAAATTGAACACATGGTCTACTCTTCAACTCACACCATGCGCCCAAATATTTATTTTTCCGGTCCATGCTCATACACATACTATTTTGTATGGTATAGCCCCTATCAAATGCAACGTCATGCTGTCTATCTGCATCAACCATAATAACTGGTTGTATCTGCTGACTCTTTTTATCCACAATGCTTATCAGCTTTGAAAACTTAGGTTGAATACTGATAGTAGTATCTTGAACATCTACAACCACGCACTTCATACGGCGGCGTTTTTCATATCCACTTCGAAACCATATTTCCTGATATTTCTGTACATTATTTCTCCAATTATATATGGGGTGATCTTCTTGCAATTTAACCACACGATCATCCGTTCTTGCCTCGGTAAATATTCTTCCGTTTGCGCCTGTAATCGGCATTAAGTAAAATTGACTGTACGATGCCTGACGATTGTATATGTGACTAAAGCTTGAAGAACTGACAAAGTTTGGTTCAATCAATACAATAACTCTATTATAACTGTCTCCAAATTGTCGTAGTTTTGTACCAACAACTTTCCCTATGTAATTGTTCCCGTTGCTCTGGAATATAACGGCATCGTTCTCTTTTAAATGGCATTCCCAATCTATTCTTCGGCGTTTAGGTGGCATTTTTATATAAACATTTGCAACCGTATATATAGTAAAACTTTTTTAACCAAAAAAAATGAGACCAGTTGTTTATTTAAAAATTACAAGTACATCAGAATTTATAGGCTACGGCTCAGAAAGCTACTCCATAGTATTGTGCACCCACAGGAGTATACGAAATTCAATTACTAGTACAAATAAATTCTATCAGATTATACCATGGAAATTTCATCCCATGTCGGGCCAGTTTGACTCAACCCCAATACTGTACCCACACTAAAATAATCAACGCTATTTACATGCTAAAAAATTTATTTAATTTAATTACAGTTTATGCTATATTTTGGGATTTTTAGTTATAAATAGGGAATATAAGGATAATAAATGTACCAAGCAGTAGTGAGAAAACGGGAAAAAGAGATAATTAGCTATGAAATATACAAAGGTATGCTCGTGACCGCGAAAACGGGTGAGCTTAGGACTATGCTTAGGGAGGATGTGGTTGGAGGATATTTTCAGATGGTATGTATATACGGTAAAATGTATACAGTCAAAAACAATACGTGGAAAGATAAAGACATGCCGGTCCGTTCGGCGAACGATGGCTATTTCCAAAAATTCGGAAAATTATTCTATTTCCGAGAATTCGGAACCCTTAAAAACAGCAAGAAAGAAGCAGTGCAATATTTACAAGAAAAAATGAATGAACAAGATGAAAATGCACCAGAAATTGTGACTGACAACAAAAAATATATTTTTAGGGGATGGTATGCATTTGATCTCCCTGACGAACACGCAGCGAGTGCAAAACTTAAACTGTAGATTTCATCAACGCTGTGTCCTAGCTAAAATAATCAACGCTATTTACATGCTAACGATTTTAGAGAGGGCACCCCTGAAACCAAAACATATTTTATTTAATTTAATTACGGTTCATGCCATTACAGTATACTATCATTAGAAAGAGAACTTAGTAAAAAGTAAATCTGAATTTTGTAGTTCCCTATACATCACGACCTCTTTCCAAACTACGTCTTATGTAAGACCAGTTTGTTCGAAATAGAAACTACACATATACAAAAAGAAAGATTCAACGAAACGATATCAAGTAAAGAAATAAAGTAAAGATTAACAAACGCATGCCACATATATTAAACAATGCCAAAACAAAACGTCTCCGCAAATACCAGAAGAAGAAGGGTAACCTTCGCAAAAAAAATAAGCAAAGAGACTCTCATGACGGAACTAGCAAGTCGTGCATTTGGCGCATCTTTTTTAAATCCAAAGGTAAAAAGGAAACTAAAGGGGATCTTGAAAAAATCGTCGTATAAGAACAAAACTGTATCAAAGAAACATGCTGCGGTTGAGAAAAAGAGTGTTCGATACGTTTTGGATTAATAAATGCAAACGAGATTCATGTAAATGCATCGATTTGTTGAAGGAGAAAGAAACACTTACGGTGAAAGAGGTTACCAAACATCAGGAATGTTTCAATTGCGATATAAATAATCGTGGACTTAAAAAGAAAGAAATGAAGAGGGTTGTCATCACACTGAAAGACGATCGGACCTATCCACCACTTCTTTAATATAAATATAAGATTTATTTTATATAATATAATGTCTAAATTTAACTACTCTACGGAACTATGTGATCAGGTTGAACAATTAGACGATAAACTGTCTGAGGTAATTACCCTTATGAAAATTATAGAGAAACGAGTTGCTAAATTGGAAAAGATAGCATCTAGCAAAGGCCTCTTAACGGAGGACCACAACAAGTCCAACATTAAGAATCAGGAGGATGCGTGTATTCTTATGTAAATAATGAGTATAAATTATGTACATATATTGTAAAATGACTAGCCTGTATTTCGAACAGTATATACACAACAGTAAAATTGCAACCAAAAGTCTCATAAATCTCTCTCAACGGCAGCGTGCATTTAACAAAACAGCTACTATTGACAATGCCGAATCTTACTACACAAACTTAAAGCAGCTGACAAAAACCCTACGATATCGAAGAATTCCACTTAAACGACACCCTCAGTTCGAGTTTGACACGCATATAAGTACAAATTGGAATTTTGAAATGATACGCGTTGCTTGCAAGTACAAGAATATTCTAATACATGAAAGTGAGAAAGAGGAAGATTTAAAAGAGAAGAATAAATTGTTATCAAAGGCTATGCACCTATCCAACGACTGTTCTCAAATGGGAGCTTCAATCTTATTTTATAAAGGAGACAACAAGCTGTTCAAATTTTTAAATCCCCAGTATCATCTATCACAGACAATGAAAATAGCATCGGAAAGATTTTATAATATGTACCAATATAAGCCTAATTATTTGGCAATTAAAAAGGCTTTTCAACTACGAGAAATGTCGTACCTGTTGTGGAAACAAGATGAAGATATTCTAGATATTATTCGATACAAATCAAAGGCATTGTTGGAGCTAGCAAACAAGTTGGATGACGATGATTGTGGAGAAAGGCTTGCTTTACTACAAAAAATAGTATTGAAGGAAGGTTGCTCCGAAGATGTAAAAAGTCAGTATGAAATATGGAAACAGCAAAACGAGTCGGTTTACTATCAAAATGTTGTAACTAAGAAAGATGTTGAAGTTATTTCCCTCGAGGCGGCTTTTGATATTTTATTAAAGTTGTTTGAAATTCCTTTAAAATAGTATACACGTCCGGTACATGATAATTTTGTGCTACGTACACGCCGACTGCAAAACCAATTAACTCTCTAATCATAGTTTTTTATATGATATTTTGTTTCAAAATTTATACTATTTACATTTTCTTTAAACGGACAGTAAACAACAGAGAAAAATATAAATTACATATCTAATAAAATAGTAATGGGATGTAAGCTAAGCGTTTCGGTCATCCATCCTGAAGGTATTGTAAAAAAAATAAAGGAAACCATGAGTCCAAAAGTAAAAGAAATAAAGTGTAATAATAAAGTAAGTCCAGAAGATACAACAGATGGTCAAGTAGAAGAGAACACAGATGAAGACAAAACACCCGATAGTCCATGTTCAATAGATATTTATAAAACAATCTATCTCGATTCACCGTAGCGTTGTATAAAAGAAACGGTATGTATATAAAAATGGGTAATTGTGCCACCGTTCAAGTAGGAAACACAAATACCGGCCCAGTATCTGAAGGCGGCGGAGGAGGTGGTACCAACGTTACTGTTGGGGGAGGTGAAGAGGAAGAGGAAGAAGAGGAAGACTGTTTGAGCGGGTGTCTAAAAATGGTTGGATGTGCGGTTTGTTTATAAAATCATATAAATATGTACATAATGTATTAATAATGTCAGGTTTTGTAAGAATTTACGAAGTTCGACGGAACCAAACAGATTCTTTTAGTCTACCTCTGCCTCGAATCAGAAGGGATCTCGATGAGCATATAATGGGAGCAGTGCGTAGCAACACATTTAATTTTGTCAGATGTTCATGCAGAAATGGGCAAAGTTGTTCTCGTTGTCAGCACAGACAAGCCGTAAATTTACAAGGGGTGCCTCACGTTACTATTAGCTTAGCGGATGCAGTAGAAAGGGCATTGGCTAGCGAAGAACAACAACAACCATCAATAAATAATGTATCTGTTATACCTGAATATAAAGCAGATGCAATGTTGGACGATCCATGTTCTATTTGTTTATCAAAAATAAAGAAAAGGCAGAAGTTCAGAGCTTTGCCATGCTCAGAAGTGAAACAGCACTGCTTCCATACAACGTGCATAGACGAATGGTTACAAAGAAATAACTCTTGTCCGGTATGTAGAGCAAAGGTATTGTAGATTCCAACGGTTCTTGTTTAAATGATCTCATTTATTAAAATTTAATCCTAACTTATAGTATCCAACGGTTTTCCATCTATTACAAATTTATATAAATACTTTGTTGTCGCTTTCATATCATGATAGTCAATACGCCGTGTTGTCCAATATGTATTCGGAGTTATTCTTCGTTAATTATTCCAAAAATTATTGCACCATGTGGACACGGTATTTGTAGCGAATGTCTTATTAACTTCAAAGATCACGAGGAAGAAAAAAACGGGTCTTTGCACGATTTAAAATGTCCACAGTGTAGAGGAATTATTGTACAAGATTTTGAAAATTACGACCTCCAACATATAACAAACAACGTTGATTTAAGCACCGTGCCATATTGGTCGAAAAGATTGCTCGAGGCAATAGATACCAAAGGGGAGGTTGTAGAAATTACTCCTGAGCTGTCACCCTTTTGTAGAACCTTATTCACACGTATTGTATATAGTGAAGATTTAAAAGCAATGGGTACCATAAAAACTGAGAATTGGACAGCGTGTGACAGTCAAAAAGTTGAGAACATAGTAAAAGCATTTATCATGGGATTAATTAATTCCAATATCGACGCCAACGAGGCACTTGATTGGATCACAGTGCTCAATGTACCACAGCGTGTAGAAATTAAATTGCTACATGAAGTAAATAAATTCTACACGACAAAAGAGTTTTTACATAGAATGAAGGCTGACTTTCTGCTGGATACTCTTTTTGAATAAGTATATATATGCTTTTGTACATAAATAAATGTCGAGCATCTATGAGGTAGATGCAAAAGAAGACCAGTTTGTCACACAGTTGAAGGCCGATTTGATAGCCAGTGATAATGGAAACAATACGGATATGCATATCGCATTTCAAGGATACCTCCACAACAAATCTGGTTTCAAATTAAGAGCTGAAAATATCGAAGTTTTCAATGACGATTTAATTTACACATGGAAAACACTTATAGAAAATCAAGGCATGAAGGTAGATATTACGGCCGATTTGTCCAACGCATGGGTACAAATTACTTGCAGAAGAGTCACTAGACACAGAAAAAGTTTAAGGGAAAGGTTTAAAATGCCCAGCATTACTAAGTTAAAATTTCCACGTGTACCTTTCTCATTATTGTTGTATATATGCATTCTACTCGCTTGTATAATAGTCTTATGGACCAGACACAAAGGAAGATTTCTAAAATAGCGACTAAACTTCCTTCGTCCAACCTTAAACAAGAAGACCTTAAATTTGTAGCCGAGCTGGTACAGTACATAGGCGTACTAAATGGTAGAAATAATTTATCAATAAGTATACACGACAGCTTCAACAGTAAATATAAAGTGATAATCAGCCAAATGCCTTCCATAAATTTCGATGACATACGAAACGTTGAAATGATGAATAAGAGAATTAGTAGTATTTTAATAGACTTGAGCAGAGGATACCTGATAGTGGAAAGCTGGAAATTTGGCAAGGAGAAAAAAGTAGCAAAGAAAAAGCGAAGAAGAATAGATGATGAATACACAGAGTTGCCAAAGTCATTTAGCTTAAAACAAGTAGATGAGAATGATGTAACACAAGTTGAAGGAGTTTTAAAACTTTTCTTGAATGCAACAGAATTAGAGTTCGCAGTAAATCTTCAAATTAATTTAAACACATACGATTTACTACTGTCGAAAATGGAACCGCTTGATATTACTAGCATAGATTTAGTATTGACAAAATTTAAAGCCTTTATTACACAGGTGGATATAAATTACCCACAGAAACAGTTACAAATTCGGATACGCAAGACCGATAGTCCTTTGGAGCAGATTGCTCCTTATCGGCGTAAAGTAAAAATGCAGAAAAAGAACTAAATATCATCGCCGTCGATTATACGATTCCACTCTGTACTGCTCAAATTAATTTTATTCTCACTTGTCCAACGAGTATTTAGACGTTCTAACAGTTTAATTTTATTACTATCTTTGTTTGATATATAAATCTTCACCTTGTATTTTTTTGCGATTTCAAATCCTTTTCGAATTCTGCTTTCTAGTCCTCTACTAGAACTCTTCCACTCTTTTTTCAACACTTTACTAGAAAAATCCCGGGTGTGTGGTAATTCTAAAACCATGATAGGTACCCAAAACCCTGCTGCCCGTCTTGTTATTCGTGGCCCACCGGGCGTTATTAAATTATGCTGCTTCAATCTACGGTTAAAATTACCAGATGCTCCAATATAAGTATGTGTTTTTATTTCCTTCTTATTGTGGGAAATTAAATACAAAAACATTTTTTTATTAGTTTTCATTTTAGTTAATAAAATTTTCCTTATATATACAATCTTTTTATTAGTATATGAGTGATACAAAGAGTGCGCCTTTAACTGAGGATCAGAGAAGCGAAGTAAGGCAGCTTCTTCAACGATTATCGCAACAAAGTACAGCACGTGCGCAACGAAGAGGCACGACTCGTCCAACACTTCAAAAGACGAAGAAGCTAAAGCGACAAGTCAACCCGTTTGATGGAATACAGCCGAATAAAGCAGTAAATGGTGTACAATTGGCAGCCGATTGTTGCGTATTACCTCTTATTCAACGAACGAGGATCATACTGCTGCCCCTTCACTTAGATCAGATAGCAATGACTCGAAAAGAATGGATTGAGATGATGAAATTCGACTGTGGGTTGAGTCTTTCGGAGAGTGACGAAGGCGCAGAGTTGTATTTAAGATTCATTGTGGAGGCAAATCCACCCGTGCGGTATTTGCACGTGTATTTAGAACGTCCTCAAGGAGAAACAACTACAGCCATAGTGAGCAATTGGGTGTATGGTACATGACTATTTTTTTTTAATTATATTTATAATGTGTTTTAATTTTGTGACAATTCGCGCCCCTACATACCTTACACTGCTTATACTTAGTATCATGGTGCCTGGTGCATCTAGAGCATGTACGGTTGCTACACAGCTTCATTTATTAACTATACGTTGCTATTTATAGACGAGTTAAAACGTCGAATCTAATGTAAAATTTTCTAAATATTTCACATCCGACAAGTTACCAACATAGTGGCCGTCATTGAATATCATCGGAAAAGTACGTGGATATTTATCACCACATAGATTCCATACATGGTCGAGAAATTCGTCTACATCATCTTGCAAATACTTGTCACAGTTGTGGTATACAGCATTTGGTAGCAATTTCTTTGCTTCAACACATGCCGGGCAGCCAGATTTAGAGTAAATAAAGTAACCTTTTTTAGTAGGAAATGTATATGGCATTTATTATATTGAAAAAAATCTTATATACTAGAATTTTAATTTTGGCTTGTCCTTCAACAACAACATTTCTGTTGGTTGTACCTTTTTGCTTAATTCACATAATACAAAAAAGGTTTCTAATCTCGTCATAGAATTGTTCTTCAACACGTACGATACGACTGGTTCGTTCTTCATTTCCTTTAATTCCACGATGGATATACCTAACATCCTACATACTGCCATAGCATCGTAATAGTTAGCTATCAATTTTGGATTTCCACCACCTAAGGCTGGAAGTCTAGCTTGTATACCAGCTAGTAGTCCCTTCACTCCTTTATATCCAACATCCAACATCTTTGGTACATTCTTTAATTGTCTAGCAGCAGCAGCAGCAGCTTGAGCAACTTGAACAGCTACAACGGCCGCTTGTTCAGCAGCCCATTCAGCATTCCTCGCGGCGGACGCCATTAGATTTGTAATTTGCGTGAAAACCCACTGCAATACTCCAAAAATACTCTGAAAACCACTGATGGTTAATCGCATCGCTTCGCTCGACGCCTTCAACGTTTCAAAAAAAGTTGTCACATGAACAGAAACTGTGTCAATCGCGTATCTCATAAACCACCATAGCCGTGCATTCCCTTCACCATTTATTACTAAAGTTTGAAAATTTCCTTTTTCAGTTACGCCCCTGGCCATATACCATAAACTACGTATCGGTAATGCACACGCATCAACCAGTATTGAATAAAAAAAGTTTCTGATTTCGGCGATGGCAATCGACATGTAAGATGCCAATACTGTTGTTCCTGTGAACCATTCAAAAGCAGCTACCAATACATAAATCATATTCAAATTGATCATTATCCATGAAACGGATGCCATTAAAACAGCAACATCTGCAATTAACTCGCAGCAATAATCTACAGCACCGCCCCAATTTAACGTAACTGCTGATAAAAACGCTGCATTTAGTTTTTTAGCTACCTTCAACGTGCTAAAGAGAACTTGTTTTAGAGATGTCAACGTCGTTTTTATCCATGTTCTTCCTAAGTTTTTAATTCCATCAATCCACCTCGAGTCCTGCCTAGTTGCCACACGTGTTGCTGTTCCAAATACTAGATCCGCAATTGTTTCAATCATAGCGAAATAATGTTCAAAGGCTTTTGCATCGAGAAAATCACTAAACCTTTTTGAGAAAGATGGTATCTTTTCTGTTGGTAATTCAGGCCCTATGATAGGTCGCTCATTTATCTGATCCTTCATTTTACTCATTTCCTCACTCATATTCGTTACCAGCGCTAACAGTTGATCAATTCTATCATCCTTTTTACCGCCCTCCGCTTCAGTATTCATATTTATGTTTTTTTTTAGATTTTTTAAAGCGTCTCGATTGACATTTTCAACATAGATATCTGATACTGTCTTCGATCGTTGCATCTTATTTTTTTTCTTCTTAAATGCACCTTGTACGTTTCTTTCAACGTAAGTGTTTGCATCTATCAGTGCTTTTCGAAGATGTGCTTGAAATTTCTTCTTGTTGGGATCGGATTCAAACTTATATAAGTTCGTACGGTTTTCCTTTCCCAAATAGGTATTAGCATATGGTTCAGGTTCTTTGGTATCAGTTTCTAAAAGTATATTTTTGAGCCCGTTGTTGGAAATCTCAACTCGCATTTATATTAGTATAGTAAAACTTTATAGTATTTTAAATTATTTATTCACAAAACCCTGTATCAACATTGCAGGTTTTTGCAGCACAGCTGCTGGTACATTGGTTGGGTAAGAATGAGTTGGTGTTGGCATTACAAGCTGCTACGATGAAGTTAGGACATATTTGACATTTCTCCCCAAAGAAGTCATCGTTCATACAAGCGTTGCAACTGTCGCCCTTCCAGGCTCCCAACCCCTGATATTTTACATCAATATCACACGAGCATGACCCGTCGCCTGTTAACCCGTCGTTACAGATACCGTGCTTATTGCATTGGGCAATTCCAGCACCTCCTGGACAAGCATTACAGTCAGCACCAAAGAATCCATCCCAGCATTCAACGCATGCACCATCTTCGGTTTCTTTCAAACATCCACATTCTGGACCACTCCACGTAGGCAAAGGTTCGTCACCTTCGGGTGCACATACGCAATTTACACCAACTATCTCCGCGTCCACTGGATCGCCAGCATAGGCGACTGCACAGGTTCCATGTCCACTGCAAATTGAGGCAGAATAAACACCGTCGAATCCGGGACACTTTTTGCACATGGAGCCATCGTACGCGTAGCCTGATCTACCACATTGACAGCTTCCATCTGCTACTTTCTTTTCTAAACAGCATACACGATACTCACACGTAAATCCATCGGCACATTCTAAGTCATCTTCGCATAAATCTCCACTACTTTCGTCTCCATTTACACATTGCCCCTTACAGTTGAAGCTACCACCAGACCCAGCATCACAGTCATAGGGATTACTACAGCTTTGACCCGACGGTGTACAGGTGTTTCCTGTGTAAATATTTGCTCGTTGCCAATGATTATCTTTTGCGAACGCTAGTGTATCTCCGTCTGCTTTGCACAAAGTTGTATTAGCATATTTACAGTAGCCACCATAGTGATCTGGCAAACATCGACGACACAACAGGCCGAAATCGTCGGTTTCTGTTTCCCAGGTAGGTTGGCATTGGTTGCATGCTCCAGTAGATGAATCCATGTATCCTGGGTAACATTCCTTACAGCCTTCCAACGGCTTCCAAAAACCACGTTTACATTCATTACAGTTGGCACCTTGATACGTTTCAGCACACACGTCACAATTTTTTCCGCCCCACCCCAAATCACACAAGCATGATCCATCTCCCTCGCCTCCATCGTTGCATGTTCCCATTACACAGGTGCACATTTCACACGAAGTTCCCCAATGATTGACTTTGCAAGGACAGTTAGGAGTTTCCAACGGATGTCTGATTATCAATTGAATGCCTAAACCAACTAAAGCGCACGCTAACACTAAATTGAGATAGTAAAATTGTTTCTTTGTATTTGATATTTTAACATGCGTAATTAAAATAATCATACTAATAAGCGATCCCCCGCCCAATATCAAAAGTATCATGGCTAAGACATACCCTGTTGGCAAGGGCGGTAATCCATAATTGCTGGTGTTGATAAAAATAATCCCAGTCAGCACCGACAATAATCCAATAAATCCTATTAGGGTTGAAGTTGCTTTCATTTAAATAAAATCCAGCTACAATTTATAGTATATCATATAAATTTCGACCTAGTTGGAAGAAATGATAACAGAATTACAACTTAAAAATGTTATCACATATTATTATTTAGATTTAATGAAACAAGGTTGCAACAGCGTTCAACCACCAACTCATTCCACCAGAGATACAATCGCGTTCAATAAAATGAGAGCTGAAATTTGTGGAAATACCTACAATATTCCGAAGCTGAAGAGGGCTATCGGGATCATACACCAAAGTACATTGATACAACAAATCAATTCTATACCAAAAAATAGTGAATGCTGTATAGATAAAGTAAAAATACCTCTTAGCGAATCTGGCGTTCAACTAATATGCAAACATAAAGATGAGAGTATACATCATATAGTTTTTCAAAAAAAGTATCAACAACTATGTAATAGTTATTTTAAATTGAGGTGGTTTAATGAGCTCTTACAAGAGAAAATGCGCCAGTTCTTTATCGAACAACCATGGTACCTACCACAGACGTACCAAACTAACGATTTATTAAAGAAATTGTTCAACACAAACTTTTCAAAAGTTATTTACAAAGACTTAGAAATTACTGTCGATATTTTAGATGGGTTTTGAAGTAATCGGAGTGCACATCCAATCTTCAATCACTTTCGACAATCTCTCGTCAAAAAAGTTTATTTTTGAGCGTCTTTTCTTACAATGCTGTGAATGACATTTAATGTGAAATGATTTGTTGATTAAATCAATCACGATGTACAATACATTGGACTTATGTCTTCTCCGTTGGAAGATACAACTGCGATTTGATGTATTGCATACGACCTTCATATTCTCACCGGTAAATACCATTCGTTCGATATGACCAACTTCTTCACATAGAAATCGATAAATATCGCCGCCACGTACACAATTTGGTACCCAGCCTGAGACCATCGTGCATTGTCCGGCACCGTAACTGCTACCGCTCGTGTACACAGGCGGACCACCGTCAGGCTCTTTTAACTGGATTAATTCAACGTGTGGTGAAGACACTGGACATACCCGACTGTCGCGCCAGTTGTCAAACGTAAAATCCAAATGCGATTTAAGATACCTTTTTTGTCCGGCTTTGGTCTGACCCAACATCCGAAACAACCTATTTCTGGTGTAAATGCCTAGGTCAAAGAAGGAAAAGGCTCCTTCAACGTCTTTGTGTTCTGTTTCAATGAACTTTTTCAATACCCTCATGTACGCTCCACAATGGCTAGCATTTGTAAACAGATGGCCTTTTATTTTGATAACAATATGTAAACTTCCCTTTTTACTGGAAGAGCTGTCCATTACAATATAATCAATTGGTATACCAGGAAACATGATATTGAAATGACCCACAATGACAGGTTTCACTGCCTTCCAACAGTCGTATACTTTGATGCCAGGAGTTTCTTTCAAATTCACGTCGATATCAATATAGAGGCGGCATGGCTTTTTTGCATCAATCACCTCGCAAATGGTTCGTGTACCTTGTTCGATATACTGTTCGAAAACTTCAGCTTCAGTCGCGGCAATGTAACTATAGCTCAATTTCTTCTCACCGTTTTTCTCATAAACAAATTGCCTAGCGTATACACTTTGCGGAGGCGACACTACCGACAAAATTGGATGTAACGTTTTACTTTCTTTCACCATCGTCGTGAGTAACTTATCTTTATGTCTTTTAATTTATATAATCGTTTTGTTGAACAACGTTTTGTGTTTCTTATTCTACAATGTGCACGGAAATACGTATGTATGCGCAAGTTGGGAACATCAAATTTAGCTTTTAGGAAAAAAGATAGAAAATTTATTATAGCTTTAAAGCAGGTTTTTTTGTACTTTTTAGAATTTTTTTTATTTTGGTTTCCGACAATGACTGTGGTAATAGCATGGGCTTCCTACTAATCCCAGCGTAGTATTGGGAAATCAATTTCTCCTCTCTCTCTAGTTACATAAAAACTTGCTTAAAATAGATGTATATTAACCTGCTTAAAAACCACTGTGCTGTAGCTGTAGTATGATATTTTACGACTACTATATAAGGCATAGTGTATCTAATAAATAAGTTATGGGTCAAACTATATGCGGAGGTGCTCGCCAGGAGTCTCAGAGGGCGTTGGATTTAGGTATTTTCGATAATTCAAAACATTATTGCACGGTAAGAAAAGGATCTCCATATTATAAAAAGAAGATAAAAAGGGCAGAAAGAAAAGCAAAGAATGCCAAACTTTTATATGAAGAGTACCGGGAAACAAAGCTTGAACGTAGTAATAGTAAGAGCTGTAAAAATAAAAGAATAAGATCTAATAGTAATTAAATATCTTTATTTTTATTTTTTAAACAACAACAAAACGGATGCGTAAACAAAAGTATCGCTGTGTACAACGGATTATGATATCTCATTATCACATGTTTTTCTTCCTTTTCGTAAACTAATCTAGTAATAAAGCTTTGCATCCTACTTATTTGAGTTCAGTAGAGAGTGACTCATAGCAATATAGGTCTACAGAGTTTGAATCCAGAGGCATAATATCTTCTATATCAAACATACCGTCGTGTTCAATGGTGTCCAAAACTGAAGTTGGAGAATCAAATGTAATTGGTGAATAATCACTGTCGAACGTAGTTTCAAAATTGTTTAACCCATCTAGTTCTGCCTCAAGGCCCGCCCAGTAACGCTTCAATTCCATACGAATGCAGTTCATCTTCATTTTATGTGAGGCATAGGGACCCGCTAGCATCTCCACACAACGGTCTCCACAACACCAGTTTTTAGAATCTCCCCATTCCCAACTCACTTCTCGACGACAGTAGTCATTAAAGCAACGCTTAGCCAAAGGATGGGTGCAAGGCATAGGACTTGAAACGTTTCGTTGACTCTTATCTTTTTCACGTTTCCATAGCCGTTTAGCCTCTTCTCTGCTTTTTCCTAACTCTGCTGTGTAGCTGCGTTCTCTTTCTTCCCAAATCTCATTTTTGTGTTTCTCAAGAACGTCAATTCGCAATTGGTCATTATACCCCCAGCAAGTTGCTGAATTACGGTTATCCAAATGGTTGTAAACGTTTTGTTGAAGCGCCATCCTATATAAGTTTTTCTTTGTGTATTAAATGAATGATTTATATGCTTTTGGAGTTCTTGTTGTTCTGCCTTTAATTGCGAAATATCTTTTTGCTAGTTTCAATATAGATAAGTCTATATCCAGAGATGTAACCATATGTTTGTTTGGGGAGATGAATAATTATACGGTACCCATCATTACCAAAATAAACGAATTGCGTATTCCCACAATTATAGCAACAAATTCATTAAATTCAATTCCGGCACCGTTGCTACACTACGTGAAGCAGTCGAATTACTATAAATTTATTCCCTATGTAAAGCCAGGAACATCAAATTTCATAGTAGACACTATTTGTAGTCTAAGTGATACAAATCTACTAATTCATGACACTGCTGTTGTTTACGGAAATAGAACAGTCTTAAATCCATCCTATTTTTTGCCGTCCGCCCACTACAGCGAGGGTAGACTAATGCAAAAAGTATGGGATGATTTTAAGAAAGATAAAGTTCATGGTCTAGTAATGATACCGTATAGTAATTCGACCTATCAATTTATCGAAGAATTTATTCACGATATAATCCGATTTAATATTACTATAAGTACTGATTGGTATACTAAATAAATAGCATGGATTACAGCATCTTTTTTGACCCAGCCATTATTTTACATGCGTGACTATAAATATTTATATGAGAATAGTAAAATGTATATCGGCTCGTTTGGACACAACTACCTAGAGATAAAGCTGAAAAAAAACGATGTATATTTTGACATCAGAGATGAGTTTCCAGCTTATGCAGGAAAAGAAAGATTTGGTATTAGTAAAGTAGTACAAAAATTATACTTTAAACAGGAAGGTGTTAAAGCGTTATACAAAAAAGAGATATATGAAAAAGTCCTGAAGAAAATTCAAAATCGAAGGCACCATAATTTTCGCGTGTTTATTGGAGATAAGCACGGCGCAAAAGAGTCTGTTATGTTGGTGGAGCGGTTGGAGAGAGACTTGTTTAAAAAAAAAAGAATTATGTCAACCATTGATCATATTACATTAACAGCTTGTGCTTAGTATTTAAATATATTATTTCTTTTTCAAATGATACGAAGTATTTTATTTAACTCTCAACATATGTATGGAAAACATATATTTTATCCGAAGTATGCTAGAGTGTTATGTTCTACCACAAAAACCGAACCTAATGAAAAATATGATGTAGACAAAGACTTATGGGTAGTTGAAGAGGTACCAGCTGCTAGAGGTGGCTCTGAGGTCAATGTTAATAACCCACTGGTGCGCCCATCTGATGATTAAGATGTATATTATGAAATTACAACTAGAAAACCTGCTTAAAAGACAGGATAAATTTTGAAGTTCTTAAAAAAAAATATTATTAATATAACTACTACTTATTGCTCCAACACAACGTTTTAAGAAAGCATACACACTTTCCAACAGATAAAATACTAAAAAATATATAGATATATAAACAACACTTTAACAAAACAAATAAAACATGTTTACTTGTCCAGATCCAAATGTGGTAGCTTTGCAAATCGCGGCGGTGACACAAAGACCTAACAGCGATGAGCACATCTGTAATGCGAAAACTTGCATAATTCGACATTTACCAGTTGAAATCCACGCGTTGGATTCGCGTTTTTTTATCGTATGTAAATTTATAAAACCTGTTCCTGGACTACATCCACAGAATACGTTGCATCAAAAAGTCAGTAGTATCTTCTGTTGCCAAAACACAGGAAAAATACATTATTGCCATGCGAACTGTAACGGGGAGAAGATTTTATGTGAGTCAATTGAAACATGCTGCATCACTGGGATGCAATTCTCATCAGAACAAGTCAGAACATATGGTGTAGCAAATCGTGTACAAACTAGCATGACTGCTGACAAGAGTGATCCGTTGAAATATTCCAGGGAAACAAATGGAACACTATCAAAAACCAGTGGCGTACACAACATGAAAATTGAACAGTGTAAATTGATAGCAAAGAATATATTACACAGTTTTCTTTTTTCCATCACGCGTGAAAATTCTGAGCTCCACAAGTTAACAGAGCTAAGGCGGGATGCTGAAAAGCTAGTAAACAAGTACAAGAGGCATTCCGAGAAAAATAATAGGCCAAAAAATTATATACAAATGATAACAATATACTTGAATCAAATGAGAAAACGGCCATCTAGACTAGAGTTTCTGGAAAAGACACAGAGAGAACAAGATTTCTTGATTTTCAAGTATACCAAAGAATTAATTGGTACCTGGAAAATGATCTTGTACAAAACGGAACAAGGAAAGACAAGCCCATCACAATTCAACTTTAAGATATTTGTGCCAGCGTGCCTCTACATTATGAAAAATGGAGTGACAATGAACGGTCAATTGATCATAAGGCGGAGTCAGTTTCTTAGCACGTGTTTACCAGAGACAAATACGCTTGATCTATACGCCATAAGTAAAACACCATTCACCGCCAGTAAGAATAATATAATGGCTGCCATACGTGAAACGATAGGATCATCAGCAGAAAAAGCTGTTGAATTGTATCAATATGCTCAAAGTGAGAGTAAAAAAGTTCATATATAAGTATTAATATTTACAATTAAGAATAAATTATGAGTAGATTAAAGTTAGGGTTGCCTAATTTCGGGAACACATGCTACATTAATTCCGTTCTTCAATGTTTACGATATTCTAAACCTTTAGTATTTATGTTACGTGATCATAGAGTTAATGCAAAGGACAATAACAAAAAGGAGCAGTTAATGGAGAGTTTTGTAGAGCTCTTATATGCAGACGCTGATCCCAGAGACCTTCACATCTTTATACAGAGTCTGTCCGTTTGCAGCAGTCAATTTCGATTACTGAGACAATGCGATGCACATGAATTATATCTGTACGTTATTGACACTTTTTTTGAAACCTTCCCGGTTGCAAAATTTCCAAAGATAAACAATCCATTCAAAGGAAACTTAGAATCCACTGTCACATGCAATTTATGTGGGAACCATTCGGTCAGTTGCCACCCATTTATATCTTTATCGTTGGAGATGGACGCTACTGTAGATAAACAAAGTGTTTCGTCAATGTTAGATAACTACCAAAGTTACGAAGAACTTAAGGATCCGATAGACTGTGAAAAGTGCAAACGTAGACAGCCCTCTAAAAAAATTTTAACGATAAAAGAGTGTCCAACATTAATAGTATTGCATTTAAAACGTTTTAATGGAGTAAACAAAATAAATACGGCGCTAAACATAGAGAAAAATATTGCCATCAACAAGAAACCGTACAAATTAACATGTCTCTGTAACCATTCTGGGACGGTCTACGCGGGCCATTATACCAGTACTTGTCTTCGAAAGGATGATATGTGGGTAGTCTGCAATGACAACAGTATCAACAATATACAAGATTTGCCTGCTTCAACAAGAGTTCCTTATATTTTATTTTACGAAGCTATATAAATTAAGTTTATTATAATAAAATGAGTCATATTTTAAATGACGATTCTAGTAGATTTGTCATCTTCCCTATTAAACATTCTGACTTATGGAAAAGATATGAGAAGCAGTTAGCAGTGTTCTGGAACACAAATGAAGTAGATTTGGAATCAGATTTAGATGGATGGAACAATTTAAATGAATCTGAAAAACAATTTTTGTTGCAAATTCTGGGCTTTTTTGCCGCCAGCGATGGTCTAGTTGTGGAAAATATCATGTTGAACTTTCAGGCAGAATGTATGGCATCGGAGGCACGTAGTTTTTTCACTATTCAGAATGCAATCGAGACGATACACGGCCAGCAATATGCATTGTTGATCCAGAAGTTTGCTCCTACTGAGAAACAACGCAATCAATTGTTTCAAGCTATTGAAAATCATGCTTCAACAAAAGCAAAAGCTGACTGGGCATTGTCTAAAATGAAACGAAACGATACAGAAGACAAATTAACGGACTTTAGCAAACGATTGATAAGCTTTGCATGTGTAGAAGGGATCATGTTTTCTTCCAGCTTTTGTGCAATTTTTTTCTTCAAGAATCGAGGCGATTGTCAGATGCCGGGACTATTTTTATCCAATGAATTTATAAGTCGTGATGAAGGGTTGCATAGAGATTTTGCAGTTGATCTGTACAAGCATTTCCCAAAATTACCACAGGAGGAGGTTGAAGCTATTGTTAAGTCGGCGGTGGGATTGGAGCAGGATTTTGTGAGAGAAATTTTACCAGACAAACAAATACGCGGGATGAATGCGGAATTGATGTGCCAGTATGTAGAATTCGTTGCGGACAACTTGATGCGAGCCCTTGGGTATGCAAACATTTACAACAGTAAGTTACCACAGTTGTTCAACTTCATGCAAATGATTAGTTTGGAAGGGAAGACCAATTTCTTTGAGCGTAGGGTCAGTGAGTACAGTCTGGCAGGGGTGGGAGAGGAAAATAATTCATTTAATTTAAACAGTAGTTTTTAAGCAAATACATCAAATGTCCAATGAACTGCATCTGGTATAGGTTCAAAACATCCAAACGTCATTCTACCTTCAACGAATTTTTCCATATCAGCTGAGTGATAAAGATCACCATCATATATTACTGCTCTATTTTTTTTCATTGTTGCTTTGTAAATCATTTCCCATCTATCATTTGAACCATTCATGTACCGATCCGTATTGTTTATATACTTCAACTCATCCCGTAAAAGTGGTGTGCCCTGCGTACACACAAGGCCGCGAGACTCACGGTGCATATACAGTGCGGTGCCATCAAAAGGTCGATCCTGCAAATAGACAAGTAAAGCTCTCCAATTTTTACCATCACAATGCGGTATTTTTTGTGGTTCCTGCATTTCCTCTGGTGTCGTCGTAATCTCACTAAATCCACATTTTTTTCCCTCAAAATATGGATTATCTGGCCGTTTTAAAAGTTCATATCGATGACCCGGATAATAGTTGTGATCCGACTTAGGTAGCTTTTGTCTTTCAACATTTAAAACGGCGTCTATATCTTGAAAAAAATTATCAATGATTGTAAGATTCTTATCAACACGTATTGGGATAATTGTAACGGTTGCATCTGGATTCAGTTCATAGATAGCCGAAGCTAGTACAATGAGAGTAGAAAATATAGTAACGCGTAGCATTTATTATTTCACAGCTAGTTTATATAGTCAGAGGAACTTCAATCTAACGTCTACGACGCTTTTTGTTCGGTTTCTTTGTGCTTGTAACACGCACACGGGTTGCTAATCCATTGTGTGGATTTTGAACCTGAAACTTTCTCTCCTCTTGTTCTTCCTGGATTTTCTTTGCTTTCACTGCCGCATAGGGGTCAGAAGGTGGTTTAGTATTTACTGTTTCGCGCTCAGCTTCGTATTTCGCGTCCTCCAACCTACGAACTGCAATGCGAGCTTTCCGTTGAGCCCGTCGTGCTTCCTTTAAGAAATCGGGTGAAGTAAATGGCTTGTGGGATACGGTTGGTTTGCTCTCAGGCAACTTAGGTATCTCCTTCTCAAGGTACATTTCGAAAGAACTTGTTGTGACCAATGGCAGTGGCTCTAACTCACGTTTTTCTTCGGCAGAAAGTTCATCTACACGACCAAAATGTGGGTTTCCGACAAGGCTTTCTTCTACGCTAGGCAACGGTACGCCTTTTGGATGCTGACTGGTTAGTTTTTCCGCCAGATGTAAAAATTCTTCCATCGTCGGTTCGTCCTCCGACGCATCCATCAACTGCTTCAACGCAGCGGCCATATAATAGGCATGGATCTTTGGCTGATGCGAATCAGCGCCTTTTGCCAAATCTGCAATTTGAAGTCTGTCGGTCATCGTAGAGTGTAAATGGATTGGATGGGCGATCATGTTGCTCGAATGTTTAATAATCGTTCTGTTGAATGAACTTACTTCTTTGTTTTCTTTTCTTTCTTTTATTTACTTTAATTAACAGTTCCACATACCGACCAAACTGTTGTTAGTGTATCTGGGTATGTGTGTGTATGCGTAATATAGGAATAATAGAGTGAAAAAAATAATAAAAAAAAAATAATAATTTTAGCAGACGGCCAACTTGCTTAAAATTTTTCACGCACAACAATTAGCATACACACATCAGCCGTAACCACATTTGAATCCAGGAACTATCACACAACTTTTAAGCAGGTACAATGCTATTTCAGTGCTGGAGATTTCATATTCCCCAAAAAACGTAAGTACCATTTTTCTGGTCCTTTTTTTATATCTCCTCCCCTATTAATACAATAGTCTGCTAATCTTGCATCATTATGAAGTATAGCAACATACAGTAAAAATTGGATCGCTCTATGTGTCAAATCCTGTTTCAGCCATGTATTACACATTATTTTTAAGGTGGGGTGATACTGTATTTTTTTATTTAGTTCCATTTGATTAAAACAACGATGTATATATACGTGTTTAATTAGAGCATCTATTCATTTCATACCACACAATGCTGTTGATTATACTCTTGATATAAATGAAGAAAAAATAAAGACTCAATATTATTAAGTCGGAACTATAAAATGTTTTAAAAAAATAATTTAAATCTTTCTATACTACTATAAATACCTAATACCAGATAAATATAATATGAGTCAAAAACTCCCCAATTTATTAATTATTGCTCTGGTTGGAGCGGCAGTCATTGTGCTAATATCACTCGGATTAGAGAGTGTCATAAACAATCTCGACGACATGCTAGTGCCGTGCCAACATGGTAGTAGTTTTAACAAAGCCACCGCTAGTTGTAACTGTATGAATACACCTTTTAAAGGAAAATACTGTGGTGAATGTGATTGTGCGCATGGACAGTGCATGGTTGGCGGCACTACTCCAAAAGCCGGGTCACTGTACGGTTGTAGATGTCCTATTGGTACGAAGCGTTTCGGTCACAAATGTCAACTATGTTATGCTGAGAATACGACGTCATGCAAAGGCCCATGTCAGAATCGATTTTACGGCGCGGTGTGCGATAAAACTTGCAACTCTAATCTGGTTCAGTCGGATTTATTCGCTTCTACACTAACAGCAGATGCTGCGGTATGTAGAAACATTCAAGACAACGGGGGCACATGCAACTATTGCTCTGGCCATGGCTTGTGTGGTGCAACAGGTAATTGTGACTGTGAGAAAAATTACTTTAACGGTCCAAACGGTGGTTGTTCACAAACCTGTGCCATAGCGGACAATGGAAAAATATGTAGTGGGCACGGTGTGTGCGAGAAGATTGCAGGAGTGCCTACGTGTGCTTGCGAATACGGTTGGAGAGGTACAGACTGTAGTGTGCCCTGTCCTGGAATGGAAGTTAATGGAGTACCTTGCTCTAACCATGGTCAATGCTTAGTAAATTACACTGGTACCCCTACTACTAGCTGTAACTGTAATCAGAAATTTCGTGGGGATGCATGTGAAATTGAATGCCCTGGGGAAATTGTGGCATGTTCTGGCCACGGTACATGTGACAACGTGGGTGTATGTGCGTGTAACAGTCCAGCTGGAGGAGTTACATGGGTTGGAGAAGCCTGTTCTTGTTCTGACTTTATCACTTGTAGTGGAAACGGTAATTGTATGGGCAACGCTCAGTGCCAATGTATTGGAAATTGGGGTGGAGAACACTGTCGTCAATGTAAGGAAAACTACTACGGGTCAAATTGCCAATTTTACTGCGATTCAGATGGTAAACCCTCAGCAAGTGGCATAGGATGTTATGGGAGGGGCACTTGTACTGTTCTGGACTTTGCAAAGAGACAAGAACGTGTAATATGTGAGTGTTTTGGCGAGATAAAAGTGTTTGACGATGGAAAAATAACAACACATTTCTCTAATTACGAACCGTCGGATAATTGTTTAGATTGTGCTGCTGGGTACGTGCCTAAGATAACAACAGTTGATCAATATGGATTACCAGATGGTGTGAAGGTTCCATGTGAGCTGTACTGTTCAACTCAAACATGTAACAACCTGGGTGATTGTAATGAAGATTGGGGAATAACCGGAGAGACTCTTTGTCATTGTAGTCATGGTCCCGATAATAAGAAACATTTAGACGATGAAAATTTCTGTTTAAGTTGTGAAACAGGTTGGTTTCCTGAAGATATTCATAGTGACCACGGCTGCTCCAACTTTTGTACACCCGATATTGCAGATGCTCCTTATTCCGGTACTTTCCCGGCTATATGTGCTACTGGCGTAGTAGACTGTGTTCAGTGTTCGGGACATGGAACATGTGGTCCACGCGGGGAATGTCTATGCGAAGACGGTTACACAGGTGTTGAATGTAATATTCAATGTACAGGTTCGAATGGACTTACATGTTCGGGGCACGGAGAGTGTAAGGTCAATCAATTACAAGAATTGATGCAATTTGAGTATGAATATGTTGGCGATAGCGGAGCACTTTACTCATGTGAATGTAACCCTCAAGACGCATATACCGATGAAGAAAGAAAAGATTTTAGGATTCGAGTTGCAAATGGAGAAGTGAATGGAACGTTGGAAGATCCTCCGGTAAAAACATTTTACGGTGAAATGTGTGAGTACAACTGTAAAACCCCACCATGGGCACAGTCAGAGGTGTGCAACGGCTTTGGAGACTGTGAAATTAATAAAATTCAAGATCCTAATGGAGGACATGCCACATGTACTTCAGATAATGATTGTACAACAAGCTTTGCGATTCAAGCTATTCTCAGTGGATCCTCGGATTGGAGCGCCGAGAAAGGTCCATTTTGCCATAAAGCGGATTCGCCGCCTGGGTGTACTACCTCCAACTTCGCCAACGAAGACTGCTACTATATTCTAGCATTGCAACGCCCAGTCAAAGCGAGGGGAAAGGAATGTATGAGAGACGACACTTGTCGAAATTTTTTAGATGGAACGGATTGGCATGGATGGTGCAACGACATTCAGACCGCTCAAACCCCCCTGCCAGTATGTGAAAGTGACTGGGAGACATACTGTTCGCTTATTAAAGATGGACAAACCATTTCACAGTCATGTGTGAGTTATGTTGAAGAAGCTGGTACCACGATTTTAGATTTTTCACATGTGAATAATGATCATTACGTGTACAACGGGGAAAATGATCCTGAGATTAAATTGTGTGTAAATCAAAAATACCGATTTAACCGTGTTGATGCTGGTCATACCTTACGTGTAGTCAAAGACAGTGATTGCACAGGTTGTGAAACTGGTACATATACGTCTTTACCTACTTCAACAGTTTCAGGATGGACAGACAGTACTTATGGATCACCTTCAGATATATCATTTTCAGACCCAGGTGTATATTATTATGTATGTGACGCTCATCCGAATATGGTGGGCAAACTAACGGTTAGTAATGTTGATTGTCCTTCTACCTACACAGTGACACATGAGCTCAATTATTGCTACGAAAAGGATAAATCGAGGTTTCCATTTAAGGTCACTGAAGCGTACAGAGGCGATACAGCAGTTGAACTTCACGATACCATAGCAGAAACGTTTGAACAATTCACAAGAAAATATCCTAATTTGGATATGGACGCAACACAGTTTTGTGACAATTATTTGAAAATGTTTGAGGTGGAAGTGTCTCACATTAGAACAGACCAGTTATATATCTGTAACAACAGAATACAGCATACTGATAATTGTTCAACAGAGGCATTGTCTTTGGATACTGTGTGGAAACCATTTTATGTGGACTGTGATGGACAGCAAACACAGTATACTACATTGGAAGAAGCGATTGATAATAGACACGAAGGATGCATCGTTGTGGAGGAGGTAGTAGACGTAGATAACGTGACCCTATCAAATTTATTCGCGGTGAAATCACAGATGGGTGAAAACTGTGTGGATAACGCCGACTGTACTTCCAACGAATGTTACGAAGGCACTTGTTGTGCTTCTGGCACCAATACTACAAACTGTGAGAAATGTAATAATCAAGGGACGTGTGATTGTTTGCCAGGAAGCATAAAACAAAATTCTAAATGTATCTACGACAACTCTTCCTGTACAGGAGTATCGTACTGGCTGGATAACGTTGGATGCGTCAACCAAGTGGTAGGAGAAGCTTGTTTTAAAGACGCTGGATGTCAGTCCGAAGTGTGTATTGGAGGCACATGCGCCTCACAGGAATCGCCCAACTGTGCTCAGGTTAATGCTGCTGGTGCATGCATACAATGTATTGCCGATGCCACACTTACCGGTACGACATGCACACCAAACAGCTGCCCATCAGGCAAAATGTTTGTGACCGATGAAGGATGTGTAGACCGGCCATCGGATGCGTTGGAACAACAAGTACAGAACTTGTTAGAAAAAACCTGCTCGAATGCGGAAAGCATTTTCCCTATGTGCCAGCTACCAACAGATGCTTGCAATGTCAACGGTATATCGGCATGTAACGACGGAGACTCGTGCCATACTTTTGAAGGAGACGCCATCTGTTCAACATTGGGGGTATTGAACGCTACATGTAAATTTGGATTGGAAGTGGTACCGCTGAGCTTTTCCACTTACAAATGTATAGGTAATTTTACGCTAGTAAATCGGGATGTGTGTTTAGAGGCAGCCAGAGATATGAATTGGTTTTCATACTGTAAGGGCAGTAATGCAGTGCTATTTCATGATAATTTTGGAGCAAATGCTATTCAAGAGAATGAACAACCAGCCGCCATTTATTTAGAGCAGGATCAACGTGATGGTGACTTATTTTCCTTCTGGGTCAAGACGAACAGTGTGATACGCTCTTCCGCATCTATTTCCGTGAAGAGTGGAAGTCACGAAATCTTTCGAGTCTTTTTACATCAGGGTCAAATACAACTGAATGCTATTGATACATTGCAGTCGTGTCCAGTAGACCAACCAACGTGTAACGATGATTTCATGTACAATATTAACGAATGGTTGAACCTCAAGGTATCCATTCACTACAGTTTGACATCTAGCTCCGTAACATTACACTATAATGGAAATACAAAAACTGACGGGTTTTTATGTAGTGGTTGTGGAGCTGTGACTGACATATCTGCCATTTATATTGAACCTGGATCAGCCGACACCTACTACGACGAAATTATTTTTTCGAAATCCATAGCTCCCCCGCCTGTTGTGTCTGCTTGTTCTAATTACATCTTATGTGACTTCGACGTAGACTATAGAGACAAATGTATCGATTTACTGACCAACGTCATCTATCCTACAACAGTGGAGCCTCAACACAATATTATTGATGTATGCGAGCATAGAAAAGAGCAGAAAAAGTTTGTTGGTATTACTACTACTATCGAAATCTTACAAGGTATGGATGCATTGAATTGGACAGGATATTGTAAATTCAAGGAAGAACTGAATGAACCGATTGAGTGTGGTGCATTGACTTACAACTTATTAGAGGACTATCCAACGGAATGTGATCCATGGATAAGACCTATCGATACCACAAAGGCATGTGTCTTATCTAATTTACGTGTCAATTGGCAGACACAGTGTACTGCAATTGATGATGCTTTTGTCACCTCCGATATGAAGACTTATTGCGATCCATCGTGCTACCAGCACTTCATCAACTATGACCAATGTGCTGTACGAGATACTATCTTCTCCTCAAACAGCGAAATACCTTTGTCTGTATCAGGATGTAACAATGTAAACTGGCTGAATTGGTGTAACGATGTAGCAAAAAATACACATCCAGGTATTTGTTCAGCAGTTGAATGTGACTGTTCCAAACAAGTGGGTATGACTGGAGATTCATGCGACTTATTCTGTAACATAGCGGCCGATGGTAGTCCCTGTGGTATCGACAGTGGCGTCGGAATATGTAGATACACCAAAGAACAAGAAGAGCAACTGGCACAGGGACCGTTTCCTAACGAACTCATAGAATTGATAGGGGAATGCGAATGCTTTGCTTCAGAAGGTACTTCGAATTGTGACCAACCGTGTGCTGCATGTGTGAACACTACATATTCTTACGTAGCCACACCAGAAACACTACAATTTTCGACTAGTGGTACAAATCACTTTGTTTACGACGGTGAAAACGACCCAGAAATTATGGTTTGTTCAAATACACCGATAACCTTTGAAAGGACGACTTCTGGTCATCCATTGCGTGTTGTTTCCACCTCTGATTGTACAGAATGTTACACTGGATCATGGTTTTCACTTCCTACCACCTCTGTAGGCGGTTGGACTGACGTTTCACACAACGCTCCAGCCACGGTTACATTTACAAAAACTGGTGTTTTTTATTATTTATGTACTGTCCATCCCAATATGGTAGGTACCATAAATGTGCGAACGTGCGGTGGACAGATCGGCCAATGTGACGCCGCCAGAGGATTGTGTCAATGCTTACCACCATGGACAATAGAAAAGCACGTGGAATACGAGACATGGAAGGGAGATATTCGACGTAAGTTGGAACGAGTGTATGAGTTACCAACTAGCCTGTTGAATGTGCAGCCTGGCAATGAACACTACGACAAAGCACAGGAAGATATATTTAGAATTCGTTTGATGCAGGGCCGTGAGGCTTTCACCCGTTACTATTTAGATACTTCCACCACAGGAGAGAATTGGACAACGGTGCACGATTCCTGGAAAGCTGACCCTTCTCAGTACCAATGCTCTGGTAAACCATGTGATTTCCACGATACGGTGTTGTTGGGAAATTTACATGACTCGAGTTGGAATTATAATTATGATTGTGCTAAAGAATGTCCTGAGGTAGATCCAGAAACAAAGATACCATGTAGTGGGCACGGTCGATGTGCCATCACTGGTAGCTGTGTATGTGATCCCGCTAAGGTCATTCGCGGTACCGATGCTGCTACTGGTTCAAGCTTCCAAATTAATATCTTTGGTGGTGAAACAATCGAAAACAGTGAATTCATGGTATCAAAATTGGATCAGACTGGATACCGTGGGGAAAACTGTAACTTAACCTGTCCAGGCTACCACCCGGAGCGTCAGGATATGACGGAGGTGTGTTCAGGACACGGTGTCTGTAACTTAGAAAGTCAATGCCAGTGCGACATAGGATATACAGGTGAAATATGTCAATTTACATGCCCTGGATTCAACGAAGGTGATTTGAACATATGCGCTGGTCACGGTACATGTGGTATGTCACAGGTACAGATTTACAGGGATATTTTTGCTGAATTTAACGAGACATTTTACATCAATGGTGTAGCGGCCACACGAATAACAAATGAACAACCTGATTGTCCACTACCCGCTTCCAAATCAGTAGGTTTAGGTTACTCTGTGATCAATGACATAGGCTTTTTGGATTTGACAAAGATTTACATGTTACGTGAGACCAGTCTATGCGCCTCACCATCCATTGAACCATGTAAGAAATGGAAGGATTACCAAAGCCTATATTATTTGAACAGACACCCCTTCACGATTGATGACTACACCAAACCGACCGGCTGTATACTAGATGGCAACACCGTCATGTTCAACGACAGGACAACAGATGTAACATGTGAAAATGGATGTCTATGTGAAGGGGTAGATGAGGTACCCGGGGTAATTAGCATCCATGATTACATGGGGAAAGAGGGAATTACCTTTGGCTACGAGCCGTTGACCGAATGGGATGGGTTTATCTTTACGGAGAGTGGTACACCAACTACTAACAGCAGCATGCAAATGCGCGAGTACGAGTGTTACTTCTACGCCGATAAGGTACTGCTTCAACCATACATTGAAGTACAAAGTGGCTTGCCATCCATGGAAGTCACCAGGGAAGAATGCCAACGCTACGTAGCAGAGAATTACGGTAGTTCCATGTACGAGGATGCAGATGACAATACGATAGCAAAAGGTTGTGTGACAATAATGAACGGTAATGTGGTACAGAAGGTGGTATACAATACTGAATGTGCATTGTGTGCCAGTGTAGCATGTTCATCCACAAATAGATGCGTTGAAAAGTCGTATGAACGTATTGACGACAGTGCTAGACCAACTGGATGCTTGAAGAGTGGTGATGATATTAAGTTTAATGATGCGGCTACTTCAGTGAGTTGTGGAACATCTAACATGTGCATCGAAAAAGACATTAAACAAGTAGATCCAGTAGTCATCTACCATAGGCAAATTGGATTCAACTATAGTGAGAACGTAGGGAGGTACCAGACGGGTGATTTGATATGGACGGGAAACTTTAATTATTATTGGATTTATTTCGAGGAATCTATCGGCAGCGGTGATTCAACTATGAGCGCCACTGAATGTGAGGCGTTTGCTACAGAACAATCGCTAACCTTCAATTCGGTCAGTTGTTCTACCGATGGGGCAACACATCCCAAGGGTTGTTACAAGAAAACTTCGGGCGTATACTTCAACGACTGTTCACAGGCGATCTCCTCCACGGCTTGCGACGAACCGGTCACAATAAACAAGTTTAGTTCTGGCAGCGCGTCTGGGGATCATCTTACAAAGGCAGAGTGTCAACAACTAGCAGATGATGGCGATGTTAGCGGAAATACTTATACCATGGATGACGTGGTAGCAAGTGGATACCCAAGCAGCCAATATCCACCAGGGTGTTCATTGTACCCTCCCCCTGGTTTTCTTTACAGTTGGAACTCTGATTTTACAAGCACTTATGCTTGTGCGTCTGACGGTGAATGTGTCCGAAAAACAACTGACACGAGTTGCATCAAAAAAAGATCTGGTGCCCCCCCAACAAAAGAGTACGTCTCCAACATCATCGCTGGTCCAGCCAACGAGAGTGTTATCATTGATATCTGTGACAACGACCCAGACTGTGGTGGCTACTATGCATTGATACCTGATACTCCGGGTACCTACATGGCGGTATCCAAATTCAACAATGCTTTGGTTGAAGATAGAACAGAGGCATATCGATTAGTAGGTTTAGAGACGGAATGTACTGGCGAATTAAACAAGGTGATACATGAAAAGACCATCGGTAAACCAGATAGAAACAAAGGTAGTGTTACAGAGCCAGAATGTCGCCTGATCGCACAACGGGCAGGAAAACAATACTTAACTGATTTTTACAGTGGAGATCCAACGGGTTGCTTTTTGTTTACCGATGGTAAGATCTATTTCAATCAACAAAGCACGACACACGAATGTTCTTTAAACAAAATATGCTACGAAACGATTACGAGACGAAAAAGAGACATTGGAGATGAATTTTATGAAGTAGACTTTGGCACACCAGATGGGTCTGCTTCACAAGAAGATTGTGCACGGTACGCCGCTATTAAGGGTGTCGCACTGGCTTTAGCTGATACGACGGGGAACCCTGGAGGATGCTATGCACAGGGAACTACCATATACTACAACACTAACACGGAATCATCCCAACCATGCGGAGTATATTCTCAGTCTATGTGCGTAAAAAAACGTTCAGTCTTTTTCGCGCCATTTACTCCAGTCAACAAAGACGTTGATCTGAACAGTTGCGCGGAGGTATGTCGTGTCACCGACCAGTGTGCATTTTATACAGTGGAAAGTAATGTATGTTACATGTACGATGGATGCGTGGAGTTATCCACTGGAACAGATGAGATATATCAATTACAGAGCCCCGAAGATGGGCGGGTATTTACACACATGACGAAATTGCCTCCAACTTTATGTATGAGTGAGAATGGTGCTAGATTTGACGACAAGACCCAGGCTCCAGTTATTCGTACCATCAATATCTTGACGGCAAACTGTACTGGTGGTCAGATATGGTCTGCATTTGCTGGTAAATGTGTGGAATTTTCATACAATCCTAGATTTGATGCTACCTTCTTTTTAGACAAAGGGACTACACAAGAGAAACAGTTGCCAGTTCAATGTCAAATCACTGGAAACAATACAGCGCGATGTGCGTTGTGTACATGCTTCTCTGACTTCATATACGGCCAATGGGCTGGGTTCACTTGCGATACCTGCAACGTTGGATTTGGTAATTCACAATGTAGGCAGATTTGCCCTGGTTTTGATGGTGATAATTTACAGAGCATGTGCGGTGGGAATGGAGCCTGTTTGTTTGGATCAGAAGTCAACGCTGAGAATGGAGAACGGTTGTTTCAACAGGCAAACTGTGTGTGTGGACAGGACAATCAGTATGCGGAGCGTCAGCCAGAAGCAGAGATATATTCTACATATCCAACTACTGGGGGGCTAGCAGGAGACGGGAGTATTGTTGGATACTACTACTTCACGCCAGTACCATACACCATCAATTACCCGTCGAGATTCGATGCTCAGAACGCATGCAATCGATTCAATGATCTAGACAATATTGATAGAGGTGGCTTTTGCTTTGGTGTCTACCGAAAATACATCTCCGTCGAAGCGGTTTCCCCAGATGTATTTTTGGCGATGGGATTTGTGGGCGGTTCCTACACTTTGTACGGTAAATATTGGGAGAAACAAGCGATCAGTGGATTTTCAAGGTTTTACAACTTTAAACGATTGGAGCTTTACAATGCATTGGAGGGATTGCCAGTCGCAAAAGATTGTAAAGACATATTGAGTATCCGCTCCGAGGGATTTGATACGTGCAATCACTTTGCTACCGAAGATATTGATCCTAGTTGTACCACATGTGAGGAAGGTTGGACAGGGAAGAACTGCCGCACAGTTTGTAGTAAATGCTTGTTAGGTGGTGGATGTGCTGGAGTCCCTAGCGAATCCACGAGTAGTGCTTGTGTATGTCCAGCTGGTGCTGGTGCACTGTGGGAGCATCAGTGTTGTCCAACTGGTTTTATGGTGGCAGATAAGACTACCTGGCAGGGTAAATCTCAGTCCGATGTCAATGCCATTCGACTAAGTTTGACGTATGACTCCAGTACCACGAACGAATTAGATGCAGCGTACTACTGTAAGACGTGCCCTGGTATTAGTCATGAAGATTGGATGAGCCCCGACGCACTATACAAAGTGTGCTCTGGTCCAACCCGTGGTACATGCCAACCAGTGCCAGGTAAATTGGAATTGGCATGTGACTGTAAGATGAATTCTGTCACAAAGAATAGATGGCTAGGGCGAGCGTGTGCGTGCGATGAGTCGATTAATATTCCATACTCTACGGACAGTATGACAGCGGAAAGTACCGATTATGGATGCATGTTGCCTACCAACGGTAACGGTATGTGTCCGTCAGGGTCTACTGTTAACTTATTCTTCAACCCGCCTAAGATTTACGGCCAGGATGCCACCTACATTGTGGGCGAAACTTACGGGTCGCCATTCTTAGGTGTTTTTGCTGGTCAAACGTTTGCTATTAGAAAGATTGTCTGCTCGGTATCTAGCCCGTGTCATACTGGCGAAGGGCACTGTGAGAACGATGATCAATGTGCAGGCACGTTGAAGTGCTTTATACGTAACGATGGAGAAGAGAAATTGTCATTTAATGCAGAGAAAATTACGTACGATATGAACTATTGTTACCATGAGGACGAGACCATGGTTGGTTGTCATCCAACGGATTTTGAAAATTACTTGAATACACGTGAATACCACAAACAATTTTATTACGATTCGGCGAATGCTGAATTTAAACTACCAGTGTTGGGAGAGTACGTACCATACTCACAGGATGCTAATTTGGCTATGGTGATCCACCAACAGGCTTTCACGTGTCCAAAAGGCAGGTACGGTCTTACAGTGCCTGACCGGGTTAGTTATGGAAATGGTAGATCTGGAGCCACTGGTGGATCACAAGTACAGGTGTACAGTGGTAGTTCTGATAACCCTGGTGCACCCAAAGATCAGTTAGAACGCTGCTTTGAGGCATGCTTGAACCAACGTTCACCAATATCCGGCACATGGGATTTCATCGCTAAATCATTTGATATTGAAGACACTGGAGCGTGCTACTGCAATGACGCATCTCAAGCAACTGGTGGAGTGTCTTCATCATCGACTTACTGGACTTACGACGTTATTACCGAAGGTGAATGGAATGTATGTGAGAAGTGCCAGCCTGGAAAATTTCAGAGCACAACAGGTAATGTTGGATGGGTAAAAACTTACTCTGGTTATAATGCAAACTCTATCAGTAAAGAAGAATGTAGAACGTACGCGGATTGGCACGGTCATGAGTGGGCTGGAGACACGTATTACAGTTGTGGTTACCCACCTGGATGCTGGCTGTGGAACAGCAAAATGTACTTCAATACCTGTGCTGGTACAGGAAATTGTAATGGTTGGACAGAGTTGAAATTTTGTCTCCAACACGGTGGAGGTCTAGGTCTCGCAAAGACAGACAAGCACCCGAACTGTGAGAATTGTCCATCTGGCAAATTTGGAGGCCCCATAGGGTCATGGGAAGCGGGTTTATGTGAAGTGTGTGAACCTGGAACAAAACAGAATGCGGCTGGTACCGGATGTGACGATTGCCCCGCTGGTAAATACGAATTAGGTGGTGTGTGTTTGCAGTGCCCAAATGGACAATTTTCTCCACAGAAGCATCCGGGGTCGGTTGAACAACCATGCAAAAGTTGCCCTGCTGGTAAAGATACCAATGGTCAAATTGAAACACCAGGCACATCGGACGCTGTTTGTAGGTTCTGTCCAGCTGGTAAAGCGAACGGTGTGGCTGGTACGGATTGTGTGGACTGCGGCGTCGGTAAATTCACTTCAACCACAGGGAAAACGTCGTGCGATAATTGTGCCATTCAAAAGTTTGCTCATGTACCAGGAATGACAGCATGTAAAACGTGTGGCGTTGATTCCCCGTATTCGGGATTGTATGGTCATGTTGCAAACAGAGACTCATGCGTACAGTGTAATTTGGGCGAATACGTATCTACTACTACTGGAGTATGTACCGATTGCGCAAAGGGTTACGAACAACCGTTGAACAACTACCAAACATCCTGTAAAATATGCGATGCTGGTGAATATGCTCCTAACGTTGGAACAACAACATGTACTAAATGTGAATTGGGGAAATATCAAGGCCAAGCTGGTAAAGATAAATGTGAGCCGTGCGGTCCTGGTACACATGCGGATGTACGAGAACTATCAGTGTGTAAAGAATGTGCTGTTGGAAGAAAAGCACCAAACAATCAAATGACAAATTGTGAAGCCTGTCCAAAGGGACAATTTCAACCTAGCGTAAAGCAAAGCAGTTGTATTGCCTGTCCAGTTCACAAATATGCAGCCCAATTGGGACAGACGATATGTACACCCTGTAGTGCTGGAAAAAATGGGGATCCTAACAGAGCGCAAACTGCTTCGTCCCACTGTGTGGCGTGTGGAGTGGGAAAATACAGTACAGGCACTGGAGGGGGATGTGAGAACTGTGCTGCTGGAAGATTTGCGAGTGGCACTGGGACCGGAGGGAATTGTCCACCCTGTCCCGACGGTCATTATAATACTGGAACTGGAAACACTGGGTGCACCGCTGGATGTCAGGCGAAAGAAGGCACAACTGCCTGTTTGGGTCAAACGTGCGCTTGCTATAGAAATAGAGGCGTCAGCAGCGGTACATGTGGATCTTTCTTAGACTATAGTCTTTACGATGTTAAATCTGAATGCACACAGAGCTGTATTGCAAAATATTGTTACAATGATGGAGGACCGTGTGGTACGGTATGGGACAGTTGTGCCCAATATGCAACAAGTTGTTCATCCTCAACACAGTGGACTAATGGACAATACATGTGGCACAATTCTCCATGGTGTCCAAACGGCTCTAGTGGAGGCTGTTGTAAAAATGTTGAAGTTTGCGTTGGGTGTGGATGTAGTTATGCGGTTTTATGGTGGTATGAATATCAAGGAAGATGGTGTACTGGCGGTGGAGTCAATTATTCAGACTGTGGGACTGCTTCATATTGTTTCTGGGGTTGCTGCAAATCCGACGGTACCGATGCGGGTACACAAACGAATTGCGCATCTTACTGTCCAAAGAGTCAAGGTCACTGCTTCACCTACCAGAATTTCAATCATTACTGGAACTGGGCCGATTGTTAACTATAAATAGATTAAATTATATAATAAAGATGAAATTTCTAATTTTATTACCCTTACTTATTTCAACTATATCGGCGGTACAATTTAATGTACACTGTGATCTTCCAGAAGAGTATGAGTTGGTACAGAAAGATTATGCGTACATCGTTCGTAACTATACTTCATATCATACAACGTTCAATTCTATGATTACACCAAACGCATTGATGAGTGCGTTGGAGAATGAAACAGTGACGACTTATGAACCGTTTGATCAGCCGCGACAGCAGAAAAAAGAAGCATTCAAAACAATATTTACGGAGCATTTTCTGAAATATGAAAATATGTCGCTCTCCGATATTTTAAAACAAGATCCTCTAGACACTAGAGTCATTTCAACATCATTCAGTGAAACGCTCAGCATTATACCAAAATCGATTTTGGACCATTTTGATTGCGACGGTGATACGCAATCTTACTTCTTTTTGGGGGCAAAGGGACAAGGTTTCAACTTCATTATGAATCCAGAACAATATATTCAAACAAGTTTTGGTAAAACAATGTGGCTCTTTCCTAAAAGTATGATCGTTCTGAAACAAATAGGAATGAGTCCTCAACAAACGCCAGCTAAACACATTGAACAATTGATTTCTAGTAGAACAGTGGAACACTGCATCGCTGATAGAAACGACGTTATTTACATTCCAGATAGTGTTGCTCACGGCACATTTAATTTAGAGAACAGTCTTAACAGCGCCTGTATAAAACCTAAAAATATGAATGCGTTGGAGAGACGTGGTAAACCGTCATCACAATTATCAACAGAGTCCTGTAACCAACCTACAGAAACACAACAACAAAAATATCCTTTTATGTCAAAGCCAAAAAAGCAGAAGGAACAACCCCGTCTTCCAATGAAGATTGGAAAAATTGTTCGTGAAGCCAATAATACAAAAGTAAATATAACATTAACCAAAAACGGATTTAGTGACGATATCCCATGCAATTTCGTAGAATTTGAGAAGCCACAGCTATACCACGAGCCGTATATTTTACGCAATCGCTCTTACAACACAGCATTCAACAAAGCCTACTCTATTAAGAATTTAAAAAATGCATTAAAGGATCATCCGTTTATGTCTATGCAACCACGGTTTGCACCAATGGACTATGTAAAAGAATCATTCAGTACATTTATCAATGAACATGTTTTAAAATACGAAAATATGAGTCTATGGGAAATTATTAACAGAGAAGAGTTAGATACTAGAATGCCATTTATGAGGTTCAACACTACACATCCAGTGTTGCCAGACGAAATGCATGTATTGCATAATTGTTCATTTGCAGGTGAAATAGGACAAATAAGACAAACCACGTGGGATTATTTTCTGTCTGCAAAAGGCCAATCGGTAAACTTTCACAGACATAATGGCATATTTACTCAAGTGACTAAAGGTAGAAAGTTGTGGTTGATACCAGAGGATATGTCCGTGTTAGAAGAAATAGGGGTTGGAAAGATGGAAACTCCAGCTTCACATATTGAAGACTTAATCAATCATCCCAGAGTGAAAACCTGTGTAGCTGAAGAAAATGATATTGCGTACATACCTGATAAAACCTTGCATGGCGTATTCAACTTGGAAACAACATTAGCACATGGATGCATTCTATTTGATTCAGAAGAGCAGATTAACGGACAAATGCAATTTGATAGACATCCAAATTTATGGGATTTATAATAAATACATATAAAAAGCTCAATAATATTACAAAATGAATAAAATCATACTATTCCTATGTTTATCTTTATCTTTATCACTTATTAAGGCACGGAGGCAAAAATTTCATGTTACCAAGTGGTTCAATGGAACGTATACTTTCTTTAACGTGCCAAACAGATCTAGCACTGATTTGGTGGATGTCACGGTGGACTATGAGAGAGTTCAAAGTCACCAATGGTTTGAAGAAGAACATCCTACTGACATACTAGATGTATTTCGTCCAATATATGTTTCTATTGGTGCACAGAGCGACCCATTATATTTTGAAATGTTTAATGCTGCATGTCACTATAATAGAACTTACGAAGATGGAAAGTTTTATAAAGAGAAAGGTTATAATCCAATGCTCGATCCATGCATACAGTATGTTGAAAACTATAGAGAAACCGTTGAAGATGAAGAAAATATAGAAAGTAAGAAAAGGGAAAATGCGGTAGATAATGCTACGGTCAATACTAACCTCAATATATCTCACAGCACCCACTACAAATACAAAATTGATCAACAAACAAAATTCACTATTGACCATATTACGAGTCATGTTATCTTATTAGGAAAGTATGGAGAAGTAGCAATTCGTCCATGTGTTGAACATTCATGGAAGTTGGCAAAGACTAGCTTTGATTACGAGGCTTACGTGGATGAGCTGGACAATATTATTACTGTTTCAGAAACAAAAATTCATAGTGATTACAAAGAGATTTCGACCAGTAAAGGACATTTCTTCTGTCATCAGAAAAAGACACAGTGTTACATGAACAAGAATCTCTTCATCGCACGATGTGCAATCCTGTTTAGTAAATTTAAAGATATGAAATTACAATAACTATATATGTAGAGTTTTTTACAGTAAATGTTGAAGCTGCTTATTATCTCTATCCTCATCATAGCGGCTCACAGTGTCACGGTATTAAAAATGAACACGTGTCAAGATCATAAGCATGGACCTATGGAATTTAAAGTATGTGAGAAGTTAAACCAATATGAAAAATATTACTTTGAAGACGCGACTGGAGTTAATCAGATAACGTTGGTGGAAGACAGATTATACAGAAACCATAATTATTACACTGCCTACTCCACCGACAGTCAATTATACGTTGGAAAGCGGTTGTATAAAAAAAAGGATTGGTATAGATTCAGAGAATCGTTAAAATAAGGTTGTCATATTTAATCTTTTATATTATAAATGCCCTAACTCTAACCCTAAAATGAGTGATCAAAATAGTGTCTTTCAAATTATATGTCAATCACCAAACGTTACTGCTTTCTCCGGTATGTGTGCCGGTTCTGGTTGGTTTCCATGCACACAGCAAATGAATGTTCCTGAAGGGACGATTTTGACCAACGCGCACGTAGTCAGAAATGCACAGGATATTTTTATACGACTACCTGCTGCTCATAACACAGACATTCGTGCCTACGTGAAAGGTATTAGCTCAGATCTAGACATTGCAGTGCTCGAGTTGAAGCCTGCCCAAATTAAACAAGTAAAGGCGATTCTTTCACAGCGCTATGGCAGTGAAGAAATTCCTACGTTGAAACTAGCTGACTCCGATAGTGTCCATCCGAAAAAATACACTAGTCCAGTCAGGCCGCCAATTTTTGCCAGAGGTTACCCATTAGGGACGGAGTACCAAATGACAACGCAGGGTATTGTTAGTGGATTGAAACACACTAGAAATCAGGTGTACATCGTGACCACGGCGACAATTAATTCAGGTAATAGCGGAGGACCATGTGTCGATGAAAAAGGAGAAGTGCTAGGCATTAACAGTATGAAACTTGTTAGTAAAGGAGTTGAAGAAATAAATATGATCATTCCTTCCAACCGTATCAAACGCACTTTGCCACTTATGATGGATAATAAGGAGAACATAAATGTTATTCACCAGGCGTTAGCAAGGATTCTATTCCAAAAACAATTGATGAAGTTGGGACTGGACAGCGCAAAAATTCAACAAGCCAAACAAGTTAGTTCATTGATGGATGAAGTCGATGCAGACGTAGATTATAAACGAGTTGTATCAAATTGGAATCAACATAATGTTGGAGGCTTCAAACGTACAAAGGATGGAGTTGTGGCACCTGTAACCATTTCAGACTGGTTCATGAAACACGTTGATAACAATCCAGGTGGACACGCACTCTTCAAAAGAGTCTTTGAACATTTGCATGAGAATGAAATCGAAGAAGTACAAAGTATGAGAAAGCATGGATTTAAATATTATTACTGTGACCCATGTGTCAATAATATGGCATGTAAAAAAGATCAGAAACAGGGCGACAACATGTCCGTCGAGCAAATGATGGGAAAAGTCATAGTACCACCACGTGTCCTACACATGCCAAAACTAGGCTTCACCTACAGCCACGGTACAGGAAAACCCATGTTGGAGTACTACAATGCTCCCCCCAACATCAAGTCAGGGATTATTATCTCTTCCGTGCTGCTGGTTGGTTTGTTCGGTGCGCAAGGATTTAAAAAAGGGGATGTGTTATACAGTCTGGATGGACGAGCTGTGAGTGATTATGGGGAGGTGTGGTGTGGTTCCTCAGGCGTGAGTCGCAATGTTTTTGATGTGTTAAGCAGTGTTGATTGGGGGGGATCTGTTGTTGTTAGTGTTTTACGTGTTGGTGGTGAATGTGTGGATGTTGATTTCCGTTATAGTGAATTACGTGGTAGTGCTTTAGGGGAATTGCGTCTGTTGGACAGTGTGTTGGATGCTAGTGTGTTGGTAAAGGAGGTTCTGGGTATAAAGGGTGTTACAATGAAGCCTCTCAGGTTGAATGATGTCGTCAATTATAGAATGGCTAATTATATGGGAGACGAGCATGCCCACAAATTTCGCATCATGGTGGCAAATATTGATAGTCACACGGTTGCCTATCATGCCAAATCTATTCGCCCCGGTGATATACTGCACATGGTGAATAACAAGCCGGTGCCTGACAACTGGAATGACTTCGCACAAATGATGAAACAGTTGGACACAGAACTACCGTTACATCTCACCACAGAGTCCAATAAAATAATTATTATCTAGCAAACTTTAGTTCTAACTTTTAAGCAGGTTTTTTTTATATTTATAGAAATATAAAATATCAGTTTCCCACAATGACTGTGGTAATAGCATGGGCTCCCTACTAATCCCAGCGTAGTATTGGGAAATCAAATTTATAGTTTGGTTGGAGAGGGGTAAAACCTGCTTAAAACCCAATAAAAATAAAGAACCTGCTTAAAACCCAATAAAAATAAAGAACCTGCTTAAAAGATAGTCGCTACTACCATTACACTTAACCTAACTTAGTTTACCATCACATACTACGTATCATAGGTGTTAGGCGTGGCGTACACTACAGTTTTAAACACAAGAAAATAAACACTTAATACACTCAATACCATTACACTTAACCTAACTTAGTTTACCATCACATACTACGTATCATAGGTGTTAGGCGTGGCGTACACTACAGTTCAGTACAAGCTAGGGTTAGGGTTAGGGTTTTGTTTACGTCACGGTTAGGGTTAGGGTTTTGTTTACGTCACGGTTAGGGTTAGGGTTTGCGTCACGGTTAGGGTTAGGGTTTTGTTTTCGGTTACGGGTTAGGGTTAGGGTTAGGGTGGGGCTAGGTTAGGAGAGCAGGTAACTGTCCCCGGTAGTGTATATATGCCTTAAACCCCCGATCTGCTATCGTTTGTCCGTACGGTCACTTTATTTTTTTAGGGTTAGCATTAGGGTTAAGGTTAAGGTTAGGGTTAGGATAAATTAGGGTAAGTTAGAGGGGGGCTACAATAATATAGCAGGTACCTCTTCCACTACCGGCTATATACAGTAAAGGTTGACCTGAGGTCGTTTGTCCGCGTAGTGTATTTATTTTTTGTTTAAGGGTGGGGGGGGTGTAAAATAATATGGAGGTACATGTTCCACTACCGTGTATACACAGTAAAGGTTGACCTGATCTCGTTCGTTAGCAGTGGGGGCCTTTTTTCTGAGAGAATGTACCTGTAGCTGGTGTATATAAAGAGTAAAGTGGTCTAATAAAAAGAATAATGCCATTCAAGGATCCAGAAAAGCAGAGAGCTGCTCAACGAAGGTATGAGAAGAAGCGAGTAAGAAAACCAGAGCGTAAAACATATATAAAAGAATATCAAAAAGAATACTTTAAGAGACCAGAGGTTAAGTTGAAACGTAAAGAATATCGGAAGAGACCAAAGTATAAATTATTTCGAAAAAAATATACACAACAGTTACATGTAAAAAGGCAAAATGAATTACGTAAAAAATTAAGAAAAGCTGTCATACATCAACGAAACTACGTATCAACCATCCACAAACTCATTGGATGTGATGTGCCGACAGCCAGAGCACACCTTGAAGCTCAATTTGAACCATGGATGACCTGGGAGAATTATGGAAATGGTAAAGGAAAATGGACCATAGACCATATTAAACGGATTTCCAGCATTGATATATTTGATGAGGATGAAGTGAAACGTATTTTTCACTACTTCAACATGAGACCATTATGCTTTATTAAGAACTGTGAAGATTATGATGAAGGGAGAGGCCTTCTGTAGAGCGCAGGTACCTTGTTCTTTCACTATATAAGTGATAAACCTGCTAAATAAAAAGAAAAAAATGAGTCCAAAAACGAAATTACAAAAGGGAGAACACATGCACAATCAGGAAACACCAGGAGACTATTCGGGATGGGCAGACACTGAAGAAAAAAGGAAATGGGCAGAAGAAAAGGCAAGTAATCCAGACAGAATTATATTCACACACGTTGGTAAGTTCTATGAGTTCTTTCACGAAGATGCTGATGTTATACACAGTGTTATTCATGCTCCTTACATGTATGGAGAAGTAGCACACACAGGCATACCTGATAGCGCATTATCATCAGTTCAGAGAAAGTTAAAAGAAGCTGGATATGAAAAAATTTCTGTGCTTTATCAACGTATATAAATAAAAATTCTGGAAATAGTCTGATGTTGTATATAATAGTGTTGAACATCAGATAAATGAGCATGTTCGCTTCGTTTGCCGCCGCTGGTACTTTTTTGGGTGTAGCATGGGGATATTTGTCCCAACTTACCTTCTTCACAGGCGCAAAATATTACGTCTCGCAACAGTTGGCACAAATGCAAGTGCACCATTACAACAAATTTAACGTATGTCAAGCAGCTAAAAACACAAAACAAGATCGTTTCAAGAAGCTTGTTCAACAAATATTTGAAGATTATGAAAGAGATATAAAGTATAAGGAATATTGTTGGATCACGAATGGAGATGACTGGAAATGCATTGAAAATACTAAAGATATATGCGCAATACAAAAATTCGGTGGTATCTTCCCTCCTATTGCGAGTCTAGAGCATATGGTAAAACCGTGTGATGCGTGGTCGAATAAAGAATGGGAAAAAAGTGAATGGGCTGCCGTAGTGAATGGATACAAGGACGGTTATCTTTCTGATCTAGAATATTACGTCCTTCAACTGGAGGCTTTGGAACAGGACATGGCTCTACTAAAATATTAACATATAAACTATTTTATTACTACAATAAATGACTACA
>Ga0209632_10000043_pt1 | contig 122014 bp, 116 predicted proteins | sample COG_10_FD_184754 | JGI IMG/M metagenome (GOLD analysis project Ga0209632, IMG submission 184754) | Pelagic Microbial community sample from North Sea - COGITO 998_met_10 (SPAdes) (version 2) | ecosystem: Environmental > Aquatic > Marine > Neritic zone/Coastal water | place: Helgoland, sampling...
TCTGTATCAGATACCGCAGGAAATACAACTACGGTAGATAGAACAATTAATGTAATAGCAGTAGCTTCATCAATCTATTTTGAGAATGGAACGTGTAAATGTCCTAATGCAACAGCTGGAGATACAGCTGATATTAATGGGACTACATATACTGCAGTTGGAAATTCTTTAATAGCTGGTGAGATATCTAATGGTAATGTTAATTTATGTACAACCTTGGTAACAAGTATGCAAAATTTATTTTCCGGTGAAGCAAACTTTAATTCTGACATTGGTTTCTGGGATACTTCTAATGTAACTAATATGGATAGATTGTTTGAAAACGCATCTTCATTTAATCAAGATATTTCGGGATGGTGTGTCTCTAACATTACTTCCGAGCCAATAAACTTTTCGTTTAATTCTTCTTTAACAAATGCCAATAAACCTATCTGGGGAACTTGTCCTAGTGATTAATAATAGGTATATCATCTTCATTAGTTTCAGTTACTTCTTTTAAATTAAAGGACAAAGAGTAAAGCCAAATGAGTACTTTAAATTTAGAAGTGAACTATCAAGGAAGTAGAGAATAAGGTTACAATTAGGTTACAAAAACCTTGTAATATACTAATTTTATTGATATAAATTTTACTTGGTAAGGAAGAGGTCGGCAGTTCAAATCTGCTCGCTGGCTCAACCATATTAGGCTCTCCGAAAGGTTAAGCCTTTTTTTTATGGTTGTTAGCGCACTTATTCATCTATTTTTTAAATCTTCTATCTTCTTCCAATATATATTGATAATACCAAAAAAGTAATAAAATTTATTCTGAAGTACTTAGTTTGAAAAAAACTTGGACATCTCTGTTTGAATTCATTTTTATAGCAGTTCGGCAGTAACGAGCAAAGCCGCATCTACTATCATCATTATCACTTCCTGAAAATCTATCAAACTTATATCCTTCATTTGGAGTTGCTGAAATTGTTATTACAGCTCCTGCATCATAAGTCCCATTAGCATCTGGTGTTACAAAACCTCCTTCTGAAGTAGTAACGGTTAAGGTATATTGAGTAGGAGCTTGTTCTTCTGGATCAGTAGCATTCTTTGAACAAGAGTTTATGAAAAGAAACGATAAAATGAAAGCGCTTCTTAGATTAATTTTCATTAAATAAATATACAAAATTTCATCAACATAGCAGTCCTATAGTATACTTGAAGAGTTCCAAGTGCCATTGAATAAATGTTAATAATTACACAATATAATTGCGATAAAAACGAAACACTTTTTTAGTTGCTAGTTACTTCTTTTTGGATTTGATGCGAGTATTTTTGCTAATTCAAAAAAACAATTCATTTGTTAAAAAACCTATGCCAAAGCCTAATGCAAACATAATGATAGCTTTACCAGTAAAAGCCCATTTGAATTTTTTTTCCCATGAATCCGGAATAAAATTCTTGTTTTCATCTTCTTCTAGCCCAGTTCTAGTCGCATATACGGCATAGGCATATACACTACCCATAAGTATCGCTGTAAAAATCAAAGTATATAAAATTTCTTTCATAAGACAATATTTTTTAATGTTAAGGTACTAAATATTAATTAAATAGCTATAAAAAGATGTTTTCATAAATCATGAGATCATAAAATTTATAAATTTCATAAGTATTTTGAATACATATTTCAAATCTAATGGCTTCCTTTTTTAATGGGGATAATTTTCGAGTAGATTATTGATTTAAGTAAATAAATAATGAAAAAAGAATTTCTTTTTATTTTAATTCTACTTCTTGCTTGTTCGAAGGATTCTCCCGTTCCAGATGAGCCCGAAACACTTACTTTTTTATTAAGTGTTTCATCTTCAGAGGGTGGAGCAGTTGATGTTTCAAGTTTAACCAACATGAGAAATGTGTTTGGCGGGGCAACAAATTTTAATCAAGATTTATCCAGCTGGTGTGTTTCAAATTTTCAATCTGAACCTGAGGAATTTTCAGGTGGTTCAGCCTTAACAGATGTCAATAAACCAGTTTGGGGAACTTGTCCCAATGATTAGATTTTATTGAGTAGACTTTATAATAATTCTAGCAAAACTTTAAGATCCTCCTGAAACGGACAACTAATCCTAACTATGGTTACCACAATTAAAAAATACTTGAAAACCTTGATAAGTCAATATTTCATTTCACAGAAAGTTTAGAAAATAAAAGTATTATTTTTTGATTTACTTTTTAGTATTCCTTTTTTTTATTCATTTTTGTAGCTGATCGTTTCAAGACTTTATTTAGATTTAATGAACGCACTCTTAAATAAAATTATTTTCAATCTCAAATACTATGGTTTTTGGGTTTTGTATTTTGTTGTAGCTCGTTTTGTGTTTCTCGTTTATCATCTCAATTCAACAAAAAATTTAGACATAAGTGAGTTTTTTTATGTTTTCATTTATGGTTTTCGATTGGATCTATCAATAGCGGCATATATTGTTGTGTTCCCTTTTATGATTGTTTTATTTGGGGTTTTTACAAACAGTAGGGCGATTTTGACAATACATCAAACGTATTCTTGGTTTATACTTTTGGTAATGAACTTCCTTTTGTTTGTCGACCTTTTTTTGTATTCATATTGGAATACGCGACTAGACACAACATTTGTTCGTTATCTCAACACCCCAGAATTAATGTTTGCTTCTGTTAATATGAGCGAAATAATAGTAGCTCTTTTTGGTTTTGGAGTCTTATCTTATTTGATCTATCTCGCAGTCAATTTTTTAATTTACAAGCACGTCAAGCTAATGGGACGAGCTTCACTTTGGAGTTTACCCTTTTTATTCTTATTGATTGGTGTTTTGATTCTTCCCATAAGAGGCGGTTTACAAACAATTCCAATCAACCAAAGCAATGTTTATTTTTCAAATAAAATATATGCAAATCATGCAGCGGTAAATTACGCATGGAATTTTATGCATGCAATTACCAAACATGTTGATGCAAACCAAAACCTATTTGTAGAATATTCAACTGAAAAAGCTTTAACTCTTTTCAAAAAATACCGGGAACCTTTACTTATAATGGATTCAATTCAGACTCCTGTTTTGAACACAAAAAAACCAAACATTATTTTCATTATTTGGGAAGGTTTTACTGCGAAGGTTGTTGGGCCCTTGGGGGGAGATCCTCTAATAACTCCAAATTTTAATAGGTATACCAAAGAAGGTTTATTGTTTACAAACTTTTATGCTAATGGTGATCGAACTGATAAGGGGTTGGTGAGTCTTTTGAGTGGGTATTATCCACAACCAAAAAAAAGCATCATAAAAATGCCCATGAAATCTAAAAAGCTTCCATTACTTTCTCAATCAATGAAAATTATGGGTTATCACAATTCTTTTTATTACGGTGGTGATTTGAATTTTGGAAATATGAACACTTATTTATATAACAAGGGTATTGATCAAATTTATGGATCTGAAATTTTTGAACGAAAAGATTGGAACTCCAAGTGGGGTGTTCATGATCATGTTCTTTTTGAAAGGATTATTCAAGATTTAAAGCTTAACAAACAAAACCCTTTCTTCAAAACAATTTTGACTTTAACGAGTCATGAACCTTATGAATTTCCTGGCAAATATCGATTTGGGAAAAATTCAGAGTTGAATAAATTCAAAAGTTCAATGGCATATACCGATAAAGCTATAGGAGACTTTATAGCTTTTGCAAAAACTCAAGATTGGTGGGATAATTCTTTAATTATAATTACAGCAGATCACGGCCACCCTCTACCAAATAACGAAAATGAAGTGTTTAATACTCCTAATCGATTTAAAATACCGATGTTATGGTTGGGTGGAGCTTTGACAAATACTGGAACTGTAAATGATAATCTGGGCTCTCAGGTTGATTTAGCCTTTACATTGATAGATTTGTTGGGAGCAGATAACAGTTTATTTGAATTTGGGACACACTTGTTTAACTCAAACAAAAAACGATTTGTTCATTATATTTTCAATGAAGGTTTTGGAACCCTAAATAATTCAGGTCATATCGTTTATGATTTTATAAAAAAGGATGCCATTCAAGCCGAAGGAAAAGAAGAAGAAGCTTTAAAGTATCAGGGTAAAGCTATTTTGCAAACCACTTATCAAGATTTCCTAGAAAAGTAAAAGAATTTATGGAAATAAACACACATCATATTGTTACACCCAAAACAGCTCGGTATGTTACTTATGGAAACTTAAGCTCAAAAACAAAATACTTTTGGTTTGTTCTTCATGGATCAAATATGTTGGCTGAACAAATGCTTTATAAATTTAATAATTTTGATCCAGAGCTCCATTTTGTAGTCTCACCTGAAGCTTTATCCCGTTTTTACGTAAACGGTTTTGGAGGTGAGATAGTTGCCTCTTGGATGACCAAACGGGATCGACTAGAAGAGATTGACGATTTTTCTAATTATTGTTCCACCTTACACAACCAATATTTAAATAAACTTTCTAGAGATTGTAAATCAATAATCATGGGTTTTTCACAAGGTGGGGTAACTGCAATGCGATGGTTACACCATTTAAAAGTGGAAGTAGACTTTCTAATTCCTTATGCTTGTTGGATTCCAGAGGATATTGATTTTAAAATTGCAAAAACAAAGTTTGGTAAGATTTGTAAAATATTTACCTATGGAGAATCCGATCAATTTTTGAATGATCAAAGGTTGAAAGAAATAAAAGAAATTCTTAAAGCAGGTAATTTAGATTTTCACATAGAAAAATATCCGGGTGAACACCGCATCGATAAAAAGCATTTACAAAAGATTTTTAAACAGTATATTGAACAATAAATTAACAAATATATTTTTATGGCAGAGACTACATTTTGGGAGGGATCAGATCAATATCTATGTGACAAAGAATTGGCACAAGCTTTTCATATTTCAAGAACCCTAGGGATGCCCTTATTAATTGAAGGAGAACCCGGGACAGGAAAAACAGAATTACCACTTCAATATGCAGCCAGTCAAAAGACGGAAATGTTTGTTTATCCAGCTGGCTCCAAAAGTAATGTAGAACAATTTGTGGCTAAATTTGATCATGTAAAGTATTTGAGAGATTCACAAATTGAAATCCTGAACTCTCAGCGAAACCAAAAAGGTTTGAAAACTAAACTTTCAACTGGGGGTAGGGACACTGAAAATTTATCCGATTACGTTTTTATGGGACCCGCTGCCAAAGCTTTTAGTAAACCAAACTCAGTTTTACTTATTGATGAGATTGACAAAGCCCCGAGAGAATTCCCAAATGATTTACTTTATGCTTTGAGTCATCGTAAATTTATCCTACCAGAATCGGGTAAAGTAATTGAAGCATCAGAAAAAGACATGCCTGCGATTGTAATTACATCCAATCGCGAACAAGAACTTCCCACAGCATTCAAAGGGCGCTGTATATATCACTATATTCAGTTTCCTGATGCAGAAAAAATGCGAATGATTGTAAGCAAACACCATCCCAATGTTTCAAACAAAATTGTAGATACATCTTTGGATATTTTTTATCAACTTCGAAATATTGGTTTGGAGCGTTCTCCAACTACACGAGAATTATTGAATTGGTTGAGGTTTATAAAAACTTTCACAACTCAAGAGGCTCTGCATAAAATTAATGCTCTGGACGGCTTAGGAACATTAATCAAGACCCAAGCTGATTTAGAACGTGTTCAACGACAGTTTGGAAATGCTTCCGAACAAAGTTTTGGAACTTTAAACTAAACGAACTCATGTTTACAAAACTTCCAGAGACTTTCAAGAAATTTGATCTTGCTGTTGATGTCCGGGCAATCTTGCTGTTGCAAAAAGCAATGGAAAAGGGATTGGTAAAAACCATAGGAGATCTCTACAATGTTCTGAGAACATTTATTATAAAAGATCCTGAGCATATGGGACCTTATACCAAAGCTTTTTACAACTATTTTTTAAATATAAATATAAGACCCGATGAACGTTTGAACGATGCAATTCTTAGATCTCAAACTTTTGAGCAATGGAAGGAAACTAATTTTGGAAGAATGGAGGACGATTTGTCTCCAGAAGAATGGGTAAACCGTTTTTTAGATCAGATACATTTAACTCACTATGACATTAAAGAAGTTTTGAATGGTCGTGAACTTTGGGATAAAGACAAAGGTGATCTTCAAGACGATCAGGAACAAGATCAAGAAGAAACACCCAATCGACCTTTGGATCGAATGGCAGATTATTCTGATCTGAGTTTAGAAGAATTGATGCAACGAATGGAGGAAGTAATGAAACAACAAAAGACCAACCATAGTGGTGGGAGTCATTGGGTTGGTACAGGAGGAATTTCGCCATATGGTCATGGAGGTGCTGCTAAAGATGGAATTCGTGTTGGAGGATCTGGTGGAGGAAAAATGGCTCGAAAAGTATTGGGAGATTCAAACTACTTCCCTGTTGACCTTGATGCTGTTTTGAATGACAACAATATTGATGCAGCTTTAGCCTCTTTGAAAGGAATAGTTGAAGAAACAGCTCAAGAAACTTTAGATGTCAAAGCAACCATTGATAATGGACTGGAACGAGGCGGACTTTTTATTCCAGAAATAAAAAATGAAATTTTTGATAAGTTGCAAGTCCTATTAGTTATAGACAATGGCGGGTATTCCATGCATCCTTACATCAAATCTGTTCAAACGCTGTTTAGGAAAATGAAAACCCGTTTTGCTCATGATTTAGAAACTTATTATTTTCATAATACAGTTTACAAACAGGTTTTTACTGATTCACAACGCCGAAAACCACTTTCTGTAGATCGTCTATTATCCAAAGATCCAAATTATCATGTGTTTTTTATTGGAGATGCTGCAATGGCTCCATACGAATTGGATCGAAACAGTTTAAATACCTACTCTGATATCAAAGAGCATTTTAAAAAAGTTGCTTGGCTCAATCCAGAACCAATTCGATACTGGAACGGAACCTTGTCAACACAAATAATAAAAGAGCTTTTACCGATGTATCCTCTTACCCCTAAAGGAATAGAAAAAGCAGTTTTGGAAATGAATAGAAAGAAATAATTTCTTTAAAAATAAAAAGTGATATTAAATGATTTGAAATCTTGTTTTTTCAACCTCTTTTAACTCCTTAAAGGCCAATATTCAAATCAGAAAAAGGGAGTGTCATGTTCAGCATAAAAAAAAATATTTAAAAAGTTGTAGAAAAGTAATTTTTAAATAAAAAAATTTCTAAATTTGCACCTCTTAAAACATTAAAGAAAAACCTGTATTATGGCTAAAGAAACATTTGATCGGTCAAAACCACATTTAAATATTGGAACAATCGGTCACGTAGATCATGGTAAAACTACACTCACTGCTGCAATTACTAAAGTATTGTCAGACGCTGGATTCTCTGAAGCGAGAAGTTTTGACCAAATTGATAACGCTCCTGAAGAAAAAGAGCGAGGTATTACTATCAATACATCACACGTTGAATATCAAACACAAAATCGTCATTACGCTCACGTTGACTGTCCAGGTCACGCCGATTACGTAAAGAATATGGTTACTGGTGCTGCACAGATGGATGGAGCAATTCTTGTAGTTGCTGCAACAGATGGGCCAATGCCACAAACAAGAGAACATATCCTTTTGGGTCGTCAGGTTGGTGTACCACGTATCGTTGTGTTTCTTAATAAAGCCGACATGGTTGATGATGAAGAACTTTTAGAATTAGTTGAGATGGAAGTAAGAGAATTACTTTCTTTCTATGATTATGATGGAGACAACACTCCTATAGTTCTTGGTTCTGCTCTTGGTGCTCTAAACGGAGAACAAAAATGGGTAGACACTGTACTCAATCTAATGAATGAAGTTGATGTATGGATTGAACTTCCAAAGCGTGATGTTGAAAAAGATGCACTAATGCCAGTTGAGGATGTATTCTCAATTACTGGTCGTGGTACTGTAGCAACAGGACGTATCGAAACTGGAGTATTTAACTCTGGAGACGAAGTTGACATTATTGGTATGGGTGCTGAGAAACTTAAATCTACAGTAACTGGAGTTGAGATGTTTAGAAAAATCTTAGACCGAGGTGAAGCTGGAGATAACGTTGGTATCTTATTGAGAGGTATTGAAAAAACGGATATCAAAAGAGGTATGGTAATCTGTAAGCCAGGTTCTGTAACTCCACATGCTAAGTTCAAAGCAGAGGTATACGTTCTCAAAAAAGAAGAAGGTGGACGTCATACTCCATTCCACAATAACTATCGTCCACAGTTTTACGTTCGTACAACTGATGTTACTGGTAACATTTCTTTACCTGATGGTGTAGAAATGGTAATGCCTGGAGACAACCTAACAATCCATGTTGATCTAATTAACCCAATTGCTCTTAGTATTGGACTGCGTTTTGCAATCCGTGAGGGAGGTAGAACAGTTGGTGCTGGTCAGGTTACAGAGATTTTAGACTAAGAAAAAAAGTTTTTAATATGATACACAAGGTGTCCGTCTTTGACGGATGCCTTTTGTGTCAAATAAAAACGGGTTTAGCTCAGTTGGTAGAGCACTGGTCTCCAAAACCAGGTGTCGGGAGTTCGAGCCTCTCAACCCGTGCATAAAAAAATAATAGTATCAGATGTTAGCATTCATATCCTATATAAAAGATTCTTTTGAAGAATTAAAAAATAATGTTTCTTGGACTCCACGTGAAGAACTTCAGCGTTTAACTGTAGTCGTTCTTGTTTTTTCACTCCTTTTCTCATTAGCCATATGGGGGGCAGACACAGTACTATCTCGAGTTATTAGTGTATACTTTAACTTAATCAACGGTTAATAATGTCTGAGGGGATCGAAAAAAAATGGTACGTAGTTCGGGCAGTGAGTGGTCAAGAAGCCAAAATTAAAGATTACATAGCTTCCGAGATTAGTCGCCTAGGATATGATGATCATCTAGAAGATATTTTAGTTCCAACAGAAAAGGTTGTCCAAATTCGAAATGGAAAAAAAGTTAACAAAGAAAAAGTTTATTTTCCAGGATACATTATGGTAAAAGCTGACTTAGTTGGTGAGATTCCTCATATCATCAAATCAGTTACCAACGTAATTGGTTTTTTGGGAGAGACCAAAGGAGGAGAACCTATTCCTTTAAGAGCATCTGAAGTAAGTCGTATGTTAGGGAAAGTTGATGAGTTGGCTCTTACAGAAGAGCACGCAGCTATTCCTTATGCAACTGGAGAAACAATTAAAGTTATTGATGGTCCCTTCAATGGCTTCACAGGTACAATTGAAAATGTAAATGAAGATAAACGCAAACTTCAAGTAATGGTCAAGATTTTCGGTAGAAAAACACCATTGGAATTAAGTTATATGCAAGTAGAGAAAATTTAAATGTTACACATATATTGAATAATTTGAAGCTTCCACTTCAAATATTCTTAATCGTAAATTGAAACAATGGCAAAAGAAATAGACAAGCTAGTCAAATTACAAGTAAGGGGAGGTGCAGCGAATCCGTCGCCACCGGTTGGACCCGCGCTAGGTGCTGCAGGGGTAAATATCATGGAGTTTTGTAAGCAATTTAATGCTAGAACTCAAGACAAACCTGGTAAAGTTTTACCGGTTGTAATCTCTGTATATAAAGATAAGTCATTTGACTTTATCATTAAAACACCTCCGGCGGCCGTTCAATTGATGGAAGCAGCTAAAACCAAGAAAGGTTCAGGCGAGCCCAACAGAGATAAGGTAGCAACAGTATCTTGGGATCAAGTAAAAGTTATTGCTGAAGATAAAATGCAAGATTTAAATGCATTTACGATCGAATCAGCAATGAAAATGGTTGCAGGTACTGCTCGATCTATGGGCTTCAATGTATCAGGAGGAAAGTCTCCTTTTTAATTTTATAAAGAAAGAAAATGGCAAGACTTACAAAAAAGCAAAAAGAATCAAGAGCAAAAGTTGAAACGAACAAAGTTTACTCTCTTGAAGAAGCTTCCTCATTAGTAAAAGAAATTACTAATGTAAAATTTGATGCTTCAGTTGACCTAGCGATTCGCTTAGGAGTAGATCCTCGAAAAGCTAATGAAATGGTTCGTGGAGTAGTAACCCTTCCGCATGGTACTGGAAAAAATGTTCGAGTACTTGCTTTAGTAACTCCTGACAAGGAAGATGAAGCTAAAGAAGGTGGTGCTGACTATGTTGGATTAGATGAATATCTACAAAAAATCAAAGACGGTTGGACTGATGTTGACGTTATTGTTACAATGCCGAGTGTTATGGGTAAATTAGGTCCCTTAGGACGTGTATTAGGTCCACGTGGTTTAATGCCAAATCCAAAGACAGGTACAGTAACAATGGATATCAAAAAAGCTGTTAGTGATGTAAAAGGTGGAAAGATTGATTTTAAAGTTGACAAAACTGGAATCGTTCACGCATCTGTAGGTAAATCATCTTTTACAGCCGACAAAATCAAAGACAATGCTAACGAATTGTTGATGACAATTATGAAGCTAAAGCCTTCTACAACCAAAGGGATTTATGTAAAGAGCATTTTTATGTCCAGCACAATGAGTCCTAGTATTTCAATTGACACTAAAATCGCTTAAGATTTTTTAAAACTAATCGAATGACAAAAGAAGAAAAATCGCAAGTAATTGAAAAGCTAACCGCAGAATTATCGGATGCTAAAACTTTGTATCTTACAGATACAGCTGGTTTGAATGCTCAAGATACTTCAGCGCTTAGACGAGCTTGTTTTAAGGCTAATATCAGATTATCTGTAGTGAAAAATACGCTTTTAAGTAAAGCTATGGACGCTTCTGATAAAGAATTTGGAGACTTAAAAGAAGTTTTAAAAGGGAACACCTCTTTAATGTTTTCTGAGATTGGAAACGCACCAGCAAAAGTAATTAAAGATTTTCGAAAAAAATCTGAAAAACCATTATTAAAAGGCGCCTACATTGAGGAGTCCATATATATTGGAGATGACCAAATTAATGCTTTGGTAGCAATAAAATCAAAAGAAGAATTAATCGGAGAGATTATTACTTTATTACAATCGCCTGCTAAAAATGTTGTCTCTGGACTTAAGTCTAGCGCTGGTAATTTAGCTGGTATATTGAAAACTCTATCAGAACGTTAAACTGATAAAAATTTGTGTACGCACTCAACTAAAATAATTATTTAAATTAAATTTCAAAATGGCAGATTTAAAAGAATTCGCAGAACAATTAGTTAATTTAACTGTAAAAGAAGTTAATGAATTAGCTACTATTTTAAAAGACGAGTATGGTATTGAGCCAGCTGCAGCAGCAGTTGCAGCAGCAGGACCAGCAGCAGGCGGTGGAGAATCAGCAGATGAACAAACAGAATTTACTGTTGTTCTTAAATCAGCAGGAGCTTCTAAATTAGCAGTTGTTAAACTTGTTAAAGAACTTACTGGACTTGGTCTCAAAGAAGCTAAAGGACTAGTAGATTCTGCTCCAGCTAATGTTAAAGAAGCAGTTTCAAAAGATGAAGCTGAAGGTTTAAAATCTTCTTTAGAAGAAGCAGGAGCTGAGGTTGAACTTAAGTAGTTCCCCCAACTCAAATAAGTAAGGTTATTACCTCTGGAGCAGCTCTAGAGGTGGTAACCCTTTTATAGTTTATAGGCCATCCAAGTCTTGTATCGTTGTTGCAAATAAAATAAAACCACTCCTGATGCCAAGTATATTAAAGAATAGAGTAAATTTCGCTTCTGCTAAAAAGACACCTGAATACCCAGATTTTCTAGATATTCAAATCAAATCTTTTCAAGATTTTTTCCAACTTGAAACTAAATCTGCTGAACGGGCAGAAGAAGGTCTCTTTAATACCTTTAAAGAGAATTTCCCCATAACTGATACCCGTAATCAGTTTGTTTTAGAATTTATTGATTACTTCGTTGATCCACCAAGATACTCTATCCAAGAATGTATAGAACGTGGATTAACCTATTCAGTACCTTTAAAAGCACGCTTAAAGTTATACTGTACAGATCCCGAACATGAAGATTTTGAAACTATTGTTCAAGATGTTTTTTTAGGAACAATTCCTTACATGACCCCTAGTGGTACATTTGTAATAAACGGAGCCGAGCGTATAGTTGTATCTCAGTTACATCGCTCACCCGGTGTATTCTTTGGACAATCTTTCCACGCCAACGGTACTAAATTATATTCTGCACGGGTTATTCCTTTCAAGGGATCATGGATCGAATTTGCAACAGACATTAATAATGTGATGTACGCCTACATCGACCGTAAGAAAAAATTACCTGTAACAACTCTTTTTCGTTCCATTGGATACGAAAGTGACAAAGATATTCTTGAAATCTTTGATCTTGCAGAAGAAATTAAAGTTTCAAAAACAGCGCTCAAAAAAATACTTGGACGAAAACTAGCAGCTCGTGTTTTGAATACATGGCACGAAGATTTTGTTGATGAAGATACCGGAGAAGTTATTTCTATTGAACGTAACGAAATTATAATCGACCGTGATACCATAATTGAAAAAGATCATATAGATGAAATTATTGAAGCAAGTGTAAAAACAATCTTATTGCATAAAGAAGACGCTCACATGTCTGATTATGCAATCATTCACAACACCCTTCAAAAAGATCCAACCAATTCTGAAAAAGAAGCAGTAGAACATATTTATCGCCAATTAAGAAATGCTGAACCACCAGATGAGGAGACTGCTCGTGGTATTATTGATAAATTATTTTTCTCGGATCAAAGATACAATCTTGGAGAGGTTGGTCGTTACCGAATGAATAAGAAATTAGGAAACGATGAAGGAATGGATAAGCTTGTTTTGACAAAACAAGACATCATCACTATTGTAAAGTACTTAATTGAACTAATTAATTCAAAAGCAGAGATTGATGATATTGATCACTTATCGAACCGTCGTGTTCGTACGGTTGGAGAACAACTTTCTTCACAATTTGGAGTAGGTTTAGCTCGTATGGCTCGAACAATTCGAGAACGAATGAATGTTCGTGATAATGAAGTGTTTACTCCGATTGACTTAATCAATGCCAAAACACTATCCTCTGTTATAAATACTTTCTTTGGAACCAACCAACTTTCTCAGTTTATGGATCAAACCAATCCGCTTGCTGAAATAACCCACAAGAGACGTTTATCTGCTCTTGGACCTGGAGGACTTTCAAGAGAGCGAGCTGGATTTGAGGTGCGTGATGTACATTACACACATTACGGGCGTTTGTGTCCTATAGAAACACCTGAGGGACCTAATATTGGTTTGATTTCTTCTTTAGGAGTTTTTGCTAAAGTGAATAACCTCGGATTCATTGAAACACCTTACAGAAAAGTAACTGATGGTAAAATCGATCTTAAGGAAACAGTATATTTAACTGCTGAAGAGGAAGAAAGTAAATTAATAGCTCAAGCCAATATACCATTTGATGAAGGTGGACAAATCACAGCTGATAAAATCATTGCACGTGAAGAAGCTGATTATCCTGTAGTTGGCCCTCAAATGATTGACTATACTGATGTAGCTCCGAACCAAATAGCATCAATATCTGCATCTTTGATTCCTTTCTTGGAACATGACGATGCAAACCGAGCATTGATGGGATCTAACATGATGCGTCAGGCAGTACCTTTACTACGACCAGAATCTCCTATTGTGGGAACTGGGCTTGAACGTCAAGTTGCCTCTGATTCAAGAGTTTTGATTAATGCAGAAGGAGATGGAGTTGTAGAATATGTAGATGCTAACAAAATTACAATTAAGTATGATCTCAGTGAAGAAGAATACTTGGTTCGTTTTGAAAGTGATACAAAAACATACGACTTAATTAAGTTTAGAAAAACCAATCAAGGGACTTGTATTAACCTTAAACCAATAGTCAAGAAGGGAGATCGTGTAAAATCTGGTCAAGTTCTTTCTCAAGGATATGCAACCCAAGACGGAGAGCTTGCCTTGGGAAGAAATATGAAAGTAGCTTTTATGCCTTGGAAAGGATATAATTTTGAGGATGCTATTGTGATTTCTGAACGTGTTGTCCGTGAAGACGTATTTACTTCTATTCATATTGATGAATATTCACTAGATGTTCGTGACACCAAGTTAGGCTCAGAAGAGCTTACAAATGACATCCCGAATGTAAGTGAAGAAGCAACCAAAGATCTTGATGAGTTCGGAATGATTCGTATTGGAGCCGAAGTTCATCCTGGTGATATTTTGATTGGGAAAATTACTCCAAAAGGAGAATCAGATCCAACACCTGAAGAAAAATTATTACGCGCTATTTTTGGAGACAAAGCAGGAGATGTTAAGGACGCTTCATTAAAAGCACCGCCATCTCTTCATGGAGTTGTTATTGATAAAAAACTCTTTACAAGATCAGTAAAAGACAAACGAAAACGAAACCAAGATAAGCAAGAACTTGAAATCCTTGAATCATCATTTGATGTCAAATTTGAAGAGCTTCGCTCTATTATGGTTGAAAAGTTATTTACCATTGTAAATGGAAAAACTTGTCAAGGAGTTCAAAATGACTTAGGGGAAGAAATTTTACCAAAAGGTAAAAAATACACATTAAAAATGCTAACAGCTGTAGAGGACTATACTCACTTGACAAAAGGAGTTTGGACAACAACTTCTGCTACCAATACCCTGATTGCAGATTTAATTCACAACTATAAGATTAAAGAAAATGATCTTCAAGGTGCATTGCGTCGTGAGAAATTTACGATTAGTGTTGGAGACGAATTACCTGCTGGAATTAAGCGTTTAGCAAAAGTATATATTGCTAAGAAACGCAAGTTGAAAGTAGGGGATAAGATGGCTGGACGTCATGGAAACAAAGGTATTGTTGCACGTATTGTACGTCACGAAGAAATGCCTTTCCTAGAAGATGGAACTCCAGTTGATATTGTTCTGAATCCACTTGGGGTGCCCTCTCGAATGAACATCGGTCAGATTTATGAAACTGTTCTTGGATGGGCAGGTCAAAAATTAGATCAGAAATTTGCCACTCCAATTTTTGATGGAGCAAGTGCAAGTGAAATTGATACTCTCACAGATGAAGCTGGAATTCCAAAATATGGTCACACTTATCTATATGATGGTGGAACAGGAGAGCGTTTTGATCAACCAGCAACAGTAGGAGTGATCTATATGTTAAAATTAGGGCATATGGTTGATGACAAGATGCACTCGCGTTCTATTGGACCTTACTCTTTAATTACGCAACAACCTCTTGGAGGAAAAGCACAATTTGGTGGTCAACGTTTTGGAGAAATGGAAGTATGGGCATTAGAAGCATATGGAGCTTCAAGTACGTTACAAGAAATCTTAACCGTTAAATCGGATGATGTAGCAGGAAGGGCAAAAACATATGAATCTATTGTTAAAGGGGATACCTTACCAGAGCCAGGGTTACCCGAATCATTTAACGTGCTAATGCATGAATTGAAAGGTTTAGGTCTTGATATTCGTTTGGAAGAATAAGTAGAGAATTGATTTTCTCTTATAATCATTAAAAAAAACAACAGGTAGTTATGGCAAGAAATAACGAAATTGTTACTCAAAAAAAATTCAACAAAATATCCATTGGATTATCTTCACCAGAGGTAATTTTAGGAAACTCCCGGGGAGAAGTTTTAAAACCTGAAACGATTAATTATCGAACGCATAAACCAGAGCGTGATGGTCTTTTTTGCGAGCGTATTTTTGGTCCCGTAAAAGATTTTGAATGTGCTTGTGGGAAATACAAACGAATTCGATACAAAGGAATTGTATGTGATCGATGTGGTGTAGAAGTTACTGAAAAGAGAGTAAGAAGAGACCGTGTGGGTCACATTAATTTGGTTGTTCCTGTTGCACATATATGGTACTTCCGTTCTTTACCCAATAAAATAGGATACCTTCTTGGATTACCTTCCAAGAAACTGGATATGATTATTTACTACGAAAGATATGTCGTTATCCAGCCAGGTGATGCAAAAAATGAAGAAGGAGAACCTCTTCAGAAAATGGATTTTCTTACTGAAGAAGAATACCTGAATGCACTCGAAAAATTACCCATTGAAAACCAATACCTCGACGAATCAGATCCAACCAAATTCATTGCGAAAATGGGGGCTGAATGTTTAATCGATTTACTTTCAAGAATTAATTTGGAAGAACTTTCATATGAATTGCGTCATAAAGCAAATAATGAAACATCAAAACAACGTAAAACAGAAGCACTTAAGAGACTTCAAGTTGTAGAGGCATTTCGTGATGCTAATGAGCGTAAAGAAAATCTTCCAGAGTGGATGATTGTAAAGGCGGTTCCTGTAATTCCTCCAGAATTACGACCATTAGTTCCTTTGGATGGAGGACGTTTTGCAACTTCAGATTTAAACGATCTTTATCGTCGTGTGATAATTCGTAATAATCGTTTGAAGCGTTTAGTTGAAATTAAAGCTCCTGAGGTAATTTTAAGAAACGAAAAGCGTATGCTTCAAGAATCAGTTGATTCTTTATTCGATAATACAAGAAAATCTTCAGCGGTAAAAACAGATTCAAACCGTCCTTTGAAATCCCTTTCAGATTCTTTAAAGGGAAAACAAGGTCGTTTCAGACAAAACTTACTAGGAAAACGAGTTGACTATTCTGCTCGTTCTGTAATTGTTGTTGGTCCAGAAATGAAATTGTTTGAATGTGGTCTTCCCAAGGATATGGCTGCAGAACTATACAAGCCATTCATTACACGAAAATTAATTGAGCGTGGTATAGTAAAAACTGTAAAGTCAGCTAAGAAAATTATAGACCGTAAAGAACCAGTAGTTTGGGATATTTTAGAAAAAGTACTAAAAGGACATCCTGTATTATTGAATCGTGCTCCCACCTTGCACAGACTTGGTATTCAGGCATTTCAGCCCAAATTAATTGAAGGGAAAGCAATTCAATTACATCCTCTGGTATGTACAGCATTTAATGCCGATTTTGATGGAGATCAAATGGCTGTTCATTTACCATTAGGTCCAGAAGCCATATTAGAAGCACAGCTTTTGATGTTAGCTTCTCATAATATTTTGAATCCCGCCAACGGTTCGCCAGTAACTGTTCCTTCTCAGGATATGGTCTTAGGACTCTACTATATGACCAAAGCTCGTGTTTCTACTCCCGACCATAAAGTTGTTGGAGAGGGATTAACTTTTTATTCTGTAGAAGAAGTTCATATTGCATATAATGAAAAACGCGTAAATCTTAATGCTACAATTAAAATTAGAGCAAAAGATTTCAATGAAGAAGGTGAACTAGAATACCAAATTATTGACACAACTGTTGGACGTGTATTATTTAATGAAGTAGTACCAGAAAAAGCAGGATACTTTAACGAGGTTCTTACCAAGAAAAACCTTCGTGAAATTATTGGGAAAATCCTCAAAGTAACCAGTGTCCCTGAAACTGCAGAGTTTTTAGATAAGATTAAAAGTATGGGGTATGGTTTTGCCTTTAAAGGAGGATTATCCTTCAGTTTGGGAGACATTATCATTCCACCACAAAAACAACCTTTAATCGAGGAAGCCAATAATCTGGTTGACGGTATTAAGGGTAATTATAATATGGGTCTGATTACAAATAACGAACGTTATAATCAAATCATTGATATTTGGACAAACACCAATTCGCGTCTTACCAATCTGGCAATGAAGAGAATTAGTGAAGATCAGCAAGGATTTAACTCTGTATACATGATGTTAGATTCCGGAGCTCGTGGATCTAAAGAACAAATTCGTCAGTTAACAGGAATGCGTGGTTTAATGGCTAAACCGAAGAAATCAACTTCTGGTGGTGGGGAAATTATTGAAAATCCAATTCTTTCCAACTTTAAGGAAGGGCTTTCGATTTTAGAATACTTTATTTCTACACACGGTGCCCGAAAGGGACTAGCCGATACCGCTCTTAAAACTGCAGATGCAGGATACTTAACACGTCGATTGGTTGATGTATCTCAAGACGTAATTATCAATACAGTTGATTGTAGTACACTCAGGGGTATTGAAGTTAAGCCTTTGCGAAAAAATGAGGAAATTGTTGAACCTTTATCGGATCGAATTCGAGGAAGAGTTGCTTTGTTTGATATCATAAACCCTCTTGACGCCTCTGTCATTGTTGGCGCAGGTGAACAAATTTCAGACTTGATTGCTGACAGTATTGATCACCTTCCGATTGAATCAGTCGAAGTAAGATCACCATTGACATGTGAAGCAAAGAAAGGAATATGTTCTTCATGTTATGGTCGAAACCTTGCAACCGGTAAAATGGTTCAAAAAGGAGAAGCTGTAGGAGTTGTTGCTGCTCAGTCTATTGGAGAGCCAGGAACACAGTTAACCCTAAGAACCTTCCACGTTGGTGGGGTAGCAGGAGGTAGTTCTCAAGAAAACGAACTTCGTGTGAAATTTAATGGTGTTGCTGAAATTGAAGACCTTAAAACAGTAAACGGAACAGATGCTGAAGGAAACGAAATCAAAATTGTAATTTCCAGAACTTCCGAAATCAAATTGATCGACAAGAAAACAAAAGTTGTTTTGAGCACCAATAATATCCCATATGGATCAACTTTGATGATCAAAAACGGAGCTACAGTCAAAAAAGACGAATTAATTTGTAACTGGGATCCATTCAATGGAGTTATCGTTTCTGAATTTTCAGGAAAAATTGTTTACGAAAACATCGAGCAGGGAGTAACTTATCAAGTAGAAATTGATGAACAAACTGGTTTCCAGGAAAAAGTGATTTCTGAATCTAGAAACAAGAAAATCATACCAACTTTATTGATTCATGACAAAAAAGGAACCGTATTGCGTTCATACAACTTGCCAGTTGGTGCTCATATTATGGTTGATGAAAACGAAAAAATAGAGGAAGGAAAAATCTTAGTAAAAATTCCAAGAAAATCTGCTCGTTCTGGAGATATTACAGGAGGTTTACCTCGTGTGACCGAACTTTTTGAAGCTCGTAATCCTTCGAGCCCTGCAGTTGTATCTGAAATCGATGGGGTAGTTTCTTTTGGTAAAATCAAAAGAGGTAATCGTGAGATTATAGTAGAGTCTAAATTTGGCGACATCAAGAAATACCTTGTAAAACTTTCAAGTCAAATCTTGGTTCAAGAAAATGACTATGTAAAAGCAGGAATGCCTTTATCCGATGGTTCAATTACTCCAGTAGATATATTAAAAATTAAAGGACCTTCAGCTGTACAACAATATCTCGTAAACGAAGTACAAGAAGTATACCGATTACAAGGAGTGAAAATTAACGACAAACATTTTGAGGTAGTTGTACGCCAAATGATGCGTAAAGTTAAAATCAACGATCCAGGTGATACTATTTTCTTAGAAAATCAATTGATTCATAAATATGATTTTATAGCAGAGAATGATGAATTGTTCGGTAAGAAAGTCGTAGAAGATTCTGGTGATTCTGAAAATTTAAAAGAAGGACAACTGATAACTTCAAGAGACCTCCGTGATGAAAATTCAATTCTTAAACGTGAAGGGAAAGCATTAGTTGTTGCACGTGACGCAGCATCTGCAACTGCAACCCCAGAACTTCAGGGGATTACTCGGGCTTCTCTTCAAACCAAATCATTTATCTCAGCAGCATCATTCCAAGAAACTACAAAAGTATTGAATGAAGCAGCAGTAAATGGTAAAGTAGATACTTTAGAAGGTCTTAAAGAGAATGTAATTGTCGGGCATAAAATCCCAGCAGGTACCGGTCTTAGAGAATACAATGACATCATTGTAGGATCAAAAGAAGAATATACAAGTTTGTTGATAAACAAAAACGAAGCTGAATTTGAAGCATAACTTATGAGTGATTCAAAACAAGAAGAACAAAAGATTAATATTGAGTTAGACGAAACTACCGCAGAAGGAACTTATTCTAATCTTGCGATAATCAACCACTCAATATCTGAGTTCATTGTCGATTTTATTTCAATGATGCCTGGAGCTCCTAAAGCAAAGGTTAAGTCAAGGATTATTTTGACCCCACAACATGCCAAAAGATTACAAAAGGCATTGAGTGAAAACATTCAACGTTTTGAACAAGCCAATGGAGAAATTCAATTTCAAGAACAGCCTCCAATTCCGCTAAACTTTGGCCCTACCGGTGAAGCTTAAAACAATCCCTGACTTTGAAGTCAGGGATTGTTTTTATCTTAGTTTAAAACAATAAAACATGTCAGATCAATCATTTAAGAATTTTAAAGAATTCTATCCCTTCTATCTATCAGAACATAAAAACAAAACAAGTAGGGCATTACATTTTATAGGCACCTTCTTAGTTTTTGGAATTTTAATATATCTTATTCTTGCAGAGAAAGAAGCTCGTTTTTGGATTGTATTGCCCCTAACCGGTTATGGTTTTGCTTGGGTAGGACATGCCTTTTTTGAAAAAAATAAACCTGCAACATTTAAGCATCCGCTTTGGAGCCTTCGTGGAGATTTTACTTTGTTTTTTGATATTCTATTTGGGAAGCGTGGCTTTGATGCTTCACGTGATTAGCTTCTTTTATGGGCTGCGAAGAATTTTCCCCATTTTTCTTCCTCTAGCGAGTTCATCAATAAACTTATCCAGATATCGAGTTTTTTGTTAATGCAGTATTAATTTTCTCAATTCTGTAGCCACAAATTACACCTGTAATTAAATGGGCATTGGAATTAAGCTTTGCATTTTTAAAGAACGTTTCAAAGGTTACTTTTTGTTTAATCAATTCTGATAAAGTGCTCTCATCATAACTGGTTAACCATTCAATTATGGTATGTAATTCTTTTTTTGTTCTTCCTTTTTTCTCAATTTTGTTGACATAATGCGGATAAATAGATGCAAAAGTCATTTGTGCAATACGTTGATCATGGGCGGGAGTGGTGGTCATAACATGTTGGTTTTTCGGTACAATTGGAGCAAAATTTCTTGATAAGGTTCTTTGTTTTTAACATCTTTAATGAGTTGAGTTATTTCATTATTGAAATGTATTTATTTGTTGTTTATTACCAAGTTAATAAAAAAACATAAAGTAAAAATTTTAAAACTCAGAAGTCATATGAAAAGTAATGGATGGGTATTTTTGTTGTGTCATTTGTAGAGAAAAACTAGAGTCTGCCAAAAAAACCATTTGTCCTTGCTTATCCTGAGCTAAGAATTTTTGTTTTACTCTTTTAAAATCTAAAAATTCTTCATTTTTTTCATCTGATGCGTCCACCCAACAAGCTTTGAACACATTTAGGTTTTCATAAGAGCATTTTGCACCATATTCATGCTCTAAACGGTATTGAATGACCTCAAACTGCAGCGCTCCCACTGTGCCAATTATTTTACGATTATTGATAGAAAGGGTAAAAAGCTGGGCAACTCCTTCATCCATGAGTTGGTCAATGCCTTTGTTGAGTTGTTTTGCTTTCATTGGATCAGCATTATTGATGTACCTGAAGTGTTCTGGAGAAAAACTCGGAATCCCTTTGAAGTGAATTTGTTCTCCCGAAGTTAAAGAATCTCCAATTTTGAAATTTCCAGTATCATGAAGTCCAACAATGTCACCTGGATAAGAAACATCAACAATCTCTTTTCGTTCTGCAAAAAAAGCATTTGGGCTCGAAAATTTTACCTTCTTATTATTTCGAACATGTAGATAGGGTATGTTCCGCTCAAAAGTACCCGATACAATTTTAATGAAAGCTAGGCGATCTCTGTGATTGGGATCCATATTGGCGTGTATTTTAAAAACAAAGCCACTAAAAGTTTTTTCATCTGGTTGAATCATCCTTTCCTCTGCTTTCTTTTCAAGAGGAGCAGGAGCAATATCAATAAAACAATCCAAAAGCTCTTGAACTCCAAAGTTGTTTAAAGCGGACCCAAAAAAAACAGGTTGTAGGTTACCTGCCAGATATTCTTCTTGGGAAAAGGGAGGGTATACTCCAGCTACCAATTCCAATTCATCTTTTAAAGTTTGTAGGGAATCACTACCAATTAAATGCTCCAATTCTTTGTCTTCAAGAGAGTTAAAAGAAACTGTATTCCCTTTAGTCTGTTTGTCTTCCTCTAAAAACAGCTTTGCGTTTTTATTCCAAATATTATAAATTCCTTTAAAATCATAACCCATTCCTATTGGGTGTGATAGCGGAGTCACACGAAGCCCTAGTTTAGATTCAACTTCATCCAATAAATCAAAAGAATCTTTTCCTTCTCGATCCAATTTATTTATGAAAACAATCATGGGAATATTTCTCATTCGGCAAACTTCAACGAGTTTTTCGGTTTGTTCTTCAACACCTTTTGCAACATCAATTACCACAATAACACTATCTACAGCTGTTAAGGTTCTAAAAGTATCTTCAGCAAAATCTTTGTGCCCTGGAGTGTCTAGGATGTTAATTTTTTTGTTTTTATAAATAAAAGCAAGAACTGAAGTTGTAACCGAAATTCCTCTTTGGCGTTCGATTTCCATGAAATCACTGGTAGCACCTTTTTTTATTTTATTAGATTTAACTGCACCTGCTTCTTGGATTGCTCCTCCAAAAAGGAGAAGTTTTTCTGTGAGGGTAGTTTTTCCAGCATCGGGATGCGATATAATACCAAAGGTTCTTCTCTTTGCGATTTCTTCTAAAAACATCAAATTAATTTTGTTCAAAAATAACATTATAAATTAGAAGGGAGTTTCTTTTTAAAATAGGTTTTTGATAAATTAATAGGTAATTTTGAATTGCATGGAAGAAGAAAAAGTTATTCTAGTCACTCCAAAAGATGAACCTATTGGATTGATGCCAAAAATGGAAGCCCACCAGAAAGCGGTTTTGCATCGAGCGTTTTCAGTCTTTGTAATTAACAGTAAAAATGAGTTGATGCTTCAACAACGTGCATTTGAAAAATATCATTCTCCTGGCTTATGGACCAACACTTGTTGTAGCCATCAACGTGACCAAGAAGGAAATATAGAGGCTGGAACAAGAAGATTGAAAGAAGAAATGGGCTTCGAAACCGATTTGGAATACTTATTTAATTTTATATATAAAGCACCATTTGATAATGGATTGACCGAACACGAATTAGATCATGTTATGTTGGGGAGATATGAAAATAAACCTGAAATCAATCCAAAAGAAGTTGCCTCTTGGAAATGGATGCATATTGATAAAATCCATGTTGATTTGATTAATAATCCTGAAAATTATACCGTTTGGTTTGCAATTATTTTTGAACGTTTTTACAATCATTTAAAAGAGCAAATATGAATGTTACTGTAAGTAGAAAAGCCCATTTTAATGCTGCACATCGTTTGTACAGAAAAGATTGGTCTGATCAACAAAATGAACTCATTTTCGGCAAATGTTCAAACCCAAATTTCCATGGACATAACTATGAACTGATAGTAAGTGTTACTGGACCTATTGATCCACAAACTGGCTACGTTATCGATATGAAAGTTCTAAAAGATCACATTAAAACTCAGGTTGAAGATGTATTTGATCATAAAAATCTAAATCTTGAAGTTCCAGAATTTATGGACACGATTCCGACAGCTGAAAATATAGTGGTTGTGATTTATGATAAGCTCAAAAAAATATTAAAACCCAATCAAAGTATGGAAGTTGTTCTGTATGAAACTCCAAGAAACTTTGTGACTTATTCAGAAAAATTATGAGTCTAAAGGTTGGAGACCTAGTTCCTTCTTTTGAATTACTCGATCAGCACGGGATAAGCTTTAAAAGCGAAACCGTATTGGGTAAAAAGCCAGTTGTTATTTATTTCTACCCCAAAAATGAAACCCCTAATTGTACTTCAGAAGCATGTAGTTTCAGAGATCATTACGAAGAGTTTGTTGAGCTGGGTGCTGAGGTTATTGGTGTGAGTTCAGATGGAGTTAAAAGCCATCAGAAGTTTGCAAAAAGACATCGATTACCTTTTATATTACTATCCGATCACAAACAAAAAGTACAACGTTTATTTAAATTACCTAAAATTTTATTTGGACTCTACACTAAGCGCATTACTTTTGTGATAGATAAAGAAGGTAGAATCTCTTATGTTCACAATAGTCTCAGACCCTACAGTCACATAAAAAAAGAACTTCAAAAAATACAGTAACAAAAAAAATATCTTAAAAAAAATGGATTATGGCAAGTAAAAAGCAATTAAAAAAAGACATCAACAATTGCGTTGGTGCTTTGATAGAAGAAATCTACGTATGGGAATTGTTAAACCCTAAAGGAGATTTTAATAAAACTGAAAAATTAATTGACGAGGCAATTGCTTTATTTGATGAATTAATCATGAAAATTCATGACCATACAGAGGAAATCCCTGCAAAGAAATATTTTAATGGAATTGTTGAAGAATTGAATACAAAAACAGCTTCAATCTCAGAAAAGATGAGTAAACTGAAATAATTCAGTTTACTCAGTCTTCTCAGCTTTTTCTTCTTCTTTCAAAGAAGAAAGATATTTTCCAAATGCTAACCCATAGGTTGAGTTTTTTACTTTCTCAGACATTTTATTGTAAAGATCGTCTAAGAACTTTTTGTTGGCATCATTAACCTCGAAAAGACCAATATAAGCAGCAATTTCTTTGTCTGCATTATTGTTGGCATAATTCAAAGCATATAGATAACGACGACGCAATAGACTCTTAGAAGCTTTTGTAAGTTTTTGTTCCTTTTCATTAGCAGTTAGTCCATCATCTTTAATGTAGTCTTTGATGAGATTAAGATTCTGTTCATTAAACTTTCTAAGAACAGATTGGTATTCTTCAAACAACACTTGATTTTCAGAACCACTAATTTGAGCACTGCTTTCAAAGGTTTTTAAGAGCGAATTAATGACAATCTCACCTTTTTCCGCAAAAAACAAAATTCGATCGTTGAGTGTATCTCCGTCTTCTTTTGCCAGATATAAATAATAAATTTCGGGAGATTCGATCTCAGTCTCTAATCTGAAATCACTGTTTTTTTGAATCTTGAAAGAATCAATATTGATGATTGTACTGTCTTGTAATTTTTGAAGGTAAAGGGTTCCTTTTCTTAAGCCATCAATTTTACCCGTTACTTGCATCGATTTTTTATTGGGCGAACCACATGAAATTAAAAGGCTTAGAACGAAAATAGTATAAAAGAATTTCATAAAGTATAATATTATTTATTGAACCAGTAGGTTAACTTAAAAGTTAAACTTCTGACCTTAGGTGCAAAAGTATCAGTTACAAAGTAATTATCATTATAAACAAGATAAAAATCTGATAAAGGACTGAATCTCCATTGCAACCTTGAATTAATTCCAAAAATCTCAGATTGCGAACTGAATTGGAAAAAAGTCCCCCAAAAAATCGTTCTAGTGAAGGTAATATCAACTTTAGGACCGATGAGAATAAGATTTGCAGAGGGGTAGGGATCGGGAAGTTTTATTTGATCGTAGTTCAAACGCATACTCGCTGTGAAATAAGGTTGTAATCGGTAGTTCATTTGTGAAAACACAGAAAACTTTGTTCCATTAAAAAAATTTCCATAGCTACTTTTTATGTTGTAATTAATGATTTTACTTCTATCCGATTGAAACGATAATTCAACATCATCATAATCATATCCAGTTCCTCCTTCCAAGTAAACATTAGAGTCACTTCGCGTAGGATCAAAATCATTTGTTAAATATGTATAACGATTGCTGTAGCGGAATTCTAACTTGGCCTGATTTAAAAATGAAAATTCAACACTAGACCATAATCCGCGATCGGTGGTGAGATAATCGTCTTTGGGACGACCTACATAATAGAAGGTTTGTGATAAATTTATGGATCTCAATGTTTTTGATTTTAACCAGATGCGGTAGGTGTATCGAAGGTAATTTTTTAAAATACCAGTTCTTCTTATGAACCCTAAATCCGACTGATAATTTTCACCAATTCGAGTCCCTCCATAAGATACCGAGTGTACTTTTGCATTATAATTAAAGCGAATCCCAGAGGCATATGCATCTTGTTTTTGATCGGGGCTGAACGAATGGTGTAAGAATGTTCTTCCAGTCCAGCGATTACTTTTTGAAGCCAAGTTGAAGTCTAATCCAATGACTCTATTGAACTTATCTTGGGAATGATCAAATTCGGGATTTCCACTAGTTTGACGGTTCACAAAAATAAAACTCAAATTAGATCGATCTAAAACCTGCTGTTGTAATGTAAATACAGTACTGTTGTTTGCAGCTATTTGATTTGAAGGATCTTGATCAGTTTGCATGTTTAGAAAGCCCAATCGTAAATTATTGTTGATTTTTCCACTCAACCTAACACCAGCAATGATTTTGTTTTCAAAAGTTGTACCTGTGGTGTCCTTTGCTACTCCTATTCTTCTTGAGAAGAAAGGCTGTGCCTCTCTACGATCTCCAAAGTTTACAAACAAATCGCTGTTCTGAATAAAAAACTGACGCTTTTCGGGTAGAGTTACTTCAAATCGAGATAAGTTGATTATTTGATCGTCTACCTCAACTTGTGAAAAATCTGGATTAAATGTTAAATCCAAATTCATGCCACTCCCAATGGAAACCTTAGCATCACCCCCATAATTGAAGTTATTTGTTTGTTGGCTTGCATCGAAGTCTTTTTGAACAGCTCCACCAACATAAGGAATAAGAGCAATCATTTTTTTTGATTTCTTCAAAGGCTTTTCAAAATTAACTACCCCCATGAATGCTAATCCAGCAATAGTTTGATTTTGAGGAATATTAGCCCAGGTAGACCACTGTCTGGTATGCGTATCATGGCGATAAATATTAACCCTCCATTGTGTAGCTCCTTCTGGATATTGTATGGACTTCAAAGGTATTTTTATTTCAGAAACTGTAAACCCATTTTGTTGACTGGCTTTTGTTTCCCATTTAACATCCCAGCTATTATTGTAGTCTTTTTCATAATTATTTCCCCCGTTTGAAATCAAAGACTCTCTTTTAACACCCAACGGATTGGTACCAAACATAAATCCATTGGTTCCATCCATAAAAGTATCTAAAATTAAGGTTACATTATCGTTCCCAGCACCGGAGTAATCTCTTCTCAAAGAAGGAACTATGTATTCGGAAGATTCCGAATAAGAGGTAATAAGAACATATAAATTTTCATCATCAACTAAAAATTTTGCTGTTGTACGTTGGTCTGCTTTAAGGCTATCGGTTGGAAACCACTGCCAAAAATCTGAAATTTCGTTTGTAGTTTCCCAAGACTTCTCTTTTCCAAAACCATCTATTTCTATGGATTCATTCGTATATTTCACATCAGCAGCTCTAGTCTCTTGAGCGATAGAAAGAGTGGTAAAAGCAACTATAAAAAAAAGGGTAATAAGATTTTTAATGGCAGTAAATTTATGAAGTGAGTTTGGTTTTACTAAATTTTATAATACTTTTAGACTAAATATTTGAGTTTTGGTTTAATATGATAATGAAAAAAACATTTTTGTCTTTATGGTATTCAAAATTACTGATAATTTGTCTTTCTTGTGATTCATTTTTTTTGAATTGATTGATGATTCGCTCGATAGCTTTTTTTTAAAACATTATTTTCCGAAAGGTCAAATTGATTCTTGGACCTATTTGTTTTTGAGTTTTTGCGATTTGATGTTGCCAGTGGTGCTGCATTTCCCCTCCCATGATCAACAGACTTCCATGAGCAAGTTTAATTTTATGTCTTTCATGTTTATTTTTTTTGTGTCTTAGATGAAAAAATCTTTCAGCACCTAAACTAACCGAGGCTATGATGGGATTTTTCCCTAATTCCTTTTCATCATCAGAATGCCATCCGTTACTGTCCTTACCATTTCTGTATTTATTGAGTAAAACGCTTGTGAATTCGTGTTGCTCTACAGTCTTAATTTTAGTAAGTATATCGAGTAATGTAGGAGACATCGGTTCGGGATTCATGGTAATCCCAGAATATTTGTAGGTTTGATTGTTTATACTGTGAAGAGAAGTTAATCTAGGCTGGAGATATTTTTTCCCAAAAACAGTAATGGGATCATGTTTCCAAGGGATTTTATTATTCAAATTATTGAACAAGAGATCTGCTTTTTTTTTTGACCAAAAATTTGAAAAATAATACAGTTCAGCATCGGGAAGTTTTGGTTTCCAAATTTGAACATTATCTGAGAAAAGACCGAGCATAATCAAAAGTACATTTATTTTTTCTTAAAATTTATAGATATTAAATTCTTCGCAAGAAACTTGTTTTGATGTATTAACACCAACTGTTGATTTTTTCATAAACCTTTGTTTGATTATCTTTAAGAAAAATACAACTATATTCTTAAAAATAATATGATATGAGCGTACGTACAGGCTTTGTTTTTTTTTCTATTCTGATCCTTATTTTAACCGCTTCAATACACCTCATATGGGAGCCCATCAAATGGACTTTAATCTTTACTATTCCATTAATTTTAACTGGCTTTTATGACCTAACACAAAAAAAACAAACCATACTTCGAAATTATCCTGTCTTTGGACATATTCGTTATCTACTGGAGGCAATTCGTCCAGAGATTATGCAATATTTTGTAGAAACTGATACTCAAGGTCGTCCCATTAATAGAATGTTTAGAAGTTTGATTTACCAAAGAGCAAAAGATGTCACCGATACGGTTCCTTTTGGAACTCAAATGGATGTTTATCGATCTGGTTATGAGTGGATGGATCATTCGATGTATGCAATTGATCAAGTTAAAGTAGATTCAAGCCCCAGAATTACGGTTGGAAATAAACACTGTACACAGCCTTATTCAGCAAGTTTATTGAATGTATCTGCAATGAGTTATGGTTCGTTGAGTAAAAATGCTGTTTTGGCATTGAATAAGGGAGCAAAGATTGGTGGTTTTGCACTGAATACAGGCGAGGGCTCAATCAGTCCCTTTCATCTTGAATTCAAAGGAGATTTAATATGGCAAATTGGAACAGGCTATTTTGGTTGTAGAACCAAAGAAGGAGATTTTTGCCCAGATTTATTTGAGGAGAAAGCAGCTATAGATTCAGTTAAAATGATTGAAATAAAAGTTTCTCAGGGAGCAAAACCTGGTCATGGAGGAATTTTACCTGCTTCGAAAAATACTCCAGAGATTGCAGCGATACGAGGAGTAGATCCATACACAGATGTTCACTCTCCCCCAAGCCATTCTGTCTTTTCGAATCCAACCCAATTGATTGAATTTATTTCTTTACTACGTGAACGATCTCAAGGAAAACCTGTCGGATTTAAATTATGTATTGGTAAAAAGCAAGAATTTATCGATATCTGTAAAGCAATGCTATCAATAGGAATTACTCCTGACTTTATTACAATTGATGGGGGAGAAGGGGGAACTGGTGCAGCTCCGGTCGAATTTTCAAATTCCCTTGGAGTTCCCTTACGCGACGGATTGGCTTTTGCCTATGACACATTGGTGGGTTATGGGCTAAAAGATGAAATTAAACTGATAGCCTCTGGAAAAATATTTACAGGATTTCATATTGCTCGTGCTTTGGCTCTTGGCGCTGATATGGTAAGTTGTGCACGTGCAATGATGATGGCTATTGGTTGTATTCAAGCACTGGAGTGTAACGCTAATACTTGCCCAGTTGGAGTAGCTACTCAAGATAAATCTTTAATTAGTGGATTGGACGTGAACGATAAATCTACTCGTGTGGCCAATTTCCACAGAAAAACACTCAAGAGTTTTACGGAGTTGATTGCAGCTTCAGGCTTGAGTTCACCCGATCAACTTCGGCGTCAACACATCAACAGACGCTTGGGGATGAATCTCATCAAAAGGTACGATGAAATTTTTCCTTATTCCAAAGAAAATTCATTGCTTTAAGTGGAGATAATTCTATATTTAGGGAGCTAAAATCAAATAACTTCAATTAAACAAAACCCCATTTTTCGCCGGGTTATAAAACCGAGTTGTTCATAGAGATTTATTGCATGGATGTTGTTTTTTTCTACATGTAAAACAGGGATTTTTTTTCAGTAAATATTTTATCTGTGGTTTGTTTTATCAATTGTTTTGCATATCCTTTTCTGATGTAGTTGGGATGTGTAACTACGGCGCTGACTTCAGTAAAAGCATTTAACTTGATCCGTTCACCCGATGCAGCAATTAGACGATTATCTTTATAAATTCCGAAATAGGTTCCCATCTGCACAGTTTTCTCTCTGATAAAACCTGGTTGTACAAAATTCACTAAATCATAAAGTTCTTTTTTTTGTTCCTTAGAATCAAGGATAATAATTGACTCAGTAAGTTCTTAATCAAATGGGGTGTAAAGAATCATTTGATTTGCGGTGAGTTGCTTTTTAATTTGAGTTTGCAATCCTGTTTTTGGTGATCCTCCTACCATATAAAAAAGAGAGGTGAGCTGACCGTATTGGTCTGAAGCTATTTCTGTTACTCCATTTGGTCCGATGGTTCCAAAAGTACTTAACTCAGGATAGTAAAACTTACATACGTTAAATTCAATCGCATATTGTTTGTGTATTTCTTTTAGGGCATACCAAACGGGATTGTCCAGTTTATAATCTTCGTCTTGATTCATGCGATATATTAATGCCTAAGCTAAAACCAGCTAAATATATTCAAAAAAAAAGGCTGTCCTTTGAGACAGCCTTTTTTTATTTAATCAGATCAACCGAGCGAACAATGAATTGGGTAAGCTCTTCTCCTTTAAGAAGGTTCTGTGACAAGCGAGCCAAATCAAGAGTTTGTTGAATTAGTCGTTCTCTTTTCTTTTTGGTCTTGGTACTCAAGATTTGACTAACTAATGGATGATTGGTGTTTACTACTAAAGTGTACATTTCAGGGAAATTTCCAAACATACCTCCACCACCACCGGTTTGTTGCATTTCTTTCATACGACGCATAAATTCAGGTTGTGTCAAGACAAATGGCAGTTGTGAACTACTCAATGCTTCTAGTTGAATGGTGTATTTCTCTTTAGGTATTACTTCTTCAATCAGGGGAGTAAGTGCTTCTTTATCTTCATCCGAAAGCTTAGAAACGGTTACTTCATCTTTTTTGATCAAGTTGTCAATTGCATCTCCGTCTACACGAGCAAAAGAAATTTTTTCGTGAGTACTCTCTAGTTTTTGAATAAGATGAGGTACAATAGGAGAATCTAAAAGTAAAACCTGATATCCTTTTTCTTTGGCAGCTTCGATGTAGGAATGCTGTTCATCTTTGTTTGAGGCATAAAGAACAATAAGTTTTTCGTCCTTATCGGTTTGCAAATCTTTAGTAGCCTCTTTTAATTCTTCAAAAGTGAAGTAAGTTCCATTAACTGTAGGGTAGAGTGCAAATTTGTCAGACTTTTCGAAGAACTTATCTTCTGAAAGCATACCATATTCAATAACTACCTTGATATCGTTCCACTTTTGTTCAAAAGCTGCACGGTCTTTTTTGAAAAGGCTAGTCAATTTATCGGCTACTTTTCGTGTAATGTAGTTACTTATTTTTTTGACTGCACCATCGGCTTGTAAGTAACTTCGGGATACGTTTAGTGGAATGTCTGGAGAATCAATAACCCCTCGAAGCATAGTTAAAAATTCAGGGACAATCCCTTCAACATTATCCGTTACAAAAACCTGGTTTTGGTAGAGTTGAATCTTATCTTTTTGAATATTAAGGTCATTGCTTAGTTTTGGAAAGTAAAGAATCCCAGTCAGGTTGAAAGGATAGTCTACATTCAAATGAATGTTGAACAATGGCTCTTCGAATTGTGTTGGGTAAAGCTCTCTATAAAAAGACTTATAATCTTCTTCTTTCAAATCAGCCGGTTGTTGTGTCCAGGCTGGATTTGGGTTATTTACAATATTATCAACGGTTACTTTATCTGCTTCAGTTCCTTCTGCAGCTCCTTCTGGAATAGGAAGAGTTTCTTCCTTGGTTCCAAACTTAATAGCTACCGGCATGAACTTATTGTACTTGTTTAGTAGCTCAGTGATTTTTGCATTCTCTAAAAATTCAACAGAATCATCCACGATGTGAAGAATGATTTCTGTACCTCGTTCTGTTTTGTTATGAGTTTCCAGAGTAAATTCTGGAGAACCGTCACAAGTCCAGTGAGCAGCAGGTTCATCTTTAAATGACTTGGTAATTAATTCTACCTTTTCTGCAACCATAAAGGCAGAGTAGAAGCCCAAACCAAAATGCCCAATGATTCCACTATCAGCAGCACTATCCTTATATTTTTCCAGGAATTCTTCAGCACCAGAAAAGGCAACTTGGTTGATGTATTTTTTTACTTCCTCAGACGTCATCCCTATTCCTTGGTCGATGATGTGAAGGGTTTTATTTTCTTTATCCAGTTTGATTTCAATAATTGGATCACCTAATTCTCCAATTGACTCACCTAGATTGCTAAGATGCTTCAGTTTTAATGTAGCATCAGTTGCATTTGAAATCAGCTCACGTAAAAATATCTCGTGATCACTGTATAAAAATTTCTTGATAAGAGGGAAAATGTTCTCTACGGAAACATTGATTTTACCTTTTGACATAGTTTTATTTTTTATAATCACAACTCAAAAAAAATACCATTCTTTATTCGCTGACAAATTGGCATTTTATTTTGTTTAATTTTTTTCATAAAAAGATAAACAATTTGTATTTTTTTAATAAATATAAGAATGATATGGCAACAGTAAATAAGAAAAAAATATCTGATATTCTTTCCATTTATATGGAAAGCGTTTTGGAAAACGAACAATTTCCTCTGTCGGTTTATAGATTTTGTAAGATAAACGCAATTGAAGAATCCAAATTTTATAAAACATACGCATCATTAGATTCACTAAAACATGAGGTTTGGCAAGCTTTTTTTGAAAATACAATTGATTTGATTCACAAAAATCAAAGGTTTGATGAGCTAAGTAGAAAAGATCGTTTATTAACTTTTTATTTTACATTTTTTGAAGTCCTGTTACTCAACAGAAGCTATGTTTTTTTTGCACTAAATTCTCTAGGTTCATCTATGTCTGCAATAGGACAGCTCAAAAAATTAAAAAAGTGTTTCAAAGATTTTTCTACGGATTTAATCGAAGAGGGAAATGTGGACAAAACAACTAAGATAACTCAACACCCTGTTGTACTTTTTTCTGAAGCAGCTTGGGTTCAATTACTGTTTTTATTAAAATTCTGGTTGGATGATACTTCCGAAGGCTTTGAAAGAACCGATGAAGCAATTGAAAAATCAGTGAATGTTGCTTTCAATGTTTTTGACAATACCCAACTTGAGGCATTGTTTGATTTTGGGAAGTTTTTATGGAAAGAGAAAATTAAATAAAATTTATTGAAAACTTTAGATTACATCCCAACGGGAAAAATTGAACGAGCAGGAAAACTGGTGAGTACCGGGGTTAAGATAGGAGGGAATTACATCAAATACATTGGAGATAAAATTAGAAATCCTAAAAACGACAAAGATAATTTTGATGAAAACAATGCCACTGATATTTACGATGGTCTTAAAAGCCTTAAGGGGAGTGCATTGAAAGTTGCCCAGATGCTAAGCATGGAAAAAAACCTATTGCCTCGCGCTTATGTAGATAAGTTTAGCCTAGCTCAATTCTCAGTCCCTCCATTATCTGGACCGCTGGTTAGAAAAACATTCAAAAGATATTTAGGAGATTATCCAGAATCGATCTTCGATACATTCCAAACCGAATCTGTAAATGCAGCAAGTATTGGACAAGTCCACAAAGCTACTCATAATGGCAAAACACTTGCTGTAAAAATTCAATACCCAGGAGTGGCTAATAGCATCAGTTCGGATTTAACACTTGTAAAGCCCGTTGCTACAAGACTTTTTAATCTGAAAGGTAAAGACTCAGAAAAATATTTTAAAGAAGTTGAAGGGAAGTTGTTAGAGGAAACGAACTACACTTTAGAGTTGGAGCAAAGCAAAGCAATTACAGAAGCTTGTAAGCACATTCCTAAATTAAAATTTCCGAAATATTATAATGAATTTTCTTGTCATAAAATTTTAACCATGGATTGGATGTCTGGAATTCATTTAGCACAATACACTGCAAAAAATAATAATCCCAAAGAAAGTAATTCAATAGGGCAAACACTTTGGGATTTCTATATGTATCAAATGCATGTTTTGAAACGTGTTCATGCAGATCCACATCCAGGTAATTTTTTGGTTGATGATTCAGCTAATTTGATAGCAATTGATTTTGGTTGCATCAAAGATGTTCCAGAAGATTTCTATGTACCCTATTTTGAGTTGGCTCAAAAAGAGGCGATGGAGGATCGTAATTTTTTCATAGATAAAATTTCAGCTCTAGAAATCCTTAGACCCGATGACTCTGTTGAAGATAGTGCATACATAACAGATTTGTTTCACGAGTTACTTGGAGTATTGACATTTCCATTTCACAATGAAACCTTTGATTTTTCTGATGATACCTTTTGGATAAAGGTCGCTCAAATGAGTGAAAGACTTTCTAAAGATGAGTACTTGCGTAAACTAAATGGAAATCGTGGTTCAAGACACTTCCTTTACATTAACAGAACATTCTTTGGATTGTATAATTTGTTACATGACTTAAAATCTAATGTTGTAGTAGACAATTACAAAAAGTTTATATAATTTTTTGTTATGCCTTCTATTATTCTTTACTTGTAATAAAACAACGATTAACAATTATGTATAATTCAAGAATTATTGGGTTAGGAAAATACCTTCCTGAAAATATTGTTACCAACTCGGATCTTTCCAATATTATGGATACTTCTGATGAATGGATAACCGAAAGAACAGGAATAAAAGAACGTCGCCACATAAAAAAGGGAGATGGAAACAGTACAGCTACAATGGCTCTCAAAGCAACCAAAATTGCTTTGGAACGTGCAAATATGAAAGCTGAAGATTTGGATTTAATCCTATTTGCAACTCTAAGTCCAGATTATTATTTCCCTGGATCTGGAGTGATTCTTCAAGATTTATTGGGCATCCCAGCTTGCCCTGCTATGGATATTCGAAATCAATGTAGTGGTTTCATATATGCTTTATCCACTGCTGACCAATTCATCAAAACAGGGATGTATAAGAACGTGTTGGTGGTAGGGTCTGAGAATCATTCTGGTGGTTTGGATATGACTTCCAGAGGTCGCGGAGTGTCTGTTATTTTTGGTGATGGTGCAGGTGTAGCAGTTCTTACCAGAGAAACAAATATGGATCGAGGTCTGATGTCTTCCCATATTTATTCACAGGGGGAGCATGCTGAAGAATTATCTTTGATTGGACCCAGTACTAAGCGATGGGTTCCCGAAATAATTGATGCGAACGATCCAGAAGATTTAAGCTATTATCCCTATATGAATGGGCAAGTTGTTTTTAAACATGCTGTGGTTCGTTTTTCTGAAGTAATTAATGAAGGATTACAAAAAAACAATTGGCAGGCAACTGATATTGATATGTTGGTTCCCCATCAAGCAAACCTTAGAATTTCACAATTCATCCAAAAGAAATTCGGATTAGAAAATCATCAAGTTTACAACAACATTATGCGATATGGTAATACAACTGCAGCCTCCATTCCAATTGCTTTGACAGAGGCTTGGGAAGAAGGCAAAATTAAAGAAGGTTCAAAGGTTGTTCTTGCAGCTTTTGGGAGTGGGTTTACATGGGGAAGCTCAATGATGGTTTGGTAAGATGCAAAAAATTAATAAGTCCACTTTAATTCTTGGAGCTTCTACGAATCCTGAGCGGTATTCCAACAAAGCTTTTTACAAATTGAGAGCCGCTTCACATACTGTATTTGCAATGGGATTCCGTACTGGAGTTTTGGAGGATACTCCCATACACAAAGCGCATCAATCAGTGTGGGAAAATGTAGATACAGTAACTTTGTATTTGGGTCCAGCTAGTCAAGAAATGTATTATGATTACCTAATAAAGTTAAAACCCAGAAGGGTGATTTTTAATCCTGGGACAGAAAACGAAAAATTCGAAAGACTCCTAAAAGAGGCAGGGATTGAAACCGAACAGGCGTGTACTTTAGTTTTACTTGCTACGAATCAGTATTAATCCCAAGAAGGTAAATATGCCATTGAGTGGTAATAACTCATAACCAATTTGATATCCACCGATAAGAGAAGGATCTATTCCACCAAGAAAACTACTTAAAATAACAGATGTAAAAACGACTATCCAAACATACTTGTCTTTTATGGTGTAGTCGGTGAAAATTCCAAAAGCAAATAACCCCAATAAAGGTCCGTAGGTATAGCCAGCAACAGTAAGCAAACTGTCAATTACATTTTGATTTAGAATGTATTTGAAAGCGATAACTACCACTACAAGCATAATACTCATGCCAATATGAGTTTTTTTCCGAATACTTTTTTGCGTTATCTGATCTTTTTTTTCAAGGGATAGAAAATCAACACAAAAAGAAGTAGTTAAAGAAGTAAGTGCACTATCTGCACTGCTGTATGCAGCAGCAATTAACCCTAAAATAAATGTGATTCCAACTCCCAAACCAAGGTTACCGTTGAGTGCAATTTCTGGGAAAAGTAAATCAGACTTAGCTTTTCCATCCATTATTGGCAGAACTATTCCTTCTTTTTCTGCATAAATGAATAACAATGCTCCTAAAAGCATAAAAAGTCCAGTTACAAAGACCAAGACTACACTAAAAACCATCATATTTTTTTGTGCATCTTTTAAATTCCTACAGCTTAAATTTTTCTGCATCATATCCTGATCTAAACCCGTCATACAGATTGTAATGAACATTCCACCGATAAAGGATTTTAAAAAATGATTACGAATAAAAAAAGAATCGGTTACCCATACATCGCTGTATTCTCTTAATTTTGCAGAATTTAAAAAATCAATCATACTCCATTCGAGTTCTTTATTGATGTACATTATTGACAAAAAGACGGCTAAAATCATCAAGCTGGTTTGAATGGTGTCTGTCCATACTATGGTTTTAATTCCTCCGCGCTGAGTGTATACCCATATCAAAAGAATAGAAAGAATAACGGTAACTTCAAAAGGTATATTCCATGAATCAAAAATAAATTGTTGTAAAACAATTGCAACTAAAAACAAGCGAAAAGCTGCTCCCAATACTCTCGAAATAAAGAAGAAAAAAGCACCAGCTAGATGACTGTTTTTTCCGAGTCGTTTATTTAAATATTCATAGATAGAAGTTACTTGATTTTTATAATAAACGGGAAGTAAAACATAAGCAACAACAAAATAACCAACCATGTAACCCAAGACCACTTGAAGGTAACTAAATTCAGAAACTTTGACCCACCCAGGTACGGATATAAAAGTAACTCCAGAAAGTGAAGCCCCAACCATACCGAAAGCAACTAAATACCAAGGTGAGCTTCTATTGGCTGTAAAAAATTCTTTATTAGAATCTTCTCTACTAGTATAATACGATATGGTTATTAAAACAACAAAATAACCAAGAATCATACTAAGAATAAAAACAGGTGTTATCATATTTGCTAAAGGTATAAAAGAAAAGAATAATCATTGCTTAACAACCCCTACTCTTTGATCTTTTTTGTTTTATTGTATTCCAAATAAATTAAAATTGTTTTTTATGTTGATTACTTCGGTGCTTAATGGGTTTATCAAATAAAATAAGACGGTTTATTTTGTATTTTTGTGTTAATGGAATTTTCATCTAAGTTACTAGAACAGGCCGTTGATCAAATGTCACAATTACCTGGGGTTGGCAAAAGAACTGCGTTGCGACTGGTCTTACATTTATTAAAACAACCCAAAGAACAAACCGAAAGAATAACATCGGCTTTAAATGTGTTTAGATCTGAGATTACTTTTTGTTCACAATGCCACAACATTGCAGACACTGAGGTTTGTGAAATATGTTCTAATCCAAGACGGTCTGATGAACAGATTTGTGTTGTTGAGGATATCAGAGATGTAATGGCAATTGAAAACACGAATCAATTTCAGGGGAAATACCATGTCTTGAATGGAATTATCTCACCAATTGATGGTGTAGGCCCACAAGATTTGACCATTACTTCTTTGGTAGAAAAAGTGAAATCTGGAAAAGTAAAAGAAGTCATATTTGCCTTAAGTGCTACAATGGAAGGAGATACAACTACTTTTTATATCCACAAGCAATTATCGGCTTTTGAAGTTTTAATATCAACTATTGCACGTGGAATACCTGTTGGAGATGAACTAGAATATGCTGATGAGATAACTCTAGGCCGCAGTATTTTAAAGCGAATTCCTTATGAAGATTCCCTTCAAGGTTAGCTACAATGTACTTTGTTTTTTAATTAAATCTCTAATAATTTTGATACCTTTGTCACACTTTAAAAAGCTTTAAACTATGGGTAAATACCTACTTAAGTTACCAAAAATGGGCGAAAGTGTTGTAGAGGCAACGCTCAGTGCTTGGCTCAAAGATGTAGGTGATCCAATAGCTATTGATGAATCAGTCGTGGAGGTTGCCACTGATAAAGTAGATTCAGATATCCCATCCGAAGTAGCAGGAGTACTCTTAGAAAAGAAATTTGAGGTAAATGAAATAGCACAGGTAGGAGACGTAATTGCTGTAATTGAGGTCGAGGGAAATGATGATTCATCTAGTGAAAAAGAAGAATTTATTATTCCTCAACCTGTTATAGAAGTTGAAAGTACTCCTGAGGAAAATCCAGTTGAAATTATAGAAGCTGAGGTTTCCTCAATCCAAGAAACGATTCAAGCTTCATCGATTTCATCTAATGATTCGAATCGATTTTATTCTCCTTTAGTAAGAAATATTGCAAAAGAAGAGGGTATCTCAATTGAAGAATTGGAAACAATTAAAGGTTCAGGAGATAAAGGAAGGGTTACCAAAAAAGATATGTTAATTTATATAGAAAGGCGAACTAAGGTTAAAGAAATTAATGAAAACCAACAGGTTTACTCGAAAAACCATATAGATATCCAACCCATTATTGTTTCTGGACAAGATCAAATAATTGAAATGACTCGAATGGGTAAGATGATTTCGGATCATATGGTTATGAGTCGAAAAATTTCAGCACATGTCCAATCTTTTGTTGAGGTAGATGTTACCGATCTTTGGGAATGGAGAGAACGGGTTAAGAAAAGATTTCAAGAACGAGAGCAACAAAAATTAACTTTTACTCCCATATTCATCTCTGCTGTTGCTAAAGCACTAAAAGAATACCCGCTACTCAACAGTTCGGTTGATGGGGATAGTAGAATTATTCAAAAGAAAGCGATAAATATTGGAATGGCAACTGCTTTGGGAGACGGTAATTTGATTGTTCCTGTGATAAAAAATACAGATCATCTCAATTTGGTAGGTTTGGCTCGAGCAGTGAATGAACTTTCGAAACGTGCTCGAGAAAACAAACTACAACCTGATGAAGTTCAGGATGGAACTTACACGGTTACTAATGTTGGAAATTTCGGATCAATAACAGGAATACCAATTATCAATCAACCTCAAGTTGGTATTTTGGCTATTGGTGTCATTCGAAAAATGCCAGCTGTTATCGAAACTGCAAATGGCGATTTTATAGGAATAAGAAGAAAGATGATGCTATGTCACAGTTATGACCATCGCATAATCAACGGAGCTATGGGCGGACAATTTGTAAAAGTGGTTTCTGATGCTTTGGAGCAATGGGATACTTCAATTGATTTTTAAAAATATTTTATGGGATTAGAACTTAAACGACCGCTTTGCTTTTTTGACCTTGAAACTACTGGAGTTAATGTAGTAAAAGATCGAATTATTGAAATCGCAGTTCTTAAGCTTTTACCCAATGGAAATAAAGAAGGAAAAACCTGGTTGGTAAATCCGGAGATACCTATCCCTAAAGCAGCTTCTGATGTTCATGGAATAACAGATGAAAAGGTTGCAGATGCTCCTAATTTTAAAACTTTAGCTGTTGAAATTTATGCTTTCATGAAAGGATGTGATTGGGCAGGATTCAATTCAGATCGTTTCGATATCCCTTTGATAGCTGAAGAATTTATGCGTGCTGAAATAGATTTTGACCTCAAGAATCATAAGACCATTGATGTGCAAACTATTTTTCACAAAATGGAACAACGAACCCTGAGTGCAGCTTTAAAGTTTTATTGCAATAAAGAATTGAAAAATGCTCACTCGGCAATGGCTGATACCGATGCGACTTATCAAGTATTATTGGCTCAGATTGAACGTTATGATCAATTGGAAAATAACTTGGATTTTTTAAGTCAATTTTCTACCCGAAAGCGATCTCTGGATGTAGCAGGATTTATTGTTTTGAATAAAGAAGATGAACCCTGTTTTTCATTTGGAAAACACAAAGGAAAAACGATAGATGAGGTTCTAGAAAAAGAACCCGGATACTTTGGATGGTTGCTTAACGCTGACTTCCCTTTGTACACAAAGAAAGTATTAACTGCTTTGCGTTTGAGTAAATTTAATGAGAGTCATTAATAGTTGGTTTAATCAATCGTTTTTACAATCTAGATTATGAAAATAATATGCATTGGTCGGAATTACAGCGATCATATCAAAGAACTAGCAAACGAAAAACCTGATGATCCTGTAGTTTTTCTTAAACCAGATACTTCTTTGGTTTTAAAAAACCAACCATTTTTTATCCCTCCATTTTCAAATGACGTACACCATGAGGTTGAAGTTTTGATTCGTATTAATCGTATAGGGAAACACATTCAACAAAAATTTGCACATAAATACTACGATCAAATTGGATTAGGAATTGATTTTACCGCCCGAGATCTTCAGGCCAAACTTAAGGCCAATGGTTTGCCTTGGGAAAAAGCAAAAGCATTTGATGGAGCTGCTGTGGTTGGAGATTGGGTTAAAAAAAGAGAACTCCCCAATATTGATCAACTTCTGTTTGAAATGACTAAAAATGGAGACGTAGTACAGAGCTCATCAACTGCCTTGATGTTATGGAAAATAGATGAATTGATATCCTATGTATCTCAATTTTTTACCTTAAAAATTGGAGACATAATTTTTACTGGAACCCCTGCTGGGGTTGGTGCAGTTAATGTGAATGACACACTAGAAGGATTTTTAGAAGGTCGTCGATTATTTTCAATAAAAGTTAAGTAATATGATTGCAGAAATTGTAAGTATCGGGGATGAAATTCTTATTGGACAAATTGTAAATACCAATGCTGTTTTTATTGCTAAAGAGTTGAATAAAATTGGAATTGAAGTTGGACAAATCACTTCCATTTCTGATCGTAAAGAACATATTGAGAATTGCTTGGATGAAGCTCAAAAACGAGCTCAAGTAATTATTCTTACAGGAGGTTTGGGTCCAACAAAAGATGATTTAACTAAACATACACTTTGTGCATACTTTGAAGATGTTTTGGTTAAAAATGAACTTGTATTAGAACGCATCGAAGAAATGTTTGCGAAATATGTCCCTACACCCATTAACAACGAAAATCGAAAGCAAGCTCTATTGCCATCAAAGGCAAAAGTTCTAAATAATTTTTATGGAACCGCTTCAGGGATGTGGTTTGAAAACGAAGACCGTGTAATTATTTCTTTGCCAGGTGTGCCCTTTGAGATGAAAGCATTGATTAGTAACGAAGTTATTCCCGCTTTACAAAAACATTACACCCGACCTTTCATCATTCATAAAACATTACTTACTTATGGACTAGGAGAGAGTGTAATTGCAGAACGTATTGAAAACTGGGAAAACAATTTACCTAAAGATATAAAACTTGCTTACCTTCCAAATCTTGGAAGGGTTCGGCTGCGTTTGTCTGCTAAAGGGGAAAATCAATCTCTGCTCAATCAAAGGATTGATGACCAAATTAAAAAATTATACCCTCTTATAGGAGAGATTATTGTAGGATTTGAAGAGGACGCATCTATTGAAGAGCAACTTCAGAATCAGTTTATAAAAACAAATAATAGTTTGGCGGTTGCAGAGAGTTGTACCGGTGGAAAAATTGCAAACAGATTCACTCAAACTCCAGGTGCATCTGGATTTTTTAAGGGAGGAGTAGTTGCTTATACAACCGATATTAAAGTTAATGTATTAGGGATATCTCAATCTCTGATAAATCAATATTCTGTAGTAAGTGCCCAAGTTGCTGAAGCAATGGCTGTAGCTGTTCGAGAGCAAATGGGAGCAACTATTGGTATTTCTACAACTGGAAACGCAGGACCTACCAAAGGAGATTCTGATGCAGATTTAGGAACTGTTTTTATTGCTTTAGCTTCCAATAAAGGGGTCGTAAGTCATGAATTTCGTTTAGGAAAACACAGAGAGCACGTCATTGAAAAAGCTGTAAATAAAGTCATGGAACTTTTGCACAAACAACTTTTTTAGCAGCATAATTTTTTTATTGTTTTTTCTGTTCTACAAAAGATTTTAATCGAACTTTTTCAGCGTTTACCAGCCTTTGAACATACTTTTGTAACTGAATTCTTTCATCGCAGGAAAAGGATCTAAAATTTTGGCAGTTAGAGTGATTAATACACCATTTTTCTCTTTTTTCAATTTAAACGAAACAGTTGATTCTCCATCGTATTCTTCATATTGCCAATGATAAGCTATTTTTTCATTTGGAATAACTTAATAAACATTCCATCTATGTGTAAAAAGTTTTTCCTTCATACTGAATTGAAAAGAGTGTTTCGCAACCTATTTTGGGTTCAAAAAAGTTAATTTCTTTAAAATACCATTGTCTCATTTGATCGATATTGGTCAGTGCATTCCAAAGATTTTCTTTTGTTGTTTTAAAAATTCCTTTCTGTTGAATAGTTATTTCTTTTTTTATATAAGATGAGGTTAAATTTCATAAGGTTCATTTGCGGCACTTCACATAATAAATAAAAAAATTGAATCCTTTGAATTGAATCAAATTTTCATTCTAACCCTAGGTTTATACTCTTAAATGTACTAAAAAAGGGTTTTGTTATTTAAAACCAAAAAACGTCTTTTAAAATTTGATTAAAAACTATTTTGATACTCCATAAAAAACATTAAATTTGCATCCTGTTTTAAAAGAACACTAAAGTCTAGAATTATGTCAAGAGTTTGTGAAATAAGTGGAAAAAGAGCAATGTTTGGTAACAACGTTTCTAAAGCCGTCAACAAAACCAAGCGTCGTTTTGAGGTTAACCTCATAAAGAAGCGATTTTTTATCCCTGAAGAAGATAAATGGATTACCTTAAAAGTTACCGCTTCTGTATTAAAAACAATTAATAGAAAAGGAATTTCTGCAGTTTTGAAAGAGGCTAGAGCAAAAGGAAAAACCATCTAAATATATCAGATCATGGCAAAAAAAGGAAACCGTGTACAAGTTATACTTGAATGTACTGAACACAAAGACTCTGGAAGACCTGGTACTTCCCGTTACATCACAACAAAAAATAAAAAAAATACGCCAGATCGATTGGAGATTAAGAAATTCAATCCGATCCTAAAGAAAATGACTCTTCATAAAGAAATTAAATAACCATGGCAAAGAAATCAGTAGCTACCCTACAAACGGGATCAAAAAGACTTACCAAAGTGATTAAAATGGTAAAGAAAGGTGAATCTAAAAGTTATTCTTTCGTAGAAACTATTACTGCACCAGACCTTGTTAACGACTGGTTGAGTAAACACTAATTACAGTCCGAGTAACCAATCTAAAAAAAAGCTACTTTTACAGTAGCTTTTTTTATTTAACAGCTTCATGAGTTTATTAAAATCATTATTTTCTGGGGATCAAGAAAAAAACTTGAATAAGGGTTTAGAGCGTACACGAAAATCTTTTTTTTCAAAACTTGGAACCGCCATAGCTGGAAAGTCAACTGTTGATGTTGATTTGTTGGACGATTTAGAAGAAGTTCTGGTTTCATCAGATGTTGGAGTTACAACTACTCTAAAGATTATTGATGCAATTGAAGTTCGTGTAGCTAAAGATCGTTACATAGGAACAAAGGAGTTGAGTTTGATTTTGAAAGAAGAAATCTCGGGAATATTAAATACCCAACAACCCGAAAAACCTTTTTCTTTTTCGAATACTTTTGCGGACCAGCCTCATGTTATTATGGTAGTTGGAGTTAATGGTGTTGGAAAAACAACAACCATTGGAAAATTAGCTCATCATTATAAAAGTGCTGGTAAAAAGGTAGTTTTGGGTGCTGCAGATACTTTTAGAGCAGGTGCAATTGATCAATTGCAAGTATGGGCAGATCGTTCGGATGTTCCCATAATAAAACAACAAATGGGAAGCGATCCAGCCTCAGTTGCATTTGACACGCTTGAGTCTGCCCAGAAGCAGAAAGCTGATGTTGTTCTGATTGATACCGCGGGCCGTCTTCACAACAAAATTAATTTGATGAATGAACTTTCAAAAGTTAAGAAAGTTATGGATCGGGTGGTACCCAACGCTCCTCATGAAGTACTTTTAGTCCTAGATGGTTCTACAGGTCAAAATGCTTTTGAACAAGCAAAACAATTTACTCAAGCTACTAAAGTTACTTCACTGGCAGTTACCAAACTCGATGGAACTGCAAAAGGTGGGGTTGTTCTTGGAATTTCTGATGCGTTCAAAATTCCCGTTAAATTTATTGGAGTGGGAGAAGGAATTGATGATCTACAAATTTTTAATGTAGAATCTTTTTTACACTCTTTTTTTAATTGATATAAAGAAATGAAAAGAAATCTTAAAATTATACTTGGCTTTTTCGGAATCTTGATCCTCGTTTTTTTTTCAGGACCCAAGGTAGTTGAACCAAATTTAAATCAAGAGGTTCCATCTGTTCCAGAGAATCTTTTTGAGTTGAATAATTGGATTACAGCTCGTGAATTAAAAATAGAAGGAATAAAGGACGGTAATGCATCCCGAATTAAGTTTTATGATTCAATACCTAAAAAAACAAAATACAGTGTTTTGTACATGCATGGTTTTTCTGCTAGTTCAGAAGAGGGAGCTCCTTTTCATCAAAAAATAGCTAAACATTTTAAAGCAAATTTGTATCTACCTCGTTTGTTTGGACATGGGATAGACAATGAAAGTCCTTTAGAAGAATTCAATGGAGATCAATATATTGCAAGCGCATTAGAAGCATTAGAAGTTGCTAAAACTCTGGGAGATCAAGTAATTCTGTTGGGTACTTCTAATGGTGGAACATTAAGTCTATTATTAGGTGATGATCCAAAGGTTGCAATTATTGGGTTATACTCTCCTAATATTAGAATTAAAAACCAACTTATAGGTATTGGAACTCTTCCTTGGGGATTAGAAATAACAACTTTTGCTTTAGGCACAAATTATCATCTCATGCAAGATGTGGTTTCACCAAAAGAACAATTTTGGACTACTCGATATCATATTCAAGCAATAACCCATGTCCAAAAATTAATTGAAGTAGCGATGACTCCTGAAACCTTTGAGAAGATTAAAAAACCGGTTTTTATGGGCTATTACTACAAGGATGAAATAAACCAAGACAATGTTGTTTCTGTTGAGGCAATGTTATCAATGTTTGAGCAGCTGGGAACAATGGCTTCACAAAAAGAAAAAATGGCTTTTCCTAAATCAGGAAACCATGTTATGACATCATATATTACGAGTAAAGATGTTGAAGGGGTAACCAAAGAAAGCATCCGATTTTTTGAAACCCATTTAACTGCTCAATAAAATATGCGAACAAAAAATTCCACTAAAAATAAGATTAATGTAATTACTCTTGGATGTTCCAAGAACGTATATGATTCTGAAGTTTTAATGGGGCAACTCAAAGCCAACAATAAAGAAGTAGTTCATCAAGAAGATGGAAATATAGTTGTCATTAATACTTGTGGTTTTATTGATAACGCCAAAGAGGAGTCTGTAAATACAATCTTGGAAAATATCCAGAGAAAAGAAGCAGGAGAAATAGATAAAGTTTTTGTTACAGGTTGTTTAAGTGAACGGTACAAGCCAGACCTTGTTAAAGAAATTCCTGATGTGGATCAATATTTTGGAACCAGTGAATTACCTCAATTATTGGCTGCATTAGAAGCTGATTACAAGCACGAACTTCTTGGAGAAAGAATTACAACAACCCCAAAAAACTTTGCATACTTCAAAATATCAGAGGGTTGTGATCGACCATGTTCATTTTGTGCAATTCCTTTGATGCGTGGAAAACATCGTTCAACACCAATTGAAGACTTAGTAAAACAAGCAGAGTCTTTAGCAAGTGATGGAGTTAAAGAATTGATCTTAATTGCTCAAGATCTGACTTATTACGGTTTGGATATTTATAAAAAAAGAAATTTGGCAGAGCTATTGCAAGCCTTGGTTAAAGTAGAGGGGATTGAATGGATTAGAATGCATTACGCATTCCCCACAGGTTTTCCTCTAGATGTTTTAGAGGTTATGAAATCTGAGCCCAAAGTATGTAATTATTTAGACATTCCTTTACAGCATATTTCAGATGATATTTTGAAATCCATGAGAAGGGGGACTACCAAAGATAAAACAACAAAACTTCTCAAAGAATTTAGAAAACTCGTTCCTGAGATTACTTTAAGAACCAGCTTGATTGTAGGGTATCCAGGGGAAACTGAAGAACATTTTGAGGAATTAAAAGCTTGGGTAAAAGAAATGCGTTTCGAGCGTTTGGGATGTTTTACTTACAGTCATGAAGAAAACACCCACGCACATCTATTGGAAGATGATGTTCCTGAAAAAGAAAAACAAAGAAGGTCTTCTGCAATCATGGATATTCAGTCTCAGATTTCTTGGGAATTAAATCAAGAAAAGGTTGGGAAAACATACCGATGTGTAATAGATCGTAAAGAAGGGAATTTTTTTGTGGGCCGCTCTGAGATGGATTCACCAGATGTTGATAACGAAGTATTGGTTGATGCTACAAAATTTTATCTTAAACAAGGAGAATACGTTAATCTCACCATTATTGAGGCAGCCGATTTTGATCTTTATGCAGAACCAGTCGAATAATTATTTAGTGAAATACTGCATTTATTATCCAGAGTTTACCGTTTTCCCAGAATCCTCTATACAATGGGTTGTCTACGATGTAAATAACACTTCCACTCCCCAAGTTTTCCATACCGAAAATCAAGGATTCACTTTGACGCTTAATCGCTTCACTTCCACTGAAACCAGCTAAGGGTTTTGATTCTTTTGGAAGGTTTCCAACAGTTCCCTCACTTAAGAGTTGGTAGCTCGTAGCGCTATTTTTTAAACTGAAATAGTTTTTATCGTATCCAAATGCTAGGGGATGGGTAGTGTCAATATTTACAGAATAAATACTACCATAAATTGCAGAGCTAATATCATTTCTTTCCAATTCTGCATATGGAACAAATTTATCTGGTTTATCGTCCATGCTTTTAGTTTTTAAGTTAAAAGCATTTTGATTTGCAAATGCTCTAATTGCAGAACCCAAAGCGACAAGGCGCCCCCCTTTTTGTATCCATTTCAATAGCCCAGAATCATCATCAGAAAAAAGATTATAACCCCCTGGTGGAAGTATAAGAACATCAAATTTATCAAGGTTACGATCATTTAATCGATTCAAATTAATTTGGGTAATGGGATATTTTAATTGTTGCTCGAAAAAATGCCAAATTTCTCCATATCCTTGTGGGTTGGAATTATCACTCTTGATGAGTCCAACTCTTTTTTGAGGAATAAATTCCATCAAGTTTGATCCTAAATCAATTCCTGCATCCGAAAAACCTGAAGCAAGAGGGATTAGGGTTTGGTTATTTTCTACAGCAAGGTTTCGGATTTTTTCATCAAACTCTTCAATGATTTTATTTTCACCTTTTAATATAAAAAGACTTCCCTCAGCCCAACGTTTTCCTCCATTCACAAGGGGTTTTAGGTTATATCGAACTCTGATTTTTTCTTTCAGTAATGCTGCTAAAAACTTTCCATCTTTATAACTTCTCCACCCTGTTGCATATGCATATGCGTTTGTTTCTGGAGGTGTAACAATTGATTCTTCTTTAAATGGAATGGTGTTAGAAACTTTTTGTTGACTTGCAACTGCTTTTAGTCCATATGCATAAGGCAAAGACCAAGAGGTAATGTCATAAGTTACAGAATCTGAAAGTTGAGTTTTGGGTTCAAATAATGCTTGAATCAGTTTTCCTTTTTCACCAACACCATTTAGTATCAGGGCATCGGAACCAAAAGAAATAGTAGTGTTTTTTTGTTTTTCGTAATCCCATCCTTTGATATTCAATTTAGTTTTAGGATGCTCATAAGGGATGTGATGTATGTCCAATAATCTTTTGAGACTGGCTATTTTATCAAATTCTCCCTTTAAAGCGTAAGTCGCGTATTTTACATTATCGTTTTGAAAATATTTTTTGAATTCATCATTAATAAGTTTTGAATTATTACTTGCGGTTTCAATGGTTGAAAGACCCGTGGTGTAGTGATGTGCTATACGATCTTTTAAGGTTAAATTATCTCCAATCTTGTTTTTTACACTCAATCCTGCTTGACCACTTCCCCCTTGTTCATATGTCATTCCAATTGCTCCAAGAAACATGGGGTAAGTATCTCCGTATCCTGGATACAGAAGATCAAAAACTTCTTTACTAAAGTACGACCATCCTTCTTTATCAAAATAATGGGCATGATTTTTTCCAATTGTATGTTGAAATTCTCTTTGAAAATCTGTAATGATTTCATGTAAAGGTTCTACTGCCGGAGCAAAATAATAGGGACTATCTATTCCTTGTTCATGGAAGTCAACATGAATATGTGGATACCATTGATGGTATTTTTTTAAACGTTGTTGGGTTTCTTTTTGAGTCACCCATGCCCAATCTCTATTGAGATCAAAATAATAGTGGTTGTATCTTCCGCCTGGCCAATCTTCATAATGTTCATCAGCTAAGGGGGAGCTGTCAAAAGGAGTGCTTTTTACTTGGTTGTACCAATTTACATAACGGTCACGCCCATCGGGATTAATACAGGGATCGATGATTACCACTGTGTTTTGTAGCCAATTTGATTTTTTAGATACAAGGGTATAAATTGTTTTCATTGCAGCTTCTGTACCAACAGCTTCATTCCCATGAACATTATAACTCAACCAAACAATACTTTTTGGTTCCAAAGAAGATGCGATTCCTTTTTTTAAACCGGCCTGAATTAGGTGATTTTCTTTAATTTCTTCAAGATTAGATAAATTTTCTGAACTTGAAATTATTGCCAATTGTAACTCTCTTCCTTCATAAGTTGAACCATAAGACGAAGTATTAACTTGTTCAGAAGCAGAAGCAACTGCATTGAAATATGAAACAACTTGATGATGTCTTGTAAATTGTGTCCCCAATTCGTATCCCAGAAACTCACTAGGAGAAGGAATGTTTTGGGAAATCAAAGTAGTTGATAATAGGCCTATAAGTAAGTTTAGAACTAAATTTTTCATGTATAAATTGTTTCGCGAACGTAAAGATAAAATTAATCCTATATTTTTATATTTACTTTATAAGGAATATCTTTACAATACCAAAATTCTTTATGCGGTCTCAACAAATTTCTTATCGAAAGTCAGGATATGTTTCCAAAATCATATGCGATCTTTTTGAGGGAAATAAACCATTAAGTCAATTTTATGGAGAAACTCCTGAGATTAAAAATTTTCAAAAACAATTTTTAGAAAAACAAAAGACTTTTACAGAAAATAAAAGAATAACATTGGTCGATGCACTCGAAAGACAATATGATACTCTTTTATTGAAAGATAGCCCAGTTTATCAGAATATCAAAAGTATTTCTTTGAACAATACTTTTACAATTACGACAGGACATCAGCTCAATTTAATGACAGGTCCTTTGTACTTTTTATATAAAATTATAAGCACTCTTAATTTGTGTAAAAATTTAAAAATAGCTTATCCAAAATATAATTTTGTTCCAATTTATTGGATGGCAACTGAGGATCATGATTTTGAAGAAATTTCTTTTTTTAATTTTAAGTCTAAGAATTTCAAATGGAATAGAAAGAAAGCAGGAGCAGTAGGAAAATTTTCCCTAGATGGTATTGAATCTTTGTTTTCTGTGTTTGAAAAAAATTTAGGCACTACTTCGACTGCCATAGAACTTAAAGAATTGATCCAGGGAAGTTACTTGTCTTCACAAACTCTTGCAGAAGCAACCCGAAAGCTTGTTCATAAGTTATTTGAATCAGAAGGTTTAGTTATTCTTGATGGAGATGATCGTGCTTTGAAAATGGAATTTGCACCCAAAATAAAGGAAGAATTACAGTCAAGAAGTTGTGAGTTTCATGTCAATAAAACGATAAGTAAAATTCAATCAGATTACGATTCTTCATATGTTCCACAAGTAAATCCCCGAAAAATCAACTTATTTTATCTTACTGAAAACGATCGATTACGAATTATTCAAACAGAAAAGGGTTTTTCTGATGCAGATGCAAGCCTTTCATGGACTCGAGAAGAATTATTACAAGAGGTCGAGAAAACCCCAGAACGATTTTCTCCTAACGTATTGATGCGCCCATTGTATCAAGAAACTGTTTTACCTAATCTATGTTATGTTGGAGGGGGTGGAGAGTTGGCTTATTGGTTAGAACTCAAGTCCTATTTTGAATCTCAAAAAGTTTTGTTTCCAATTTTGTTGCACAGAAACACAGCAGTTTTAGTAACCAAGAAAATTGCTAAAAAAATGCAAAACATTCAGTTGAATCCGTTGGATGTTTTTTTAAAGCGTTCTTCATTGATTAATAAAAAAGTTCGACAAATCAGTAATATTGATTTGGATCTTCGATTTTTAAAGAAAACTTTAGAAAAGCAATTCGATTCATTAGAAAAATTGGTAATCCAGACAGATGCTTCTTTTGAAGGAGCAGTAAAAGCTCAGAAAAAGAAACAATTTAAGGGTATTGATAATTTAGAGCAAAGATTGTTAAAAGCTCAGAAGCGAAAGTTAAAAGATCAAGTACAGAGGCTAATATTGCTTCATGATTTACTTTTTCCAAATGAAAAATTACAAGAGCGGACAGTAAATTTTTCAGAGTTTTATCTTAAATATGGAAGTGAATTATTGTCTATTTTATCCCAAAACCTCGATCCTTTATCTTTAAAATTTGATTGGATTATTCTAGAATAATTCTTTTACTAAAAAAACGTTATAGCTTTTATTGAACGGAGATTAAATTGTATTTTTGTATATGGAAGAAAAAGTGCTCATATTAGACTTCGGTTCGCAATACACTCAATTAATTGCAAGGCGCATCCGAGAGTTATTTATTTACTGTGAAATTCACCCTTACAACAATCCTCCCAAAGATTTAAAACCTTTCAAAGCGATAATCTTGTCGGGATCTCCTTATTCTGTTCGTTCAGAAGATGCCCCTCATCCTGATTTATCAGAAATTAGAGGTAATATTCCTTTATTGGCAGTCTGTTATGGAGCACAGTATTTAGCACATTTTTCAGGCGGGAAAGTTAGCCCATCTAACATAAGGGAGTATGGGCGTGCCAATTTATCTTACGTTGCTCCAGATGAGGTTTTTTTTAAGTCAATTGAGTCAGGAAGTCAAGTTTGGATGAGTCACAGTGATACAATTAAAGAGCTTCCAAAAGGAGGCATGCGTTTAGCAAGTACCGCAGATGTTGAAAACGCAGCTTATCGAATAGAAGGAGAAGATACCTACGCAATACAGTTTCATCCAGAGGTTTATCACACCACCGATGGAAAACAGTTACTCTGTAATTTTTTAGTAGATATTGCCCAAGTAAAGCAAGACTGGACACCAGATTCTTTTGTTTCGATGACTTTAGAATCTCTCAGAAAACAAATCGGAAAAGAAAAAGTAATCCTTGGTTTATCTGGAGGTGTTGATTCTACTGTTGCTGCTGTTTTATTGCACCAAGCTATTGGAAGTCAATTGAATTGTATTTTTGTAAATAACGGCCTTCTTCGAAAAGACGAATTTCCGAGTGTGCTAGAACAATATAAGGGGATGGGACTCAATGTTAAGGGGGTAGATGCATCAAAACGTTTTCTTGATAAACTAGAGGGTATATCTGATCCTGAAGCTAAACGAAAAGCTATTGGAAATACTTTCATTGATGTTTTTGACGACGAATCTAAATTAACAAAAGGATCGACATGGCTAGCCCAAGGAACAATATATCCTGATGTGATAGAGTCCATTTCAGTAAATGGCCCTTCAGCTACGATTAAATCCCATCACAATGTGGGAGGTTTACCTAATTATATGAAATTGAAAATTGTTGAGCCTTTGCGTATGCTTTTCAAAGATGAGGTAAGACGCGTAGGTACCAGTTTAGGTATTGACTCAGAATTGATAGGAAGACATCCTTTCCCAGGACCTGGACTAGCAATTCGTATCTTAGGTGATATTACCGAAGAAAAGGTAAGTATGTTGCAAGAAGTTGATGCGATTTTTATTAATGGACTTAAAAGTAATGGCCTGTATAATCAAGTTTGGCAGGCAGGTGCAATTTTACTTCCTGTAAACAGTGTGGGAGTAATGGGAGATGAGCGCACCTATGAAAAATGTGTTGCACTGCGAGCTGTTACTTCTACAGATGGAATGACTGCTGATTGGGTAAATTTACCTTATGATTTTTTACAAAAAACATCAAATGAAATAATTAATCGAGTTAAGGGAGTGAATAGAGTTGTTTATGATATCAGTTCAAAACCTCCTGCAACTATTGAATGGGAATAACAGAAACAGTATCCATATGAGTATTAAACAATTTTTATTTTCTCTACTTTTTTTTATCACTTTGAGTGTAGTTGCCCAGGTTGAACCCAATTCTTTTAAAAACCATAAAGTAAAAAAGAAGGAAACTTTATATGGATTAGCTCGAAAGTATGATATTCAAATTGAGCAAATTTATCAATACAATCCTCTCATCAAAAAAATCGGATTAAAGAAAAGTATGATTCTTCAAATCCCTGTTTATTCAAAACCAAAACCCATTACCAAAGCCAGTTTGCCCGATACATTAACGATGTACTTGGTTCAGCCTAAGGAAACAAAGTGGCGATTGGCTTATCGTTATGGAATTACAGTTCAAAAGTTAGAACAATATAATCCCGAGATTGTATCTGGACTCAAAATAGGGCAAGAAATTATTGTTCCCAAACGTACTGAAGCTCAAACCCTAGCCCTAGAAAAAGAATTTAATTATTACAAGGTAAAGCCCAAAGAAGGTTTTTATCGTCTGGAGAAAAAATTAGGAGTAGTTGCTTCTGATTTAATTGAATTAAACCCGCTTCTTAAGACAAATGGACTTCAGGCTGGAATGATTTTAAAGATTCCTTTAGATCTTACGGGAGATCTCAAAATAGAAAACGATCTTTTGGTCGAAAAAAACAATTTACGCGATTCTATTCCTCCAGAATCCAAAATTACCTTAGGTCTCTTATTGCCTTTTAAATCAAATCAAATAGAGTTTGATTCGATTGAGGATACCAAAATAAAACTGAAGACTCGTAACCTACATACCATTGCATTAAATTTTTATTCTGGAGTAATAATGGCAGTTGAAGAAGCAGGGCGATTGGGCATCGAGGTTTTGCTAAATGTTATTGATACCCAAAACGACAAACAATATTTAAAACAAAAGTTGAATAGCCTGAATTGGTCAGAAAATGATGTGATGATTGGTCCATTAATCCCATCCAACTTCGATATTTTATCACTTCAGGACAGTTTAAAACTGATTCCTATGATTGCCCCTCTTTCTTCTAACCCTGTAATTAATCGTCCTAACGTATATCAATCCATAACTGCTCCCGAGCTATTAAGAGATAAAATGTTTGACTATTTAGATACTGTAATTGACTCAACACAAAATGTTTTGGTTGTTGCCGATTCTTTAAACTACGACATAGAAGAAAAGTTGTTGAACCGTTATCCTTTTGCTCAAATGTTACGTCCTGAACCAGGTGGATACGTTGTTCCTGATTTAATAGATTCTTTATTGGTAGATTCTTTAACAAATAAAGTAATCTTTGAATCGCAAAACCTGGGACTCATAGCCAGTGTGACTTCACTTCTCAACTCACAGGTTTCTATGGAACGAGATGTTCAACTGTTTACAACTTATAGGTCCAACGCTTATGATAATTCTAATATTTCAAAAAAACAATTAGGGAATTTAAGATTTACTTTTACGGCCGGTGCTTTTTCTGATGAGAGTAAGAGAACCAAAGTGTTTGATTCTCTTTATCTAAGTTCTTTTGGAGATCTACCTAATCGAGAAGCCTTGCGTGGCTATGATTTAACTTTAGATGTTATTTTACGATGGGCACATCGGAATCAATTGAGTTCAGCTGCTCTTGGGGAAACAGAGTATATCGAAAGTCGCTTTGATTATGTTCCTCATAAGGATCAAGGGTATCAAAACCGAGCATATTTTTTATTGGAACACAAGGGTTATGAACTTTTAGAAATTAAGAAATAAGATTAAGATCTCTATTTATTTCAATAGTTTTTGTAATTTTAAGCCCGGTAAATAATTAATAATTACTCTTTAAAACCGGATGTCAAACACCAAATATATTTTTGTTACTGGAGGAGTTACTTCCTCCCTCGGAAAAGGAATTATTGCTGCTTCTTTAGCCAAGCTTTTACAAGCTCAAAAGTATCGTGTAACAATTCAAAAGTTTGACCCTTATATTAATGTTGACCCTGGTACCCTAAACCCGTATGAACATGGTGAATGTTTTGTGACAGATGACGGTGCTGAAACGGATTTAGATCTAGGGCATTATGAACGTTTTTTGAATGTATCTACTTCTCAAGCCAATAATGTAACCACAGGAAGGGTGTATCAGAGTGTGATTGAAAAAGAACGGAAAGGAGTTTTTTTAGGAAAAACAGTACAAGTCGTACCTCATATAACGAACGAAATAAAGGAACGAATGTGTCTTCTTGGCGAATCGGGAGAGTATGATATTATAATTACTGAAATCGGCGGAACTGTTGGAGATATCGAATCTCTTCCGTATGTTGAAGCAGTACGTCAATTGATTTGGGAGTTTGGAGACGAAAATGCAATGGTAATTCACTTAACCTTAGTCCCGTTTTTATCTGCTGCAGGGGAATTGAAAACCAAACCAACTCAACATTCAGTAAAAACGCTAATGGAGAGTGGGGTAAAAGCTAATGTTTTGGTTTGTAGAACAGAACATCATATTTCAGACGAAATTAGAAGAAAACTTGCCTTATTTTGTAACGTAAAACAAGAAGCTGTTATTCAATCAATAGACGCGGAAACAATCTATGATGTTCCTCTATTGATGCTGAACGAAGGATTGGATAAAGTTGTTTTAAATACTTTAAATCTGGAAAGTAAACCCATTGATCTGGTTTATTGGAAAGAATTTTTACAAAAGCATAAAAACCCAAAACAACAAATAAAAATTGGGTTGATAGGGAAATATGTAGAACTACAAGACTCTTATAAATCAATTCTAGAATCTTTAATACACTCTGGTGCTTCGAATGAAGTTAAGGTAGTCGTTGAATCCATACATTCTGAATTTTTATCTGCTTCGGATGTTTCAGAAAAACTTAAAAATATTGATGGAGTCATTGTCGCTCCTGGTTTTGGGGATCGTGGAATTCAAGGAAAAATTGATGCTGTTCGATATGTAAGAGAAAACAAGATACCTTTTTTTGGAATTTGTTTGGGAATGCAAATGGCAGTTATTGAACACGCAAGAAATGTAATGGGCTTAAAAAACGCAAATTCTATCGAAATGGATCCCGAATGTTTGGAGCCAGTTATTTCAATAATGGAAAATCAAAAAGTTATTACCGAAATGGGAGGTACTATGCGATTAGGCTCTTGGGACTGTGATTTGGTTTCAGGCTCTTTGACTCATGAAGCATATGGTCAAAATTCCATTTCTGAACGTCATCGCCACCGTTATGAATACAATGATCATTACAGGGAAGAAATAGAAGCTTCAGGATTAAGAGCTACCGGTGTTAATCCAAAGACAGGATTAGTCGAAGTGGTTGAAAATCCTAACCACCCCTGGTTTGTAGGTGTTCAATATCACCCTGAATATAAAAGCACGGTACTTAATCCACATCCACTGTTTGTGGATTTTGTAAAAGCAAGTTTGAAATACAATCACTCAAAATAAAGTCAATAATTGACTTAATAAATTATGGAAAATAAAAAATTTGATCCCTGGCAATTTGTAGGATTTTTCTTGATAGCACTTATTCTTACATGGATGTTGAATAATCAACAACCCATAGAAGAAGTCGCTACAGATAACACAAAACAAAGGGAAGCTTCAACTAATCCAGCTTCTGAGGGTTCTTTAGGAATTGTTTTAAATGATTCCCTTCAAGATCAACAAATGAAAGCAGCTTATGGTTCATTTTCAAGCTTATTTCAAGCAAATAAATCCGTAGATCTCGCTTTAGAAAATGAAAAATTATCTGTTGTTTTTTCTTCAAAAGGAGCTCAAATATCAAGTTTATTTTTAAAAGAATTCAATAATTATAAGCAGGATACTTTATATCTCGTAAAAGAAAACCAAAATTTTAATTATAGTTTTTCGACTTCTGATGGTAGGATTTTAAATACAGTTGATTTTTATTTTACGCCAAAAATCACTAATCGAAACGGAAACCAAATTTTAACTTTCACAGCATCAGTCAGCTCATCTCAGTTTATTGTTTTTGAATATAAAATCAATGCTGATAGTTATGTTATTGATTTTTCTATTCGCTCAGAGGGGATGTTTCGTTTGATGAATACTCGTGAGCAACAAAACATTAGCTGGGATTTAAAAGCGTTTAGAAACTCCAAAAGTATTGAGTATGAAAATCGTTATCATGAATTGACTTATTCTTTTGATGACAATAAAATTGATTATCTATCCGTGTCCTCTTCAGATGAAGAAGAAGACAGTGATGTGCATTGGATTGCTTTTAAACAGCATTTTTTTAATTCCATTTTGATTCCTGAAAAATCTTTTGAAAGTGTTCGTTTCACTTCGGAAAATTTGGTAGATTCCGATATTGTAGATCAACAGTTTACTAAGAAATATCATGCTGAAATTCCCGTAATTGCTACCGGAGAAATATTCCAAAACTTTCAATGGTATTTTGGACCAACAGAATACAAGACTTTGGCACAATACAATTTAGGAATTGAAGAATCTATTGATTTCGGCTGGGGAATTTTTGGTTGGATAAACAAATATGTTTTTGTCCCTACCTTTAATTTCTTGAGTTCTTTTTTACCTTACGGGATTGCTATCATCATAATGACTGTGCTCGTTCGATTGGTCATGTCACCGGTAACTTACAAGTCCTACGTTTCTCAAATCAAAATGAAGGTTTTGAAACCTGAAGTAGATGTGATTTCAGAAAAGCACAAGGATGATTCTGTAAAACGACAGCAAGAAACTATGGCTTTATACAGTAAAGCTGGTGCAAATCCAATGTCAGGATGCCTTCCTGCCTTGATTCAGCTTCCAGTTTTCTATGCTTTGTTCAGTTTCTTTCCTGTTGCTTTTGCCTTGCGTCAAAAAAGCTTTTTATGGGCAGATGATTTATCATCTTATGATTCTATTCTTGAATTAGGTTTTAATATTCCTTTTTATGGAGACCACATCAGTTTATTTCCAATTTTAGCTTCTGTAGCGATATTCTTTTATACAATGATGACCGCAGGACAACAATCCGCTCCTCAACAACCTGGAATGCCCAATATGAAGGTTATTATGTATATCATGCCTTTTATGATGCTTGTATTTTTTAATAATTATGCAAGTGGATTGAGTTTGTATTATTTTGTTTCTAACGTACTTACAATTATTTTAATGCTTGTTATTAAAAACTATATTGTTGATGATGAAAAGATTTTGGCAAAAATTGAGGAGAACAAAAAGAAGCCAAAGAAAAAAAGTGGTTTCTCTGCTCGTTTGCAACAAGCAATGGAACAGGCAGAGCAACAAAAAAAGGCCAGAGGAAAACGTTAGATTAATGCAATGCATATTTAGGTTAATTGTATCGATTCAATTATCTAACTTTGTTTTATGAAAAAGAAAGTTGTTGTTGGTCTTTCTGGAGGTGTTGATTCAAGCGTTGCGGCATACTTATTGAAAAAACAAGGGTATGAGGTAATTGCACTTTTCATGAAAAATTGGCACGATGAAAGTGTGACATTATCCGATGAGTGTCCCTGGCTAGAAGATAGTAATGATGCGATGATCGTTGCTGATAAACTGTGTATTCCTTTTCAAACTGTAGATTTAAGTGTTGCGTATAAAGATCGTATTGTTGACTATATGTTTGATGAGTACAAAAAAGGAAGGACTCCAAATCCAGATATTTTGTGTAACCGTGAAATCAAGTTTACACTTTTTATGGATATTGCTTTTTCTTTAGGTGCTGATTTTGTAGCCACGGGTCATTATTGTCGAAGAGATGTTAAGGTCGATTCTGAGGGCAAGTCTTTTTATCGTTTACTGAGCGGTTGCGATTCGAATAAAGATCAATCCTATTTTTTATGTCAATTAACTCAAGAACAACTTTCAAAGACTTTATTCCCTTTAGGTGAGTTACAAAAATCAGAAGTTAGACTAATTGCTTCTGATCAAGATCTTGTTACAGCCAACAAAAAAGACTCTCAAGGTCTCTGTTTTATAGGTAAAGTTAGTTTACCTGATTTTTTACAGCAAAAACTTCAAGCTAAATCTGGAGAGATTATCGAGATAGATGAAAGTTACCAGGAATATCAAAACCAAGAAATCAATTTTTCTTCTCAAAAAGAACGACTAATCTTTCACACTACAAAAAAGAATTATAGCCCAACCGACGGTAATGTAGTAGGTCAGCATCAAGGCGCTCATTTTTTTACCAAAGGGCAGAGAAAAGGATTAGGAGTAGGAGGAACCCCAGAACCCTTATTTGTTATCGATACAGATGTAGAAGAGAATATTATTTATACTGGGCAAGGAAAACATCATCCTGGTCTACTTCGCCGAGGTTTGATTGTTGCACAAGATGAGATTCATTGGGTCAGAGAAGACCTTCAATTAGCCATTGGAGATACGCTAAAGGTTGATGCACGGATTCGTTATCGTCAACCCCTAGAACCAGCAACTCTATACAATGAAGCAACCGGACTTTATGTTCTTTTTGATAAGCCTCAAACTGCTATTAGTGAAGGGCAATTTGTGGCTTGGTATGTTGATGATGAGCTCTTGGGATCCGGAGTTATTTCTTAAGTACTTACCGTTTTTCTCTCGTTTACTTTATCAAAATTTAAAAGAACTTGATTGTGAAGAATATCCTGAAATGTTTCCTCTTTTCGGATCAAATGGGCTTCATTGTTGATCCATAAAACTTCCGCTGGGCGGTACCTTGAATTATAGTTACTAGCCATGGTTTGACAATAAGCTCCCGCATTTTTGAATACTAAGAAATCTCCTTCGTTAATTTCAGAAATCTTACGGTTACTTCCAAAGGTGTCCGTTTCACAAATATAGCCCACAACAGAATAAAAACGTTCTCTCCCTTTAGGGTTTGAAATGTTCTCTATTTCATGATGGGATCCATAAAACATTGGACGTATTAGATGATTAAAACCACTGTCGATTTGGGCAAAAACTGTTGAAGTAGTTTGCTTTATCACATTTACTTTTGAAATAAAATACCCAGCTTCGCTTACAAGAAATTTTCCAGGCTCAAATGCTAAAGTTAGTTCTTTCCCATAATCTGCACAAAATTGATTAAATTTCCCAGTTAATCTTTCCCCTAGTTCTTCAATATTGGTTTCTATGTCTTCTTTTTTGTAAGGAACTTTAAATCCAGATCCAAAATCAATAAAACTTAGATTTTTGAAATTTTTTGCGGTTTCAAATAAAATTTCAGAAGCGTGAAGAAATACATCAATATCTAAAATGTCACTTCCAGTATGCATGTGAATCCCGTTTATGTTCATTTTAGTGTTTTCGGTTATCCTAAGTAAATGCGGAATTTGATGAATAGAAATTCCAAATTTAGAATCTATGTGTCCCACTGATATGTTGCTGTTTCCTCCTGCCATTACATGGGGATTGATTCTTATACAAACAGGTGTATTTGGGTATTTACTTCCAAACTGCTCAAGTATTGATAAGTTGTCAATATTTATTTGAACTCCATAATCAGCTACTTCTTCAATTTCAGCTAAAGAAACACCATTTGGAGTGTAGATAATTGAACTCGGCTTAAAACCCGCCTGAAGCCCTAGACGTACTTCTTGAATGGAGACTGTGTCCAATCCAGCTCCCAACTTTTGAATATAACTCAAAATCGAGATATTAGAAAGTGCTTTTGTGGCATAGTTCAGCCTTAGGTTTTTTACTCCACTGAAAGCATTGCTAAGACGCCTGTATTGAAACTCTATTTTCTCAGCATCGTAAACATATAGTGGTCCTCCAAATTCATTTGCTATCGATTGTAAATCTGCTTGGTTCATGCGGTACATTTTCGTCAAAAGTAAGAACTATTTCCATTATTTTGTATGCTTTAGAAAAATTGATTAAAAATATAAAATAATGTTATATATACAACAAAATACTTTTTAACTGGATTCAATTTATTTGATTTAACTTCTCTATTTTTGTGCTCATAAATTATCAGAATAATGAATTTACACGAATACCAAGGAAAAGAGATTTTAGCGAGCTATGGTGTAGCGATACAAAGAGGTGTTGTTGTTCAAACCCCAGAAGAAGCTGTTGCCGCCGCCAAAAAAATTACTAATGAAACTGGTTCAGGATGGCATGTTATTAAAGCTCAAATTCACGCTGGTGGTCGTGGTAAAGGAGGTGGTGTAAAAATTGCAAAAAATCTAGAAGAAGTTTCTTCAATAGCCAATCAAATTATAGGAATGCAATTAATTACTCCTCAAACACCTCCAGAAGGGAAACCTGTTCATCAAGTTTTAATAGCTGAGGATGTTTATTATCCCGGTGCAAGCGAAACCAGTGAATTTTATGTTTCAGTATTATTAAATCGTGCAACTGGGAAAAACATGATTATGTATTCAACAGAGGGGGGAATGGATATTGAAACTGTAGCTGAAGAAACTCCACATTTGATTTTTACAGAAGAAATTGATCCGGCCACTGGAATGATCCCATTTCAAGCTCGTAAAATTGCATTTAATCTAGGGTTAAGTGGTCAATCTTTTAAAGAAATGACCAAATTTATTTCAGCTTTATATACAGCATATGTTAAATCAGATTCTTCTTTATTTGAAATAAATCCAGTTTTAAAAACTTCAGATGATAAAATTTTAGCCGTTGATGCTAAAGTTTCTATAGACGATAATGCATTATTTCGTCACAAAGATTACACAGCACTACGAGATATCAGAGAAGAAAACCCGATTGAGGTTGAAGCTGGAGAAGTAGGATTAAATTATGTTGACTTAGATGGAAACGTCGGTTGTATGGTTAATGGAGCAGGTTTAGCTATGGCAACTATGGATTTGATTAAACAAGCTGGTGGAGATCCCGCAAACTTTCTTGATGTTGGAGGGACTGCAGATGCTTCTCGAGTTGAAACTGCGTTTCGTCTAATTTTAAAAGATCCGAACGTAAAGGCTATTTTGGTTAATATTTTTGGAGGTATTGTTCGATGCGATCGAGTAGCTCAAGGTATTGTCGATGCCTACAAGAATCTGGGTGATGCTATTAATGTCCCGATTATTGTTCGTCTTCAAGGTACTAATGCAGATATCGCAAAAGAACTAATCGATAGCTCTGGGCTTGATGTTCTTTCAGCAACTGCCTTCCAAGAAGCAGCTGATAAGGTACAAGAAGCTATTAAGTAAGACAATATGTCATCTTTTTATTGAATTTTAACGACATTATGTCATTTATTTTGTATTGGTATTTTATTTGAACAGTACAGTTCGAATATTAACCTTAAAAATAATATGATATGAATTTAGTTAAAAGAAACTACCAAATTACCCCATCTTTTTTTGATCAGTTAATTTATAATGAATTGGGACGTCAAAAAGATTCAATGGAGAAACAGCTCGCTACTAATATTTCAGAAAGCGATACCCAATTTTTATTAGAAATAGCAGTACCAGGGAAATCTAAAAGTGATTTTAAAATTGAGATAAATAAAGAAATACTTGCAATTGGTCTTGAAACCAAGAATGAGATTTCTGAAAATGACCCTCAGTATTACAAAAAGGAATTTGATTATTCTTCATTTCAAAGGTCATTTACTTTGCCTGATAGCGTTGCTGCTGATCAAATAGATGCACGTTATATCGATGGTGTTTTGAAATTAGTTCTTCCCAAAAAGAAAGAAAGTTTACCGCAACCAAAAAAATGGATTAAAGTAAAATAATTCAAACATTTTTTTCAATAAAAAACGGCTTCAAAAGGAGCCGTTTTTTGTGTCGTAAATTATTGGAAGTCTACTCTTTTAAGGAGCAGATGCTTGTTTATATTGACTGAGTGTAACAATCTTCTGGTTGATGATGTAGTAACTCTCATGAATATAATATTTTTCAACAGATCCATCTTTTTTTGGTGAACTGATACTAAAACCTGCTTGCACATGTTCTCCTCCCCTTGATGGATCGATGTCCACAGAGTATGCATAGTCAAAAGTCCAGCTTACATCTGAATCATCAGCTTCCATAGAAGCTTTAAACTCATCGAAACTTGAGGATACTTTCCCATTCCAGTCAGTTACTTTTACTGTATCAACGAAATGACTTCTCATTGATTCGTAGTCTTTTGCAGCCCACAGTTTATCTACAGCGATAACGTGATCAATAGCCTCTTGAGTTCCTAAATGCCACTTTAAGTCTTGTATTTCTGGGTTTGGATGAAACCCAATCATACGTTCTTTAACTTCAGTTGATGACGTTGTTGTGCAAGAACTCAATACGAGAGCAACTGTAAATAGTTTAATTAAATTTTTCATTAGATATATTATAGTTTACTCGCAAGATATAATTTAAGTTGCTATTTACAATCAACATATGCAATATCTTTTAGTTTTTAAATTCAAAAGGTTTAGGCATAAATTTTCTTCCAGAAATTTTTCTTTTCAATAGTAGTAGCTGTAATAAATCCTGAAAAAAGTGCACCTCCAATCCCAGCAGTTACAATATCTTGTCCTGTCAAATATAAACCTTTGATGGGTGTCCTTGGGCTTAAAAAACTTTGTTGATATCGTTCTGGACTGTGATCCAAACCATAAAGTTCTCCTTTTTCATAGTTTACAAAATGTTTTGTTGTAAGAGGAGTGGATAATTCGTAACAGTCTATTTGATTCCTGAGGTTAGGAAATAATTCAAACAAATGTTCGAGTAATCGTTGAGCAAATTTTTCTTTAAACGCTTCATAGCTCTCTCCTCTTTTCATCCATTTGCTACCTTCCCATTGATGAAAACTTTCGAATGGAAGTAATGTGATGATGTCTATGGTACTTTTGTTGGGGTATCTTTCTGACCAACTTGGATCTTTAGAAGACGGAAAAGAAATATAAACAACGGGAAAAGGTTCATTGTGGTCTTTTAAAAATCGATCTACACAATCATCGTGATCGAGATCATCAGGATAAATCCATAAATTCTTTTTGGGTAACTTTAATTCCTCTGGAGTTCCATTTAAACCAATATATAAACAACCATGGGCTAACGATGGTTTTACTTTTGTAAGTTGTTCAGAAAAGATTTTGCTAAACTTATTCTCTTTTGAAATTAATTTTTTAAAGGTATTAATTACTCCAACACCACTAATGATTATAGGAGCATAAAAACATTTATAATCACTCATTTTCACCCCTATTGCTCTTCCTTTTTTAGTAATAATCTCTTTCACTTCAGCATTAATCAGGATGGTTCCTTTTGCCGATTCGATGACAGGGGCGATTGTTTTTACTATTTGTGATGACCCTCCAACAGGGAAACTTCCTCCACCAAAATAATGTTTTACTACCGATGCGTGCATTGCAAAACTGCTTTGTTTTGGTGGAAGTCCATAATCTCCATATTGACCGCATAAAACTTTTATGAGTTCCTTATTTTCAGTTAAAGACCGCAATACTTCATAAGTGGTTCTGTTGGAAAATTCTTGGTAGGGTTTTTTTAGCATACCTCCGATAATATTTCCGATGAATTTAGGTAGTGCCTTGTTGATGTAAAACTTCCCCATGGCCTTGTTGGCCTCAAACACCAAATTAATATAATCTTCAATTGCTTTTTCTTCCTTGGGAAAGTATTGGGTTAATTGATCTTTGAAGGCATCAACTCCTTTTACAAAATTAAATTTTTTATCCCCTATAATAATTTGATCATATACCTCGCCCATATCTGCCCACAACAAATTCCCGTTAGAGATGTAATCAAACATTTTTCTTAGGGCACTGTTCTCTTTTTGAACTTCACCGATATAATGAATTCCAACATCCCATTCATAGCCTTTTCTCTTGAAAACATGAGTGAAACCCCCAGCAGTATAATGTCGTTCAAGAAGTAAGACCTTTTTCCCTTCTTTAGCCAAAAATGCGGCACTAGTTAAACTTCCCATTCCAGTTCCAATGATAACAGCGTCGTATTGTTCTTCGAGTTGGTGAGGTTTTTTATAGGATTGGATCATTAGTAGTTATTTATGTTCTTTAAAGCTACAGTTTTTAATGTATACTTTTTCTTTTAACCAATAAAAAACAACTGAAAATCTTCCGTAAATAGGAAAGCTACTAAATATTAGATAGTTTCATTAACTTTTTGTTTCCAGGTTTTTAAACCATAAAAAGACAGAGTGAAGTAAAGCAAGGTAAGCACAAAATATATGTAAAGCTCCTTGTTAAGATACAAACCTAAAGTAACCCCATTGATTATGATCCAATAATACCATCCACTCAATATTTTCTTTGCCTCCAAATAACTTGCAATAAAACTGAATATGGTTGTGAATGCGTCCAAATAGGGATTACTGGCATCCGTGTAAGTATTTAAAAAGTGTCCTAAACAAAGAGCACAAATAGTTCCGATCAAAAGATAAGTGAGGTGATTTTTTTTGGGAACATCAATTACAGGAAGTTCAATGGTTTTTTTTCTAGTAGCCCACAATTGATAACCATATAATCCTATTAAGACATAATATAAATACAAAATAGACTCTGCATAGAGTCCGATTCTGTAGAATAAAAAAATACTTACTAATGATCCTAAAATCCCAAAAAACCAACAATTAATATTTTCCTTAATCAATAAAATTAAAAAAATAAGACTCAATCCTACCGAAAATATTTCAAGCAATAAATTCATTCTATAAAAATAAAAGTTCTGTAATTATTCCAGAAGGATTGCCGCTGTTTTATTTCCGGCTACAGAACCTATGGCAATTCCCATTCCACCCAAACGCACACCTACAGCAATTCTGGAGGAATGGCGTTTTATTAATGGAAGTTTATTTGGTCCAAAAGCCATTATTCCAGACCATTCTTTTTCTATTTCAAAAGGAGAGTTGGGTAAAATGTAGTTTTTCAAATCTTCGATTAGTATTTTTTTTATTTCAGTATTGATACCAAAAATTGAAGTATTTTCTTCTTTTAAATCCAATTGTCTTCCTCCGCCAATAAGAATACGGTTGTCGATATTTCTGAAATAATGATACCCTTGGTGGTAATGAAAAGATCCTTTAATTTTTAAATTTGAAATGGGTTTTGTTATCAAAACCATTCCTCTTCCTGGATTAATATCTTCTTTTGGAAACCAATTTTTACTGAAGGCATTGTTACAAATCGCAAGCTTTTGAGTTTTAATTTCTGTTTGATTCCCCTCATTTTGAACTTGAAGTACTATGCCATCGCTTTGTTCTTTGAAGTTTTTAATATTTGAAGAGGTGAATAAAGCAATCCCTTCTTTACGAACTTTCTCGTGCAAAGACCACATCATTTTACCGGTGTCAATTGTACCTTCTAATTTGTTTTTTAATAGTGTATTTACTTTATCATTGGCAAAGCCATTGCTTTCAATATGTTTATTTTCTTGTGAAAATATGTTCTGTTTGAAAATAGGATAAAGTAATGTATTAATTTCGTTAATTCGAGTTTCAATTTTATCTGGAGCTTTCATGAACAACTCAAACCCTCCATCTTCTTGATAAGAGATTTTTTCGTCCCCCAAAGTATTTCTTAAAAGATGTAAGCCATCAGATCTTAATTTCACTAAGGCTTTTACTTCATCATCACTCAGGTGTATTCGATCATTTTCCAATTCAGTCAAGGAGCCAAAACAAGCAAAGCCTGCATTCTTTGTGCTGGCACCCGATGGAAATAGACCACGTTCAAAAATTGCAATACGTGCATTTGGTTTTTCTTGAATCAATTTCAAAGCGGTAAAACAGCCAACTATTCCTCCACCAATGACCGTAAAGTCATAATTTTTAAACCATTTATCTTCCCAATAGCTAGTTGATGACATGCTGTTTATTTTTAAGCCAATTGTTCTTTAAGGTTTTTGATTTCATCACGAAACCGGGCGGCCTCGATAAAATCTAAATCTTTGGCAGCTTTTTCCATGAGCTTTCGGGTATCTCTAATTTTTTGTTCGATCTGTGGCTTGGTTAAATAGCGTGATGCTTCCTCAGCAGCTTTTTTCGATTCTTTTTCCGAAGCATAGGTTGAGACAGAGTTTTTGGATAAGGCACTGTCCAATGATTTGTTTAAAGCAGTAGGAATTTTATTATGAAGTTTGTTGTATGCCATTTGTTTTTCACGCCTGTATAAGGTTTGATCCATGGTAAACTGCATGCTTTTAGTTACTTTATCTGCATAAAAAATAGCGAGTCCATTTACGTTTCTTGCAGCCCGACCTACCGTTTGAGTTAGGGATCTGTTCGAGCGCAAGAACCCTTCTTTGTCGGCATCCAAAATTGCAACCAAAGATACCTCAGGTAAATCCAAACCTTCACGTAAGAGGTTTACTCCAATTAAAACATCGAATATCCCTTTTCGGAGATCTTGCATTATTTCTACTCGCTCTAGCGTGTCTACATCGCTGTGGATGTATCGGCATCGAATTTGAATTCGACTCATGTATTTTGTCAATTCTTCAGCCATACGTTTGGTAAGCGTAGTGACTAGTGTACGTTCGTCTTTTTCATTGCGTTTTTGAATTTCTTCGATCAAGTCATCAATTTGATTTTCACTGGGACGTACCTCTATTATTGGGTCGAGTAAGCCAGTAGGTCTAATGATTTGTTCTACAAAAACCCCTTCGGTTTTCTCTAACTCATAATCGGCTGGAGTTGCACTAACAAACAGAACTTGATTTTGAAGCTCCTCAAACTCTTCAAATTTAAGAGGGCGATTGTCCATTGCAGCTGGCAGTCTAAAACCGTATTCCACTAAATTTTCTTTTCGGCTTCGATCTCCTCCATACATTGCGTGAACTTGAGAAACAGTAACGTGACTTTCGTCAATAATCATCAAAAAATCCTCAGGAAAATAATCCAACAAACAGAAAGGACGAGATCCTGGATTTCTTCCATCTAAATAACGAGAGTAATTCTCAATTCCAGAACAATAGCCAAGTTCTCGAATCATTTCAAGATCAAAATTGGTTCGTTCTTCCAAGCGTTTTGCTTCTAAGTGCTTTCCTACTTCTCTAAAAAAGTCCAGTTGTTTGACCAAGTCATCTTGAATACTGTGAATTGCGTTATGTAAAACATCTGGTGAGGTCACAAACATATTGGCTGGATAAATATTCAATTGTTCGTATTTCTCGATTCGTTCATTTGTTATCGGATCGAAAGCTTCAATTTCTTCAATTTCATCCCCAAAAAAATGAACTCGAAAGGCGGTATCTGCATAGCTGGGATAGATATCAATCACATCTCCTTTTACTCTGAAGTTACCGTGTTGAAATTCTGCCATGGTTCTAGAATACAAGCTTTGAACCAGTTGGTGTAAAAATTTTGTTCTAGAGAGGACTTGGTCTCTTTTAATAGAGATTACATTTTTTTGGAATTCAGCAGGGTTTCCAATTCCATATAGACAAGAAACCGATGCAACTACAATTACATCTCTTCTTCCAGAAAGTAGAGAGGAAGTGGTACTCAAACGAAGTTTTTCTATTTCTTCATTAATCGACAAGTCTTTTTCTATATATGTACCCGTAACGGGAATGTAAGCTTCAGGCTGATAATAGTCGTAATAAGAAACAAAGTATTCTACCGCATTATCTGGGAAAAATTGTTTGAATTCAGAATACAATTGCGCAGCTAAAGTTTTGTTATGTGCTAATACAAGAGTAGGACGATTTAATTCTCGAACAACATTTGCAACCGTAAATGTTTTTCCAGAACCGGTTACCCCTTGCAGGGTCATGTATTTTTCCGACTGTGAAAATCCATTCACAATTTCTTTGATTGCTGTGGGTTGATCTCCTGTAGGTGAAAACTCGGATACTATTTTAAAAGCCATAGTTTGTTTTTCAAACTTTAAATTTAAGCATTTACAGCATAAGAAAACCAACCTTTATCACTTCATTTACAGAATAAAATCAATGAAATAAAGTTAGTACCTTTGAATAAATCCTGAATTATGGAAGAAAAATTGATTTCTCAGAAAAAACCATTTTATCCAATAATAAAAGAATTAAACGATTATCTGAAACATTATAATCGTTGGGTATACACTCCTGTGTGTTATGAAGATTTATTGCGGTTTTCGGGTTCTGTAGTCGTTTATGATGAAAATGAGAACGACACTTTGTGGATTAGGGTTTATTATTCGGATAGTGAACGGGTTGAAATTGATTACAATCTCAAAAAAGTATATGCCCTTTTACATTCTGACGGTAACGAAACCTCCATGCCATTTTTGAGCATTGATGCCATTGATTATTGCACTTTCGGAAATTCAAAACCTTTCAGAGTTAAGGTTAGAAATATTTTAAATGATAACTTCACTTATTTCTATATCAAGAAAACAGACGCATCAAGGGTATATGGTTTGGAATTCGAACACATGCTTTCTCCCCATAATCTGAATTTTTTAATCAATGACTCTACTTTGATAGAAGAGCATATTGCTGGTATTCCTGGGGATGTGTTTATTGAAAAATACTTGAATCAATGTTCCCCATCTGAACAAGCTCAAATAGCTAAAGAGTATGTAAAGTTCAATGAAAGATCCATGATTCGTTTGTTAGGTGATATGCGGGCATACAATTACGTGGTTATTCCTACACACGATTTTGATCAAGTAATTTATAAAATTCGAGCAATTGATTTTGATCAACAAAGTTTTGAGGGAAAGTTTATGGTTTATCGCCCCCAGTTTTTCAAAGAAAATTTTCCCATAATTTCCATAGTAAAAGAAAAGCTTTCGCCTGATTCAATTGTCCAATATAAAATCGAGGAACGCTCCATTCTTGCCAAACGAATTCTGAGTTCCGGAAACCGATTGAATTGTTTATTGGATATTATGACCCTAGACACTCTAACAAAACCGGAAAACTTAAAGAATTTATCTTCTGAGATTTTTAAATTCACCAAAGACATCGCTTTCAAAAAAAGTAAAAATATGGGGGAGGTAATGAAGGCCTCTTTTGCTTATGTAAGGCGAAATTATGAAAACCTAAACATGGCCAATTTAATCAACTCCTGATCTTCTAGTAGAAATCAGCGTCATTGTAGTCGCCCTCATTCAAATCACCTTTATTCATATCATCTGAGAAATTCGAATTGTTTTTTTCCGATAGAAAATCTTTTTGAGGAGCCTCTTCTGGGACATCCCCTTGAGTAAAAATCAAATTGGGGTAAAGCGTAGAGGGATCTTGTTCTCCAATTTCCATCAACTCAACAAAGAAAGTCCATAAAGCAAGAAAATCATAGACATAAATTAGATGATGATTATCTGCATTAAAAATGCTCTCAATAGCAGCTTGACCCATAGGTTCAATTCCTTCATCCATATCCAATAACGGTATTTCTTCACCCTGTTCCCAAGTTTCATTTGTTTTGTAGAAGGAGGCCATTTCTCTTCCTCCAAATCCAAAAGATTGTGCTATTGCATAGTGAAAATCCTCTAAGGTAGCTGATCCTTCAATTTCTATATCTCTTAAGATATCATCTGTGGCGTCGAGAATAATTCTGAATCTATATATCATGACTAAGGCTATTTTGTTTTTGATTGAAAAGTTGAAATAAAAAATATAGTTGTGCTCCAAACAAGAGGGAGGCTAAAAGTAAATGTAAGGGTTGTGTAGCTGCTGGGAAATCAAAATAATACATTAAAATACCAGTTAAAATTTCTACACCTAAAATTATTAAAACCCAGTTGTAAATTGGGATTGAAAGGTTCATTTTTCGTATGCTGAAAAAAAGGTAGACATTAATCAGAACCACGATTAAAGAAAAACTTCGATGAACATAAAACTTTATTGGAGCAGGATTTAACCATTTTACAGCCTGTTCCATCCCGTGAAAATCAATCTGAAAATCAATAAACTGCCTTACTTGTGTTCCTATACCGATTTGAATTAAAGTCAAAATAAATGCTGCAATCCCTATTTTTTTAATTGTTGATGTGTTCGTTTTTTGGGATGAATCAGCAGCTGTCAGCGCATACAGGTATATCAAAAAAGCAACAATTAATAAAGCCATAATCATGTGGAGACTTATTTTTGTAGGAAGCAAGTTCGAATCAACAACAGTCTTACCCAGCCAAGCCTGGAACCCCATCCCCATGTTTACAAGAATAGAAAAAATTACAATTCTTTTTTTCTGTTTCCAATAACTGAAAGATAATATACCTACAATCAAGGTTGCAATTCCAGCAAGTGCCCCTGCCAATCTATTGATGAACTCAACCCAGGTATGAAAAGCATTGAAATGTGCATAATCGTGTTTGGTGTAAGGCTCCCAATTGGATTCCGAATATTCATTTGTGCTGGTAAAGTCTTTTTTGGCTACTTGCAAACTTTCATTAACAATGATTACTTCTCCAGATTTGTAGTTGTGTTCAGAAATCCAATCCAGTTGTTCTCTTTCAGTAGGCGGAATCAAGTATCCAAAACACTTTGGCCAGTCTGGGCATCCCATTCCACTTCCAGTTACTCTTACAATAGCTCCAGCAGTAATAACTAGGTAAACCAACACCAATGAAATCCCAACCCAAAAACGAAACTTTTTTTTCATAAGCATTAATTTTCAACGAATTTCAATCCCAGTTTTTTCCCCTCTTCTTTCATTAACTCAAATGCAGCATCGAATTCATTGGTGATTTCTCCTTCCAAGATAGCTTCCTTTATCGCCTCTTTGATTTGTCCAATGGCTTTAGATGGTTCTAAATCAAATGACTTCATGATGAGTTCTCCAGAAACAGGAGGCTGAAAATTTCTAATTTGATCACGTTCTTCTACTTCTTCAATTTTTTTACGTACAATTTTAAAGTTATTATGGTACTGTTTGAATCGTTTTGGGTTTTTGGTTGTAATGTCTGCTTCACAAAGTGTAATCAAATCGTCAATGTGATCTCCAGCATCAAAGATAAGTCTTCTTACTGCAGAATCTGTAACTAAATCTTCCGCAATAATAATAGGTCTTGAGCTCATAAGTACCATTTTTTGAACGAATTTCATTTTGTCGTTCAGGGGCATTTTTAAGCGTTTAAATAGTTTGTAAATCATTTTAGCCCCAACAAATTCGTGACCGTGAAATGTCCAACCGTTTTTCTTATGAAACCGTTTGGTTGGTGCTTTCCCTATGTCGTGGAGCAATGCAGCCCAACGAAGCCATAAATTGTCGGTGTTTGAACAAATATTATCTACTACTTCAAAAGTGTGAAAAAAGTTGTCTTTATGGGTCTGTCCTTCAACTTCTTCAATTCCTTTTAAATCAATTAATTCTGGAAGTAAAAGGGGGAGAAGTTTTACCTTGTCTAGTAAAAGAAGTCCAAGGGATGGAGTATCGCACATCATTATTTTATGAAGCTCGTCGACACATCTTTCTTTGGTGATTATGGAGAGTCGTTCAGCGTGTTCTTGAATAGCGTCCAGTGATTTTTTTTCAATAACAAAATTCAGTTGAGAAGCAAAACGAACAGCACGAAGCATTCTTAAAGGATCATCCGAATAGGTGATTCCAGGTTCTAAGGGCGTTCTAAGAACTCCGTTTTCTAAGTCAGCAATTCCATTGAAGGGATCCAGTAAGTTTCCATAGGTTTTCTTATTCAAACTAATTGCCAAAGCATTGATGGTAAAATCCCTTCTTTTTTGATCGTCTTCTAAGCTTCCTTCAGTTATTTTGGGGTTGCGACTTTCTGGAGCATAAGATTCCTTCCTTGCTCCAACAAATTCTATGGCAATGCCTTCCCATTTGAGCATTGCAGTTCCATAGGTTTTAAAAACTTGAACTTTTGAGGGCTTTTTTAGCTTTTTTTGAAGTGCTTGAGCAAGTTCAATTCCCGATCCAATAACTACAAAGTCAATATCGGTATAATTTCTTTTTCGATTGAGTAGATGATCCCGAACAAAACCACCAATCACATAGGTCTCCAACTGGAGTTCATCCGCAGTTTCTTGAACAGTTTTGAAAAGTACTGTGTTTAAGATATCGTTAAAGTTTTTCTTCAACATACTCAGGCTCTTAGAGTTTTGAGATTCCCGTCAGCATCAATCAATACTAAAGTTGATGGACGGGTTCTGGTTTCTTTTGTTTTCAAAGTTACAATATGGTCAACTCCCTCCAAAATGACTTGATCAATTTCTTTAAATTTCTTTGGACTTGGCGAGCCGCTCATGTTTGCAGAAGTTGAAACAATGGGTTTCCCAAATCTTTCAAGGAGTTTTCTACAAAATTCATCTTGAACAATTCGAATGCCAACACTTCCATTTATAGCTTTTAAATTGGCTGCCACTCCATTCACATTGGGATAAATTACAGTGGTTGGCTTACTGGCTAATGCAATTTTTTTGATGTTATCCTCAAGTTTTCCAGTAAGCAGTTCAAGCATTTCAAGATCCGAAACAAGGCAGATCAAAGCCTTACTATCTTCTCTTTTTTTTAAGCCATACACTTTCTTGATTGCTTCAGAATTTGTGGCATCACAGCCGATACCCCATATGGTATCCGTAGGGTAGAGGAGTGTATTTCCTTTAGTGAGTACTTCGCAACCTTTGTTTACAAAAGTTTCCATTCGTTTCTAATAAACTATATGGCTACATTGTGCTCTCTTAAAGCATCGTTTAAAGAAGTTTTCTTATTGGTACTTTCTTTGCGTTTTCCAATAATCAAAGCACAAGGAACTTGATATTCACCGGCATTAAACTGCTTAGGATAAGTACCGGGAATCACAACAGAACGCGCAGGGACTCTTCCTTTATACTCTATAGGTTCATCACCACTTATATCAATGATTTTTGTGGAGGCAGTAAGAACAACATTAGCTCCCAAAACAGCTTCACGTTCAACACGAACCCCCTCAACAACAATACAACGAGACCCAACAAAGGCATCGTCTTCAATAATAACGGGAGCAGCTTGAAGCGGTTCTAAAACTCCACCAATTCCTACTCCACCACTGAGGTGAACATTTTTCCCGATTTGTGCGCAACTCCCTACGGTTGCCCAGGTATCTACCATAGATCCCGAATCAACATAAGCCCCAATATTTACATAACTGGGCATCATAATTACACCTGATGCTATATAGGCCCCTTGTCTTGCAACAGCATGAGGCACAACACGAATTCCTTTAGCTGCATAATCTTTTTTGAGGGGCATTTTATCGTGAAACTCCATCGGTCCGGCATGCAAGGTTTCCATTTTTTGGATTGGGAAGTAAAGCACAACAGCTTTTTTTACCCATTCGTTTACCTGCCAACCTTCTGAAGTTGGTTCGGCAACACGAAGATCGCCCTCATCCAATTGGGTAATGATCGAACGGATTGCGTTTTGTGTTTCTTCTTGTTCTAGTAGGCTTCGGTCTTCCCAAGCCGCTTCTATGATTGCTCTCATGAAAATGATCTTAAATTTTGCACAAATTTACGCCTTTTGCTCGACTTTATTTTGGTTTTTTTATATGAAGCCAACAAGGAGATGTATATTTGCACATGGCAGAAATTTTAGCAATTGATTTTGGAACCAAACGCACCGGAATAGCCGCTACTGATCCTTTACAAATCGTTGCATCAGGATTGGTAACCCTTCCAACTAAAGAGGTAATTTCCTATTTAATCAACTATCTTGAAAGTCATGAGGTGGAAACTTGTGTTGTGGGTCAACCCAAAAGATACGACGGTACTTTTTCGGAAGTAGAAACTGAAATCAAAAAGTTCGTACAAAATTTAAAAACCCAAATACCTTCACTAGAGGTGAGACGTTTTGACGAGCGTTTTACATCAAAAATGGCTTTTCAAACCCTAATTGATTCAGGAGTAAAAAAGAAAACCAGACAAGAGAAAGGATTGATTGATAAAATCAGCGCAACCCTTATCTTGCAGTCTTATTTAGAAGCACAAAACAAGAATTGTTCATGATATTACCCATAGTAGCTTACGGTACTCCCGTATTGAAAAAAGAAGCAAAAAACATAACACAAGATTATCCAGAGCTTGATCAGTTCATCTCCAATATGTGGGAAACCATGTATGAGGCTAATGGAGTAGGATTAGCAGCTCCTCAAGTAGGAGTAGGGATTCGCCTTTTTGTTGTGGATGCAACACCCTTTGCTGAGGACGAAGAATTGAGCGAACAAGAAAAAGAACAACTGAGAGGATTTAAAAAAGTATTCATCAACCCCGAACTTGAAGAATCTGGAGAGGAGTGGGCGTTCAATGAAGGCTGTTTAAGTATTCCAGAAGTCCGCGAAGATATTTATCGTCAAGAGAAAATCCACATCACTTATTTTGATGAAAACTTGAAAGAACACCAAGAAACCTTTACAGGATTGCCAGCCCGAGTAATTCAACATGAATACGATCATATTGAGGGCATATTGTTTACCGATAAACTATCCCCGCTCAAAAAAAGATTAATTAAAGGAAAATTAAATAATATTGCAAAAGGAAACATTCAAGTAGATTATAAAATGCGTTTCCCATTAGCTTCCAAAAAAAGATAAATACCCATATGGAATTAGATAAAATAATAGCAATATCAGGTCGCCCAGGCCTTTATGAAGTTCAAGTTCAAACCCGAACGGGGTTTATTGCACATTCATTGACCGATGGAAAGAGAATCACAGCTACACTTCGTGATCAAGTAAGTTTATTATCCGAAATCAATATTTATGGTTTGCAAGCAGAGGTTCCTTTAGCCGAGGTTTTTCAAAAAATGCTCGCCCATGAAAATGGGGCAAAATGCAAGGTAAAACCCAAAGCACCACCATCGGATTTAGAAGCCTATTTTTTTGAGGTTTTTAAAGATTATGACGAGGAACGCGTGTATCCAAGTGACATCAAAAAAATGATACAATGGTACAATATTTTGATCGATAAAGGGCTTCTTGAGGCTGAAGCCGCTGAGGTTCAAGAAGAGAAGAACTCCAAAACAAAAGATCAATGAATTCAAGAGGCCAACAACTCAAGGCCATAGATCGTCTGCTAACCATTATGGACGAATTGCGAGAACAATGTCCCTGGGATAAGAAGCAAACTTTTGAATCCTTGAGACATTTGACAATCGAAGAGACTTATGAATTGAGTGATGCGATCTTGGATCGAAACTTAAAGGAAATAAAAAATGAATTGGGAGATCTATTGCTCCACATTGCCTTTTATTCCAAATTGGGTAGTGAAGAAAAAACCTTTGACATTGCCGATGTTGCTAATAGTATTTCCGAAAAATTGATTCACAGACATCCCCATATTTATGGAGATGTACAAGTACAAGATGAAGAAGAAGTAAAAAAAAACTGGGAAGCCCTAAAACTTAAGGAAGGAAAAAAATCCGTATTAGAAGGGGTCCCCAAAGGACTCCCAGCTCTTGTAAAAGCTCAACGCATTCAAGACAAAGCAGCAGGGGTAGGTTTTGATTGGGAACAACCCGATCATGTGTGGGAGAAGGTACAAGAGGAACTCGCCGAGTTCAATACAGAGATTAAAAAGGGTTCTTTAAAAAATCGTGAGGCCGAATTTGGAGACCTACTATTTTCTATGATCAATTACGCTCGTTTCCTAAAGATAAATCCTGATACCGCCTTAGAGCAAACCAATCAAAAATTCACCAAACGTTTTCAATATCTCGAAGCCAAAGCTAAAGAAATGGGAAAAACATTAGAGCAAATGACCTTGACTGAAATGAATCTTTATTGGGAAGAAGCAAAGAAAGAAAATTAGGATTTTAATGAAATAATCTGTTTTTTTACTAAGCCCAAAATCTTAGTATGAAAAAACAGATCTTTCCAAAGGAGTTTCTAGAAAATGCTTACGAAGCCCATCAATTCAGACACAGCAAACAGAGCGAGAAAATTCACATACTTCTCCTACTATTGTTTTTGGGAACCGCAGAAAGTTTACCTTTTATTAAGGTCAACATTAACACTTCTGCACGGGCACTTTATCAGAATCCGGAAATCTTAATTTTTGATGAGGCAACTTCTTCCTTGGACAGTAAGTCTGAGCAATACATTCAAAAAACAATGCAGCAACTTTGTAATGAGAAAAAGACCATTATTTTAATCGCCCATCGGTTGAGTACTGTGGTGCAAGCCGCTGAAATATTGGTTTTGGAAAAGGGTAAGGTAGTAGAAAAAGGAAATCATGAGGATTTACTCCAGTAAAAGGATGTTATCATGCTTTATGACAGCAGCAAATCTCCCAAAATTTCAGCGATTAATCTTGACTCTCTTCTTCCTGTTATTCTTCCTTGAAAGCATCAGATTCAGCGGCTTCATTTTGTTTTTTTAATGCTCTAGATAGACTTTTGATTTGGTTGAGTTTAGATTTCCAATGTTCAATTTTTTGATTTAGTTTCTCAATTTTAGAATTGACTTCTTGTACCATTGGATTTTCACTTGATGTAGAGCTGAAAAAGGCCAGATTGTTTTGGAGTTGAATCAATTCTGTATTGGATTCTTCAATTTTTTTATTGAGTGATATGTGCTCTTTATTCAATCCCTCTTGATTGTCTTTAAGTAAAATGAGGTCTGTTTTAAAACGAGCTGCTTGTTTCTCCTCTGATGTTAGTTTGGTTTGATCCCAAAGTCCACTCAAGAAATTCTTGTACTCATTGTCTAATTTGTCATTAACTCCTTCCGAGGGATTACCCAATTCTTTCCACTGTACAAATGCATGATTTATATAATCAATCAAAGCCTCTTCATCTTGTGGGATAGTTTGTGTTTTAAAAGCTTCTAAATAGCTGCGTTTTGCTTTTATTATTGCTTGGTCTTCGGGAGTAAAAGCTTCTTCTTTATTTTTTATTTGATCAAAATAGAGGTCGGTAGCTTTTTTAAATTCCTCCCAAAGTTGGTTAGAAAGTTTTCGGGATATTCTTCCAGTTTTTTTCCACTCTACTTGAATGGTTTTCATTCTATCGATATAAGAACGCCAATCTGAACTTTCAAGGATTGATGTCACTTCTTCAATTAAAGCTCTCTTTTGTTCTATATAAACTTTTTCCTCCTTCTTTTTATCTTTATAAAACTGGTTTTTTTGATGATTAAAGTTTTTTAGTACCAAACGAAATTCATTCCAAATTTCTTTGTTGTAAGTCCGAGGAATTCTTCCGATACTGTGGAATTCTTCTTTAAGCATGTTTACTTTTTTCAAGGCATTTTGCCAAGCATTATGGTTGTTGGGGTTTTTGTTATTAAGTTCTTGAATACGAGCTAAAATCGCTCTTTTTTTCTCCAGATTTTCCAGAAGAATGGCATCAATATTCTTGTTGTACTCGTTTTTACGATCATGGATTTTTGAAGTTGCTTCCTGAAAACGTTTCCAAAGTTCTTCTCGGTGCTCACGAGCAACAGGGCCTAAATCATTTTTCCAATTGCGATGCAATACATTCAATTCACGGATTGCTACAATAACGTCTGGATGATTAACCAAAGCTTCTGCGTGTTCAATTAATTTTAATTTTTCTTGGTAATTGTGTTTGAAATCTTTGTCCCGAAGGGCACGATCTAAATGTAGGAAATCATAAAAACGCTCTACATGATGCTTGTATGTTTCCCATACATTATTACTTTCTGCCCTTGGAACAGATCCTGTATTATGCCAGCTTTCCTGAAGATTTCTAAATTCTTTGTAATTATTGGAGTTGTTTTCGCTTATTCCAATTAATGCTTTGATGCGTTCAATGATTTCAAGACGTTTTTCAAGATTTTCTTTTTGTGTTTTTTCTTGATTTTTGAAATAAATGCTTTTGTTTTTTTTGTAATCTCGATAAAGAGAGTTGAATTCTTTTTTATAGTTTGGGCTAAATTCAAAATCTAAATCATTTCCTTCTAGATCAACGAATTCCTTTTTTTTCTCGCTTAAAATTTTGCCGAAACGAGAGTCAAATTGAGCAATAACTTCTTGAATTTCTTTTCCTTTTTTTATCCATTGATCCGAGCTGATCAGTTTCTTTAAAACCTCTGGATATGCTTCAAGTTCGAGGGCATCAAAATCGATTTTTGTTTTGACAGTTTTATTGCCAGTTTCAGGTTCATGAACTTGTTTTTCTTCACTTTTGTCCGTGTTGATTTCAGAAGTCTTATTGAGCCCCTCTTCTAAATTAGATTCATTAGGTTCAGTAGGTTTTTCCATCATCAGTTTTATTTATCTGTACAAGTAGAATATGCAAGTATTCTGATTTTAGGTAGAATTTACGAAAATATTATTAAACTTAAACTTTTGTCCATATTTCCCAAGATTTTTCAGCCTGTTGTTCAAGCATATGTAAGCCATTTACTGTTGTACAACCGATTTTCATTCCTTTTTTTAAAAAAAGTGTTTTTTCTGGATTGTAGATTAAATCAAATAAAAAATGATCCTTGGTTAGTAAATCATACGGAATGTTTGGTGCTTTGTTTAAATCAGGATGTGTTCCGATAGGGGTACAGTTGATTATCAAAAAATGCGAGGTCATTATACGTTGATCAATTTGATTATAGCTGATCTGATCCTTTGAGGGGTTTCTGGAAACAAACAGGGGTTGTATATTCATTTTTTCGAGTACGTACTCAATCGCCTTTGATGCACCTCCTGTACCCAAAACAAGAGCCTTTTTACTTTGATTATTCCATTTTTCAAGTAATGCAGTCTCAAATCCAAAGGCATCTGTATTGTGTCCTTGGGTAGTTCCGTCTTTTAAAAATCGAACGGTATTAACTGCACCAATTGTTTTTGCCTCTTCAGAGAGGCTATCCAAATAGTTGATAATTGATTCTTTGTAAGGAATTGTTACGTTCAATCCTTTTAAATTTTTTTCTTTTAAAACTGCTTTGATTTCTTCAATAGAATTCAAATCAAAATTTATGTATGAACAATTTTCAATTCCTTCTCTGTTGAATTTTTCCCCAAAATATGAGCGAGAAAAAGAATATTCTATGTTTTTTCCAACAAGCCCAAAACGGTTAATTTTTTTAATCTCTTTTCCCATAAATTTCTAGTAATGTAACAATTCCAAAGCCCAAAAATATAAAAAGGATAATATAGATGTTTTCTATTTGATCGAACTTTGGCCAAAATAGTTCATTGCGATTAAGATTCAAGTCACTGTTGATGCTTTTATCGGTGCTTTTCCAGGGCCATGATGCATTTAATGAGCCCAATATAAAACCCACTAGAGTTGCAATAATTTTCTCTTTATGGTTCAACAAAAACCATCTCAATATTTTTGATAAAACAAGAAGGCCCGTGACCGAACCCAAAGCAAACACAAGCATTACTCCCAAAAGCTCCATGCGTTTGGTATCGTGAGTGAAACTTAAATCAAAGGAAGCTAAATCTACTAATGTGAAGTAAAGTGCATTAACAGAATCAACCAAAAGTAAAGTGTAATTTCCTAATACCAAAATCAAAAATGAACCCGATAATCCAGGTAAAATCATCCCAGAAATACTGATTATTCCACAAAAGAAAACAAAAATCAGATTGTCATTTTCTTGACCAGGAGTCAAAAAAGAAACCAGTAATCCACCGATTGTTCCCAAAATGGTTAAGATGTATTCTTTGTAAGTGTAGGGTTTTGATTGAATCCAAATAAAGAAAACCGAAGCAAGAATAAAACCAAAAAACATTCCCCAAACATATCTGGGGTAGTGTTGAATCAATTGATCTAAGATGAGTGAAGCACTGAAGAAACTTATAATTACTCCACAAAAAAGGAGGCTCAAAAAAGACCCATTTACATGTTGATAAAAGGCTTTAAATTCACGTTTTGCTAAAAGGGAAAATGCAGTTTTATTAAATTTTGAAAAAGAAAAAATAAGCTCTTCATAAAACCCGGCAGCAAGAGCAACTATCCCTCCAGATACTCCTGGGATTTTATTAGCGACTCCCATCCCAATTCCTTTGCAAATCAATACTATTTTTTGAGAGAGATTTCTTTTTTTAGACAGCATTATCTTTAGTGTTCGAATTTCGTTCGAGGAAATATAAAAAAAGAAATCCGGAAATCATCAATACTAATGCAGCAAGAAGTTGTGGTTCTCCATCAAAATTCCAAGGGGCAATGGTTTCTGTTTTGAGAGTTACGATCTTATTCTCAGAAATAACTTCGAAAGCTATTGCCTTTTGCCAAGGCCAAATCTTAGGTAGGGCACCCATCATGAATCCTATTAAAACCATCATGGTATTTTGTTTTTGATTGTGAAATAACCATTTGAGCAGTTTTGAAAATAATTTTAAACCAACTACAATTCCGAGACCAATTACCAGGAGACGTGAATATACAAGAGAAAAACTTTCCCATTCAAAATTTAATAAAACAGCAACACTGTTTTTTGAGGTATGTATCACAACTTCATAAGCTCCCATGAGGATGTAGATGAACGAACCTGAAATACCGGGAAGTATCATTGCTATAATGGCGATCATCGAACAAAAAAAGAGGTAGCCTAAACTGATTTCTCCACCATTGGGTGTGATTTGAGTAATACTAAAGGCCATTATTAATCCTATAATTAGAAAAAGTGTTGATTTTAAATCTTTGGGTTTGTTATCCTTTAAAAGTATGAGAATACTGCAGCTAATTAATCCAAAGAAAAACGACCACAATGGGATTGGATATTCTTCAAGAAAGAAGTGAATGATCCCCGAAAATACTACTATACTTATTCCAATTCCGAGAATTAGTATAAAAAGGAAGTTCCCGTTAATGCTTTTCCAAAAAGAAGCAAACCCTTCTTTTTTGAGAGTTAAAAGTGATTGAAATCCTAATTGATCTAATGTTACAATCAATTCTTCATAAATACCAGTAATCAATGCTATTGTTCCTCCCGAAACCCCAGGTGTAACATCTGCAATTCCCATAGCCAGCCCTTTGAAAAAGAGGCTTAATTTTGTGTTTGAGATTCTTTTCAAAAAATAAAGATTAGTATTTAGATCTTAATAATTGTTGAATATTCTTTTAAAATCTGGGAAAAACTCTAAAAAAGATTCTGAGGGTTTTTTCTTCTTTTTATTGAGGTCTTGAATAAAAAAATCAGCTTCATTCAAACGACTCAATTTTTGATAACTGGCAGCAATTCTAAAATCTAATTCTTCTGCATTAGGATAAAATTCTTTTGCTTGATGTCCAATTGTAATCAATTTTTCCCATTCATTCAAAAAGATTAATGTATTCATCCACTCAATCCAAATTTCAAGTTCATAGTTACCTAGTTCAATGGTGTTTTGATACGCAATTTCTGCTTCAATATATTTCCCTAAAGTTTGAAGTAAAAGAGCATTTCTTTTGTTGTATCCCACACTGTTTTCATTTATTAAAAGTGCTTTCTTAGTGTAATACAAAGCTTTTTTGACATCTTCTTTTTGAATATAAAAATCGATTAACGCAATCCAACTTTTTTCACTTGAGGGATCTTCTTGCACCGATTTTTTATAGTATTGAATTGCCAACTTATCATTTCCTAAGCTTTGATGACATTTTCCAATTCTCAAGTAGGCATAAGCACTAGGGTCATCTATTTGAATTGAGATTTGATAATTTTCGATGGCCTCATTTGTTCGTCCCATTTTCTCTAGTACTTTCCCTTTTTCGATATAGGCTCCTGTAAAACGATCTTCAGAGATTATTGCAAAATCAAAGGCACTTAATGCATCTGCATCACGATCTAAATTGAGATACAGTTTGCCAATTTCATGCCAAGCAATTTCATTGTAGGGGTTTTTTTCTAAAATTGAATTGAGAACATCAATAGCTTGATTGTATTCTCTGAGGAATTCAAAACAAAATAAAAGGTTGTAAAGAACTTGATAATCTTCAGGATCTTGCTCTATGCAGAGTTTAAAGTATTCTGTTGCTTTACTGTAATCTTCAAGAATCATATACTCCATTCCTAGAAGACACCAAACCTCTAGTAATTCTTCTGAATGTTCTAGAGATTCAAGCAACAAATCAATTGCAGCCTGATGATTTTTATTTTTTGAAAAAATTGTAGCTCTTTGCACAAATATTTCTTGATTATGAGGATCGATTTCCTCAATTGAATCAAGAAGAAACTGAGCATCTTCAAAGGCTCCGTCAAAAATCAATAGCTCAGATTTTAAGAGTAATAAATCACTGTGAATGGGATGTTGCTTGATTGCCAACTGTATTGCTTTTTTTGCTAAATTAATTTCTCCCGAATCGATGTAATATTGAGCAATACATTCAAAATCTTCAGCATCAAAGTAGTAAATTTCATTGGTTTTGAGCATTTGCTCAAACCTCGGTATAGGTGAATCTGAATTATTTGAAAAAGGGTTTTGCATAAAAAATAATTGCTTCTAATAAAGTTAATTAGAAGTCTGCTTTTTTTTAGGGTTGCTCTAGATTGTTTTTAACAAAGTAATTAACAGAAATCATCTTGAATTTCATCAAATATCTCATTTAATAATGTGCAACCTTTTTCAATTTCTTCTTTTGTAATGTTTAAGGGTGGTGAAATTCGAATGGCTTTTTTTTCCCATAATAACCAAAATAGGAGTAAGCCTTTGTTCATAGATTTTAAGACTACTTTATTGGCTATTTCTTCTGTTTCAAAAAGTGGAGCCAACATCAATCCTTTTCCATTTATTTGTTTTACCAAAGGATGTTTCAACAGTTTTCTAAACAGCCTCTCTTTTTCAGGAACAGCTTGAATTATTTTCTCTTGTTTCAGCACACGGAGAGTTTCGAGTGCAGCAGCTGCAATGACAGGATTGCCGCCAAAAGTCGTGATGTGGCCTAGTTTAGGGTTTTTGCTAAGTAAATTCATGAATTCTGTAGAACTGCTAAATGCCCCTATGGGTAAGCCCCCACCCATTCCTTTTCCCATTACTAAAATATCAGGAATTACATCATAGTGTTCAAACCCAAACAGCTTTCCTGTTCTTCCAAACCCGGGTTGAATTTCATCCAAAATTAGAAGGGCTCCAACAGAATCACATCGTTTTCTAATTTTTTTTAAATAGTTGTTTTTTGGGGTTATAAAACCTGCACCACCTTGTATGGTTTCTAATACAACAGCTGCTGTTTTCGAGCTTATTTTTTCAAGATCATTTTGATCATTGAATTTTATGAATTTTATGCCAGGCAACAAAGGACGATATGCTTTTTTTTGTTGTTCAGCTCCTATTAGGCTTAAAGCCCCATGAGTACTCCCGTGATAAGCATTATCTGCAGCAATTAATTCAGCCCTTCCCGTTACCCTTTTTGCTAGTTTTATTGCTCCCTCAATGGCTTCAGTTCCCGAGTTTACCAAATACGTAACTTCAAGTTTTTTTGGTAATACATTTGCAAGTTCCTTTGCTAAATTTACACTTGGTTTTAGAGCAAATTCTCCATAAACCATAACATGTAAATAGCGATCAACTTGATTTTTTATGGCAGCTACAATTTTCGGGTGACAATGCCCAAGGGTACAAGCTGAAACCCCTGCAACAAAATCTAAATAGGATTTACCATCGTTGTCATACACATAACTTCCTTTGGCAAAATCAATGGCAATTCCAAGAGGGTATGGGGTAGTTTTGGCTTGATATTTCAAAAAATCCTCCTCGAAACTTTTCATTCCTTTAAATTTGGATAATCAGGATTCATCAATTGTTCAACATCATCAATTTTGAACAAGTCTTCAATTGTTTCGGGCTTTTCATTTTCTCTCCATAAAAAACCTTTTAATTTTCTGAGATTTTTATCTATTTGTTCTTCAGGAAATACTTCCCCATCTGGGCTTATGTAAAAAGAGATTTCATTGATTTCATTATTTAGAAATACGATATCCAAAGCACTACAAATGGTTTTGTTTATTCCAATGAGCTCCCCAGCTTCGGAGTACAAATAATAGATTACCATTGTATTCTTAATCACGTCCAAATTTTTTAGGGCACCCTCTTCGAAATTTCCATAAAGCTCACTTCCAACAATTTGGTTGTAACCATCATTACTCAGGGTGTCTTTTTCAATGATGAAAGCGTTTCCAAAAATCTGAAGGGAGTCTAATTTTTTTTCTCCGGGTTCTGTCAACAAATGAATAACTTCACCACTCATTTGACTCTCTCCAAACCAAAGGACAGGATTTTTTATGTTTTTTTCATCATCGCTGAGAATTTGGCTTTGTTTTTTACTCAAAGGTCTTTTGTGTAATTCTATTTTACCAATCTGGTTGTTTAGATACAAAGAGTCTGATTTACCTCGAATATCGGATTTTAAAATTTTGACTCCATAATAACCTCTTAATACCCGATTTTCTGCAGGACCAGTTCCAATTAGCGTATCCGCTTTGATGTATAATGAATCGTTTTCTAGAATATTTATTGCGTATGCTCTTTTTGTGATTATTGCAGAATCTTTCGCTTTAAAAATTTCCGCATAATTTCCGCGAATAATGGACTTATTTATGGTATCGGTGATCGATACATCATAGTTAGCGGATGCGTATTCTCTGTCGTTTTCGAAATATAAGCTATCCCCTTCAATTATTTTTTGATTGTAATTGATCAGGGCATTTTGTTTGAAATTCCCGCGTTGTGCCTCTAAGTTATAAAATCCTCGTTCGCAATAAATATCATAATCAACTCCTACTATTTTTGTTGGTCCGTATAAAAATGCTTTATTCGTTTCAGTAAAATAGTCTAATTGAGTGGAGGTTACGTAGTACTCGGGATTATTAATTCGTACATTAGAAATGAATTGGTATTTTTTTTCATTCATAAAATATTTCCCACGATTACTTTTCAAGATGTTTGCACTGTCAATTATCGTTCCAGGGGTTTCATAATAAGCTATATTTTCATTTCGATTGAGGTAAAGTGTATCGGTTTCGAGGGTCATGTCAGGCTGTTTGAGGAAAACATTACCCCATGCTTTTGCCTTTCCATTTACCCCGTCATATTCTAGGTATTCGCTGGTCATTCGTAAGGTATCCCCTTGAGTAAAAACTACTTTTCCTTCAGCTTCAAAGAAGTTCTTTTTGGAATAAAAAAATGACTTGTCTGAAACAACCAAAGCTCCTTTATGAAAAAGATGTACCCGAGTTTCTCCTTTTTTTGATAAAATATTTGCTTCAGGATATAAGGATTCATCTTTTTCGAAAGAACCTGCTTGCCTAATTTCAATGATTTTAGGCTCTTGAGCAGTTGTAAATTGACTCCAACAACCCATTAAAAATATAAAAACAAGTTTTTTCATGAACTTCAAGCTGTTGAATTTAATTTTAGTCTAACGGAAAATCGTTTGTTTACGATCGGGTCCTAACGAAACTATTTTAATGGGTGTTTCTAGTTCTTTTTCAAGATAAGCGATATAGTTATTAAATTCTTTAGGAAACTGTTCTTCAGAAGTTAATTTGGTGAGATCCTCTTTCCATCCTGGTAATTCTATGTACATAGGGGTTACGTGTTCTGGTTCAATATTAAAAGGTAAGTGTTCTATTGAACCTTCCTTTGTTTTGTATGAGGTACATATTTTGATTGTTTTGAATCCAGAGAGTACATCTCCTTTCATCATCATTAATTGAGTGACACCATTGATGTGTATTGCATATTTAAGTGCAACCAAATCAATCCAGCCACATCTTCTGGCTCGTCCTGTAGTTGCTCCAAATTCCATTCCTATTTTCCCCATTCTTTCTCCATCTGCATCAAAGAGTTCAGTTGGAAAAGGACCACTTCCCACTCGGGTGGCATAAGCTTTAAAAATACCAAAAACCTCTCTAATAGAATTGGGTGCAATTCCCAATCCAGTACAAGCTCCTGCGGCTGTAGTTGTTGATGATGTAACAAATGGGTAGGTTCCAAAGTCAATATCAAGAAGAGATCCCTGTGCGCCTTCTGCTAAAACTTTTTTCCCATCTTTGATGGCATTGTGAAGTAAGTTCTCGCTGTCAACGAAGGGCAGTTTTTTTAATTCTTCAATGGCATTGAAAAATACTTCTTCCAATACGGGGAGGTCAAATTCTATTTTACCCTGATAATATTCAAGCATTTTCAAATGCTTGGTTTTAAGGTTTTCATATCGTTTTTTCCAATCAGGAAGTAAGATGTCTCCTACACGGATTCCGTTTCGTCCAGTTTTATCCATATAGGTTGGACCAATACCTTTGAGGGTTGAACCTATCTTCGCTTTTCCTTTCGAAGCTTCAGATGCTGCGTCTAATAAGCGGTGTGTTGGAAGAATCAAATGTGCCTTTTTGGATATAAAAAGCTTTTTTGGAAAATCAATTTTAAATGGAATTAGTTTTTCAATCTCTGACTGAAAAATCACGGGGTCAATAACAACTCCATTTCCAATTAAATTAAGCGCTGTAGGATGAAAAATCCCAGAAGGGATAGTGTGTAATACGTGAGAAAAGCCATCAAATTTCAAGGTATGCCCTGCATTAGGTCCTCCTTGGAAACGAGCAATTATATCATAATTTTTGGTAAGGACATCTACAATTTTTCCTTTCCCTTCATCTCCCCATTGGAGACCTAATAATAAGTCAATAGACATGTATGCGAATGTTATTTAAGATTCTTTTTTTGTGCCGTAAAAGTATAAAGAATGATGATGAATATCAATATTAAATACTTCTTCAATTGTTTTTTTAATACTTTGAATTCTGGGATCACAAAACTCTTTTACTTCTCCAGTGTCGGTAAGTATTATGTGGTCGTGTTGTTTGTCAAAAAAGGACTTTTCATATTGAGCCTGATTATTTCCAAATTGATGTTTTCTTACCAATCCAGATTCAAGTAATAATTCGATCGTATTGTATAGGGTTGCTCTACTTACACGATAATTTTTATTTTTCATCATGATGTAAAGTGACTCGATATCAAAATGATCTTTACTCTCATATATTTCGTGGAGTATTGCAAAACGTTCGGGAGTTTTACGATGTTTATTTTGATCTAAAAAATTAATAAAAACACCTTTTACAACTTCTTGAGGATTCTGTGTTTCTGTCATATTCATGATTTTATACAAATGTATTGTTTCTTTAACTATTCTCGGGTAACTTTTTCAATTCCATTTATTTTTAACAGATTATTAACCAGTTTATCTAAGGTAGTTCTGTTTTTTACATGAACATTTATACTTCCTTTGAAAAGTCCTTCTTCGGTATCAAAGTTGATTTTGAAAATATCTACATTCATATTGTTTGATATTACCCGAGTTACTTGATTTACCAATCCAATTTGATCTATACCACTTAATTTTAGTTTCGCGCTAAAACGTTGTTCTGAAGAGTCAATCCACCAAGCTGGTAAAACCCTGTATGCAAAGTTTGATTGTAAGGATAGCGCATTCGGACAATCACGACGATGAACCTTGACTCCATCGTTTATTGTTAAAAAACCAAAAACTTTATCTCCTGCAATTGGAGTACAACATTTTGATAAGGAATAAGGCAATTCTTCTTTGTTTTTACCGAAAACTAATTTGTCATAATTAGAAGTAAATTCATCTCGATCTTTGATTTTTTTTGGACTATTTGAACCAATTCTTTTTTTAATGAAATTGATAAATGTATTGTTGTAACTCGCTGCAAACTCTTTTATTTTCTTATTATCTACAGTGCCAATTCCTACTCTGTAAAACAAGTCTAAACTGGTATTGACTTTAAAATAGTCAACCAGTCTTCGGGTTGTTTTATCGTTTAGGGTAATGCGCAGTTGTTTGAGTTTTCGTCTCAACAGTTCTTTTCCATCTTCAGCAATGCGCTTTTTCTCTTCGTTTATTGCTGATTTGATTCTCGAGCGTGCTCTAGAGGTAATAACGTGATCTAACCAGTTGGCTGTAGGTTTAGAATTAACTGATGTAATAATTTCTACATTCTCACCACTTTTAAGAGCTCGACTCAGAGGAACTAGTTTTCCGTTGATTCTTGCTCCCCTTGCCTTTGATCCTATTTCTGTATGAATACTGAATGCGAAATCAAGTACTGAAGAACCGTTCGGAAGTGATTTTAATTCTCCTTGAGGTGTAAACACAAAAATTTCTTCAGAGTATAAATTAAGTTTAAAATCTTCAACAAAATCGACCGCATTACCTTCTTTATTTTCTAAGACTTCTTGCACACGATTTAGCCAAGACTCGATACCATTTTCTTTTTGCTCTCCTTGTTTATAACGAAAATGTGCAGCATATCCCTTTTCTGCAATTTCATGCATTCGTTCCGATCGAATTTGTACTTCAATCCATTTATTATTTGGTCCCATTACTGTGATATGAAGTGACTCATATCCGTTTGATTTGGGGGACGAAATCCAATCACGAAGTCGAGTAGGGTTAGGAGTAAAGTGATCGGTTACGATGGAATAAATTTTCCAAGCCAAAAACTTTTCATTTTTGGGATTAGATTTATAAACTACACGTATTGCAAATTTATCAAACACTCCTTCGTAAGGAATATTTTGTTTTTGCATTTTTTTATGAATCGAGTATATTGATTTACTTCGTCCTTTTATAAAGTATTTAAGGCGTTCTCCTTGGAGTGATTTTTCAATAAAGGTTGAAAAATCTTTAATGTATTTTTTTTGTTCCTCTTGACTTTCTTCAATTTTATCTTTAATTGCCTCAAATCGAAGAGGTTCAGTGTATTTCAAGCTAAGGTCTTCAAGCTCTGTTTTGATGTTGTACATACCAATTCTGTGGGCAATTGGAGCATAAATATAAAGGGTCTCAGAGGCAATTTTGACTTGTTTATACTCCGGCATGGAATCCAAGGTTTGCATGTTGTGTAAACGATCTGCAATTTTGATAATAATTACCCGAATGTCATCATTGAGTGTCAAAAGCATTTTACGGAAATTTTCCGCTTGAAGAGAAACATCAGTATCTTTTTTAAGTCGTGAAATTTTAGTTAATCCATGAACAATTTTTGCTACATTGTTTCCAAAAAGACGTTCAATATCGTCTAAAGAATACTCTGTGTCCTCTACGGTGTCATGAAGTAAAGCAGCAGCAATTGATGTTGCGTCTAATCCAATTTCAGAAGCTACTATTTTAGCTACTGAAATGGGATGGAAAATATAAGCCTCACCAGATTTACGTCTTTGCTCTTTATGGGCATCAACGGCGGTGTCAAAAGCTAAACGGATTAGTTTTTTGTCCTCCTTAGTGAGTTGTAGATAACTGATACGTAGAAGCTCTTTGTATTGCTTGGCAATTTCTTTATTTTCTAATTTTTCATCGATTATCATCTAAGAGTAAATTACGGAAACAAATTAAGCTTCCACAAATATCTTATAAATTTCTTTGACGAATTGCTTCAAAAAGTATAATTCCGGCTGCTACAGACACATTTAGCGAATCATTTACCCCTTTCATAGGGATTATGATATGATGATCACTTTGATTACACCAACTTTCTGAAAGGCCCGTATTTTCTGTCCCTACAGCTATTGCGGCGGCTGAGGTATAATCTTCTTGTGTATAGGGTTTAGCTTTTTGGGATAACGCGGCACTGTAAAGCTTTATTTTTTTTGATTTTAAAAATGAAAAAACTTCCTCATTTGTTGTTAAAGCTATTGTTATTGAAAAGATACAACCTACACTGGATCGAATTACGTTCGGATTATATAAGTCAGTTTTTGGATCTGTAATGATCAGTGCATCAAATTTTCCAGCATCTACAGTTCTTGCCAAAGCTCCAATATTTCCAGGTTTTTCGGGGGATTCAGCAATTAAAATCAGCGGATTTTCATTTAATTGAAGTGTGTTGAGGCTATGCTCTTTTTTTTTTGCAATCCCCAGTGCTTCTGTGGTATTGTCTCGATAACATAAGGATTTGAATAAAGGTTTAGCAACTTGATAAAGCTCAACATTTAAATTCATCAGTTTTTGTTCTAAAAGTTTTGTTTTTTGGGCACTATATTCTTCAGAAAAATAAAGTTTTTCTATTTGATAACCGGCATGAATTGCATATTGAATCTCTTTAACACCTTCAATGACAAATTGATTGTTTTCTTTTCTTTTTTTTGGTTTTTCTTGTAAGGCTTTTAGGTTTTTTATCTTGGGGTTTTGAGCACTCGAAATATGTTTCATTTGTTTATTTCCTTGAATACTTTTGCATGTAACGTTTCCAAAGTTCAGTTTGATGTGTTTCTAAGGAAATGTTTTTACCACCGATGAATGCATGGGTTAATTGGTTTGTCCTCATGTCAAGAGCATCCCCTAATGATAGGAATAAGGTTGCATCTTTCCCCACAGTCAGACTACCTAAACGATCTTCTACTCCAAGAATTTTAGCTGCATTCAATGTGATTAATTCAACCGCTTTTTCTTTTGGTACACCATAGGCAGCAAAAGTTCCTGCATAAAATGGTAAATTACGTGTGTTCATCCGTTCCATTCTTCCACTTACATCTATGGTAATTGTTAGTCCTGCATCCATAAGGATTTTAGCCATTTTGAAAGGAAGCTTTATGTCTTGATCTTCTTGTGTGGGTAGACGATGTGGTCTTGAAACAATAACAGGAATGTCATGTTCTTTAAGGAAATTAGTTATTAAATGTGCTTCTTTTCCTCCAACCAATACTATTTTTTTAACCTTATGCTCTTTTAAGAATTGAATTGCATCTACAATTTCTCTCTGATTATCTGCATGAAGATAAACGGTTTGGTTTCCTGAGAAAGCATCTTTCATTGCATTAAACGGAAGGTGTTTTGTTTTTGATTGGGTTTGGTTGTAGGCCAATGATTCTTTAAAAAAATCACCTAAAGATTTAATTTTTTCTTCATAAGACTTTTGATTGTACTTCAAGTCAGTTGTTCTACTTCGTCTGCTTGATAGATATGCCCTTGGCCAATTAACGTGTAATCCTTCATCGATGATTAATGCAGCATCTTCCCAATTCCAAGCATCAAGCTGAACAATCGAAGAGCTACCAGAAATCACTCCTCGTGTTGGAACTACCTGTGCTGATAAAATTCCATTGGGACGAAGACTTTCCACTACTTTAGATTCGGCATTATAGGCTATGATTGTTCTTATATGAGGTAAATATTCACCAATTTCATTAAGATCATTTGTTGGACGAATGGCATCGATTTCAACCATTCCAACGGTAGTATTTGCAGCTATAAAACCAGGATAGAGATGTTGACCTTTTGCATTTATGGTTTTATCGTATTGGTTTTTCACAAGATCTGAAGTTGTTATTTCTACGATTTTTCCCGCCCGGATGCCTAAAGCACAATTTTCGATAAGGTTGCCGTCACCTATATGTGCCGTTGCTCCCAAGATAAGTATAGATTTGTTTTGATCAGCTGCGGGGGTTTGTTGAGTAAATCCTTTATTGCAGCTCAGTAGGACAAGTAATATGTGAATATAATTTTTCATAAGTAATATTTTAATCGAGGGTTTCACAATGGAATTCTATAATCTTTTTTTGTTTTGGTTTTTGAGTAGGCGCTCCACCGTTTTTTGCTAAAAGCATGTCTTGAATCAATTTATTTTTTTCTTTGGCAATTTGCTCAACTTGAGCAGTTGCTCGATCATGATCATAATAGATGGCTCCATCAATCATGGTTTTTTCGGCTACACTATAAATCGACATGGGATGATTAGACCATAAAACAAGGTCAGCAGATTTCCCTACTTTAATACTTCCTACCTCGTCATCGATGTGTAATAATTTGGCTGGATTTAATGTCACAAATTTCCAAGCATCTTCCTCTGATACTCCTCCGTATTTCACTGCTTTGGCAGCTTCTTGATTTAATCTTCTGGACATTTCAGAATCATCAGAGTTGAAAGCAACCGTTACTCCTTGATTATGCATAATAGCACCATTGTACGGAATTGCATCATTTACTTCAAATTTGTACGCCCACCAATCCGAAAATGTTGACCCTCCTACACCGTGATCTTTCATTTTATCGGCTACTTTATATCCCTCTAATATGTGGGTAAAGGTGTTGATGCGAACCCCAAAACGATCGGCTACTTTCATAAGCATATTAATTTCACTTTGAACATAGGAATGACATGATATAAATCGTTTTCCGTCTAAAATTTCAACCAACGTTTCCATTTCAATGTCATAACGAGGTGCCTTTAATTTTGATTTATTTTTTTTTAGTGAATTGTTGTACTTTCTCCACGCGGCCTTATATTCTTTTGCTCTTTGAAAATAATCTGTAAAAACCTGTTCAACTCCCATTCTAGTTTGAGGAAAACGTCCATAACTTTGCCAGTTAGATTGTTTTACATTTTCACCTAGTGCAAATTTTATATAGGGGTCTGCATTAGGATATAACAGCCCATCTGCACTTGCTCCCCATTTAGGTTTAATAATTGCGGAACGACCACCTATTGGATTGGCAGAGCCATGTAAGATTTGCAATGTGGTAACCCCTCCAGAAAGGTTTCGGTAGAGGTTTATGTCGTCTGGATTTATTACATCCTTGATAGTTACTTCTGCAGAAGAATTATGTCCACCTTCATTAATACTGGAAGCACCAATATGAGAATGTTCATCAATAATTCCAGAGGTTAAATGTTTTCCAGTTCCGTCTATAATTCTTGCTCCTTGAGCATTATTGATATTTCCAACAGCTTTAATTTTTCCATCAACAACCCAAACACTAGCATTTTCAAGAATACCCTCTTCTTCATTGGTCCAAACAGTTACATTGGTAAAAAGAATGTTTTCAGAAATTGGAAGAGATTTAAATCCAAAACCATTATTGGGATAGGTAATCGGAAGTATTTTTTGTAAAACCTCATTTTTCTTTTTAACTTCTTTTTTTTGGGTTGGTTCAACTTTATCAGCATTCCAGTTAATAAAAGCTCCATCGAAGAAATTACCGTCACCTTTTAAATTATTTACATTATTTACTTTAGATTTCAGTTGAGCAAATTTTGTGTTAGTACTATCAGAAAACCTTAAAGTTAACCAGCCATTAATGTATTTTGCAGTTGTTTTTAATTTGGTAGAATCTTGAGTGATTTTTGCACTTATCTTGGATTCACTTTTTGAAATGACGAGTTTGTATAAAGCGTCTTTTATGTTCAAAGCATATTCTCCGTCAATTGTATTTTCTGGGATGGGTTTTATTATGTGTTGTTGTCCTTGAACCCAATTTTGTTCAATTTCAGTTTCCTTGTTGAATAGAGGACCATTGGTAATTATTAAATTAGCCAAAGTCCCTTTTCTTAACTCACCTATTTCCCCTTTTTGATTGATTAATTGAGCAGGAATTGTTGTTAATGCTGCTAGAGCTCTTTCAGGAGACAAACCGTATTGAACAGCTTTTCGAATGTTTGGTAAAAAATCTTTTATGTTTTTTAAATCACTAGATGTAAAAGCAAATTTAATTCCTGCATTTGCAATTTCTTTGGGATTTGCAGGAGCTTGATTCCAATACCGCATTTGATTTAAGGATAATTTTTGTGCTAAAAAAGGATCATCAACATCATAGGCATTAGGAAAATTGACTGGAACCAATAGGTGTGGGTTTAATTTTTTTAGTGAATTGATTTGTTCATACTCATTTCCATATGCTTTGACAATGTATTTTTTCCCAAATTCATAGCCGATTTTTGCAGCCCTAGCGACATCCAGTTTGTTGGAAGTTTCAAATATTGAAGGGAGAGATGAGTTATTGATCACGGCTTCTAAAGCCATATCCTTGTTTTTTGCATTTCCGTTTGCATACCATTTGGCATCGTGATAAACTTGACGGATAAGTGCCATAGCACCCATAATTGAGCCCGGATAGTATTGTCCCGAAGTATTACTTTTTTTAAAAGACAGGTGTTGTGCAGCTCTATCTTCCAGCATTCGATACCCATTGTTTTGAACATCGTTCAGTGAGACCAGTATACTTGTTCCTCGATGAATTCCCTCTTTTCTGTGACTGTTTACAACTCCAAAGCCAGATGCTCGTAATTCTTTTGCTTTCTTTGGGTCATATTTAAAATCGTCATGACTGTTGTAATCGGCAAGAATATGATCATTCCAATAATATCCTTTTCTTTTTGCTTGATATTGAATACTTCTTCGACCACTTGAGCTACCTTTGAGGGCAGGAATCCCAAAACTTGAATGTAACTCTATAAAAGAAGGGTAAATATGTTTTCTTTCAAAATGGTAAACTAGAGCATTCCGAGGAATCTCGATTGAAGTTCCAACATCAGTAATTCTACCATTTTCAATTAGAATCATTCCCTTTTCTAATTTCATGAGTGGATTAATGTGAACTATTGCTCCAGTAATTAAAATTTGTTTTGAATTTGTAGTTTTTACTCCTTTGTTGGTAGGAAAATAATCTTGAGCCACCAGGGTAGAAAAAGAGATAACAAAAGTAAAGATGAATTGAATTGGTTTCATTGAGATAGATTTAACACCTCAAGATACACTTTTTTATTTCAAAAGTGTAAATCTTTTTCATTGTAAAACGCAACTAATAATGCGATAATTTGATTGTAGCTTTTAATTCCAGATTCCTGTCCATTAAATTTTAAATAACTGTCATAAGAATTCTTGAATAAGGGTTCGAATGGATTTTTGTATTGTTCCCAAAAAATTTGATTTTCCTTTAAATTTTTAAAAATACCAATATTTAATTCTTGAACCAAGAGTTTAGCTTGATCTGGGTTTCTTTTCATGAGATCGCTATAGCAATGTCTTAGTGCAAAAAGAGCAGCAGAATATTTAAAGAATGGATCCTTGTTTTGAAAAACATTGACTAGAGCAATAAAATTGGCTTCATTTTCTGCAGCGTATCCTAGTTGATGCGCCATTTCATGTGCAATAGTTATCGGTAGGTTGATTTTTGGTATTAACATATTGACCTGAGCTTCTAATGTAAAAGGATTCAGATATCCTGCATATCCCATATAACTCAGGGGTAAACTGTAAATTGAGGCTTTTACTTTTGGAATTTGTATTGAACTATTCCACAAGTCTGAGTAATTGTTGTTTACTTTTTTAATAATTGTTTTTTTAGAGTAGGGAATAACAATTGCCAATGTATCAGATTCACTTAATTGATTATGAAGTTTGTTACTCAAAAAAATAAATTGACATGTCAAATCTACCAACAAAGAATCCGAATATTGTTTTTGAGTAGATAGTTTCTTTGCTAAAGGTGTTCTGTGATAATTGAGTCCCCAATTGAGTTGAAAAATTAAAAAAATTAAACTGGCAATGCTTCCAAGCTTGATTAAGCTTTTTTGGTTTAGTTTTCTGAATCTTAAAATGCAGTATATTAATGAGTACAACAAAAAAATGATGAGGAGTAAATACAAAAAATCACCTAAAGAAAAGGGGATGTGTTTAAAAAAAAATTGAATTGAATTAAAAAATATGGGATATATTTTTTGAGAAAAATAAAGTTCTACTTTTTCTGGGTATTGACTCAATACCCTGACCAATAGTATTTGAGGAAGTAAACTCAGTGCCAAAAATATTTTCAATATTTTCATTTCACCTATATAAAGTTAAGTAGGTTTAACTATTCTCATTTTATTCTTATTTTGCACGCATGGATGAGGAAATGATAAGAAGTAAAGATGTTTTGTCAGGATGTTTCTTTACAGGTTGTGCTTGTTTCTTTGTGGGAACAATTTTGCTTATTCTTTTTATTTTTTTTACTTAATTACCTCAACAATTTCAAGTTCAAAAATTAAATTAGACTTTGGAGGAATACCTTGCACTCCTTGTTCACCATACCCGAGGTTGTAGGGAACAAAAATAGTTGCTTTATCTCCGGTTCTCAAAAGTCTTAGGCCTTCTTTGAAACCTTCGATCATTTGAGCCTCTGGGCTACTATTTGCCTCGATAGGACGGTATGCGTTAGCAATTTTTCGTTGCTCGTTAACTGCATCTAAAGCTTTTGCAATTTCGAGTTTACTGGTTTCTAGTAATGTCCCATCCTCGAAGTAAACAGCATAATGCGCCCTAACTTTGTTTGTAGTAGTTACTTTTGGACCTGTTCCATTTTCTGTAATAATGTATTGAAGTCCAGAAGCAGTTGTTGTTGCTTTTGCTTTTTGTGTCTCAAACTTATCTAGTGAATTTAATCTAATGATTTGTTGATTTTCTTCTTTTTCAGCTTTTTCAGCCTCTATTTTTTGAAAATGTTCATTAAAAATTCTGGGTGCATCAAAGTTTTTTGCTTCAGAACCTTTGCGGATAATTGTTACTTTTTTGATGGTATCGTTTTGAGCAATACTGTCTACTACATTTTGTCCAATTACAACTTTCCCAAAAACGGTGTGTTTTCCATCCAACCATGGAGTTGCTTTGTGGGTAATAAAAAATTGACTTCCATTGGTTCCAGGTCCTGCATTTGCCATCGATAAAATCCCTGGGCCATCATGACTTAGCTCTTCATTAATTTCATCATTAAATTTATATCCAGGTCCACCTGATCCCGAGGCAGTTGGGTCGCCTCCTTGAATCATAAAGTCTGCAATAACTCTATGGAATAAGATGCCTTCATAGTATTTTTTGTTTAAAAAGTTATTACTAACCATTTCGTTTTCTCCTTCACTAAGAGAAACAAAATTTGCAACTGTTATGGGTGTTTTTTCGAACTCTAAAGAAACAACTATGGATCCTTTGTTGGTTTCAATATCAGCATAAAGCCCAGAATCTAGTTCTGGATATTGAGAGGCGCAACCTATTAAAATTAGCGATGTAAGAATTAAAAAAGTGATTTTTTTCATTGGATTAATTTAAGTTGTTGTTGCAAAGATGCATTATTTTAACTTTTAACTGAATGTGAAACTAATTTTATTGTAAAACGTAGGGGCTGATTAATGTCAACTTTTTCATCATCTCCTTGGTATCCATAGCAAAGATATGATGGGAAAAGAAATGTAGCAACTTCATTAACACTTAAAATTTTCACAGCTTCTCGTAACGCAGGTAACAATTCCTCTTTATCAACTAAATAACTGACTGTACCGAGTTCCATTTCATCGTAGAGCACTGTTCCGTCAAGAGCTTCTATTTTATAATTAAACCGAACCTTATCTCCTCTTTTTGGTTTTACTTTTGATTCAGTTCTAAGTAAATAGGCATACCAAAAACCTGTCGAAGAAGCAATGTAGTTTAGCGTTGAATCCTGAGCAATTATTTTTTTAAATTGAAGTTGTTGTTGATTGATGATGTTTTTATTTCGTTCAACTGATCCTTTTAAAAAGGAAACCTTTTTTGTGTTGACGGGTTTACGGGGTTGAGGACCTGTACAAGCGATACTCAAGAAAAACAGGGTAAAGCAAAACCGTAAATTAAACAATCTCATTTCAATTGATCTTTGTATTCTAAAATGGTTTGATGAACTTTTTGAGTAGTTTTCTCTAAGTTATCATATGAAACACCGCCAGCAGCATTATTGTGACCTCCTCCATTAAAATGTTTTCTGGCAAATTCATTTACATTGAAATCTCCTTTGGAACGAAAAGACATTTTGATGATTTTTTCTTGACTGTTTTCTATCAAAATAATAGCAAGTTTTATGCCATTTAGACTGAGCCCATAGTTTACAAAACCTTCGGTGTCTCCTTTTTTAAAATCACATTGATTTAACTCCTCTTGGCTAAGGGTAATATAAACTGCATTGAGCGCTTCAACTTTCACTATGTTTGTCAAGGCTTTTCCTAAAAGTTGTAGCCTACCAAAACTATATGCATCATATATGTTATTATGGATTTGGGCGTGATCGATACCGGTATCTAGAAGGTTTGAAACAATACTGTGAGTAATAGCGGTTGTTGATTGAAAACGGAAAGAACCCGAATCCGTCATTATGCCAGTGTAGATACAAGTTGCGATTTTTTTGTTGATTACAGAAATATCTATTGCTTCCATAACATTATAAATCATTTCACATGTAGAGCCAAGACTGGGATCAGAATAGATTAGATCGGCATAATCTTCTGGTTGTTCGTGATGATCAACCATGATTTTTATTGCTTTGCAATCATCAATGATTTTGTTCATGGGTTCGATTCTACTCAAACTGTTAAAATCTAGTGTGAAAATAAGGTCAGCTTCCAAGAGGAGTTTTTCACTCTTTTTTTTTGATTTACTGTACTTTATAATTTCATTTTGACCAGGTAACCATTCTAAAAACTTAGGAAATTCATTGGGTGATACCACGGCACATGTATGGTCCATTGTTTCTAAAAAATGTTTCCACCCCAAACAACTCCCAAGTGCATCTCCGTCTGGATTTTTGTGTGGAATAATTACAATCTTCTTAGAATTTATAAGCTGTTCTTTTAAAGCTGGAATAAAGTTGTTTTTCATACATTGCTAAGATACCAATCCTTTCTCTAAAATTCCATTCTTTTTGTAATTATAGTAGGCTTTATCAATAAACAAATCAAGGTTGCAAGCTTATTTTTATAGATGCTGTTAAAATACCATCTTTCTAGCTGAAGTTTCGACTCCTTTTGATAAATTTGCAACACAAAAATACTATGACAATGAATCGTACATTCACTATGATTAAACCCGACGCCGTTGAAAACGGTCACATTGGATCTATTTTAGAAAAAATAACTTCTGCTGGTTTTAAAATCTTAGCGTTAAAAAAAACCCAATTGACACTTAATGATGCCCAAGAATTTTACAGCGTTCATAGTGAACGACCTTTTTTTGGAGAACTGGTAGAGTTCATGACCAGAGGTCCAATAGTTGCTGCTATTCTTGAAAAAGATAATGCAGTAAATGATTTTCGTGTGCTAATAGGTGCAACAAATCCAACTGAAGCAGCTGAAGGAACCATCCGAAATTTATATGCTACCTCTATGGGAGAAAATGCAGTTCATGGTTCTGACAGTGATGAAAATGCAGCTATTGAAAGTGCTTTTCATTTTTCGCAAAGAGAAATCTTTTAACGAAGAACCAGTTTAGATATTAGATTTGAGCCTAGTGTTTCGTTGAGGTGGAGCAGTATTTTTTCTTTTCCATACGAAAGCTCCTCTCTTAGTGCAGCTGAAGTTAAATTAACAAATAGGGTAGTGCCTCTGTAAGTCACTTGCTGGGTATACTGAGCAACACTCTTACCCATAGTTTTTTTCCATGCTTGTTCTACACGAATTTTTGTGATTCCACTTTTAATGTTTTTTTGGTCGATTAATTCTCCGAGCACTTCCGAAATAGATTGCGGTTCAAAAGATCTTTTTTTCTTTACCATGATTATAAACTTATCTTTTCATGACGTTTGTATCGGTAGGTTTTCCCACTGTGTTCTAATTCTAAATAATTTTCAGAAATTTCAATAATTTTTTCTTTCCAAGGTTTCAGAGCTTTATCGTAAGAAAGAAAAAAATCACCATCAATTTGCTTGATAGTAAAATCAAATCGATCTTCTGAACTTGAATAATTTGTCCCAAAATTTGGAGTTAATTTTTTTCGATATCCAAGGGTAGCATCTATTTTGTAAAAGTCTACCAATATAGTTCCACCTTTTGGGTTAAATATTTTTCCATGCGATTGAACTTCATGAATTTCCCATGTTCCATTCAAAAGAATTAAGTCTTTCTGGGTGACTTTTGAACAACTTGTTAATGTTATGGTAAATGTTAAAAGCAGCAGAGAAAATATTTTCTTTTTCATGTTTTATATGAATATAACTTAATGTGATTTAAAGATAAGAATCTTAGCTGAGATTAAAAATCTTGTAAGTGGATTGAGTTGTTTTTAAAGCTTGTAAAGTTCTTTCTTCATGGGTGTCAGAAAGAAAGAGTTGTCCAAAGTGATTATTTTCTACCAATTGCATAATAAGGCTAACACGATTTTGATCGAGTTTATCAAAAACATCGTCTAAGAGAACAATAGGAGCAACTCCCGCTTGTTTTTTGATGAAATCAAATTGGGCAAGTTTAAGTGCGATTAAAAAAGATTTCTGCTGACCTTGACTACCAAACTTTTTTATGGGCTCTCCACCAATAGTGAAAAATAAATCTTCTTTATGAATTCCAGCACTACTAAATTGCAACATACGATCTTTGGCTAATTGGCTTTTAAGAAGATTTTCAAAAGAATTATTTAGTAAGGTGCTTTCATAAGATAGGGTAACTTCTTCATTGGATTTACTAATACTTTGATAATGTTTCTCAAAAATTGAAATGAAAGTTTCCAGGAAAGCCTTACGTTTTTCATGAATTGGAGTTCCCAAAGAAATCATTTGTTGATCGTAAATTTCTAATGTTTCTGGCTCAAAAGTTTGATTCACAGCAAAATACTTTAAAAGTGCATTTCGTTGGCTCACAATTTTACTATAGTCCAGTAAATTATTCAGATAAATCCGATCAGTTTGACCAATAACTCCATCCATGAATTTTCGCCTTATACTACTTCCTTCAATAATTAAATCTCTATCTGAGGGAGAAATAATTACAAGTGGTAATAAACCGATATGGTCTGATATTTTTTCATAAACTTTTCCATTTCGCTTGAGAGTTTTTTTATGACCACGTTTGAGGCTGCATAAAATTTTTTCGATTTGCTTATTTTTTTCAAAAACAGCATCTAAAACAAAATAATCACTATCAAACTGAATGTTTTGAACAGCAGTTGGATTAAAGTATCCTTTAGCAAAACACAAATGATATATTGCGTCTAGAATGTTAGACTTTCCAACGCCATTATTTCCAATAAAACAATTGATTCGCGCATCGAATTCAAAATTTTTGGAGCTAATATTTTTGTATTGGGTTAGCGACAGGCTCTTGAGTATCATACATGCAAAGATAAAAAACTTAGAATGAGCATATCAGAGTTTTTCAACAAATATCTTTTGTAGCATTTGAAAATCATTATAGTTTTTAGTTTATCAAGAATTATCAGTTTATGAAAAGCATTTATTGTTTTTAAATTGATATTTCTTCTTAATTTTGAAAAAAAAGCATTTGAAAAATTTCTTTTATCTCTTCCTTTTTTGTTTAGGAAGTCATTCTCATCTTTTTGCACAAATAGATTCTTTACAAACCCTTAAACTAGACCCAGTAGAGGTTTCTGTAACCCGATATGAACACTCTATTAATTCATCAATATGGTCTGTTTCTAGACTTGATTTTAAAGAGTCACAAGATCAAATGCAACAGTTGTATTTCAGTGATTATCTCAACGGTATCCCGGGTTTATTGACTCAAAATAGTAATAATTTTTCTCAAGATCTACGAATCTCAATTAGAGGATTTGGTTCACGATCAGCTTTTGGAATAAGGGGAATTAAACTTCTGGTTGACGGGATTCCCGAGACCACTCCAGATGGTCAGGGACAAATCGATAATTTGTCTTTGGGAAGTATTGAATCTGTAGAGGTTATTCGAGGACCATCATCCATTTTATTTGGGAATGCTTCTGGGGGGGTAATCAGCATTCAAACTCCGAGCGAATTGGATTATAATTATTTTAAAACAGGAATAACTATGGGAGCATACGGAATGCAAAATATTCAAATCGGAACTGGTGTTAAAAACGACAAAACTTCACTCATACTTTTAGCAAATAAAATTAAGACAAATGGATATCGGGTACATAGCGGATTTCAATCTACAGGACTTAACGCGCGAATAAAACACCGATTTAATTCAAAATCTGAATTGAATGTGTTGTTGAATTTTACAGACAGTCCAATAGCCCAAGATGCCGGTGGTCTCAATTTTGAAGTAACACAGACAAAACGTATTCAAGCTCGAGATCGTAATGTTCAATTTATGACTCAAGAGTCCGTTAGGCAGTTTAAATCTGGTCTCTCTTTTCGTCAGCAATGGAATTCAAAGTTGTTTTTTTCTACTTATGGGTTTTATGCTACCCGAGCTTTCAATACTTCTCTTCCTTTTGAATTTGGAGGGCAAGTTGAATTGGATCGCTTGTATTTTGGCCAAGGAGCTCAACTCAGTTTTCAAGGAGGAACATCAGTTCAACATCAAGTCCAATTCGGCTATAGCTGGGCTAGCCAATCTGATTATCGAAAGCGTTTTATGAACAATCAAGGATTACGAGGAGACCTTACTTTAGATCAAGATGAAAATTTTGATGCATTGGGTTTTTATATAATGGATGAACTTTCTTATAGAAATTTCAAAATTGTTGCAGGAATTCGATATGACATTAACACACTAGAAGCATTAGACCGCTTTTTTGCGAATGGGAACGATAGTGGATCACTTTCTTTAAACGCTTGGAGTTCTTCTCTAGGAATTAATTACCAGTTGAATCAGAAGCAGTATTTTTTTGCTTCTTACAGGACAAGTTTTGAAACTCCTGTTTTAAGTGAATTGTCTGCAAACCCCAAAGGAGTTGGAGGTTTTAACACCGATTTATCCGCCCAAAAAGCAAAAAACATAGAGTTTGGATTTCGTTCGCTTGGTAAAAAGAGACAATTAGAAGTAATTTTATTTAATATTCAAACAAAAAATGACCTCGTTCCCTACGAATTAGAATCATTCCCCGATCGAAATTTTTATAGGAATGCTGGAGAGACTAAACGCAGGGGGTTAGAAGTTGCTTATTCATTAAAAAGATCTGCTTTTTTGGAAACAAAAATTTCTTATACTTATTCAGATTTCACCTATGAATCTTTTGAAAAGCCAAATGGTGATTTTAGTGGGAACCAACTTCCTGGAATACCAAAACACTTGGTTTTTGTTCAATCAAATTTCACAAAGGGGAATTGGAAAATTATTTTTAATACCCGCTTCCAAAGCAGTTTATATGCTGATGATGCAAATAAGGTTAAAGAAGATTATTTTTTACTTTCTAGTGTAAATATGAGCTATGGTATTAAAACAGGAAGTGTACTTTGGATTCCTTTTATAGGTATTAATAATTTGTGGAATTCTATTTACAACGATAATATCAGGATAAATGCCTTCGGTGGACGTTATTATGAGCCTGCACCAACACGCCATATATATGGAGGAGTACGTTTAAACTTATAGATCTTTGATTGTCATTCGTCTGTAAAGTGAGATGTTCGTTTGGGTTTTGAAAATCGATCTTTATTGTAGGCTTTCGATTTTCCAAAAGGAATTGATAGGGATTTCCAATTTTCATTTCTAATCATTTTTCCAATAAAAACTATTTGACCCACATGATAGGAATAATGACATAATTGTCGATCGATCGCTGCTCGAATTGTTTGTCCTATATTTCTTATAAATACCTCTTTTTCTAAATCTTCTTGGTTTAATTCTTCTAAGGCCTCAAATAAACAAGACCACCCTGATTCCCAAAGTTTAAGTAGCTCTTTCTTGGATTTTTTCGGTTCAATGAATTCTTCATCTCGATTTCTCCATTTTTTTTCTCCATCAGAACTTTGAAAATCGGTCCAACGAGATAACATATTTCCATGAAGATGTTTTATGACTAAGCCAATACTGCTTGATTTTGAACCAGCTTTCCAGAGGATTTGTTTTTCAGTTAATTGTTTAAAAGTATCGTCTCCCAACGATTTGTAGTAAAAAAATTCCTTTTGTATGTTTTTAATTTCTTTGGGCATTTTTATGAGCTTTGTATAAAATAAAAAAACTAATTAAAATTTATTAAAAATTCTTTTTGAGTCTAGGATTTTCCCTGAAAATGGTATGTTTAAAGATAAGAAAAAATTAAAACCTCCGTTTTCTTCTAAAATATGAAAAATGAGTTTTTGGATTAGAATAAAAAGGTTATTTTTGGGAACTTAAAAAACTACAATGGCTACATATAAAAAACGCGGGGCAAAAAAATCAGTAACTAAGACTGAAGTTGGCGAAAATCAAACGGATAGTACAACAGCTGAGGTATTTGAAACACTTGACACATCAGCATCTAAAGCTGAAGAGTTTGTTGCAAAATATCAAAATATTATTTTGATTGTAATTGGTGTTATAACTGTAGGAGTTTTGGGCTCTTTAGGGTATCAATCTTTTGTAGTTGAACCAACTTCTAGAGAAGCAGTTGGGGAATTGAATCAAGCACAATACTATTTTAACTTAGCGGTTAACGGACAAGACAGCGATTCGCTTTACGCTCGCTCTATTCGAGGTGGAGAAGGTAGATACGGTTTTGATGATATCATTGAAAACTACAGCGGTACTCCAGCTTCTGACCTCGCATCTTTTAGTGCTGGAATGGCTTATTTGAACATGAAAGATTACAACAGTGCTATAGAATATTTGAAGGATTTTAGTTCTGATGATATTTTATTAAGCGCCATTGCTAATGGTTCTATAGGTGATTCTTATTCACAACTTGACCAAGACGATGAAGCACTTGATTATTACATTAAAGCAATTAATGCCAGTGAAAACGATTACACTACACCAAAATATTTGTTTAAGGCTGGATTACTCAGTAGTGCTTTAGAAAAAAACAGTCAAGCGTTATCTTATTTTAAGCGTATCAAAGACGAGTATCCAAATTCTACTGAGGCTGCTCAAGTTGATATTCAGATTGGACGTCTAGAAAATCTTAAATAGTTTTTATGGCAACGGTTAATTCTAATTTATCCGTTTATGATTCTGAGCAAGTCCCTTCCGGAGAAAACTTGTCAGTAGCTCTTGTTGTTTCGGAATGGAATCATCAAATAACAGACTCACTATATAAAGGAGCTTTTGATACCTTACTAAAGCATAAAGTTGCTGAGAACAATATCTCTAAGATTAATGTCCCAGGAAGTTTCGAATTGATTTATGGAGCAAAACATGCTCAGTCGAAGGGGGTTGATGTTGTCATTGCAATAGGAAGTGTAATTCAAGGAGAAACCAAACATTTTGATTTTGTTTGTCAAGGAGTATCCCAAGGAATTAAAGATTTAAATATTCAATCAAAGATTCCAGTTATTTTTTGTGTTCTAACAGACAACACTCTCCAGCAAGCCATTGATCGATCAGGGGGGAAATTTGGTAACAAAGGCATTGAAGCTGCTGTTGCGGCCTTAAAAATGGCTCATCTTTCTAAACAATAAGTTTTCAACATTTCATCTAGTTCTAGGGAATCAGAATTGGGATTCTAGTAAAATCAATGTATTTTTATACTCTAAGGTGAAATACTCATGTTCAAAACAAATCTTTTTAAACTTAATCGTAATAAACGATATAATTATACACCTCGGTACTATCAAGGTAAAACAATTGAAAACCTTTATGATTTTGATTCAAAGTTTGTTAAATACCGTGAAACCTATAACTCCAATGATTTGGGGAAGAAATGGGAAGAGGCACGTCTGGAAAGCCGAAACCGATCTAATCGATCAGTCACTCCTACTTTATTGATTATTATAGCGGTTTTATGCCTTATTTTTATGTTTATTATTGATTTTGATCTATCTATCTTTTCTACCTAATCCATGGGAGATATCATAACATTATTACCCGATCATGTTGCTAATCAGATTGCGGCTGGGGAGGTTGTCCAACGACCAGCTTCTGTTGTAAAAGAGTTGCTGGAAAATGCAATTGATGCAGATTCTAGCTATGTTCAATTAATTATCAAGGAGGGAGGTAAAACACTCATTCAAGTCATTGATGACGGGAAAGGGATGAGTATTACAGATGCTCGAATGGCATTTGAACGTCATGCAACTTCCAAAATAAAATCAGCTTCTGATCTTTTTGAATTACATACCAAGGGTTTTAGAGGTGAGGCATTGGCATCTATCGCTGCAGTTGCTCATGTTGAAATGTTTACCCATAGTTTAGAAGACGAAATAGCTACACAAATAAAAATTATTGGAAGTGATATTCAAGAACAAGAACCCGTTGTAGCTCCTAAAGGGACTTCTATTGCTGTTAAGAATTTGTTTTTTAACATCCCAGCTCGAAGAAATTTTTTAAAATCTAACGCTGTTGAATTACGACATATTATTGATGAATTTCATAGAGTTGCTTTAGCTCACCCGCAAATTGCATTTACTTTTTTTCAAGGAGGCAACGAGTTATTTGATCTACCAGCAACCAATTTAAGAAAAAGGATCAGTCATATTTTTGGATCTAAGATGGATGTAAAGCTAGTTCCTGTTAAAGAATCAACATCGGTATCATCTGTTTCGGGATTTGTTTTAAAACCAGCTGCAGCAAAGAGAACCAGAGGGCATCAATTTTTCTTTGTAAATGACCGATTCATCAGAAGTCCTTTTATGCATCACGCCATTATGAATGCTTATGAAGGTTTATTACCAGAAGGAACTGTTCCCGGATATTTTATTTTTTTTAGTCTAGATCCGAAGACAATAGATATTAATATTCATCCAACTAAAACAGAGGTTAAGTTTGAGGATGAACAAAGTTTGTATGCCATTTTGCGTTCATGTGTAAAACACAGTCTTGGGATGTTTAGCGTTGCACCAACACTAGATTTTGATCGCGACCCTAATTTAGATACTCCTTATAATCAAATCAACAAGCAAGCTGAAACTCCAAACCTTGAAGTTGACTCTAACTTCAATCCATTTAAAAATCCAGATGTACAACGTTTTTCAAAACCTAAAGAAGCTAGTTGGGAGAGTTTGTATGTTGAGGTTGAATCTCAACCTATTCCTACACTTTTGGGACATGAAAGTATGGAGCATAAAACTTATGATGCTGTAAAGCTCTTTCAATTAATGAATCGATACATCGTTAGTTCTATTGGTTCAGGGCTTTTGATAATTGATCAGCAACGAGCGCATGAGCGAATATTATATGAACAATTTCTAAAAACCATTACTCAAAAACAAATTGCTAGTCAACAATTATTATTTCCATATCCTTTGGATTTGACCCCAACCCAACAATTACTATTATCTGATCTAGAAGATGTTCTATCAGAAGCGGGTTTTGTTTTTGAACGAAATACAAAAACAAATATCACCATAAAAGGGATTCCTGTTTCTAGTTCTGAGAAAGAAATTCCTCATATTTTCGAGAATTTATTTGCTTCCTTAGAAAGTGATTTACCTAGTGATAGTTTTAGTCAATCCGATGTGTTGTCCAAATCTTTAGCTAAAACTTTATCAATTAAAAGGGGAGTGCCAATGAAACCCATTGAACAACAAGGACTTTTAGATGATTTATTTGCTTGTAAAGAAACTCAAATATCTCCATTTAATCGACAGATTTTTGTTATTTTAACTAAAGAAGAATTAGAGAAAAAATTCAATTGATGGGAAGAATTACCGACACCATAAAACACTTGCTTATTATAAATGGAATTTTTTTCCTTGCGGTCAATCTTTTAGGTGATGAGGTTTATAATTGGTTCGCACTACACTATTTTAAAAACCCTCGTTTTGAATTATGGCAGCCCCTTACTCATATGTTTATGCATGGAAGTTTTAATCATATTTTATTCAATATGTTTGGATTGTATATGTTTGGATCTCCTCTAGAACAATTGTGGGGAAGGAATAAATTTATCTTTTTTTATCTTTCTGCTGGTTTTGGAGCAGCAATAATTCAGTTACTTGTTTATCACTTTCAATTCAGTTCGGTTTTCTCAGAGTTGATGAATTTAGGGTATGGGCAAGATGCCATAGAAAAAATACTGGATAGTGGTCAGTACAGCAGGTCAATATTAGACAGAATTAGTGAAGATCAATTGTCTGGATTTTATCAATCTTACTATGCTTCAATGGTAGGTGCCTCTGGAGCTTTGTACGGTATTTTAGTAGCTTTTGCAATGTTGTTTCCTAATTCTGAATTATATTTAATGTTTATTCCTGTCCCCGTTAAGGCAAAGTATTTGATTCCATTTATGATTTTGGGAGACCTCTTCTTTGGATTTAGTTCCTTTTCTATTGGACCTATTGCTCACTTTGCCCATTTGGGTGGTGCAATAACTGGTTTTATAATGATGCGTTATTGGAAAAAGAGTCAGTTTGATAATAATCGATGGGACTTATGAGAACTTTAGAGAATTTAAAATATAAATTTCAAAGATTTTCAATTGCTGAAAAATTGATTGTAGTTAATGTCATTCTTTTTATAATCCCTTTTTTTCTACAAACCCTTTTTTACCTTTTTAAAATTCCAATTACATCTTTTCTTTCCTGGTTTGAATTGTCACCAAATTTTGAAATTCTTTTTTATCGTCCATGGACTATAATAACTTATGGTTTTTTTCATGGTGGGTTTAGTCATATCCTTTGGAATATGATACTTCTATTTTTTGCATCTCGTTTGTACTTGAATTTATTTTCGGAGAAGCAATTTCTTAAAAATTATTTTCTTGGAATTATTATTGGCGGTATTGTTTTTTTAATAAGTTATAATGTATTTCCTGTTTTTAACGGAATATCTCCCTCACTGGTAGGATCTTCAGCAGGTGTCATGTCTATTTTAATTTTTGTAGCAACCTACACTCCAAATCAAGAGGTTAGAGTTATTTTCTTTAATGTAAAGTTGCAGTACATTGGAATTGCAATTGTTGTCCTGGATATTCTTCAAATACCTAATGGAAATGCTGGTGGTAGATTAGCACATCTGGGAGGAGCTTTGATTGGTTTTATCTACGCAAATCAATTGCAAAAAGGGAATGATATTGGAAATTTTTTGGATCGTATATGGATTTATATAAATTCATTTTTTACTGTTAATAAAAAAAACAATATGCGAACCGTTCATCGATCAAAAAAATCTCCTAAAGAAAACTCGAAGAATTTACATCAAGAAAAAATTGATTCAATTCTTGACAAAATCAGCAAATCTGGTTACGAGAGTCTAACACAAAAAGAAAAGGACTTTTTGTTTAAAGCAGGAAAAAATAATTAAAGCTCTAAAATCCATATGAAACTAACCTTCTTTGAAAAAATTGCCTTATTCATTAATATTCCGTTATTAATTTTTCAATTGATGTTGATGGGAAGTGTACCTTCTTTTTTTGAGTTTTCAATATTAAATTTATTTGTCCCAGCACTAGTATTGGTTAATGTAGGTTTTTTTTTATACTGGCTTTTAAAAATGAAGTGGGTCTTTTTGTTGTTTATGATCACCTTTCTAATTGGATATGGAGAATGGGGTCTTTTATATCAATTTCCAAGAACTGCAGAGCGAAAGGATGCTAATACTTTTAAAGTAATGAACTATAATGTTCGTCTTTTTAATCGTTACGGATGGATAAAAGAGGTTGATGTTCCGATGAGAATCCAAAATTTCGTTGATCAAGAACAACCTGATATCATTTGTTTACAAGAATACTCCAAAAAGGAAGCACCCGAATTTTCCTCTTATCCATATCGTTATATTCAACCGATTCAATCCAATGGAAAATCTGGAGTTGCAATACTTTCAAAATTTCCAATAATTAATAGTGGTTATATCAATTTCACTAATTCCTCTAATAGCGGAATTTTTTCAGATATTGAATATCGAGGTGAAAAAGCTCGTATTTATAATTTACATCTAGAATCATTGAGAATCGATTTACAGGATACTCTTATTACCAAAGTAAACTCTGAGAGGCTACAACTCAAATTTAAGCAGGTTTTTAAAAAACAATTGGAACAAATAAAGCAGTTTCAAGAGATAGATAAAGAAAACAATTACCCCTCCATTATATGCACAGATTTGAATAATTCTCAGTTTTCTAAGATTTATAGATCATTAAGAAAAAATCATTTAGATACTTTTGTGGAGGCAGGGACAGGTCTTGGAACCACATTTAACTTTTCATTTTTCCCCCTTCGTATTGATTTTATATTTTCAGATCCAAGTTTTCAGGTCAATACCTTTAATTCATACGATATAAAATTATCTGATCATTTACCCATAATTACAACTTTAGCATGGGATTAACATCAATAAGATCTAGATAAGAAGAACTTTCAGGGCCTAAATTACTAATTAGATCCAAAACACTTAAATTTGGCAAAAAGCCCAATTTATTATAGAATACTTGAGTGTATTTTGGAAAGGATAAGGGGGAAATATATTTTGAAGATATAAGTAGACTTGAGGTCGGATTTGGAATAACTTCATCATTATTAATTGATATTTTAACTTCAATCTCACACCACTCCATAAATAAATTAATTAAGCTTATGTTGAAATCAATTAAGTTCGATTTCTTGTTAAAGAAAACACCTTTAAGATCACCTTCATAAAATTCAAAAAAAGGAGATGAACTGTATGCACTTTTAAATGACTTCCAATGATTATTTTGCCATTGTTCATCATAATTAATGGTAACAAGTTTGTCTTTTAAACGAAGTTCTTTTGGGTTTCGGTTTATAGGGATGCTTAAATTTAATATTCCATTTGCACCAGCGATAGTAGTTCGATTTCTATAGGTTTGCTTTTGATAAAAAGCTCCAGTTAGAATTACTACTTTTTTATGCTTGGAAAGCAATGCCATGGTGGCAATATTAGGGATATAGGAACTGATGATTTCGATAGACACCCTATGCTTTTCTTCGTTTACGGATGTAGATAAAAACCTGCCAGCCAATAATTAAAGCCATTACATAGGGGAAAAAAGAAATGGGTTTCCCGTTTCCGCTGACTGTTGTCATGAGTCGATCCCAACGAATCCTCCAGTTTTTAATTCCATCATTAATTCCCTCAATACTAAACCATATCAATACCGGTTTTCCAACAACATGGTCTTCTGGAACATACCCCCAGTACCGACTATCCTCAGATCGATGGCGATTATCTCCCATCATCCAATAGTAGTTCTTTTTAAAAGTGTAAGAGGTTACCTCCTTACCATTAACAAATAAAGATGAGTTTCTTTTGGTTAAAGTATTTTTTTCATATTCACGAATAATTTTTTTATATAGCGGAAGGTTACTTTCGTTAAGTTCAACGGTCATACCGTTTTTTGGAATTATAATTGGTCCAAAATTGTCCTCATTCCAGTCGTATGGGATTTCATTAGGGAAAAAGTTAGAATTTGCTGTTTTGTTTTGGGCTATTTTTCGAACGATACTATCAACAATTCCTTTTCTTTCAAGTTCTTCAGCTTCTTTTAAAGTTAAGATGAGTTCTTTTTCACTATCCAGAAGTTCTTTTGCTCTCAGTCTTAATTTACCAAGTAACTTAGGTGATAATCCTGCAGAGGGAGTAATCACTATAAAATTATTGATGTCATTTGAAATTCTCCCCAATATATATGGAGCTATCGCATTATAACTTTCTTGAGTAATGTTTTCAATTCTATATTTGCGATTAAAATTTTTAAAGCCATTATCCAAAAGTTTTTTTGAAGAAATCCCTTTTTTATTATACCCAAAATGCGAATATTGTGTTCTGGCTCGTTCGGGAAGCTTATTTTTTAGACCGTTTATATACACAAAACCATTGATAATTTCTAGAGTATCTCCTGGAACACCAACACATCTTTTTACATAGTTAGATTTTTTATCAATTGGTTTTTTAACTCCTTTTTCTTTTACAAAAAATTTACGAACCGTATCAGCCGGCCAACTAAAAACTACAATGTCATTTCTTTTAACCTCCTGAAATCCCGGAAGCCTAAAGTAAGGGAGCTGTGGTTTTTTTAGGTAAGATCTTGTTTTGATGATGGGTAAGGTGTCATGTACCATAGGAAAAGAAACCGCAGAGGTTGGGGTTCGGGCTCCGTAATGGAATTTGCTAACGAATAAAAAATCACCAATCAATAATGTTTTTTCAAGAGATCCTGTAGGTATGATGTAAGGTTGAATGAAGTAATTATGAACTAAAGTTGCGGCTATAATAGCAAACAACAGTGCATTTATCCATTCTCCAAACCAGGTTTTAGGGCTAAGGTCTCGATCTTGATTGTACCTTAATTTTGGATCAAAATTCACCGAAAATAGGTAAAACCCTAGGGTTAATATACCTAGTAAAGTGTCTTTTGATGTATTTTTCCCAAAACTTCTAAGTGTTTCAACCCAGATAACTGGAAACATCATTAAATTGATAATCGGTATAAAAAGTAAAATAACCCACCATTTAGGCCTTCGGATAATTTGCATTAAAACAATGGCATTATATACAGGAATAATTGCTTCCCAACTTTTTCTTCCTGCTTTTTCATACAATTTATAAGTTCCCAAGAAATGAAGCACTTGAATTATTAGGAAGAATAAAAACCATTGAAATAGTGTCATAATATGTGTCTTATATTTAGTCTTTTAGACGATAATTTAACTTTTTTGTTACACCTATTCTAAACTGAGTACATCGTTCATAGAAAAAACACCTTTTTTATCCTGTATCCACTCTGCTGCAATAACTGCCCCTAGAGCAAAACCTTGTCTAGAATGAGCTTGATGTTCTATTGTAATCGAATCGACGGTAGATTTATATTGAATAGCATGTGTTCCTGGAACTTCTCCAGTCCGTTCAACTTTGATGGGCAGAAGGTTTCCATTGACTTCCTTATCAATAGTCCAATGGGAGTAGTCAGATTGATCAATAATTCCATCGGCTAAAGTTATTGCAGTTCCACTGGGTGCATCAAGTTTGTGTATGTGGTGAACCTCTTTCATTGTTGGTTGATAACTTTTATGAGAGGACATTAGTTTAGCCAAAACTTTATTCAGTTTAAAGAATAGGTTTACTCCTACACTAAAATTTGGAGCATAAATAAATGCACTATTTTTAGCCTTACAAAAATCCTCTACTTCTTTTAGTTGATCTAACCATCCTGTTGTTCCACAAACTACAGGCATGTTGATTTTTAAGGCAGTTTTAATATTTTCGACTGCTGCTTCTGGAATACTGAAATTAATTGCCACATCTGCATCAGAGAGATTTCCATCGGTTTGGTCTTGATCGATTTTAGCAACGATATCATGCCCTCTTTCAATTGCTAAAAGTTCTATAGCTTTCCCCATTCTTCCGTACCCTAAAAGTGCTATTTTCATGATTTAAAGTTTTATATTCAACGTGAGACCGTAGTTTAGATTAGCATCTATTAAATCAGGTTCAAGATGAGGCCGAAAAGTTAACTTATTATCTACATTGAATTGCATCAAATGCGCTCCAACATTTGCATCCAGTATGTTTAAAAGATAGAATCCCATAAAAAATAGAACCGATAAATCTCTGTAACGTTTATGGAAATTCATTCCTTGAATTAGCTGGTCGTTTTGAAAAATACGTCTTGCATAAATATCATCTGTGTAACCTGCAATTCTTCTTTTGTAAATATCTCGAAAGACTTTCATCTTTCTACTTTGGTAAAAATAGTAATATCCCGAGGTTCCTAGAGCTCCGTAAATAATGGGAAGTTTCCAGTATTTTCCAGTGTAAATTTGACCTAATCCTGGAACTACAGCAGAGTAAAATGCTGCTTTAGAGGGTGTCAAGGGATCTTTAATTAAAAGTTGTTTTCGGGTTAAAGTATCTTTTTGAATCTTTTGTGCAAAAACAAAATTGAATGAAAAAAGTATAACTAAGATTAAAGTAATTTTATTTTTCACGATTCAACAACTTTTTCATACGACTGAAATCTTGTTGAGAATCAAAAGGAATTTGAATAATCCCTTTACCATCTTGTTTGTAGCTGATGGATACTTTAGAATTAAAATAATTTCCAAAATCTTCAATTCCCTTCTGAATGAATAACGGTTTGTGAGTAGTAACTTTTTTAGAAGTTCCTTCTTTTATACCTTTAACAATTGCTTCTGTTTTGCGAACACTTAATTCTCCTTTGATTATTTGTTCGTAAATTGCTATTTGATCGTCTTTTTCTTCTAACGGAAGTAAAGCCCTCCCGTGCCCCATCGAAAGAAATCCATCACGCATTCCTGTTTGAATAATTGGGTCCAGTTTTAATAACCGAAGATAGTTTGTTATGGTAGATCTTTTTTTCCCTACTCGTTCACTAAGTGCTTCTTGGGTAAGTTTAATTTCTTCGATTAAACGTTGATAAGACAAAGCAATTTCAATGGGATCTAGGTCTTGCCTTTGGATATTTTCTACTAAAGCCATTTCTAATGATTCTTGATCATTAGCTAGACGGACAAATGCAGGAACTGAAGGAAGCCCAATTAATTTTGCAGCTCTGAATCTCCGTTCTCCAGAAACCAATTGATATTGATTAGAATTTATTTTTCGAACTGTTATGGGTTGAATGATTCCAAGCTCTTTAATTGAAGAAGCTAATTGTTTTAATGCTTCATCACTGAATTGTGTTCTTGGCTGAAATGGATTTACTTCAATTTGATTCAATTCCAAATCAATTACGTTGCCAATTACTTGATCTGTATTTTTATCACTTGCAGATTTGATGTCGTTTTTTGAATCTTGAAGTAAAGCGGACAATCCACGACCTAGAGCTTGTTTTTTATTTGTTTTGGACATTTTTATTTTCCTTTATTTTTTTTGAGTACTTCTTGAGCTAAACTAAGGTAATTCTGAGCTCCTTTACTGGTTGCGTCATATTGAATAATATTTTTTCCAAAACTAGGTGCTTCACTGAGCCTTATGTTTCGTTGAATTATTGTTTTGAAAACCATTTTCCCAAAATGTTTTTTAACTTCCTCTACCACTTGATTAGAAAGACGAAGACGAGAATCATACATTGTTAACAATAAACCCTCAATATCTAGATTTTTATTGTGAATTTTTTGAACACTTTTTATTGTGTTTAAAAGTTTGCCTAAACCTTCTAATGCAAAATATTCACATTGAATGGGAATCAATACGGAGTCAGCAGCAGAAAGTGCATTCAAGGTAATCAAGCCTAATGATGGAGCACAATCTATAAAAATATAATCGTATTGATCTTTTACGCTCTCAATTGCTTTACGTAACATATATTCTCGCTCATGTTTATCTACTAATTCAATTTCAATAGCAACTAAATCGATATGAGAGGGTATTAAATCCAGATTTGGGGATTCAGTTTTAACAATCGTTTCTTCAACTTTAACAGTGTGTTCTAGTAGTTCATAGGTGCCTTTTTTTTGCTTTTCAACATCTACACCTATACCTGAGGTTGCATTAGCTTGCGGATCGGCATCAATTAAAAGTACTCTTTTTTCTAGCACACCCAGTGCTGCAGCAATATTGACAGATGTGGTCGTTTTACCAACTCCACCTTTCTGATTTGCTATTGCTATGACTTTACTCATTATTGACTAATTAAGAGTTTAAAAATACAATTATTTATCACCATCTGAAAGTAAATTTTTAAGTCAAAATTTTACTTTTATTTTTTTTTATTAATTGAAGAGGTGTCGATTAGAAAAATTTCTTCATTTTCTTTTTTATGCCCATAATATTCTCTTGCAAATCGCTCAAGGCTATCAATGTTTTCAAGTTGATTAATCATTTTTTGATCTCGATCAATTGCTGTTTTTAGTTTTTCCTTTTGATGTTCTAATTTTTCAATTTCCAAATTCAATTCCCTATGGGTTATCCAAGAGTTTGCATCTAGAAAAAGAATCCAAACAATGAATAAAAATGCAATAGCAATATAAGACAATGTATAGGTTTTATTTTTCTTTTTCAGGAAATTAAAATAGTCTTTCAAAGGCATATTTATTTTTTTTGCACCTCGGTTACCTGAGTAATACTTATTTGTTCTTTAGCTTTATTACCCCAACTGTTTAAAATGTAATTCATAACATCAGCGACCTCCTCATCATCAAGACCTTGCATTGACATTATTCCATCGTATTCTATTCCGTTTACCGTTATCTTACCTCGTTGACCATATTTGATTCCACGTATACTGGCTTCGATATTGTTTTGGAGATAATCTGACTTTGCCAGAGGAGGAAAAGTTCCCGATACTCCTTTTCCATTATCTAAATGACATTGAGTACAAAAATCTTGATATACTTCTTTACCATCAGAAATACTTTTTTCTAAAGTTTTTTGTGGGGTCATATAAGTTATAAACCCAAATATACTTAAGCAATAGATGTAAAACAGATGCTTCATATTAAAAATTAATTCAACGGTGTTTTTGGAATTATTTTTAAAATACCTTTCCCTTCAACACCAATGTAAATTAAACCATCGGGACCTTGTTTTACATTGCGTATTCGACCAATTCCTTCCAAAACCTTATGTCGTTCTTTAACCTTATTGTTTTCAATAACCAGAAGCTCAAGATATTCAAATTTTAATGAACCTACTAAGAGATTATCTTTCCATTTGGGATAATTATCAGAACTTACAAATGCCATGCCTGATGGAGCAATCGAAGGAATCCAATAATAGAATGGCTGTTCAAGACCCGGTAGATCTTGATCATTGGTTATTGGGGTTCCACTATAATTAATTCCATAGGTTATTTTGGGCCATCCGTAGTTTTTACCTGCACCAATAATATTAATTTCATCTCCACCTCGGGGACCATGTTCATGTATCCAAATTGCCCCGGTTTCAGGATGTTTTGACATTCCTTGAGGATTTCGATGACCGTAAGAATAGATTGCTTTTTTACTTTCTTTTTCATTAAAAAAAGGGTTACTCGTTGGAATGCTTCCATCTTGGTTGAGCCTGTAAATTTTACCACCATCTCGTGTGATATCTTGCGGATTAACTTCTCTATTTCCACGATCTCCAATAGAAAAATATATAAACCCATTATTATCGAAAGCTATTCGAGATCCCCAATGCTGCCCTTTTTTGGAGTTTTCCTCTCCCTTATACAATTGTTTTAAATTTACGAGTGTATCACCTTTCAATTGAGCAGAGTATAAGGCAGTATGCCCACCAGGACCCTCTCCATCTGTTGAACTTGTGGTAAAAAAGACCAGTTTTGATGTTTCGAAAGAAGGAGCAATTGCAACATCCAAAAGACCGCCTTGGCCCCGTACATAAACTTCTGGAAGGCCAGAAACCTCAGTTTTATTTCCATCAGAAACCCTGTAAAGAATACCTGATTTTTCGGTTACTAACATTTCATCTTGGGAAATGAAATCCATACCCCAGGGAATGTCGATGCCCTCTATGATAGGTTTAGCAATATACTTGGGGCTTTGCTCGTTTTGAATTTCTGGACCATGATACTGAGCACAACTTGTTAAAAAAAATAAAAAACAAATGAGGCTTAAGGGACGTAATTTTTTCATTGTGATGATTTAATATTAAAAATACAAATAAAAGCAAGATTTACAAGATGAGTAGGTTGAAAAATTGAAATCAATATAATTTTAAAAAAAGGATAATTTGATGAAAACAAAATCCAATGAGTTTTATATTTTCTTTCTCATTCAATTTTTCAATTTGAGTATGAATTTTAACAGCAAGGATTATATTTTTCCGGACATGTCTCGATGAAAAAGAGGAACATAAGTTCCTCTCAACAAAAACATTAGAATGTAATTTAGTCGGGATGACAGTATTTGAACTTAGATAATAATATTTACTAAGTAACTAATATACAATATTATATAAAATTAATATTTTTTAACATTTCTTTTTTTATCCAATTTTGGGTGGTTTACCACCCAAGATAAAACCCAGTATTAGACTGAGTTTATATTAACTAAGTTAATTTTTCTCTCCATTTTCTTACGTTTTCCAATTTCTTCTATACTTATATATGTAACCTTCTCTCCATCATAGGGTTCAGAGAAGTTCACCCATGAGGGACGAAAGTTAGTTAGTGGGAAAGACATCGGTTAGTAATCTGTAAATATCAGATGAGGTTTCACCGGTAGTTACAAAAATGATTTTACTATAAATCACATATGGGGAACAATGAACTGGTGTGGTGAAATGTAAGATTCAATGTTACTGAGAGTGTAAAATCTCTAAGGGGTTTGGTGTATCTAAACTACAATGAGTAATTAGTTAGAGGTTGATACTGTTTTTTTAATACTTCTGAAGAGAAAAATTTAATTAAAAGATTATAACCTCTTACTTATAATAAAGGATAATAAATTATGAATGAAAGAATCTCATCAGATGAATTATGTAACATCTACGGAGTTACAAAAAGAACACTTTACAATTGGAGGAAACAGAAGAACCTTCCAATGTTAGAAATATCACCTCAACATCAATATATCTATAAAGAAGATTTGATTAGTTGGGAGAAACTATTCAGAAATAAATCTAGTAGTTAAGAAGAATGTTCTAGAGAACTCATAAGAATCAAAAAGAATCTGTGAGATAGATTACCATACTCTATAAGAAAACCACCCTTAAACACTCTGTAAATAAGTGTTGAGGTGGTTTATTCATTCCTCTATAACTACCAAATATTTCCAGTAGAATTTGATAGGTTAATCACCCCCTCATTATATCAACGAACTCCATCGGAGAAACTAAGGGTTGTTTCTCCAACTCCTTAACATACTCCTTACCGATTTTCTCTTCATAGATTCTTCGGAGTTCCTTTTTTCTTTCTTTACTTAATTTCATACAACTCTTTGTTGAAGTTGAAGATTCTTTTTAACCTTAGTAATTGTGTTAAGAGAAACATCACACAATTTAGAAACCTCAACACCTTTCATCCCCTTTTCTAAGTATTCAACCACTTTGGAGTGTTTAGTTAAGAACTTAAGAGTTGATTCCTTAGTATTTTGTTTTCTACCACTATATTTTTCTGGATTAGTTTTTTGAGTAATTCTAATCCCCTCCATTTGTCGAGATTTAATCATTGATTTCTCAAACGAACTCATTGTAGATAATATATTCAAAAGTAACTCAGAGAAGTAATCTTTTTCACCTTCATCATTTAAGTTTTGGAAGTTGGGGTTTCTACAAACAACTCTAACACCCTTCTCAGTTAATTCCTTCCAAACTGATAACACAGAAAGAGTATCCCTCCCTAATCTATCGATTGAGTGAACCTCAATATGTTTGATAGTTCCATTATCAACTAACTTCTTTATTTTGTTCTTAACTATGTTTGGACGATTCCACAAATCAACCAATCCACTACATTTATCGATAATCACCTTATCGAATCCCTCTACATTCTGAATTTGTCTTAATTCACTCTGTTCATCGGTTGAAACTCTTGATAAAAAAACTTTCATAATTCGTAATATTAGGGTTGTTACTTTTATACCCTAAATATACGAAAATATATCCATATATACTAATATATTGGGGGTGAATTCGTAAAATGAGAATAGTAAAACCAAGTATACCCTAAAATTGAGATATGGGGAGGTTAAATATAACTGAGAGAATACTTTTTTCCAAAATGGGTATCGGAGTGGTTTTTATATCGGGGTTAATTTTTTCTCACTATGGAAAATGATAGGGTAATTATATCTCACCCTCAATAAAACCTTTCTTCTTTTGACGGAGTTTGAAAAGATGTTTTTCATCACTAAATGGTCCTTTATCGAAGATTTTCCATTTTGAATCGGTTTCAAGTTTCGAATAAATGAAGTGATAATTGTATCTACCATCATATAATTTCAGAATATCATTTTCTGAGGGTTTATAATCAAAATCAAAGATGTTTTTGGAGTTTAAATCTTGTAATAATCTTTCCTCTGTGATTTCTTTGATTATCTCATCTTCTGAATAAATTAATTTTCCTAAAATTGAGGTTTCTCTTTCATCTTTTTTAGGTACTCCCTTATTCAAAACCCAATAAGGTTTTTTCTTATCTATTTTATCAGAACAAGTACAGAGTTTATATTCTTGAAATACTTCACACATTTTTCAAACTCAAAAGTTCATCTCTATATTCTGTGAATTTCTCCTCAACTGATTCAATTATCGGAGTTAGTTTATCAAAGAATTTATTTATTTCAGACCTCATTTCATCATCACTCATTGAAGGGATATCTTCATAAATAAACTTTTGTTTTTGGTCTTTATTTACCAACCATTTCTTACCCTTTGATTCTCTAAATCCATCAATCTCTAACAACATCTCTTCAACTCTTTCTGAGTTATATCTTGAATCAGATGGAGAAAGAACTGTTTTGAAATTTAACTTATTTGTAGATGGATATAAAACAACTTCAAATGTGAATGATTCACGTTTATTCCATCCGTTTTTTGTCTCTGTATTATAATATATTAAGTCTTTTATTTTAGGTGTTAACCATCTTACATAATTCTTGTTTTCTGAACCAACTACCCAACCTCTTTTTTGTACTTCTTCAATCATAATTAACCTTAAATCATCAACAACTTCAGGTTTGTGTTCAATTATAAAATCAAATAATTCTTTATGATTTTGATATATTTTTTTTGATAATTCAGTTAGTTTATCTGTTCCCATAAGTTCTCTTTTTATTATGGTTATATAATCTTTTATATAGTTTTTAACTTGTTCATTAAGGGATTCACCAAAAACAGAAATTATTCTGTCTAATGACTCAACGATGAACTCATAAGAAATAGGTTCGTATGTTTCTGATTCATCCTCTGATATGTCCCCATCAGGAGTTAAATAAACAAAGGTTTGGTGATGATTTGGGAATTGATTTTCAATTATCTCTTTATATCTTTTTAGTTGATTTGAGTGTTCTTTTGAAAGAACTTTATTCTCAACACATACAACTACATTTTCAAGTTTTATTAGTATGTCAATATTCTTCCATTCTCGTTGAATCTCAACTTTGGACAAATCCATTCCTTCAACATCAACTTGATCAATACTTCCAAACTTATCTGAAGAGAAAACCTCTCTCAGAAATCGTTTTAAGAAGATATCTCCAAGTTTGTGAGATTGGTTGGGATCTAACAACCACGAGAGAAAATTAGAGTGTCTAATCTCATTTTTTGTGATTCTAAGTATTTGAAAAATATTAGGGTTTTTTAAACCTAAATCTAACTTATCAAAGTCTTCATCTTTTAGAAGTTTATCATACCGAGATTTTAATTCTTGAATATTCATTTACTAAATTTAAATTTTTTATGATAACATCTAAAAATATCAATAGAATATTGTCTCAACTTAAAATTTTAGTTTTTCTAATTATTGTTTTTTGTTGAGTAACTTCTGTTAAATCTAACAGAGGTTCAATTTATAACTAACTCTAGTTTTTTCAATATTTGAACCATCGCCTCAGTATCTAATTTACAATATTCTAAAAGTTGTTTTCTCTTTATTCCCTCATCTCCTTTAAATGATTTATTTATCATTTGTAAAAAAGTGTCTGATGCGATACCTCCCTCCTTAATTTCAAGATCATTGTATGAAAGTTCAGGAACCATTGCAGGTAATACATTTTTGATTGAATAACTACCTTTCATCTCAGGTGTGTAATACCATTTCTTTTGGAATGGAATCATTAAATCTTTCAATCGATTAATAATGTTTTTTAATTTCTCAGAGTATTGGGGAAACACTTCGATAAGATCTACAAGTTTACTTCTTTCAAAACCAATATTATAAACTAAAATATCACCCTCATTACCACAATCTTCGATTATCTTTTTCACAAATCCTATTCTTGGATCTCCATCTGGATTTGCAAGATATTCTTCATGGTCAATCTCTGATCTTGGTGTTTCTTTTATATGAACTGAGTATTGAAAAACAATTTGTTGGTACGGGTTACTATTTTCAAATAATGGGATAGG